>Ga0335080_10000993_pt1 | contig 27105 bp, 18 predicted proteins | sample Lox_Sample_34_FD_206720 | JGI IMG/M metagenome (GOLD analysis project Ga0335080, IMG submission 206720) | Soil microbial communities from Loxahatchee National Wildlife Refuge, Florida, United States - Lox_Sample_3.4 | ecosystem: Environmental > Terrestrial > Soil > Wetlands | place: USA... | reverse complement strand
ACGAGCGGCGAATCTACGCCGCCATGAAGTTTCTGATCTACACGATGGCCGGCTCGATCTTCATGCTGGTCGGAATCATCTGGCTCTACAACCAGAAGGGCACATTCGATCTGGTGGAGATTCAGAGGCTGATCCAGAGCGGACAGCTCCAGTTCAGCGCGCAGACGGAGATGCTGCTCTTCCTGGCCTTCTTCGTGGCCTTCGCCATCAAGGTTCCCGTTTTCCCGTTCCACACCTGGCTGCCGGACGCGCACACGGAGGCGCCGACCGCCGGATCGGTAGACCTGGCCGGCGTGCTGCTGAAGACCGGCGCATACGGAATCATCCGGATCTGCCTGCCGCTGTTCCCCGGCGCTGCGCATCGCGCGGCGCCTTACATCGGAGTGCTGGCGATCATCAGCATCATTTACGGCGCGCTGGTCGCCATGGTGCAGCCTAACCTGAAAAGGCTGGTGGCGTACTCGTCCGTCAGCCACATGGGATTCGTGACGCTGGGCATCTTCGCTTTCAACCAGATCGCGTTGCAGGGCGCGGTTTATGTGATGCTGGCGCACGGCATCTCCACGGGAGCGCTGTTCCTGCTGGTCGGCATGCTGTACGAGCGGCGGCACACGTTTGAGATCAGCGAGTTCGGCGGCTTGGCGACGCAGATGCCGAAGTACGCCTCGTTCTTCCTGTTCGCCGTGTTGTCGTCCGTCGCGTTGCCCCTGATGAACGGCTTCGTCGGTGAATTCCTCGTACTGCTGGGCACATACCAGACGCAATGGAAGTGGGCTGCATGGAGCACGTCGGGCGTGATCCTTTCGGCGGTGTACCTGCTCTGGGCGTACCAACGCGTCTTCTACGGCGAGATCACGGTGGAGAAGAACCGCACACTGAAGGACGTGAACCCTCGCGAGCAGTGGGTGCTGGTGACCATGTGTTTCCTGATGCTGTGGCTCGGGCTGCATTCGCGGTTCTTCCTGCTTCGGTTCGAACAGCCGTGCCAGACGATTCTCCAGCAGGCCGCTGCCAGCCAAATCCGCGAAGCGGGCGTGCACGCCTCACCGATTCCCTAGAGCAAGGCCGCCGGCGTTGACCATGCCTCCATTTCGCGGTCAGGCTGCTCAGCCCAGACTGTGGACGCGGGCCCTCGCTGCGCTGCTCCTGGCTCCGCTGCTGCTCGGCGGTTGCGTGAGCCACGTGGGCCCCAAGAGCATTCCTGCAGACCGCTTCGACTACTCCGGCGCACTTTCCCGCTCCTGGAAAGAGCAAATGGTTCTGAATCTGGTAAAGATCCGCTATTCGGAACCACCGATGTTTCTGGACGTCCAGCAGGTGGTGCAGCAGTACACGCTGGAGGGTTCCGGAACGATCTACGCGCCCGGCTGGACCGGAAATTCCACGATCACTCAGGCGGCCAACGCTTCAGCCCGCTGGGCTGAAAGTCCAACGATCACGTACACACCGCTGAGCGGCGAAAAATTCACCAAGAGCCTCCTGCAGCCAGTCTCCCCAACAGACCTGTTTTCTCTCGTCCAGGCCGGCTGGCCCGTGGACGCCGTATTCGCCGTGGCTGTACGGTCTATCTGCGGCCTGCACGCCGGGTCGCGAACGGAAGCGCTCCGGCACGAAGCCGACAACGACTTCTACCGGGTGCTGGCCCTGCTAAGGGAATTGCAACGATCCGACTCCATCGGCGTGCGAGTGGAAAAGAAGCCGGATGGCGAATCGAGCGTGCTGGTATTTCGTGCGCCGGATGCCACGGAAGCGGCAATGGCGAACGCGAAAGAGGTCCGGAAACTGCTGCATTTGAATCCTGACGCGACGGAGTTTCGCATCACTTTCGGGGGCATCCCGCAGAACGACAAGGAACTCGCGATGCTGACGCGTTCGATGCTGGAGATCCTGGCAGAAGCGTCCGCCGGCGTTGAGGTTCCTCCCACAGACCTGGACGAGGGCAGAGCTCTGCGGCTGACACGACCGGCCGATGCGAACGGGCCGAGATTCGAACACAGCCCGGAATTCAATGTTCACGTGCATTATTCGCTGGAGAAGCCGGCGGGCAACGATGTGTTTGCGGCGATCCCTTATCGCGGCGGCTGGTTTTTTGTGGACGACCGTGATTTCACATCGAAACGCGGCCTGGCCTTCCTGATGATGCTGTTCACGCTGCTCGAATCCGGTGCGTCGCCCGCGCCCCCGGCACTAACAATTTCCAAGCCCTGATACGCTGCAATCTGTCGAGGTCGGGGCACGTGTGGGAAACCTAGGGGCGTGACGCGAAACCTTGCCGGTAGTACCGGAGTGTGGTATGCAATGCGTGCGAAGTTCCGCCCCGAACTCTGAACCGAAGGTGAGCAAATGGAAATGACACTGTGCCTGTGGCAACTAACCAAGCGAGTGTCCCTTGCCACGGTAACACTGGCGATGCTCACCGCCCAACCGGCTACGGCCCAGAACCCGCAGATGCAGGAGCGCGTGGCCGAGATCAAGCAGTCCATGGCGCAGAACAAGCAGGCCCTGGCGCAATACACCTGGCAGGAACAACGCACCATCAGCATCAAGGGCGATGTGAAGAAGCAGCAGCAATTCCTGGTGCGGATGGGCCCTGACGGAAAGCCGCAGAAGCAGGAAATCGATCCGCAGCAGCAGGCGCAGGACAGCGGCCGCCAGCGCGGCATCAAGCACAGGGTCGTCGAGAAGAAGAAGGAAGAGTTCGAGGACTACGCGAAGTCCATCGCCGAGCTGGCGCAGGAATACATGCAGCAGGAGCCGGGAAGGCTTCAACAGCTCTACGAACAGGGCAACGTCACGCTGGGCTCCGGGGGCGCGCCGGGTGAAGTTCGCATCGTCATTACGAACTATGTGAAGCAGGGCGACTCCGTCACGATCATCTACGGCCAGGCGCAGCATGCCATCCAAAGCCTGCAAATTTCTTCATACCTGAGCGACCCGTCGGACGCCGTGAAGATTTCCACCCAATACGCGCAGATTCCGAACGGGCCGAACCACGCCTACGACGTGCTTGTGAATGGCGTGAGCAAGCAGCTCACGGTCGAAATGCAGAATTCCAACTACCAGAAGATGTAAGCAAAAGCTGCAGGCGCATCTGGAATCGCTCCCAACGGAGGAGAAAGTTCATGAAGAAAGCCATCACCGCGCTGATGCTCCTGTTGCTCACCGGCGTCGCGGCGGGAGCCCAGGTTCAGGACCCGAAGTGGCCACGCACGTTCACAAATCAGGCCGGCACCCTGGTCTCCTACCATCCGCAAGTGGACAACTGGCAGAACTTTCAGGTTCTGCAGTGGCGTCAGGCCTTCATGTATACCCCCACGGGAGGAAAGGGCGTGCCTCTTGCGGCCACGTTTCAGGGAAATACGGCCGCGGACATCAACAATCACACGGTCGTCGTCACGAATATCAAAGCAACGAACTTCTACTTCCCGTCGACCGATCCCGACATGGTCGCGGCGCTCAAGCCGGCCGTGCTGGCATTCATTCCCTCTTCTGTCACCGTTTCGCTCGACCTGATCGTGGCCTCGACTCCGAAACCCGAGAACCCGCAAGGAGTTCAGGTCAACAACACGCCCCCGGTCATTTTCGTGAGCAACGCGCCGGCGGTCCTGCTGGGAGTCGAGGGGCAGCCGGTGTTCGCGGCCGTGCACGATACGAAGCTCGAGTACCTGGTGAATTCGAGCTGGCACATGTTCCGCGACAAGGAGAAGTCTCAATATTTCCTGCTAGTGGACAAGCAGTGGCTTATGGCGAGCAATCCGGAAGGGCCGTGGAGCGCGCTGAACAAGCTGCCGAAGGATTTTGAGAAGGACATGCAGAAAGCGGTGAAGGAACAGGCGTGGGCCGACCTGCAAGGCGTGGTCCCGGCTCCGCCACCGGCCGCGGGAGCCGTGATCCCGACCGTGTTTTACAGCACCAGCCCGGCGAATGTGATTCTTTTCCAGGGCGCGCCGGCATACGCGCCAATCGCCGGCACGCAGTTGATGTATGCCACCAATTCGAACGCCTATGTGTTCTTCTACACGCCGACGCAGGCAGTGTATTACCTGACGGCGGGGCGCTGGTTCAGCGCACCCAGCCTGCAGGGCCCCTGGACGTTCGCGACATACAACCTCCCTGCTGACTTCGCGCAGATTCCGGCGTCAAGCCCCGCGAGCATCGTGCGCGCTTCCGTGCCGGGCACCGACGAAGCCAAGGATGCGGTGCTGCTGGCGCAGGTTCCCACGACGGTTACGGTAAATCCGACTGCAGCCGCGGCCCAGGCCACCGCCACCTACGATGGAGCGCCTAACTTCGCACCGATCCAGGGAACGTCACTTTCGTACGCAACGAACACCCCGCAGCGCGTGATTCAGGTTGGAGACGCCTACTACCTTTGCCTTAACGGCATCTGGTTTCTCTCTTCGAGTCCGCAAGGTCCCTGGCAGACGGCACCGTCGGTACCGCAGGTGATTTACACGATCCCTCCAAGCTCACCCGTCTATAACGTCACGTACGTCACGCAGGTCACGACGTCGAGCGGCAGCGTGCAGTCGAGCTACACGGCGGGGTACTTCGGCGCGTTCGTGATGGGTGCTGCTGTGGGTGCCATTGTGGCGGGAGGCACGGGCTACTACTATCCGCCCTATTACGGCGTGGGGGTCTACGGCTACGCGACCTACCATCCGTATCCTTGCACCTACGGATCCACCGCCTGGTACAACCCTACGACCGGAAGATACGGCGCCTCGCAGACCGCTTACGGTCCCTACGGCTCCGCCACGCGCAGCGCTTCCTACAACCCGTACACCGGCACCTACGCAAGAAGCGGGTCGGTATCGACCCCATACGGGAGCGCAGCGGCGGGTCAGGCATACAACCCGTACACCGGTGCCTACGGCCAGACGAAGCAGGGGTCCAACGCGTACGGCTCGTGGGGCAGTTCCTCGGTTTCAACACCCTACGGAAGCGCTTCGTCACAACACGAATCCGGCGCGCGCGGAACCGAAGCGACGGCCTCGACCTCGGCAGGCGGCAAAGCCGCTGGGACCAGTACGGCTTACGGCAACACCGCGGTTGGCAAGACGTCCAGCGGCGACATGTACGCCGATCACAACGGCAACGTGTACAAGAACACGGGCTCGGGCTGGCAGAGCTACAACAACGGAAGCTGGAACAGTGTGAACACGCAGCAAGCCCAGCAGCATGCCCAAAGCGCAGAACAGCAGCGCCCGCAAGCCCAGCAACAAGGGCAGCAGCGCCAGCAAGATGGCTTCAATCGCTCAGGGGGATCGAGTGGCGGCTTCAATTCCCAGGAAATGAATGACCAACGAAACGACCGGCAGCGCGGGGAAATGGAGAGCCAACGGTCTAACAGATGGGGTGGCGGCGACCGTGGCGATCGATGGGGCGGCGGCGACCGCGGCGGCTTCGGCGGCGGCGGACGGCGGTGGTAGGGCGGATGGGACCGAGGGACGTTCAAGCAGGGACGACTGAAAGGGGTGTTCTATGAAGAACAGGCTTTTGGTTCTGGCGGCGCTGGTGGCTTGCATCACGTCCGCGGCATTCACGCAGGACGTGACCTACAACTACATGCCGGGAACGGACTTCACGAAGTACCACACTTACAAGTGGGTTGTCATCGAGGGCGGCATGCATCCGAACCAGATCGTGGATGCACAAATCAAGCAATCGATTGACGGACAGCTTGCCGCAAAGGGCCTCACCAAGGTGGACTCGGACAAGGCCGCGGACCTCTACGTCGGCTATCAGGTGGCAGTGGATCAGGAGCGGCAGTGGAACGGCTACGGAATGGGCGGCGGGTTGCGGTGGGGCGGCATGGCCACGGCTACCAGCTCGACCATCAGCGTCGGCACTCTCGTCGTCGATATGTATGACCCCACCGCGAAGCAGCTCGTCTGGACCGGCCGGGCGAACAAGACGCTTGACCCCAGCAGCAATCAGGAGAAAAACCAGAAAAACCTGAACAAGGCCATGGCCAAGCTGCTGAAGAACTATCCACCGAAAACGAAATGATAACGACGCTCATCCGGTAGGAGACAGAGTTGCCGGAACGCTACTCGTGGCCACTGCTCCGGTTCCTGCTGGGAACCGCCTGCATCGTAATCATCATGTGGGGAATCCGCTACGCTTCCCACCTGATCTCGATCCTCCTGCTTTCCGTGCTGCTTGCCTACGGCTTCGCGCCGTTGCCGCGGTGGCTCATGCGGCGCTTTCATCTCGGCAAAGGAGCCACCATTGCGGTCACCATCGTGCTTCTGGGATCGCTGGGCATCTTCTCGGCCTTCGTGGTCTACGAGCGCGTCCAGCGCATGAAGAACATGTTGCCCGTCTACCACGACCACTTCGTGGCTTTGTACGGCAGCTCCGTCGCGTTCCTGAACGCTCACGGAATCGACTTCACCACCCTTCCCGCTTCCAAACTGTCCACGCGCGAGGGGTTTGCGGAAGCGGCGCGGCCCTATTTCCCCCAGGCGGGGAACCTGCTCGGCGACGGTCTTACGATCACCCTCCTGGCGTTGATTCTCGTCGTGGACCTGATTGGCGCGCCAGGATCGAAGAAGGGCCATCTCACGGAACTCCTCGACACCTACGGCGGCGACATCCAGCGCTACATTGCCATTTCGGTGAAAACCGGGTTGCTCACCGCCGCGGCGAATCTCGTGCTTTTTCTGATTGTGGGCGTGGATTTCCCGGTGCTGTGGTGCTTCGTCTACTTTTGCCTCCACTTCATTCCGAATATCGGCTTCCTCTTCGCGATTGCGCCTCCGGCCTTCATGACTCTGCTGATGTCTGGCTGGCAGAAAAGCCTGGTGGTCGTGGGAGGCATGGTGCTGACGCAGGTGCTCTCCGACTATCTGCTGACTCCAGTCCTGATGAAGAAAGAGGTGCACATCTCCTTTCTCGAGATCACCATTTCGCTTCTCGTCTGGAGTTTTCTGCTGGGACCGGCGGGCGCAATCCTGGCGATTCCGCTTTCGCTCGCTGTGCGGCGATTTGTTCAACAACTCCTGGAGAGGGGTGCAGCCACCGCCTCCGGGTGATTGCCGCCCCGCGTTGACTTGCCCCGTTGCCGCCCCTAAGATGAGCGGCCAATGGATTCTTCCCTGCCGCTGATCGGTAAGACCATCTCCCATTACCGCATCGTCGAAAAGCTCGGCGGCGGAGGCATGGGCGTCGTCTACAAAGCCGAGGACACCCGCCTGAAGCGTCCCGTCGCCCTCAAGTTCGTTCCCGAACATCTCGCTCACGACCCGCAGGCGCTCGAGCGCTTCCGCCGCGAGGCGGAGTCCGCCTCGGCGCTGAACCACCCAAATATCTGCACGATTCACGACATCGGCGAGGAGGCGGGCCGGGGCTTCATCGTGATGGAGTATCTGGACGGCAGCACGCTGAAGCACCGCATCAGCGGGCGGCCGATGGGCCTGGAGCAACTGCTGGAAGTCGGAATTGAAGTGGCCGACGCGCTGGACGCGGCGCACGCGCAAGGCATCGTGCACCGCGACATAAAGCCGGCAAACATCTTCGTCACGGCGCGGGGCCACGCAAAGGTGCTGGACTTCGGCCTGGCCAAGGTGACGCGCGAGGGGCGCGTCGGGGCTGGCGCCGACGACCTGACGCTTGGCTCGCAGGCAACCCTCGGCATGGAAGAGGAGCACTTGACCAGCCCGGGCGCCGCGCTGGGTACCGTGGCCTACATGTCTCCCGAGCAGGCGCGCGGCAGGGAGATTGATGCCCGCTCCGACCTGTTTTCTTTCGGCGTGGTGCTTTACGAAATGGCTACGGGAGCACTTCCCTTCCGGGGAGATTCGTCGGCGCTGATCTTCGACGCGATATTGAACCGCGCGCCTGTTGCGCCGGTGAGATTGAATCCTGATCTTCCCGCCGAACTCGAGCGCGTGATCAATCGCGCGCTGGAGAAAGACCCGAAGCTGCGCTACCAGCACGCGGCCGATATGCGCGCCGAGTTGCAGCGCCTGAAGCGCGATACCGACTCGGGGCGCTCCTCCGCGCGCGTCCAGCCGGCGGAAGATCCCCCGGCGGCAAGCTCCGCATCGTCTCCGTCCACGGTGGTGGCGGCGAATCCATCTGGAACCTCCGGCGCAGCATCTTCGGCCTCGCAGGTGATGTTACCGGGCGCGGTTTCTGCAAAGAGCGGCAAGCGAGTGCTGCTCGGCGTTGGCACCGCCGTAGTGGCCGCCGCCGTCCTGGCCGGCGGGTATCTCTATCTCCATCGCGGCCGCGGCCTCACGGAGAAGGACTCGATCCTGCTCGCGGACATAGTGAATACGACCGGCGAACCTGTGTTCGACGGGACCCTCAAGCAGGCCCTGGCTGTGCAGCTTGAGCAGTCGCCTTACCTGAACCTCGTGCCGGATCGTACGGTGCGGCAGGCCCTGCAGTTTATGGGTCGTCCGGCGGACGAGCGCGTCACCGGCGGCGTCGCGCGAGAGATCTGCGAGCGGCAGCATATCAAAGCCATGCTGAGCGGCTCGATCGCCTCCCTAGGGAGCCAGTACGTGGTGACCCTCGAGGCAGCAAATTGCGCCACCGGCGATTCGCTGGCGCGCGAGCAGGTGACATCAAGCAGCAAGGAAGGCGTGCTCCCCGCGCTGGGCAAAGCGGCTTCAAGCCTGCGCGGAAAGCTCGGAGAGTCGCTGGCATCGGTCCAAAAGTTCGACACACCGGTCACGGACGCCACCACATCGTCGCTCGAAGCGCTGAAGGCGTACGCCGCCGCTGACGCGCTGCGCAATAGCGGACACGAAACAGAGTCAAAGCCGCTGTTCGAGCGCGCGATCCAATTGGACCCGAACTTCGCCATGGCCTACGCGCGGCTTGCGGCCATTTACGTCAATGTGAACGACGACGAGCACGCCCTGGCCGAAGCGAAGAAAGCGTTCGACCTGCGCGACAGGGTCAGCGAGCGCGAGCGCTTCTACATCGACGACCACTACTACACAGGCCTCGGCAACGTTGAAAAGAACAAAGAGGTGCTGGAGCTGGCCATACGAGCGTATCCGGACGATTCGGCCGCGCTTGGAAATCTCGCGCTGATCTACAACCTGTATCTCGGCCAGTACGAAAAAGCCATACCCATGGCGAACGAGGCCATTCGCGTGGAGCCCAACACTCCATACGGCTATTTGCATGCAGCTCTGGGATACATGAGTTTGAACCGATTGGAAGAGTCACGGACCATTCTTCAGCGTGCGGTCGACCAAAAAGCCGACAACCTGTTTATTCACCAGGACTTTTACGACCTGGCTTTCCTGAATGGCGACAGCGACGGGATGGAACGCGAGCTGAAATGGGCCGCCGGCAAGGCAGACGAGTATCTCCTGCTGAACGAAGCTGCGGCCGCAGCAGGTTCGCGTGGGCAGATAGGCAAGGCCGGGGAGTTGTATCAGCGCTCGATGCAGATTACCGATCGTTTTGGTTTCAAGAACACGACAGCCGACACGCACGCAAGCTGGGCTGTTCTACTGGCTGAGGTCGGCGACACAGCGAAGGCACGAGAGTTCGCGGCATCCAGCGCGGCGCTTGGCCACGGGCGAAGCAACCTCGGCCCCGTGGCTGTGGCGCTCGCGCTTACGGGAGACGCCTCTCGCGCTCAAGCTATTGTTCAGGACCTGGGTCGCCGCTACCCGGACGATACCCTCCTGCATAACGTGATGATCCCCTCAGTCACAGCGATTCTGGCCATAAACCGCAAGGCCCCGGACCAGGCGATCGAGGCCCTGAAGGTTGCGACGCCTTACGAGATGGGAACCGTCTCCGGCATGTTTCCAATCTACCTTCGCGGCCTCGCCTATCTTCAGGCCAGGCGCGGAGGGGATGCCGCCGCGGAATTCCAGAAGTTCGTGGATCATCGCGGCGTCGCGCCGACCGCTCCCGAACACTCGCTGTCCAGGCTCGGGCTGGGCCGCGCGTACGTCCTCACAGGCGACACCGCGAAGGCCAAGGCCGCTTACCAGGATTTCTTCGCGCTGTGGAAGGACGCCGACCCAGATACTCCCCTCCTGAACGAAGCCAAAGCGGAGTATGCCAAGCTGCAATAAGCACGTGACGCTCGGGCCGCGTTGACTTGCCCCTTTACCACCCCTAAGATGAGCGGCCAATGGAGCCCGCGCCCTCCCTCGCCGGAAAGACCATCTCCCATTACCGCATCATCGAGAAGCTCGGTGGCGGAGGCATGGGTGTCGTCTACAAAGCCGAGGACACCACGCTCGGCCGCTTCGTGGCGCTCAAATTCCTTCCGCCAGAAATGACGCGCGATGCGAACGCGTTGGAGCGCTTTCGACGCGAGGCGCGCGCGGCATCTGCGCTGAACCATCCGAACATCTGCACGATTCATGAAATTGGGGAAGACGCGGGCCAGCCGTTCATCGCCATGGAATTCCTAGACGGCTCGACGCTGAAGCATCGCATCGGGGCGCGGGGCATGGACCTGGAACAGATTCTGGAAATCGGCAGCGAAATTGGCGATGCACTTGACGCCGCGCATGCCAAGGGGATCGTGCATCGCGACATCAAGCCGGCAAACATCTTCGTTACGACACGGGGCCACGCCAAGGTACTCGATTTCGGCTTGGCCAAGCAGACGAACGATGAAGCCGCGCAGGGCGCGACGCTTTCCGGCGAGATGACCGCCGGAATCCGCAACGAGCTGCTGACCAGCCCTGGGACGGCGGTGGGCACCGTGGCGTACATGTCGCCCGAGCAGGTGCGCGGGAAAGAACTGGACGCACGCACAGACCTGTTCAGTTTTGGCGCCGTGATCTACGAAATGGCCACGGGAGCGCTGCCTTTTCGGGGAGAGACTTCCGGCGTAATCACGGAAGCGATTCTCAATCGCGCGCCGGTGTCTCCCGTGCGGTTGAATCCGGACCTGCCGGCGAAGCTGGAAGACATCATCAACAAGGCGCTGGAGAAGGACAAGAGCCTGCGCTACCAGAGCGCGGCGGAAATGCGCGCGGACCTGAAGCGACTGGCGCGCGACACCACGTCTGGCCGCACGGCCGTGAAAGACGACTCCGCAGCAGCGGCGGCCTCACCGGGCGCGATGCAATCGTCGGGAGCGGCGCCCGCGGCGACGTCGTCGGGCGTGGCGGCAACCGCGCGACCGGCCGGGAGGAAAACGGGATTGGTGGCCGTCGCGGCTCTCGCAGGAGCCGCCGTGATCGGCTTCGGCGTTTACAAATGGATGAACCGCCGACCCGCGCTGAACCTGCAGGACATGAAAATCGCGAAACTGACCCAGAGCGGCAAGGCTGCCTACGTGGCCATTTCCCCGAATGGGCAGTACGTGGTTTACGTGCTGCGCGAAGGCGAGAGGCAGAGCCTGATGGTCCGTCAGGTGGCGACCGGCAGTGATGTGGCCATCCTGCCGGCCGACACGGTGTTCTTCTACGGACTGAGTTTCTCGCCGGACGGCAACTACATCTACTTCGTCCGTTCGAGCAAAGAGACTTTCAACTATTCGATGCTGTACCAGATGCCGGTGCTGGGCGGCACGCCCCGGCAGTTGATCCGCGACGTGGATTCTCCGGTGAGCTTTTCGCCGGATGGAAAGCAATTCGCGTTTATCCGCGGTGTGCCGGAAAAGGCGGAGGTTCGCCTTGTTACTGCGGCGGCCGACGGCACTGGAGAGCACATTCTGGCGAACCTCTCGGCGAAAGTAGCCGAGTCGTATCTGCTAGGACCGGCCTGGTCGCCCGACGGAAAGACGATCGCGGCGGCCTGCGAGTGCAGTGGGAAGACTGACCGCTGGGAATTGCGCGCCTATCCAGCCGAGGGCGGTGAGCCGCGCTTGCTCTACTTTTCTGAATCCGGCATCGGGCGTCCCCAGTGGCTTCCGGACGGCAGCGGCCTGCTTGCCGTCAGGGGGGACGCTTCGCAGGGCAATCGAGGGCAGATCTGGTTTGTTCCCTATCCCTCAGGCGAGGCCCGCCGGCTTACGAACGACCTGAGCAATTACGCGACTTTCAATCTCGATATGACCCGCGATGGCAAGACATTGGTGACTGTGGACACGCAACAGTCCTCTGATGTCTGGGTCTCGCCGGCGAGCAGTCCGTCGCAGGCGCGGCAGATCACCTCCGGAGAGCCTACCGGCACGGACCGTGGGGCCCTCTCCATGATGCCGGATGGGAGCGTCCTTACGGTCACCCGAGGGCACGACATCGTCAGCGTCACGGCAGCCGGTGTCAGCCACAAGCTGCGCACTTTGAGTCTGCAGGACGCCGTCGCGGTTTCCGGATGTGGCGACGGTCGCTCTATTGTTTTCCACTCCTATGCGGACGGGCGTTCCAACATTTGGCGCATGGACGCGGACGGCTCCAACCCCATAAAGCTCACAGATACGCAAGACAACATCGGCCCGACCTGTTCCCCCGACGGTAAGTGGCTGGTCTACAGTTCACGGGCAGAAGTGAATCGCCTTCCCATCGAAGGGGGGACGCCGACGCTGCTGGAGAAAGATAACTTTGGAGGATCTTTGCGCATCTCGCCGGACGGGAAGATGATTACCTACCTTGGGCTCGTCGATTCCAAAACGGCGCTCGAAGGCAGATTTGTGGTTCCCGCTACAGGTGGGCCCCCTCTCTACAAGCTCCCCTTCGTCGCCGGCACGCACTCAACCCAGTGGGCGCCCGATGGCCGCGCGATCGACTACCTGCTGACGCGCGACGGCGTAACCAACATCTGGCGGCAACCACTAACCGGAGGCGCGCCGAAGCAAATCACCAACTTCCCGTCAGGATTGATGTTTAATTTTGACTGGTCGCGGGACGGGAAACAGCTGGCCATGGCGCGCGGCTCGGTTTCGAGCGACATCGTGCTGATCAGCAACTTCCAGTAAAACAACACGCGAGGCCCAGCTTGGCCACAAAGTTGCCGCTCAGCAGCCCGTGGTGTACGCTGCCGAAAATGGCGATGCGCAAGAAATGAGCGACAACGGCGCACAGGGGCGCGCTGCCGGGGAAGCCCTCCGCGGCTGCTGGTATCCGGCGTTGCGTTCCGCTGAATTGCGCGGCCGCAAGCCAGCAATCACGGAATTGCTTGGCGAGGCGCTGGTGGTCGGGCGCGACGCGCAGAAGCGTCCGTTCGCGCTGCGCGACTTCTGCCCGCATCGCGGCATGCCGCTCTCCGCCGGGCACTTCAACGGGGACACGGTGGAATGCTCGTACCACGGGTGGCGCTTCGACTGCCACAGCGGGCAGTGCCGCGAGATCCCGTCGCTCGTGCCGGGCGAAGGCAAGCTCAAGCCCGACCGCATTTTTGCCGGTGCGTTTCCGGCCGAAGAGTCAGATGGGTACGTCTGGGTCTACTTCGCCGACCCGGAGCATCCCGAGGCGGCGATTCCCCCGGCGCCGCAACTGTGGCGCGGCGCGGGCCGCTGCCGCACGGTGCACTTGTGGTGCGACCTGGCCTGCGACGTGGACCAGGGCATCATCGGGCTGATGGATCCGGCGCATGGCCCCTTCGTGCACCAGTCCTGGTGGTGGCGAAAACGCGCGAGCATTCAGGTGAAGGAAAAAGTGTTCGAGCCCATCCCGAACGGCTTTCGCATCCGCCCCCACGCGCCCTCCGCGAACAGCGCGCCATACAAGCTTCTGAAGGTCTACGGCCAGCCGGTGACGACCATCGAGTTTGTCCTGCCGAACATGCGCTTTGAGCGCATCGAGGCCGGTCACTACTGGTTCTCCAGCCGCGCCACGGTCACGCCGGTGACGCCGGAGCGGTCGCGCATCGACTTTATCGCCTCGTGGAACATTTTCCCGTGGCTGCCGGGACTGCCGTGGATCTTCCGGAAATTCGCCACAACCTTTCTGCGCCAGGACCAGGAGACGATGGAGAAGCAGGCTGAAGGCCTGGCCCGCAGCCGCCGCCAGATGCTGATTGACGATGCCGACCGCCCGGCGCGCTGGTATTTCCAGTTGAAGGAGGCATTCAGGGAAGCGCAGCGCACCGGCCAGCCGCTGAAGCACCCCATCGCTGAACCCGTGACGCTGCGGTGGCGCAGCTAGTGCGGCGAGCCACGCATCGAACGTGACGATGCCGCGCCTCGCCCCAGCGTTGATACTGGCGCTCGCCGCCGCAGCGGGCTTCGCCGCCGGCGAGCCCGCCCAAGAGCCGGCCGCTCCGCCGGCGGGCCCTTCCGCGGGCCGCGTCGAGTGCAGCTCCGTCTCCAGCAGGATTCTGGCGCGTAGCGTGCGCTTCTGCGCGCTGCTGCCTCCGGCGTACGATGCGAGACCGTCGCAGCGCTTTCCGGTCCTCTACTGGCTGCACGGCCTGGGCCAGAACGAGCAGGCCTTCATCAACGCGGGTGGCCCGGCGATGGTCGAGGATTTGCGCAGGTCGGGCAGGCTTCGCGACTTCATCCTCATCACGCCGGACGGCGCGCGCACGTTTTATCTGAACTCGCATGACGGGAAAGTCCGGTACGAGGATTTCTTTCTCCGCGAGTTTCTTCCGGCTATCGAGCGGCGCTACCGGATCGAAGCCGCGCACACCGCGCGCGGCATTTCGGGAGTGTCCATGGGAGGGTTTGGGGCGCTGCATTTCGGATTGAAGTACGCTGAAACATTTGGATCGATGAGCGCGCACAGTGCCGCGGTAATGGAGCAACCGCCTGCCGGATTGACCGGCGGCGCGCGGATCGGCTTCATGGAAGAAGTGTTCGGCGCGCCCGTGGACCGCGCCTTCTGGGAGCGCCAAAGCCTGTTCACGCTGGTGAAACGCGGGCCGGCGTCAGAGAACTGGAGGATCTACTTCGATTGCGGCAGCGAGGACGATTTCGGGTTTGAAGACGGCAACCAGGCGCTGGACCGCGCGCTGACGGCGCGGGGGATCCGCCACGAATTCCACCTGTACCCGGGCAACCACGGCTGGAATTACTTCGCGGCGCATCTTCCCGCTTCGCTCGAGTTCCATTCGAAGGTGTTCGCCGGAGTTGCGGCGGCCGGGGCGAACAAATAGCGAGACTATGGTGGCCGAAAAGTATAAGGCCGGGACGCGATCGCTGAGGGGCCAAGGCGTCCCGGCCTTCCTGCCTACTTCCGCAGAAAGCAGGCAAGCTCGTTTGCGGGAGGACGGTGCTTCTTCTCTTCCGCGTGCCTACTGCTTTTTGTCTTCGTCTCCGCGCAGGAATTCGTAGCGTTCGATGGTGGCCACCACGCCGAGCTGGCCGGTCTCCAGTTTCTCGGAGCGATGCACGTGGCCCAGGCAACGGACCTGCACCGGCCCGGCCATGGTGAGTTCGTGCGGCAGAGTCATGACGATCTCCACCGTGGATCCTTCATGCACGTCCTTCGGCAGGAAAAAATACACGCCCCGCGAGCTCACGTCCCGCGTGGCAGTCGCAACCTTGTCGTCCGGGGTCGCTTCCTGCCCACAACGAACGGTGAGCGGGAGCTTCAGTTGAAAGCGCTGGACGTTTCTGCGATCCGAGTCAGCCAACATAGGCCTCCGTTTGCAGGGCCAGCTTAGGGGTGCCCGCACTCGACGACAATAGCGCCGAGGGGCTAGTCGTAGGAGGTAAGGAGAAGTACTCGAGTACTAGAACCCGGCGGCTATGCCTGGTCGGTGATGCGGTGGTGGATGGCGTACAGCGCGAGCTCCAGGCGGTCGGAAACGCCCAGCTTGTCGAAAATATTGTGCAGGTGATTCTTCACGGTCTGTTCGCTGATGAACAACTTCTCGCCGATTTCGCGGTTGCGATAGCCCTGGGCCACGAGCTGGACGATTTCCTTCTCGCGATCGCTGAGCAACGGCTTCTCGCGGCGGCCCGTCTCCGTGGACTTGGAAAAGGCCTTCATGACCTCGCTGGTCATGCGCTTGTCCAGCCAGATTTCGCCGCCGGCGACCTTGCGAATGCTTTTGATCAGGAGGTCGGAGGCGGACTGCTTGAGGACGACGCCGCGCGCGCCGAGCCGCATGGCGCGGACCACGTCGCGGTCGTCCTCGGTTGCGGTGAGAACGATCACGCGGCTTTGCAGCGAATCGAAGTTCATTTCCTCGAGCAGCGTCAGCCCATCCTTGTCGGGCATACGCAGGTCCAGCAGCAGGATATCCGGCTTGACCTTGGCCAGCAGCCCGGGACACTCAGCGCCGCTCGACACCTCGCCGACGACGACGATATCGTCCTCGTGCTCCAGCAGCTTCCTAAGGCCATCGCGGAAAATAGGATGGTCGTCGGCAATGGCCACACGAATTGGGTTCTTGCCCTTGGATGCCATATTAGTTTATGGGCACCTCGACGAGAATGCGGGCCCCATGGCCGGGTGCCGACTCGATGGTCAGCACACCGCCGATTCCGCGGGCCCGCTCCTTGATGGATATCGGACCGATGCGAAGGCGGTTGAGTTCCTCACTGGAGAAGCGACCCGCGAAACTGAAACCCTGCCCGTTGTCGTCAATCACCAGATGTACCGAAGCCTCGTCCTGCCATAGTTTTATCACGACGTGCGTGGCCTGTGCATGCTTTTTCACATTGTTGAGCGCTTCACGGCATATCTGAAACAGCTCGCGGCAGACGCGATCGGGGACGCGCAAATCGAGTTCTTCGAGAAGGCAATCCACCTCGATTTTGGCCTCCTGGCGGAAGCGTTCACAGTAGCCGCGGATCAGGTCAATCATGTCCGCGCGAGCCACGCGCAAGGGGCGCAAATCGAGCACGAGCTTGCGCAGCTCGGTGTTCTCGCGGCGCAGGATGTTTTCCAGCTTTTCCAGGTCCACGGCGAGCGCGTGGCCGGCGGGCAGGCTCTTCCTCATCACGTCGAGCTGGATGATCGAACCCAGGATGGTCTGCAGGATGCCGTCGTGCAGGTCGTGCGAAATGCGGCTGCGCTCTGAATCAATCACGCGGGCACGCAAGTGGCGGAGCAGGTACAGATTCTCAAGAGGCGCGCCGAGTGACTGCGCGATGCGCTCGAACCAGCGCAGTTCCTGGGGAGAGATGCTTCCCTCCGGATTGACGAGCAGCAGCCGGCCGGCCGGCTTCCCGCCAAAGTCGAACGTGGCGGCGGCGATGGCGTTGATCTGCAGTTCGCGGCGGGAGATTCCGGGAATTCGCGGAACATCCTTGAGGCGACGGCCGTCGCGGCGGTCCCAGCCGAAGCCTTCACCGCTGCCTTCAAACGAGTTCCAGCAAATGGTGGCGTCCGGACAGTCAAGGAGGAAGGCATCGGCCCGGAGCGGAGGGTAAGACTCAGGGCTGATGCGTTCGGGCTCCTGCTTGCGTGCCTTCCAAACGAACAGCCGCTCCATGTCCGCGTCAAGAAACACCAGGCAAGCGCGCTCGCATTTGAAGGTGGCCGCAAGCATTTGGAGCAATTCGCGCAGGGAATCGGCCAGCCCGCGCTCGACGTCCAGCGAGCCATTGAGCTGGGAGAGAAACTGTGTTTCGCGCGCATGGCGGCGCTGGCGGTCAGCGAGAAAGGCGAGGCCCACGCCCGCGCCGAAAGTGCCCACGCCGACGGCCGGCCAGGCAAGCAGCGCCGTCCAGGGCTCGCGGCCCACGAGGACCACGCGCAGGAGCAGCCCGAGCGAAGTCACACCGGCAAGCACGACCGTCTGTTTCAGTTCCCAGAAGATCGCGCTGGCAAAACAGACGAACAGGTAGAGAAACATCACGGACATCACCGGCGGCATCAGCGCGAAGTAAGCAGCGAGAAGGATGACGTCCACTAGGGGAGGCATACGCAAGGCGGGCAGCCGCTCGATCGATGCCAGGAAGGCGAAGGCCACGGCCGCCGCGAGGTAAATGAGCAGGAATGCGAAACGCAACTTCACGCCCGGGTCGGGCATGGCTTCGATCAGGGCCACAAGGGCGAGAACCAGGAAGATCGGCCTCGCGTACGCAGCCTGGTTTTCAAGATAACGGCTTTCTGCTGCCAGAGCTTCCATCAGTGTGATTCAGTCGAGTCTAACAAGCCCGGCGGGGGGTGCAAGGCCGGCTCCTGACGCCGTTCCCTTCCGTGTGGGCCGGGCCGGTATGCCGGCCGGCCGCTTTGGGGCGGCTTCCGCCGGACTTTCCGAGGCAGCGGGAAAAGCGATTTGGTCCGACAATTCCTTGACTTCTCAGAGTGATACGGAGTATCAAGGCAGCGGTTTAACCGCAAACCCAGGGGGGGTCTGTGGCTTAACCCGCTGTCCAAGCTACGCGTGTTTCCAATGGTGTGGTCGGGTGTTTTCAAATCTTTCGTGGAGGCCTATCTATGAATAGGTTGATTCGCTTCATGCTGGCTCTTGCGCTTGCTGTCGCGGTCGCATTCCCCGCCGCTGCCCAGCAGGCACAGAGCCAGACTGCGTCGAATCCGCTCGTTCAGCTCCTGCAATCGAAGGGCATCCTTACGGCCGAGGAAGCGGCGACAGTGCGTTCCGCTTCCAACTCCGGAGAGGCGAACGAGCGGCTGGCGCATCTACTCCTTTCCAAGGGGTTGATCAGCCAGGAGGAGTACAACTCGACGGCCGCTGCATCCGCAGTGTCCGCGTCCGCGACTACGACGGGCGGCGCGCACATGGTGAACGCCGCGGTCACGACCGCTCCGGCCCCGGCGCCTGCCGCCGGCACACCGGATCCGCCGAGGTCCGCGGTATGGCCGGTGAGCCCGGGCATGGTCGGTTACGACCCCTCGGACGGAACGGCCGCGGATGCTGCGGTGATTCCCGCGATTGCTCCGATCCGCGTTCTTCCCATCGGACTCCCCAAGGATCCGAAGGGCATCATCCCCGACATCAAGTTGGGCAGTGGCGCCATGATCAACCCCTACGGGTTCTTCAAGGCGAGCGCCGTCTACGATTCGTCAAACAGCGGCGGCGGAACATTTGGAAACAACGACTTCCCGCTCCCCCTGCTTCTCGGCGACACCGGACCAGAGAACGGCTCCCAGTTCCACATCAAGGCGCGCAGCGCGCGCTTTGGCGCGAACTTCTTCTATCCGATCAGCGGGCCGAATATCACGTTGACGGCGAAGATCGAGTTCGACTGGGAAGGCGACTACACGGTGGTCAACAACCGCAATATCAGTTCCGTGCGCTCGTCGCAAGCCAGCCTGCGGCTGGCCTGGATGCGCATGGACGCGAAGCTGGGCGAGGTACCGTGGTACGCCGAATTCGGCCAGGATTGGACCCTGCTGGGTTCGTCCACAACCATGGACCTCTTTGAGACCACCGGGTTCGGCGTGGGATTCGGCAATTTTTATGAGCGCCTTCCACAATTCAAGACCGGGCTCCAGTTCACCGCCGGAAAGGTCAAGATCCAGCCGGAATTTGCGCTCGTCCTGGGCGCCTTCGGCGACAACAACCTGAACAGCTCGGTGAACCAGACCGTGCTCGGCTCCGTCAGTGCGGTGCCCATCGGCCAGCAGAACCAGGGCCGTGAGGGCGCCATCCTCGGCTCGGCCAGCGGCCAGCCCGGCGTGCAGGGCCGCATCGTGTTCGACTTCCCGCTGAATACCAAGTGGAAGGGTGTGCCCAACGCTGAAATCATTCTCAGCGGCGGCCACTCCGAGGCGGAAGAAGTCGTGCCCGTGGGCAACATCCCCACGACCACGATTGCCAGCCTGACCACGGCCACAGGTGCCACTCCGACCGGACTTTCCGCGACGGCTTGCACAGGAACACCGGCGGCGGGATTCAGCATTCGCTGCTACTACCCGACGGGCCTGACGCTCAACCTGCCGCAGAACGCGTTCACTGCGGAAGTTCAGCTCCCCACGCCGTGGGTCACCATCGTCACCAAGTACTATCGTGGCGGCGACCTGCGGTTCATGTTCGCCGGGCAGTTGAATACAGCATTCCGCGACACACAGGCGGGTCCGGTAATCGCAATTCCCGGCTCCACCACGCTGGTCACTTCCGTCGGCCCCCCGGTCACCACGACGAACATCGCGCAGAGCGTACTGTCGTACTCTGGCGATACCGTAACGTTCTCCAACGTCGCCGGAGCCGCCGTGGTCGATCCGTACCGGCCGATTCGCGGTCAGGGCGGCGTCTTCCAGTTGGGCTTCCCGCTTTCGCGGATCTTCGGCGCGAACCCGGACGGCCTGAACAGTGGATGGACCCTCTACGCTGGATACGGAGTGGACTCGGCGTTCGCCCGCGACGTAATCCGCGCCGGCGGCAACGGCCTGCTCCGCAGCGACTACGTTCCCGTTTCGCTGCGCTACCGGATCAACAAGTGGGCGCAGATCGTCAACGAAGTCACGTGGTACGACACGCGCACGGCGGACTCGACCGTGGTGCTCTTCCGCGGCGTGAACGCCCATGTGAACCACGACTGGCGCAACGAGTTCGGCACAATCTTCACGTTCTAGCCGGACTCCAACCTGACGGCGGGGCGCCCTCCCCAGTGCGCTCCGCCGCAACTAGAAAAATCGCGCTCCCAACTGCAAACGGGCCCCCGTCACCCCCTAACGAGGCTCGGTGCTCACCTGCCCGTCCGCTCGCCCAGGCCCGGAGAGGCGAGGCTCCCCGGTTCGGGCCGGTTGCAGCAAAAAAAGGGGGGACGTAGAATACGCGCGACTCGACTAGGAGGCCTCTCCCATGGGCACGGGCCAGAACCCCGGCGGCAGTTCAGCATCCGAAGCGACAATCGCAGTCCATTGGAAGGAAGAAGAGTATTTCCACCCATCGGAGAAGTTCATCCAGCAAGCCAACCTGAAGGATCTCTCGGTCAACGAGCGCTTCAGCGAGAAGAATTTCCCCAAGTGTTTTGAAGAATACGCGGAACTGCTCGATTGGTACCAGCGCTGGAACACTGTGCTGGATACGGCCGACCCGCCGTTCTGGAAGTGGTTCGTCGGTGGCAAGCTGAACGTCTGCTACAACTGCGTCGACCGCCACCTGAGCAAGCACAAGAACAAGGCCGCGCTGATCTTCGTCCCCGAGCCGGAAAACGAAGGCATCGTCGCCATCACCTACCAGGAACTCTACCAGCGGGTGAATGAAGTTGCGGCAGTGCTGCGTGACGTGGCCGGACTGAAGACGGGTGACCGCGTCACGATTCACATGCCGATGATTCCCGAACTGCCTATCACCATGCTGGCGTGCGCCCGGCTGGGCGTGGTGCACTCGGTGGTATTCGGCGGCTTCAGCGGCGAGGCCTGCGGGCTGCGCGCGGCGGACTCCGGAAGCCGCGTGTTGATCTACGCCGACAGCTACTACCGCGCCGGAAAACTGATCGACCACAAGGCCGCGGCGGAAATCGCGGTGGAAACCGCGCAGCGCGAGGGCCAGAACATCGAGAAGGTTCTGGTCTGGCGCCGCTACGCCGGAAAGTACGGCTCCCAAACGCCGATGGCGAAGGGCCGCGACTTTTTTATGGACGAGCTCCTGCTGGAATGCCGCAACCGCAAGGTGGATCCGGTGCAGCTGGATGCCGAAGCGCCGCTCTTCCTGATGTACACGAGCGGCACGACGGGCAAGCCCAAGGGCTGCCAGCACCGCACCGGCGGCTACCTGTCCTACGTGGCCGGTACGTCGAAATACATCCAGGACATTCACCCCGAAGACGTCTACTGGTGCATGGCGGACATCGGATGGATTACCGGCCACTCGTACATCGTCTACGGGCCGCTGGCGCTGGCCGCCACGAGCGTAATTTTCGAGGGCGTACCCAACTACCCCGACGCCGGCCGCCCGTGGCGCATCGCCGAACGGCTCGACGTGAACATCTTCCACACGTCGCCCACCGCCATCCGCATGCTGCGCAAGGCCGGACCGAACGAAGCGGCGAAGTACAACTACCGGTTCAAGCACATGACCACCGTCGGCGAGCCGATCGAGCCGGAAGTCTGGCGGTGGTATTACAACATCATCGGAAAAGGCGAGGCGGTGATCGTCGATACCTGGTGGCAGACGGAAACGGGCGGATTCCTCTGCAGCACCAAACCCGCGCTAGACCCGATGAAACCCGGAAGCGCGGGCCCCGGCATGCCCGGCATCTATCCCGCGATTCTGGATGAAAACGCGCAGGAACTGCCGGCAGGCACTGCGCACGCGGGCAACATCGTCATCCGCAACCCATGGCCGGGAGTCATGCAGACCATCTGGGGGGACCGTGACCGGTTCGTGCGCCAGTACTACGCGAAGTACTGCAAGAACACGAAGAGCAAGGACTGGCGCGACTGGCCGTACTTTGCGGGCGACGGCGCGTTGCTGCCGAAGGACGGCTATTTCCGCATCCTCGGCCGCGTAGACGACGTGATCAACGTGGCCGGCCACCGCCTGGGAACGAAAGAGATCGAGTCCGCCTGCCTGACGCTGACGGAAGTGGCGGAAGCGGCCGTGGTGCCCGTGGTAGACGAGATCAAGGGACGCGTCCCGGAGGTGTACGTGGCCTTGAAACCGGGAACGCAGGCTGGCCACGCCGAGATGGTGGGCAAGGTGACCCAGACGATCGAGACGATGATCGGCAAGATCGCGCGGCCCAAGGCCGTACGCATCGTGCCGGACATGCCCAAGACGCGCTCCGGGAAGATCATGCGGCGCGTGCTTGCGGCAATTTCCAACAACATGAACGTGGGCGACATCACGACCCTGGCGAATCCGGACATCGTCGAGGAGATACGCGTGCAGGTCCAGGGCAAGGGTCCGGTGGTGATGCAGGAAGGGCCTGAAGATATTCATCAGTTCGGGAAAGTGGATTAGCACGGTCAGGGGGAAACAGCGGAGCGTGACAGGTCGCTGTTCCGGCACCGGCTGTTTCTGTTGGTGAAGCACAAGACAAAATCTTTCCGGGAGGTTGAGCCATGGCTAAGAAGCGTAAGAACGGTATGACGCGCCGGGAAATGATCAAGACCGCCGGCGTTGCCGGTCTTGCAGCGGGTATCGGACCGGGATTCCTGTTTCCGGAGCGTGCGCTGGCCCAGCGGAAGACGCTGGCGATTTGCCAGTGGGCCCACTTCGTCCCCGCATGGGACAAGTGGTTCAACGAAACGTACACGAAGCAATGGGGCGAGAAGAACAACGTGGAAGTGAAGGTGGACAACGTCAACCTGGTTGACCTGCCCGCCAAGGGCGCCACGGAGGCCTCGGCGAAGAAGGGGCACGACCTCTTCATGTTCCTCTCGCCGCCTGCGGCGTATGAAAAGCAGGTTATCGACATGACTCACGTGTACCAGGAAGTTGAGAAGAAGCACGGCAAGAAAATCGAACTGGCGCACAAGTCCACGTACAACCCGAAGACGAAGAAGTACTACGCCTTCTCTGACGCGTACACGCCCGACCCGGGCAACTGGCACAAGGACTGGTGGACCGAAGCCGGCTACCCGAATGGTCCCGACACTTACGACGACCTGCTCAAGGGCGCTGCCAAGATTCGCAAGGCCGACAAGACCGGCCCGCCGTGCGGCATCGGTCTCTCTCAGGAACTGGACACCAGCATGGCCATGCGCGCCCTGCTCTGGTCCTTCGGCGGCGCCGAACAGGACGTCGAGGGCAATGTCACCATCAACTCGAAGCACACCATCGAAGCCCTCAAGTTCATGAAGGAGCTCTATCAGCAGACCGAAACTCCCGAGGTCTTTACGTGGACGCCGCCCTCCAACAACCAGGCCATGCTCGCTGGGAAAGTCTCGTACGTGGCTAACGCCATCTCCATCACGCGCCAATCCGAGCGCGAGCACATGCCCATCGACGGCAAGATCATGATCAGCCGGGCGCTGAAAGGTCCGGTTCGCCGCATCGCGGCGGAGCACGTGATGAACTGCTACGTCATCTGGGAGTTCGCCGAACAGAAGGAGCTGGCGCAGCAGTTCCTAGTCGACTGGATCGACCACTTCGCCGAAGGCTTCGCCGCCGGCCAGTTCTACAACTTCCCGTGCTTCCCCTCGACCGTTCCCGATCTGCAAAAGCAGATCGCCAACGATCCGCGCGCCAACCCGGCGGACAAATACAAGGTCCTCGGCGATGTGCTCGACTGGGCCACCAACGTCGGCTATCCCGGTTATGCTACCGCTGGCATTTCCCAGGCGTTCAGCACCTGGGTCATTCCCACCATGTTCGCCAAGGTCGCACGCGGCGACGAAACCCCTGAAGACGCCGCCAAAGCTGCCGAGGCCGAGTACAAGCGCATCTTCGAACGCTGGAACAACCAATAGCGCGCCTATAGCGCGGAGGTGCGATGGCAGTCGTCGAGACGCGTAACGTCACGAAGGTCTTCAAAGAAGGAGAGCTGGGAGCAGTCAATAACGTAAACCTGGCTACAGAGGAAGGCGAGTTTCTGGTCTTCCTGGGGCCTTCCGGCTCCGGGAAGACCACTCTCCTTCGCATGATCGCCGGCCTGGAAACTCCCACTTCCGGTGAGATTCTGATCGGCGGGCAGGTCGTCAACGATCTTTCTCCGCGCGAACGGCGCATCGCGATGGTCTTTCAGAGCTATGCGCTCTATCCGCACCTCTCTGTCTACAACAACATCTGTTTCCCGCTGAAGGCCCAGAAGGTCCCCAGGAATCTTCACAAGCAGAAAGTGGAGTGGGCCGCGGGCCTTCTCGGCATCGGCAAACTGCTGGACCGCAAGCCGCGGGAACTGAGCGGCGGCGAGCGCCAGCGCGTGGCCCTGGCCCGGGCCATTGTCCGCGAGCCCGCGGTGTTTCTTCTGGACGAGCCGCTCTCGAATCTCGACGCCAAGCTGCGCGCCTCCGCCCGCGAAGAGCTCGAGCAGTTTCACAAGAGCGTAGGCACCACCACCATCTACGTCACGCACGATCAGGTCGAAGCCATGGCCATGGGCGACCGCGTCGTCGTGCTGAATCATGGCGTCGTTCGCCAAATCGGCACGCCCAAAGAAGTCTATGAACAACCGGCCGACACGTTCGTCGCCACCTTCCTCGGCTCGCCGCCCATGAACCTGATCGAGTTTCCCGGCGTCATCGTCGGGTTCCGGCCGGAAGCGTTTCTGCCCTCGGACCTCGTGCCCGGCTCAAGACAAGTGAAGTTTCGCTATCACGTCAAGTATGTCGAGTATCTCGGTGCGGAGCGCGTCCTCTACGGCAACATCGAAGGCCATCTCGAAGCCAAGGAGATCGTGGCCCGGCTCTCCTGGAACATGCCCTCGGGCTACGACGCCGGCTCGGTGCACGACTTCTCCGTGGCGGAAACGGACCTGCGCTTCTTCGATCGCAAGACCGAAAAGCGCGCTGAGCCGAAACCCTACCCATGGCAATAGCCAGAACATCGCGCATCAAGTCCGCCGGAGCGGCGCAGAGTCCGCTGCTGGGCGCGGCGATGTTTGCGCCGGCGGTGCTGTATATCCTCGCCTTGATCGGCGCGCCCTTTCTTCTGGCCATTTTCTACGCATTCAGCGACGCGCGCATCGGCTCCACCGAGCTCCATTTCGTGGGCTTTGAGAACTTCCGCAGCATCCTGCACAGCCCCAGCTTCCGGCAAGCTGTGCAGAACTCCATCGTGTTTACAGTCTGCGCCCAGGCCATCGTGATTGTGTGTTCCCTGACGCTTTCCACCGCGCTGGAGCAGCCGTTTCGCGGCCGCGGGCTCGTCCGCTTCCTCATCCTGCTCCCGTGGGTCGCCCCCGTCTCCCTCGGCACCATCGGCTGGAAGTGGATCCTCGACTCGATCTACAGCGTGATCACATGGGTGCTGGTTTATTTCCATTTCTTCACGCCCTTCAACACGCCGATGTGGCTCGGTGAGCCGCACCTGGCGATGGCGTCCGTCATTTGCGTGCACTGCTGGCGCCTGATTCCGTTTTCGACGGTAGTCATGCTGGCCGGCCGCAGCGCGATTCCCAGGGAGATTCCGGAAGCGGCGGCGATCGACGGCGCCGGCTTCTGGCGGACGCTGTTCCGCATTCGCATTCCCATGATGCTGCCCATCATCAACGTCGCCGTGCTGTTCGGCACGATCTTCACGTTTACGGACATGACGGTCGTCTATATCCTGACCGCCGGCGGCCCGTTCGATTCGACGCAGACGCTTCCCTCGCTGGCCTTCGCCACGGGCGTTCAAGGCAGCGACCTCGCCGCGGGCGCGGCCATCTCCCTTTTTCTGGTGCCTGTTCTGATTCTGGTGGCCTACTTCATGCTTCGCGTGGCGCATCGCGCGGAGGTGACGTGATGAACCGCGGGCTGCTCCGCAAGATCGGCGCGAGGGTTGCGCACGTGCTCGTGCTCTTCGTGTTCGTGGTGCTGTTGGCTTTTCCGTTCTACTGGATGGTCGTGGCGACGTTCAAACAGAACCTCGACCTGTACAAGATGGACAACAACCCATTCCTCTTTAACCTGCCGCCCACGCTCGACAATCTGCGCCTGCTGTTCAACGAAACGCGATTCGTCCTCTGGCTCTGGAACACTGCGCTGGTCGGCGTGATCGTCGTGGGCATCACGCTCTTGCTGGCCGTTCCGGCGGCTTACGCCCTTACGCGCCTGACCGGCAAGTGGGGAGAGCGTCTGGGCATCGTGATTTTCCTTACCTACCTCGTGCCGCCCACGCTGCTGTTCATTCCGCTCTCCCGCGTGGTCGCCATCCTCGGTTTGCAGGACACGCTATGGGCGCTGGTGGTCGTCTATCCGACGTTCACGATTCCGTTTTCCATCTGGCTGCTCATGGCCTTCTTCAAGTCCATTCCCAAGGAGCTGGAAGACGCGGCGATGGTGGACGGCCTGTCGCGCTTCCAGGCGTTCGTCAAGATGGTCATTCCGATCTCGATTTCGGGAATTCTGACCGTGGTGATCTTCACATTCACGCTGGTGATCCAGGAGTTCGTGTACGCCCTGACGTTCATTTCCCCGGAGTCGAAGCAGATGGTCGGCGTGGGCATCCCGATTTTCCTGGTGCGTGGCGACGTGTATTTCTGGGGCTCGCTGATGGCGGCCTGCCTGATCGCCAGCCTGCCCATCGCGTTCCTCTACAACCTGTTCCTCGACCGCTTCATCGCCGGCTTCACCGTCGGCGCCGTGAAGTAGCGCCGGCCCGGCAATCGCTGACAGAAATCGCGCCTGCTAGGTCTTTCGCGCAATCGAAGCAAGGACTTCGACGGCGCCGTCGATTTCCCCCTCGGTGTTGTAGTAATGGGGAGAGAGCCTGACGGCGGACCTGGCTTTCTTCTCGTCCATGTCGATGACCGCGTAGACGCGGAGAGTG
>Ga0335080_10000992_pt1 | contig 27116 bp, 21 predicted proteins | sample Lox_Sample_34_FD_206720 | JGI IMG/M metagenome (GOLD analysis project Ga0335080, IMG submission 206720) | Soil microbial communities from Loxahatchee National Wildlife Refuge, Florida, United States - Lox_Sample_3.4 | ecosystem: Environmental > Terrestrial > Soil > Wetlands | place: USA... | reverse complement strand
GCATAAGAGTAGGTGTAAGCGCTGCCGGCGATGGGGATCATCGAGGCCAGCTCCGCGTAGCACAGGCCGGCAAAGCTGCAGGCCACAGCAACCAGCAGGAAGGAGATGGCAATCGACGGGCCGGCAGGTGGGCGCCCGTGCATGAGCGCGCCCCCGGTGCTGCCGGTGCGCACCAGGTTCACGATCATGTCCAGAACCTGGGCGTGCAGGATCGAGGGCGCTTCGAAGTGCTCGCCCGCTGCGGCGGTTCCGGTAAGAACGAAGATTCCCGAGCCGATGATTGCGCCGATGCCCAGCGCGGTCAGCGACCAGGGCCCCAGAGATTTCTTGAGGCGGCGTTCGGGGTCTTCGGATTCCGCGATTAGCCGGTCAATGGATTTGCAGCAGAACGCCTGCTTGTCCGAAGTGCGCTCGCTCCTGTTGCGACTGGCCACTGCCGGGGGCTCTGCCAAGCTCTCTCCTTGGTGCCAAACGTGTCGCGGGCGTGCGGAATAGGCCTTTTGGACGGGACATCGCCCCGTCCCCGCACAATTTCTTGCTTGCGTAACGAAGACCGACGGCTAACGCTTGGATTGGCCGCGTGCCATCTTCTTCACTTTGCTTTTCTTAGAGCCGCGCGCGTACTCCCGCGGCTTCAGCGGGCTTTCGGTTTTCTTCTTTTTGCGGACCGCGCGCTTAAGCTTCTTGCGTTCTTCCTTGCTTAACGACTTGGTATTTGCCATGAGTCCTTTTGCCGGGATTTGTAATTTGGTAATCGGGTAATTTGAAATTTCCCAAAGCCTGGCGCCTGGCCTTCAATTTACAAATTACCCGATTACAAAATTACCAAATCCCTAAGCCCGCTCCAGCTGGGCATACTTCTCCACCAGCTTCTTCAATCCGAAGCGTGGAAATTGTACCGTAATCTTGGCTTCTTCGCCTTCTCCTTCGCGCTGATAGACCGTTCCCTCGCCATATTTCGGGTGGCGAACCTTCTGACCAGGGCGGAAACCGCGGCGTCCGGTTGGTTCTTCCGGCTGCAGCTTCGGCAGGCTGAACTTCTTCCCACGCGAGGCGAAGAACTCGGCGATGTTGTCGATGGAGTTGTATGTCGGCGCGGAGTTTGCGAGATGGCGGGGCGTTCTGCTTTCCACCCAGTGGGCGCTTTGGTCTTCGTCTTCGTAGGCGTAGTGGCTGGAGTCATGGCTGTTGATGCGGTTCGAGGCCGAGGGTCTGCCCTGAGCTTGCCGAAGGGGCGGCCGCGCCACATTCCGCCCGGGCGAGTCGCCCACGGCCATGCGGCCCCGGCGCGAAACCCCTAATTCTTCGATCAGGCCCGCCGGGACTTCATCCAGAAAGCGCGACGGCATACTGGCTTCCGGCATGTCGGTTCCATAGCGGCGGCGATAAACCGCGCGGCTCAGTACCAGGGTGTCCATCGCGCGGGTCATGCCCACGTAGCAGAGGCGGCGTTCCTCTTCGATGTCATCCGGCTGCAGGAACGTTCGTGAATGCGGGAACAGGCCTTCTTCCATGCCGCAAAGGAACACCAGGGGGAACTCCAGGCCCTTGGCGGCATGCAGCGTCATCAGGGTAATCTGCGCGCGCTCATCGTAAGCATCGGCATCGGCCACCAGGGCGGCGTGGTCGAGGAACTGGTCGAGAGTTTCGCCGCGGTCGCGCGAGTCCATAGCGGCATTTACCAGTTCACGCAGGTTCTCGATGCGGGAGTAGGCCTCGGGTGTGTCTTCTTCTTCGAGTTGCTTGATGTACCCGGTACGGTCGATGAGGAATTTCAGGATCTCAGCCGTGCTGATCTTCGGGCCGGCGTCAGGGGTAGCGCCGGCGTCTTGCCGGCCTTTTTCGAGACTACCGACGTTTTCGTCTTCCGCTTCCGCGTCTGGCGTTGCCGGCGGGACGCCGGCGCTACGGTCGTCGCCGTCGTTCTCCGCGGCACTGGCAAAAATGGATGGGTCGAAGCTGATCTGGTCGTCCAGGTCCATCGCGGCTGGGATGACTTCCGCTTCCTCAGCTTCTTCTGCTGCTGCGGTCATCTCCAGCCGCTCAGTGTACTTTCCCGCCAGCATGGCACGGGCATCTTCGATCAACTGCTCGAAGTTTTTCAGCGCTGCCATCGCCCGCGGCGCGAGCAACTGCCGGCGGATGGCCTCGCCGACCGCTCCCCACAATGACAGTCCGGTCTCCAGAGCCAGCCTCTCCAGGGTTTCAATGGTGGCCTTGCCGACGCCGCGAACTGGGGTGTTGATCACTCGCAGCAGAGAAATCGAATCGTGGGGATTGTGAATGACCTTGAGATAGGAAACCAGGTCCTTGATTTCGGAGCGTTCATAAAATGAAAATCCGCCCACCACGTGATACTTCAACTGGTAGCGGCGCATGGCCTCTTCAAACAGGCGCGATTGCGAGTTAGTGCGGTAAAGCACCGCGGCCCGCCCATTCTCACCTTGCTCGACGCCTTCCCGCAGGTAACGCGCGATCCAGTCGGCGGCGAACAGCGCCTCGTTTTCCCCGTCCGGCGCCTCGTAGTAGCCGATCTTGGCGCCGCCCTGGCGCGAAGTCCACAGGTTCTTGCCTTTGCGGCGAACATTGTTCGCCACCACCGCCGAGGCCGCCTGCAAAATATTCTGTGTGGATCGGTAGTTCTGCTCCAGCCGAATAATTTTGGCCTCGGGAAAATCCTGCTCGAATTCCAGAATGTTGCGGATGTCCGCGCCGCGCCAGGAATAAATCGACTGATCTTCGTCTCCGACAGCGCACACGTTGTGGCCCGATCCGGCGAGCGCCCGCATAAGCTCGTACTGCGGACGGTTCGTATCCTGGTACTCATCCACCAGGACGTAGTGGAAGCGGCGATTGTAATAATCGCGCACCTCGCCCACCGCCTTCAGCAGGCGCACGGCCTCAAGCAGCAGATCGTCGAAGTCGAGAGCGTTGGCTTTGAGCAACTCCTTTTTGTACTCAGCGTAAATCTGGGCCACCCGCTCGGTTTTGGGATCGGCCGACTGCAGATACACTTCCTGGGGATCGAGCATGTGATTTTTTGCCCAGGAAATGTGCGCCAGCACAGAGCGCGGGGTGGTTTGCTTGTCGTCAACCCCGAGCCGCCGCATAGCCGACTTCACCAGTTGCTGCTGGTCGGCTTCGTCGTAGATCACGAAGTTCTTGGTGAGGCCGATCGGCGCCACTCCCGGCGTGGACGATGGAATCCGCAGCGCTTCAATATCGCGGCGCAGCACGCGCACGCAAAACGAGTGGAAGGTCGAAATCACCGGCTTGGCAATGGAAAGCCCGCCCACCAGCTTGTCCACGCGTTCCACCATCTCGCTGGCGGCTTTGTTGGTGAAGGTAACGGCGAGAATCGACTCCGGCATCACCCCCAGGTTCTCGATGAGGTGGGCGATGCGGTAGGTGATAACCCGCGTCTTGCCGCTCCCCGCGCCGGCAAGGATCAGCAGCGGGCCGTCAGCCGTTTCGACGGCTTCGCGCTGCTGGGGATTGAGTTGGGAAAGAAAAGACAATGTGTGAGAACCCTTAGGGATTGCCGATTTTCAATTGCCGATTTGCGATTGAACGCTGTAATCGGCAATTGAAAATTGGCAATCGACAATTTTCCACCGCGCGCCCGTGCCAGATAGGGACGACAACTCTATAAATCCGTCTGGGCCATTCTCGCCGTCTGGCACTCTTCGCACGGGCACCACTCCCGCAGAAAGTTCCAGGAGTAAATTCCCAGGTCGTGCCCGTCGTTCCAGTGAAACTTGATGGCGTACTTGCCCACGCCTTCGGCTGAGTCCGGCTTCATCGCCGGCTTGAACATGGGCAGTGCCGCCGGAACAGTGTGCGGCGCTTCTCCCGGCGCCCGGCCTGCCTTTTCACGTTCCTCGTTGCATAGCGCGCAGGGGCAGGCATCGCGCAGAAACGCAAACGAGTAGTGCGAGCTATGGCCGTCTTTCCACTGGATGTCCACACCCGTGCCTGTGGTTAGATTTACCTTGACCGACTTCGGATCTGCTACAGCTGGCACACTTTCAGTATCGCACACGCGGGAAGGGCGTTGATTGGATGACTAATCCGAGATTGTCATTCCGAGCGAAGCGAGGGATCTCGGCCGGCACCGACGCCGATGAGACCGAGATTCCTCGCTTCGCTCGGAATGACAAATTTGGGGTCTCGGAATCCAAGCCGGAAATCACTAACTCTCTTTCGTCACAGTCACCATCACTTCCCGCTCCCGCGGGCCATCGAGTTCGATCAACACAACCCGCTGCCACGTTCCCAGCACCAGCGCTCCCTCCTGAAACGGCAGGGCCACCGATGTGCCGATCAGCGCGGAAAGAATGTGGTCGGGCACATGCCCCGGGTTGTGGGGATGGCGATAGCGCAACTTCGGAATCATAGCCTCGAACGCGTCGAGCATATCGAGGTCGGTGCCGGGATCAAGGTCCGCCGTGGTGAGCGCGGCGGTAGTGTGCAGGATGAGCAAGCTGCACAGTCCTGTGGCCTGCGCGTGGTTCTGCTGCAGCAGGTCTTCAATGCCGTCCGTAATATCGAGCACTTCCCGCTTCTTGTGAGTTTTGATGGTCAGTTTCTGCATGGCGATGAGATGCGGCAGATCAGAACCGAAAGCGCGTTTGTAGTTGTTTTCTTTGCGCCCTTTGCGATCTTTACGGTAAGTATCAAGCGCAAAGAACGCAAAGAACCCCGCGAATTTGAGGAGGGACGCCCAGTCATGTATAAGTCAAGGTCTATGAGACCCCTCGCGACCGCTGTTGCCATCTGCATTTTGAACGTGGGTGCGATCTGCGCGCAACCTCAGCCCCAGGCCCCTTCCGAAAAAACTTTGGCCGCACGCACCGCCGGGCTCCAGAAGCATGACGGCTTTTTCCCGTATTACTGGGACGAAAAGAAGGGCGAGATTCTTTTCGAGCTTTCGCCGGCCGCGCTCGACCGCGAGTTTCTCTATTTCACCGGCCTGGGCAGCGGCGTAGGCTCCACCGAGGTCTTCGCCGACCGCAGTTCCTTCGGCTCGGCGGCAGTATGCAGACTGCGGCGCGCCGGAACTCACGTGCTGGTGATCGAGGAAAACACCAGCTTCCGGGCGCCGAATGGCAGCGGAGAGCTAAAGCACTCGGTGGAAGAGAGCTTTCCGACCTCGGTGCTGGCGGCGCTGCCCATCGCCGCCGAGCAGGAGGGCACGCTGCTGGTCAACGCCAACAGCCTGGTGGTGCGCGATGCCGTGGATTTGATCTCCCAGTTGAGAAGGCCGACCCGCGCCGTCGGCGGCACGCTGGTGCGCGACGCGTCATCGGGCGCGAACTGGAAATTGGATGAGGCTCGCAGCGTCGTCGATCTTGATCACACTGCCGGTTTCCCTATGAACACCGAGGTGGAAGCGCTGCTCACTTTCACCACCGACTCCGAGAGCGATCTCAACCAGCCCGATCCTCATGCGCTGAGCGTGCGGGAGCACCATTCGTTTGTGGCTCTGCCTTCGCCAGGATTTGAGCCCCGCGAGCAGGACCCGCGTGTCGGCTTCTTCACCAACGACTTCCAGGACTTCTCCCAGCCCTACAACCGCCCACTCAAACGCTACCTCATCAACCGCTGGCGGCTGCAGAAGAAAGATGCTGACGCCGCGATCAGTGAGCCGGTAAAGCCAATCGTCTTCTACCTCGACCGCGCCATTCCCGAGCCAATTCGTTCAGCAGCGCGACGCGGCGCATTGTGGTGGAATACGGCGTTCGAGCAAGCCGGGTTTAAGAACGCCTTGCGCATCGAAGACCTGCCCGAAGGCGCCGATCCCCTCGACCTTCGCTATCCGACCATTCAGTGGACGAACCGCTCCGGCCGGGGATGGTCGGTGGGCATGGTCCATTCCGATCCACGTACCGGCGAGATCATTCACGCCGTCGTGCAGCTGGATTCTCATCGCATGCGGTCCATGAACAACTATTGGCAGGCCACCATGCCCTCAGGCCGCTCGACTGAGGAACCTACGCTCGACACCTTCGCCGCGCTCGACAACCTTGATCCGAAGACGAGCGAAGGAGAAGTGATGCTGAACCGAATTGCCCTGCTGACCTGCCACGAGATGGGCCACGTTCTTGGCCTGGATCACAACTTCGTGGCCAGCACCTACGGGCGCGGCTCGGTAATGGATTACTTCGCGCCGCGCATCCATATCCGCCCCGACGGCACCGCCGACCTCTCCGACGCCTACATGCAAGGCGTGGGCAGCTATGATCGCTTCGCCATCGAGTGGGGATATAGCGAAGGGAAGCCGGGCGCAGCGCCCGAGCAGGAGCAGGCCCGGCTGGACGCGATCGTGCAAGGCTCGATTGCGAAGGGCGTGGTGTGGGGGAATTACGAGGACCCCCGCTGGAGCGCCTATGACGACGGGCCTGATCCGGTCACGTGGTTGAAGGAGGTCGTTCCGGTGCGCGACGCTCTGCTCGCGCATTACGGCCCGCAGATGCTGCGTAAAGGCGAGCCCAATTCGGACCTGGCGTCGCGGTTTGCTTTGGTCTACTTGTTCCACCGCTATGCGCTGGCTGCGGCCGTGAAGGTGGTGGGCAGCGCAAAGATTCCGCTCTCGCTGGCGGGCGACGGCCAGGCGCCGGTGAGTGTGTGGCCGGCGGAGAGCCAGAAGGAAGCCGTGCGCCTATTGGTACAGGCGCTTAATCCCGCCGAGCTTGAGATTTCGCCGGCGATTTGGAAGCAGCTTGCGCCGGTGGAAAATCGCGATAAAGACCCGGAGGCCTTCACGTCTTCGGCAGGCTACTTGTTCAGCCCGCAGGATGGAGCGCGAGCGATCGCGGAAACGGTAGTGGATGGACTGCTCAATCCCCAGCGCCAGGAACGGCTGGCAGTGATCTCTCGTCAGGATCCCGCGGCTCCCGCCCCCGGCGCTGTGATCTCAGCTCTGGTGCGCGCGGGATTCTCCGCGCCGCCAAAAACCGAGACTGAGGGCGACCTTGCGGGCGTGGTCCAGACAGAGATCGCCGAACGCTTGATGGAAGCCGCGGCTGATCCGGCGGCAACGGCGGAAGTGCAGGCCGCGGACCTGGCCGGTGTACACGAAATTCAGAATACGTTAAAGACTATTGCTGACACTCCGGTTGCCGAGCGTCTCAAGCGCGAGATCGGATTGTTCCTGCAAAACCCGGCCCAAAACACGCCAAAGGTGAAGCCTTCCGGAGCCCCGGCAGGACCGCCGGTATAAGGGGAGCAATCTTTTCTCCGCGACCTCGGCGGCAATCCTCCGCGTTCTCGGCGATTTAAGGTTTTACTCTGCATCGAACACCAAAATCTCAAAACGCCGAGAACGCAGAGAACGACCGCCGAGGTCGCGGAGAAGAAACATCAAACTTTCCTAATTGGTCAAGTGAATCTCAGGCCTGCCAAGCGGATGGCCTGCCTCGAATGCGGTGATGTCGGCTTCGTGCTGCAGCGTAACGCCGATGTCATCCAGACCCTCGAGCAGACGGTGGCGCACCGAATCGTCGATGGAAAAGCTGGCCGATAAGCCGCGGTCGTCACGCACTTCTTTTCTCTCCAGGTCAATTGTGAGCTGGTAACCCGGCACTTCCTCCGCCCGGCGCATCAGTTCGGCGACTTGGTCTTCCCCGAGCACGACCGTCAACACGCCATTCTGCACGCAGTTGTTAGCGAAGATATCAGCGAACGAGGGCGCGATCACGGCGCGAAAACCGAAATTCTCCAACGCCCAGACCGCATGTTCGCGCGAGGAACCGCAACCAAAATTCCTGGCCGCCACCAGGATGCTGGCGCCGGCATACTGCTCCTGGTTGAGCACGAAGGTGGGATCGAAGCTGCCGTCGGAGCGGCGCCGCCAGTCGTAAAACAGAAATTCACCGAAGCCGGTCTTCTCGATCCGCTTGAGAAATTGTTTCGGAATGATCTGATCAGTATCGACGTTCGCCCGGTTGAGCGGGGCGACTTTGCCTGTGTGAATTCGAAATGGCTGCATAGGTCTTCTCTGCGCACTCCGCCGACGTTCTCGGCCCCTCGGCGATTAAGGTTTTCCTTGCTCTCGGCAAAGAGCATCAACGCCGAGAGCGCAAAGAGGGCCGCCAAGAGCGCGGAGGATCTCGCTGCCCACTGGTGTTACTCGCTCCTACTCAAATTGCCAGTTGCGGACGTCGGTGAAATGGCCGGCAATCGCGGCCGCCGCCGCCATCATGGGGCTTACCAGGTGCGTCCGCCCGCCGCGTCCCTGGCGGCCTTCGAAGTTCCGGTTGCTGGTGGAGGCGCAACGCTCTCCCGGCTGCAGAATGTCCGGATTCATACCCAGGCACATTGAGCACCCGGACTCGCGCCACTCAAATCCGGCTTCCTGGAAAATCCGGTGCAGACCTTCACGTTCTGCCGCCTGCTTCACCACCTGCGACCCCGGAACCACCATGGCGCGAACCTTGGGGCTTACGCGGTGCCCGCGGGCCACCCGCGCCGCCTCGCGCAAGTCCTCCAGCCGCGAATTCGTGCAGGAGCCGATGAACACGCGATCCACCGCAATGTCCTCGATGCGCGTGCCCGGCTGCAATCCCATGTACTCAAACATGCGCTCGGCAGCGTGGCGGTCGGCTTCCGACGAGAATTCGCTCAGTTCGGGCACCCGGCCGGTCACCGGCACAACCATCCCGGGATTCGTCCCCCAGGTCACGAACGGCGAAAGCTGCGCGGCGTCGATTTCCACCACCTTGTCATATTTGGCACCAGGGTCGGAAGGCAGGCTCCGCCAGTGCGCCAGCGCGGCCTCCCAGTCTTTGCCCTGCGGGGCGAAGCGCCGGCCTTTGAGATATGCGAACGTCGTTTCATCGGGAGCGATCATGCCGGCCCTCGCCCCGGCCTCGATGCTCATGTTGCACACCGTCATGCGCCCTTCCATGGAGAGCGCGCGGATTGCCTCGCCCGCATACTCGATCACGTGGCCGGTGGCGCCGTCAGTGCCGATCCGTCCAATGATGGCAAGAATCAAATCTTTGGCGGTTGCGCCCTCTGCCAGCTTCCCCTGCACCTGGATCAGCATGGTTCTAGGCTTGCGCTGCGGCAGGCATTGCGTGGCCAGGACGTGCTCCACTTCCGAAGTCCCGATGCCAAAGGCCAACGCACCCAGCGCTCCATGCGTGCTGGTGTGGCTGTCGCCGCAAACAATCGTCGCTCCCGGCTGGGTGAGGCCCAACTCCGGGCCGATCACGTGCACGATGCCCTGGTTGGGTGAATCCATATCGAACAGCGGTACCCCGAAGTCTTTGCAGTTCTTCTGCAGCGCCTCGATCTGGCGGGCGGCGATGGGGTCTGTAATCGGGGTGCCCCGTGGCTCCGTGGGGATATTGTGGTCCACGGTAGCAACCGTGCGCTGCGGCTGGCGAACCCGGCGGCCGGCTGCCCGCAAGCCGTCGAACGCCTGCGGCGATGTGACCTCATGCACCAGATGCAGGTCAATGTAGAGCAACGGCGGCCGCCCATTGGCGGCGGTGACTACGTGCTCATTCCAGACCTTCTCGAATAATGTGCGGCTTTCTGCCATCGGTAGTAAATATTTTAGCAATAAACCAGCGTTCAGGCGGGTTCGCGGCGGGGCAAGAAGTTGGCCGAATAGAAGGTCAGCATGAGAAGCGTGCCGAAAAGGGGCACGACGAATCCCGTCCGCAGGCTGCCGGACTGGGTTGAAACCGCGCCCACGACCCAGGGCAAAGCGGCGCCACCCAGGCTGCCCATGGAGAAGATGAGTCCTCCCAGCCGGTCGGCGTAGCTTCCGAACCAGCGCGGCAACAGCGAAACTTTGATGGGATAGACCGAAGCTAGTCCCGCTCCCACTACTGCCGCTCCGCCTGCAACCCACGGCACTGATTTTGCGGTAAGCAGCCCAATAATCCCCAGCGAGGCCAGCGCCAGGCCCGCGGCAGCCACCCGGGTGTCGCGCACGCGACGCAGGACCAGTGGCGCAAGAACCCTCCCCAGAAGCAAGGCGCCCCAAAAGAAGGATGGCACCATGGTGCCCAGCACCCGGGCAGCGGGATCAATCCGTCGCGCGTATGCCGCCACCCACCCGCCAACCGAGTTTTCTGTGCCCACGTAAGTGAAGAACATCACGCCGACAATCGCGAGCCACCACACCTCCGGCGCGCGAGCCGGTGCGGCGCCCGGTTTGACGGCCTCCGTGCCACGTTCCGTCACGAAGTGAACCCGGCTCAGGGCAAATGCCAGAGCGGCCAGAGCCAGAGCCAGAGCATACAGAAGAAATGAGAGCCGTCCCCAGCGCAAGGCTGTCGCAACCAGGAGCGGGCAACCCATAGCGCCCGCTCCCCAGGATGAGTTCACCAGGTTCAAAGCGGCCGCAGGCTGGGCCGGGTTGGCAAAGGCAACAAACAGATTGACCGCCGCGCTGGCCACACCGAAGCCCACGCCATAGATGCAGATCGAAGCAAACCCCAGAATCCATCCCGCGCCGGCGAGCAACGCCACTCCGGCAGCCATCAGTATGACTCCCGCGATCATGGCAACCCGGTATCCCCGCCGCGAAATCAGAAAGCTGGCGATCACCATACCGCCGATTGAAGCGGCGAATTGCGTGGTGAACAGGTACCCTGCCTGAGTGTCGTTGAGCAGCCAGCGCGCGGAAAGGCTCGGCAACAGCGGCCCCAGCAGCGTCATCACGATGCCGGTCAAGACAAATTCCAGGTGAGCAAAAGCGGTTCCCTGAACAGTGCGCCCTTCGGGAACCGCTGAGGGAATGGCGGACATGTCCGTTGATTATAGCGGCGGCCGCATCAGGCCTCGCCGGTCGACCTGAATTCTCAGGCCTTCGCGGGAATTGGTTTAAGGCGGTGAAGTATTATGATGGCAGAGGCACCCGGCTCTCGAATCAAACCCATGCTAAATGGAAAGAAGATCTCGGTAGTCCTGCCTGCTTACAATGCAGAGAAGACGCTGGCATCCACTGTGAGCGAACTCCCGGACCTGGTGGACATCCGCATCCTGGTGGACGATCACAGCTCCGACCAGACGGTGGAAATCGCCAAGAACCTGAACCTGCAGTTCTACGTCCACGACCGCAACTATGGCTACGGACGCAATCAGCAGACCTGCTACCGCGAGGCCCTGGCCGCGGGCGCGGATGTAGTAATCATGGTGCACCCCGACTACCAGTACACACCTCTGCTGGTAACTGCCATGGCCAGCATGGTGGCTTATGGCGTGTATGACGTCGTCCTGGGTTCGCGGATTATTGGCGGCCAGGCTCGCCGCGGTGGAATGCCGTTCTACAAATACGTGGCCAACCGCTTGCTTACCGCGGCGGAAAACCTCTTCCTCGGCGTCAAGCTGTCGGAATATCACACCGGCTACCGCGCCTTCAGCCGCGAGGTGCTGACCCGCCTGCCGCTGCTGGAGAACTCCGACGACTTCGTATTTGATAACCAGATGCTGGCGCAGTGCGTGCACTTCGGATTTCGCATCGGTGAAGTCTCCTGCCCGACAAAGTATTTCGAGGAGGCCTCCTCCATCAATTTCCGGCGCAGCGTGAAATACGGCCTGGGAGTCCTGGCTACCACGCTTCAGTTTGCCCTGCAGCGGATGGGGCTGGCGCACTTTCGAATCTTCAGCGAAAAGGGCCGCCGCCTGGAACCGGGCAACGCCAATTACTACGCGCGCGGCGAGCATCAACCGGTATAAACCCTCCCAAGGATTCTGCTCAAGCTGATTATTGAATGGGAGGCGTAGCGCCGGCGTCCCGCCGGCACCTGGAAGGCCGATCCCGCCCCATCGACCCGTTATTTCTTGCTGGAGAGAAATCCCAGGATCCGGCTCGCCATCTCATCGGAAAATCCAAAGCGGGCTTTCGCTCTGGAGTAGAGATCCACGGCTTTCTTGTCCAGCCAGATCAGGCACGCTTTCCCGATGCTATCCTCAGGCCGGGCGCGGTAGTCGGTGGAATGCGGAGCGGCGTGCTCATCCCTTTCCTCTGTGTAGTAATAGAGCGCGATGCTCTTGCGCGATTCGCCGGGCGGGCATCGCAGCGGATCAGGAAACCCATGCAGCGAGCCCTCGTCCGTGGTGAAGATCACCGCATGATTCAGGATCGGCGCATAGCGCGCGACGCAGTGCCGCATGGATGCGTCCCACAGCTCGATCGACCCACCCCATTCTTCGCGCCATCCTTCATTCAAATACAGAACGAGGTTGACGCGCCTCCGCCAGTGCTTGTGGTAGTGGTGCTTGCTGAAGTCAGTATGGACGTTGAGAAAGCCGCCACGGCTGCTCTGGTGAAGGCCGCCGCCCTCAAGACTCGCGTCCGACAGGAGATTGCGAATTCCCGTAAGTTCCGATAGCCAGCGGCAGAACTCCGGCGAATTCAGCTCATCGGTAAGTTCTCCCAGCAGGCGCGGAAAGCGCTCCCGCTTCGGCATGCCTTGCTTGTTTTCGTTCTGGTGCTTGTACTGAATCCAGGCGGGCGTATCCGATCGCGGAAATTCCTCCGCCGCAGCCAGAGCGATCTCCGGGTCAACAAACTGCTGCAGTTGAATGTGGGGAAAGGGGGCGTTCTCTCGATAAATCCTGCTCAGAACCGGAAGCTGCGGCCCCCATTTCTCGTAGGGAAACCGAGCCGTTTCGCTGAGTGCAATCCCAGGTTGAACAGCCATTACAGGTCCCGGACCATTGTCATAGGAGATGTCAATCTAGCAGATTCGATGCGGGGGAATCCACCAACGTTGGGTGGGCGGCACCACTTTCTGCCACCTTTAGTTCTCCTGGATTCGCATCTTGTCGTTCTGGGCAGCGCCTGTACCGGGACCTGGCTCACTCGCCGGCATTCTCACGCCGCACTCTAATCAACCCGGCAAATCCGCACCTCGCGGTTGGCATATGGGCAACTCAATCCCTCACCTTGCGGCCCCTGCACCACCACCCAGGCGATTCCGTACCGGCTTCGCAGGCGCTCGAAATCCGGCGCGGCGAAATTTCTCCAGCCGCTCTGGGCCTGAAACTGTTCCCACCATTCGTCCGCCAAAGGCGGAAACATCGAGACCGCGCCGCTGTCTTTCACCGCGTCGGCAAGCCGGCTGCGTTCGCTGAGGCAGCGAAAGCCATCGGTGTCTTCGCCGGGAATTTTCGTGTACAACGGATCGATGGCAAACCGCGCATCAGTAGGCGTGTTGTCACGAATCCACAGGAACGCCTGCACCCACTGATTTCTGGGCTGCGCCCACGGCCACTCGACATGCGCGCTGCCGGGGAAAAGCGCCCGCTGTGCCAGGAACATTCCTGCGCAAAGCGGAGCGAACAGCACCACCCAGCGCCAGATCTTGCGCTTCAATACGTACTGCCCCAGCAGGCCGCCGCCAAACAAAAGCAGCAGAATGTAAAGCAGGTGCAGACTCCGCAAAGGCTGCAACCGGGCGAGCGTCTCAAAGCGCTGCGGGATGGAAATCACCAGCGCGGCGGCGAAGAAAACCACGTCATAGATGATCAGCGCCCGGCACATTCGCTCCAGATAGCGTGACTGCTGCCGCCGAGCCATCTGGCTGAACCAATAAAACAATCCGATGGGCGCCACGATCCCCAGCCACTCGTACCATTGCCAGTGCAGGAGATAGTGGAATGCGTGGAATTTCGCTGCCTCGCGATACGCCTGCGAACCCTGATGGAACGACAGTTCAATCGGCAGAAAGAGACAGGCGAACCCGCCCACGGCAATATCCCGGCGCCCCATCAGAACCAGCAGCGCGCAATAGCAGAAGACAAACGCCGCCATGAGCGGATGCACGACTCCCGCCAGCAGCAGCCACAGGACCGCGCGGATATATTTCTTCTCCAGCACCCGAACCACAGCGAAGACCCCGGCAAAAGCCGCGATGTTCCGCGGGTTGGTGTACTGATCCATGATGTACAGCGCGGTGCCGGCCACCGGCAGAGTCAGCAAAGCAGCAACCATCGCAACGCCCGCCCAGCGGCCAGCGGCGTCGGCGAAACATTTTCCCGCCAGTTCCCAGCAGGCCAGCAAGAGCAGGAAAATCGATCCCAGGTACCACAACATCAGCGCAACTGAGAACGGAAGATGCGTGAGCCGCACCGAGAGCGCGATGATGGTGGGAAACAGCGTCAGCTGCGCGTGCGATTCAAAGAACTCACGGCCCATGGGAAAAAGAGAGGGATGGAGAATCCTCTCTACGCTGGGCAAATAGATTTCCGCATCCTCGGCGAAGGGATGGTAGCCATGAACGAACAGCGCGCCCAGACTGAGCAGGAGCAGGCACAGCAAATGTGCGCGCTTCCGGCCGCCGGGGGATGAAATCGTAGTTTTCACTCGAAGTACTGGAATGCTGGAAAGGAATTCACATTCACAGATTTCCGCGGACTTTAGCGGACTTAAGACTCAGCAAACGATAGCTTTTTAAGGACCGCCGCTTGCAACTCCCGGGCCTTCAGTGGCCCCCTCTTGAACCAAGCGCGACCGACGCACTCTTCGGCGCAGAAACTCTATCCCGGCGGTGCTGCTTCCACAGTCGTCCCAGCATTAGGAGGTAGTCGAGGCCTACTCTAAATCCGGCTTTGCTGCTTCCCGCCTGCCGCAGGCCGAAAGTGAAAGGCACTTCGTCGACCGAGTGGACGTCTCCGCGGACCAGAATCTCCAGCAGTAGCTTGAAGCCCTTCGTCTGTAGGCCCAGGTTCTGAATACAGGAGCGTCGCACCAGAAAGAATCCCGACATCGGGTCTTTCACCGCAATTCCGCGTCTCTGCAAAGGCCAGGTCAGGGCGATCGCCGCCCGCGAAAGCCAATGGCGCAGGAAATGCCAGCGCTCCAACGAACCCGGCCGAATATACCGGCTCGCCAGCGCAATATCACTGCCGGATTCCACCGCTTTCCACAACTCCGGCAGAAGCTCCGGCGGATGCTGCAGATCGGCATCCATTACGCCCAAGACCTCGGCGGTACTATGCTGCCAGCCGTAAATCACTGCGCCGCCCAGGCCGCGCTCCCCCTGGCGGCAAAGGAAGCGCACGTGATTGTTCTCGGCAGCCAGCTTATTCACCAGAAACTCGATGCCATCACGGCTGTCATCGTCCACCACGATCAGTTCATAGGAGATCCCCAGCGTATCCAGGCTGCGCATTGCGCGTTCCAGTGCGGACGTAATGTTGGCCGCTTCACAAAGCGTCGGCACCACCACAGCCAGCTTCGCTGGAGCAGATTCTTCGAAGGCCGCTCGCCGGTTCGCGCCTTCAACTGAAGATTCGGGTTGTCCCAGTACCGCTTTGGCGCTGCCCATGAATAGCTGGATTCTAAAGCTTTCCTTCCGGAAACTCTATTGTTCCTTTGCCGCAAACGCTCGGATCGCCATATAGAAAGAGCCCCCGGAGGCAACATTCGTTGCCTGATGATCAAGGACCTTAACCCCGAAATCGGCCCTGTCGCGCCCTCCCCGTACAGGTTACCGGCGCGGCCATTGCAGCGTCCGCGTCCGCCGTTTAGCATCTAATCACTATGGCGAACGGGGGAAAGCAGCATCGCCGGCCGACGCTGGCTCTGGGCGAAATCCTCAGCTTCGCCTACGACACCTTCTGCAGTAACAAGGTACGTTTCGCCCTGACCGCGCTCGGTATGATCATCGGAACCGCCTCCCTGATCCTGGTGGTCACCATCAGTCTCACCGGCAAGCAGTACATCCTGAACCAGATTCAGGCCATCGGCACGAACATGATTTACGCCGAATATGAGGGCGGCGCGCAGCGCATCACCAACACCCCGAACGACCCCCTCACCCTCGACGACCTCACCGCCGCCCGGCAGTATGTGCCCGGCGTTGTGGCCGCTTCTCCCGTGGTGAATCTGGAGGAGCGCATCCCGGTGGGCGGCGGCAAGGAGCGGGACATCCAGGTGCTGGGGGTTTATCCGGAATACAGCCAGGTGCGCAACCTGGTGGTGGTTTCCGGCAGATTTTTCGATGAGGAAGATGAACAGCAGCACAACAAAGTGGCGGTGATTCGCGACAAACTAGCCGAAGACATTTACCACTCGCCCGAAGAAGCGGTAGGACAGGTGATCAAACTGAGCGGTCTGCCATTCACGGTCGTGGGGACGTTCAAAGAGCGCGTGGACACATTCGGGCAATCGGAAGTGACCGACAACACCATGGTCATCCCCTACACTGTCGCCCGCTATTTCACGGATACGCCCACCGTGAAGCAGATTTACTTCTCGGTAAATGACCCCACCATGGTTAGCGTGGCCACCGAGCAGATCAAGGACGTGATCAAGTCACGGCATCGCGCCGAATCGGTGTACAAGGTCGAAAATCTCACTCAGCTCGTAGCCGTGGCCGCGAAGACTGCTGACGCGCTCACGCTGGTGCTCTTCATGATTTCTTTCGTAGTGCTGCTGGTCAGCGGCATCGGCATTATGAACATCATGCTGGCGACGGTGAGTTCGCGTATTCGCGAGATCGGAATTCGCAAAGCCATCGGCGCCACCAACCGCGAAATTCGCTTTCAATTTATGTCCGAAGCCGTTCTTATTTCTCTGGTGGGTGGGATTATCGGCGCGGTCATAGGCCTGGCCTTGCCCTTTTCGGTGCGCTTCCTGACCAACTACCGCCTTCCAATTTCCGGGCTGTCGGCGATCGTAGCGATCGTGGTGTCGTCGCTGGTAGGCGTGCTGTTTGGCACCGTCCCAGCCGCCCGCGCGGCGAAGTTGGATCCGGTGGAGAGCCTGAGATACGAATAGCAGTCGTCGGTATTCACAAGGTTTCGGAGCCTGAAACCGGCCCGGAATCAACGGCCAAAGGCTAACGAATAAGATCCACGACTGAAAGACGACTAAGACAAGACCGCCGGGCTGGTTGGCCCGGCGCTTTCTCGCATTACAACCTTCGGGGAATTACTTGGTTTCCAGACTCCCCGCAGATCTTTGCCCCTCACCGCTGCAAATCGTTCTAAATCTGCTTCCGGCGTCACCACGCCGAAGCGTCACCGCTTACATCACCAACGCCAGGCCCTCGAGTTCGTGCTGGAGCACCGGCAAAGAGCAGCCAGACATCTCTACCCTGCTGGCGGCATCAAACGCCGCCTGGGGCGAAACGCCGTAGCCGCGTCCCATGAGAAACACCTGCAACAGTTCGGCGGCCTCGCGGGAGTCGATCCAACCTCCCTGCAACAGATCACTCCGCAACGCCGTTAGTTCGTGTACGGAAAATCTCTCTTTCATGGCCGTTCACCTCCGACCTCTGTCGTTCCTTGAGGTATTAGACTCATCGGACTCGTCTTTCGTTGCATGCAATTCGCATGCCCTTTGCAAGCCCGTTTTTTACTGTATTTTCCAACCACCCTCACTCTCATCAACCCGTTACAGCACGGTAAGTTGCGGCGCAAGCGTGGCACAATCGTGGGGGTGGACGTAGCACGACTAGTGTCGTTTCGAAAATGACACGTTGTGTCGCAGGAGTGCGAAATTTGGTCCAACCCGACAGCAGAGGCGCGCAGAACGCGCGATTTCAGGCAGGCTCGATGGTGGCTTCGTCAATGAGCAGAATAGGAATGCCGTCCCGAATCGGATAGACGCGCCGGCACTCCGCGCACTTTAAACTCTCGCCGGCGCCGTCGAGCGCCAGCGCCTTGCGGCAAGCCGGGCACGCCAGCAACTTGAGAAGTTCCTGAGAAATCATCGCACCAGATTCTAATCCCAATTTGCCGTGGCGTCCTACATCTCAGGCAGTTTGTTACCAGTCACCTCTCCTCTTCGCTCTTCTCCCCGCTCTCGGCGGCCTGTCTCCGCGCCCTCGGCGATTTAAGGTTTTGCACTCCCGTCCACCGAGTTGCCGGGGTGACCATCGATCATTTACGTTAGGAATTCGAGTTCCCAGAGATCTCATGGCAGCCACGCTTCTTGACGGCAACAAAATCGCCGCCGCAATTCGCGCCGAAGTAGCCGCCGAGGTCGCCGGACTGACCGCCGCCGGCCTGCGTCCCGGCCTGGCCGTGGTCCTGGCAGGACACAATCCAGCTTCGGAGATCTACGTTCGCGGCAAGGTCAAAAGCTGCGAAGAACTTGGCATCTACAGCGAGAAGCACACTCCCCCGGAAAACATCTCCACAGAAGCCCTGCTCGGCTTGGTCGGTGAATTGAATCGCCGCGACGAAATCGACGGCATTCTAGTGCAACTTCCCTTGCCTCCCCAGGTGGACTCCAAGAAAGTACTCATGGCGGTCGATCCCGGCAAAGATGTGGACGGTTTTCATCCCATGAACGTCGGATTCCTCTCCACGCAGAGGCCCGGGCTTGTTCCCTGTACGCCTGCCGGGGTTATCGAGATTCTCAAGCGCAGTGGAATTCCTATCGCCGGCCAGGAGGCGGTGGTGGTCGGGCGCAGCGATATCGTGGGCAAGCCCGTGGCGATGCTGCTGCTGAATGGCAACGCCACCGTGACCGTATGCCACTCCAAAACCCGCGACCTGCCCGAAGTGTGTCGGCGGGCCGACATCCTGGTGGCTGCCATCGGACGCTCCGGCATGATTACCCGCGACTTCGTGAAGCCGGGAGCAACCGTGATCGATGTCGGTATGAATAAGGTGAGCGACGCTACCGAGTTCGATCGCCTGTTCCGCGGCAACGCCAAGCGAGAAGAAACCTTCCGGACCAAAGGCTCAGTGTTGGCAGGAGACGTTCACCCCGAGGTCGCCGAAATAGCGGGAGCGATTACGCCGGTTCCCGGCGGAGTCGGGCCGCTCACCATCGCCATGCTCATGTCGAATACGGTACGCGCGGCAAAGCTGCGCCGGGGCAGCCGCGTGAGTGAGCTGTCACGGGCGTAATCCCTTTTCACCAGAGAGACACAGAGAAAACCGACTATTGCCACGGATCTGCCCGGGACCCGCACGGATGACCCAGGTCTTGCGCTCGGTTTTCTCCGTGTCTCTGTGACTCTGTGGTGAAATAGACGTTGGGAGCTTCCGGGTGCTGAAAGTCGGGCTAACGGGCGGCATCGCCGCGGGGAAATCGGTGGTCGGGGAGATGCTCGTCGCCTTGGGCGCCCATCTGATCCAGGCGGACCACATTGCCCACCAGCTCATGCAGCCGGGCGAGGCTGTCTACCAAGAAGTGGTGCGTCATTTCGGCTCCGGCATTCTGAACCCGGACGGCAGCGTCAACCGCTCGCGCCTGGCGGAGGCGGCTTTTGGCCCGGCAGCGGACGCCGGAAAAGCCTCCCGGATACAGGAATTGAACCAAATCGTTCATCCTGCCGTAGTTAAGAGGCAGGAAGACTGGATGAACGAAGTGGGCCGGCGCGAGCCGCACGCCATCGCCGTGGTTGAGGCGGCGCTGATTCTGGAGGCCGGCGCAGCCCACCAGTTCGACCGGCTGCTGGTGGTCACCTGCCGGCCGGAGCAGCGGGTGGAACGCTGGGCGCAGCGCGTGAATGTGGACCAGGAAAGCGCCCGGCGCGAGGTCCAGCGCCGCATGGCGGCGCAGCTTCCCGACGAGGAGAAAATCAGGGCCGCTGACTACGTTATCGACAACTCCGGCTCCCTTGAAGACACAGAAAAGCAAGTGCGGGCTCTATTTCCCAAGCTGCAGGCGGAGGCCGCGTCACGATCGCAATCGCAGGAGGGCCCAGGAACATCTAATTGATGCAGGGAAAATTGAGCCATTCGCGTGAAATGCGCCGCAGCTTGGCAAAATCGCGTTCCTGGCCGCACACTAAAAGAGTAACCAGCGAGAATTGAGACCCGCCATGAAAGCCTTGCGCCCATTCCTGCTCGGCGTGATCCTTGCCGGAGCCTTCGTCTATTTCACTACCCACCGGTCCGGGTCCGTGCACCTCGCCGATTGGGTGGGCCGGCCGGACAAAGTGGAAATCACCGAGGCCGCCACCGGCGAAGGGCTTGATTCCGAAGAGCAGAACAACATCACGGTTTATCGGAAGAACATCCAGTCCGTGGTGAATATCACCTCGCGCGCCATGGCATTCGACTTCTTCAACGGACTGGTGCCGCAGGAGGGCCAGGGATCCGGCTTCATCATTGACAAAGAAGGCCACATTCTCACCAACTACCACGTGATCGCCGACGCCCAGCGCGTGGAAGTGACCCTGCACAATCGAAAGAAATATCCGGCCACCGTGATCGGCACTGATCGCGCCCACGACCTGGCGGTCATTCAGATCAAGGCGACCGACCTTACTCCCATGGTTCTGGGCGACTCCCGCAACCTGCAGGTCGGCCAGAAGGTGTACGCCATCGGCAATCCCTTTGGCCTTTCCGGCACGCTGACCCGCGGAATCGTCAGTTCGATCCGCTCGGTGCAGGAGCCGGACGGCATGATGATCGACGAAGCCATTCAGACCGACGCCGCCATCAATCCGGGCAACTCCGGTGGCCCACTATTGAATTGGCACGGGGAAGTAATTGGCATCAACACCATGATCGCCTCCAGCGTGGGGCAAAGCGCGGGTATCGGCTTCGCCATACCCATCAACACCGCCAAAGCGGTGCTGAATGACCTCGTAACCCTTGGCAGAGTGCGGCGCCCGGCCCTGGGGGTGCGCACCATGGAAATCGGCCCCGAGTTGGCCAGCCAAATGGGCTTGGCCGCCGATTACGGCCTCCTGATCGTTCAAGTCGTTCCCGGCGGTTCAGCCGATCGCGCCGGACTGCACGGCGGCACCGAACGCGCTTACCTGGGAAATATCCCCATCATGCTGGGCGGCGACCTGATCGTCGCCATCGACGGCCAGGACGTGCAGGACCAGCAAAGCCTCAGCCAGATCATGAACAGCCACCGCGCCGGAGATACGGTGCGGGTGACCATCTACCGCGGCAAGCGCAAGCTGGATGTGAATGTCTCCCTGGGCGAAGCCCGCGAGCAGGTCTAAGCATGCGTGCGCCGGCGTCTCGCCGGCACCTCGCGGTTGAGGCAAGATTCGCCGCCAGCAAAATCCGGTGAAGCTACAAGCACTCCGCCAACGGCGTACTAGCGTTCGCACGGGCGAGGACGCCCGCGCCTACATCATGCATATCCCAAACGCCGGGCTCCCGCCGGCAATCCAACTCCTTGAAAACCGCCGCCCTCTGGCATACTCTGAAACCCTGCTTATGACCGCCATCCTTTAATCCCGCTGGTTCGCACGAACGCCGCTCGCGCCGAAGTGTGCGCGAAATCCTCCCACTTTAGGCATTCTCAGCGAAAGGACTTCCCATGGAATTCGTCGATCAGGCACTCGCCCGCCGACTGGAAGCGGCCGAAGAGGCGCCACAAATGATGTACGCGCGCTTGTACGAGGAGCAGCATCCCGAGATTGGAGCCGCGGTTGAGCCCATCTGCGGCGGCCACATGATTTTTGCCGGATTGGGTTCTCCAGTCGGACGTGCGACCGGCTTGGGATTTGACGGGCCGGTTTTCCCAGCCGATCTCGACCGCGTCGAGGAGTTCTACCGCTCGCATCGCGCGCCCGCTCAGGTAGATATCTGTCCGCTCACGGACGCCGGGCTGCTGGAGCTATTGAAGGATCGAGGGTACTCGTTCACTGAATTCAACAATGTTCTATATCGGCGGCTGACTCGGGAAGACATATCAGACGGAGAATCCGCTCAAGCGCACGTCCGGCCTGCAGCCGCGGGCGAAGCCGAAAAGTTCGCTGCCGTGATTGAGCGCTGCTTCTTTCCCGAGGGCGGCGGCCCACCCGATCTCGCCGGCATGTTCGTCCCAATGTTCCAAATGGATGGCACCCTGCCCTTCGTTGCCGAGATCGAGGGCCAGCCCGCGGCTTGCGGCTCCGCTCTGCTGATTCCCCAGCACGGCGTCGTGGCCCTGTGCGGTGCGGGCACGCTGCCTCAGTTCCGCAGGCGCGGCTTGCAGACGGCCCTGATCCGCGCGCGCATGGCGGCAGCGTTCCAGGCCGGCGCTGAATATGCAGTCATCGTCACCCGGGGCGGAACGGCCTCTCAGCGGAACGCCGAGCGGGCCGGCCTTCGGTTGGCCTATAGCAAAGCCACGTTAGTGAAGGAATTTCAGTCCGCAGCTTCCTGAAGGATTTCCGCGGGAGTAAGTGAAGGGAATGAAAGGGCGCGGTGCCCGAGCAGACCCGCGCCCTCGCTCCGGCCGCGAAGCCGGAGAATGAGAACCTGCCACAGAACCGGGAAGACCAAAATGAAGCAGGGTTCCCGGCGAAGAGAGAGACAGCGCCTACATCGAATGCGCCGCCGGCAATGCCACCACCCTCGCAGGTTCTTTCCGCTCAACTTGCCCGGGATTTGTCCCAGCAGCGGGCTTTTCGCGAGGTTGATTCGCACCAGCCTGGTTCGCACCAGCTTGGTTCGCACCAGCTTGGTTCACACCAGCTTGGTTCACACCAGCTTGGTTCACGCCGGCTTGGTTCACGCCGGCTTGAGCCGCGCCGGCTTGCAGCGTCGCATCGAACTCTACCAATCCCGATTGCAGCAAACCGGTCGCCAGCAGATCTTCCGCCGGCATCGGCGGGCACAGAATGTTTGCCTGCACCAGTTCCACGCCTAGTTGCTCCAGCGCCCCTAAATCGCCCAGAGACTCGGCGCCTTCCCCCACCACGGAACTATCCAGCGCGTCCGCCAGGGTGACGAGCGATTCCACTACGGCGCGGCGTTTCTGGTCCACGCACAATCCCTGGACAAAGTACGCATCCAGTTTGAAGTAGTCGGGGTGGCAATCGAGCATCATGCGATAGTTCGATTGCCCTAACCCGACATCATCCAACGCAATGCGTACCCCAAAGTCGCGCAGGGCGGCAATGGTAGCGAGCATCGCGGGGATGTTACGCGTGGGGGCGTGTTCCACAATTTCCACGGTGAGGCGATGCATCGCCAGAGAGTGCTTGGCGGTCTCCTTTTGCAGGAAGACGGCGAAATCCGGGCTCTCTCCCAGGGTCAGTGCATGCACATTGATATTGAGACGGAAGTTCGACGGCAAGGCGGCAGCGGCGGCGCAAATCGTGGCGATGCAGGCGCGATCGACTTTGGCTTCCGCCTTCTTGCGGCGCACGTAGTCAAACAGCACGTCAGCGCCTTCGAAGTTGGTGCCGCTGGGGCCGCGCACCAGCGCTTCCAGAGCGTGCACCTGATTCACCTTGCCGCTGAACCGGAAAATAGGCTGAAAACGGGCGCTCAGTTGGCCGGGCTCCAGCAATCGTTGCAGCAGGGACTGCTTCATGCGTTGCCGCCTGTCAGCTGGCTGACGGTATGCACAAGATCGGCCAGGCGCGTCGGCTTGCGGATAAACGCATCCACCTGGTGGGACAATGCCTCCGATTTCAGCTCCGGCCAGCCATAGCCCGTCAGCACTACGATGCGCGTCCGCAGCGCCAGTTCGCGAATATGCTTCACCAGCTCCAGGCCGCCGAAGCCGATCTTGTTGAGGCGCAGGTCCGTAATCACCACGGAGTAGGGAAAATGCGCCAGCAGGCTCTCTGCCTCCTCCAGTTCCTGGGCGCAATCCACGCGATATCCCAGCGCGCTGAAGTGTTCTCTGTAGGCGTACGCCAGTTGTTCGTCATCATCGAGGATGAGGATTCGATCTATCATGCGCTATCTTGATGCACGCCAGCCGCCAAGCGCGAAGGCAGCGATCTTGTTGAGAACAAGCGGGCCGAGGCGCCCCACAACTCGCAGGTGTCCGAAATTCTGCTGCCACTGTTTGGAAATCGGACAACGCGCAGCTTCCACTCCCCGGAGCCACGGGGCGAAACCGCACGCCACACGCCTCCTGCGGACGAAATCCACAAGAGCTTCCAGGCGAAACTTTGGAGAATTCCGGCCCGTTACGGCAGTAATTTGAGACCGTTTTGGAACACCAGTATCGTGAGGTCTGGCTCAAAGGCCCGATTCAGGAAAGGCGTGCCATGCCTGAGACCGCCGCCAGAACTGCGACAGCTCCCGCTTTGCCGGTTGAGCCAGCTGATATTCCACTCGCTTACCACGGCCACTTCATCGGCCAACTCGCCAGCACCATGGCAAATCAGCTCAACAACATTCTCATGGCGGTCACCAGCTCCGCCGAGCTGGAATTAAGAAAAGCCCAGCCCAGCGAAAAACAAACGCTCGAACAGATATTGAACAACGCCGCCCGGGCCACATCCCTGATCCAGACTTTGCTGGTTTTCAGCCGCAAACACTCGCCCTCGCCTCAGCCGGTGCGTCTGAATGCCTTGGTCACGGAAACCGGGACTTTGATCCGCCATCTGGCCGGCGAGCAGGCCGAGCTGTCTTTCCGCCTTGCTCCACAGGTGCAGCGGGTGATTGGCGACGACGTCGAGATTCAGAAGCTGCTGCTTGGCTTGGCGCTGAATGCGGCGGGCAGCGGCGGAAAAGTCAGCATCGCCACCGACGAGACCGAGCTGGGTGCGGAATTCCTGGCCGGCCTTCCGGACGCCTGTCCCGGGCGGTTCGTGGTGTTGTCCGTCGAAGAGGAAAACACGCCGCCTGCGGGGCCGGAATATTCAGCGGACCAGGCCGGCGACGCAGCTTTCAGAGTCCAGGCCACGATGGCGGCAGCCGGAGCTATCGCGCGAGCCGCCGGTGGCCTGTTGCAGGCCGGCGAACCCGGCGGCACGAATGTAAACTTCAAGATCTTTTTCCCTGAGTGGGGACACGCAGTTCCCGAGGAGCGGGCGCAAACTCCGGCCAAGGCGGCTCCATCGGCGACCATTCTGATCGTCGAAGACGATGATGGCGTCCGCCTTCCCGCCGCCGAGTTCCTCAAGATGGAAGGCTACAAGATTCTGCAGGCGCGCACCGGGCCCGAAGCGCTGCATATCGCGCTGCGCAACCGCTCCGCCCTCGACTTGCTGATTACCGACATCGTTATGCCCGAGATGGGCGGCCACGAAGTTGCCGCCAGACTTCTGGAAATGCATCCCGAGCTTAAGGTGCTGTACATGTCGGGTGATCCGAATCAGAGCCTGATTGGGCAGGTGGTCGAAGAAGCGCAAAATACCGCGCTGCAAAAACCATTTTCCCTCAAGACGTTGCACCACCGGATTAAGGAACTGCTGAGCTAGGTCGCCGCGCTACCCCGGCCCAAACCTGTGCCGACTGCGGTAAGAAAGGTTTCTCCAGCCGCGACATGTCCCCGCGCGATTGCTCCACCGAAATCAAGCGCCTCCGCCAGGCTCTGGAGGAAAGCGATGCGCGCCGCCAGGCCCTGCTCCATTCCGCCCTCGATTGCGTGATCTGCGCCGACGACCGGGCAAGAATCACCGAGTTTAACGGAGCTGCTGAAAGAGCCTTCCGGCTCTCCCGTTCCGCCGCCCTGGGCAAAGATCTGGTGGCCACAATTTTTCCGCCAGTCCTGCGCTCCCGCCATCGCCAGGAACTGTTCGTTTCGCAGACCGCGAAGGGCGTTGACCTGCTGGGCAACCGGCTCGAAACCCGCTGCCAGCGCGCCGATGGCACCATGTTCCCCGCGGAAATCACCGTCAACACTACACGCGTTAAGAGAACGTCCTTCACCATCAATGTGCGCGACATCACTGCCCGCAAACATGCCGAGGAGGCGGTTCTTTGGCTGGCCGCAATTGTGGAATCGTCTCAGGATGCGATCATCGGCAAGGATATGGACGGCAACATCACCAGTTGGAACAAGGGCGCGGAAGTGATGTATGGATACACTCCCGCGGAGGTCATCGGCCGAAGCATATCCCTGCTGATGCCGGCAAGACGGAAAGACGACCTCGCCAAAATTCTGGCTGAATTGCGGGCCGGACGCCGCCTCTCGACCTTCGAGACAATACGGGTAACCAAGCGCGGCAAGCTGATTTATGTTGCCTTGAGCGTCTCGCCGGTGCGAGACAGCGATGGCACCGTGATCGGGGCATCGGTCATTGCACGCGACATCACGCAAAAGAAGGCGACCGAGCGGGCCCTGCAAAAAGCCAACGAGGCCAGCATCTACGCCTCGCCCATTCCTGTGATCGCCGCAGACCTTCAGGGCCGCGTCCTGATGTGGAGCCCGGCCGCCGAACGGGTCTTCGGCTGGACCGAAGCCGAAGTGCTCGGCAAGCCCAACCCGATCATTCCCGAGTCAGATGCCGAAGCCACGGCGCGCATGCGCCAGCACGTGGCTGCCGGGGGCGTGCTTACCGGAATCGAACTGCGCCGGCTGAAACGTGACGGCTCGGCCATTACCGTAAGCCTTTCCGCGGCTCCACTCTGGAACGCCAACCGCGCAGTGCGGGGAATTATCGGGTTTCTGAACGATATTACCGACCGCAAGATGGCCGAAGAAATGCTCCGCGCGGCGGAGGAAAAATACCGCAGCATCTTCGAGGGTGCCATCGATGGAATCTATCAGACCACCCTGGAAGGCCACTACATCTCCGCGAATCCCGCTCTCGCCCGCATGCTGGGTTTTGCCTCACCCGAGGAACTGGTGGCCGCCCGCCAGGATATCCGGAACCAGGAGTATGTGGACCCCGAATTGCGCGAAAAATATGTCAGCCTCATGCAGGAACACGGTGCCGTGCAGAATTTCGAATACCAGGTGTATCGCAAGGATGGCAGCGTGATCTGGGTGTCAGAAAACGCCCACGTGGTCAGAAATGAAGCCGGCAATCTTCTCTACTTTGAAGGCACGGTGCAGGACATCACCGGGCAGCGCGAACTGGAAAACCAGATGCGCCAGATGCAGAGGATTGAGGCCGTCGGCCGCCTGGCCGGGGGCGTTGCCCACGACTTCAACAACATCCTCATGGCCATCAGCAGCTACGCCGAACTGCTCTCCGACCGGATGGATGCCGCCGATGCCAACCGCCGCTATGTCAGCGAGATCGACAAGGCCATGAACCGCGGCGCCTCCCTGACCCAGAGCCTGCTGGCGTTCAGCCGCAAACAAGTGCTTTCTCCCAAGGTGGTGAACCTGAATGTGCTGGTGGCGCAGGAAATCGACATGCTGAAGCGCCTGATTCCTGAGAATATCGAACTCAAGTTCGCGCCCACTCCCGGATTGGGGCAGGTGAAAGTCGATCCTATTCAGCTCGAGCAGGTGGTGATGAACCTGGTCATCAATGCCCGGGATGCCATGCCGGACGGAGGGGTGATTCGCATCGAGATCGAGGACGGTGCTGCTCTCG
>Ga0335080_10000991_pt1 | contig 27124 bp, 22 predicted proteins | sample Lox_Sample_34_FD_206720 | JGI IMG/M metagenome (GOLD analysis project Ga0335080, IMG submission 206720) | Soil microbial communities from Loxahatchee National Wildlife Refuge, Florida, United States - Lox_Sample_3.4 | ecosystem: Environmental > Terrestrial > Soil > Wetlands | place: USA... | reverse complement strand
AACGCCACCACAGCGCGGTCCCAGTCGATATTTGTGTCATTCGAAGCGAGGCGCTTTTCTGCACGGGCTTTTGCCGCTTCCGCTCGCGCCAGATCGATTTCCTCCGCCCGTTCGGCGGTCTCCGCCAAAACCGTCACGCGGTCTGGAAGCACCTCCGCGAATCCGCGATGAATTGCCAAGGAGATGGGCTGGCTCGCGGTGCCCTGCTGATAACTGAGCTCGCCATGCCCCAACTCCGTCATCATCGGCGCGTGTCCCGGTAGGATGCCAAACTCCCCATCCACGCCCGGAATGGTCACTTCCACCACGGTTTCCCGCAGTAGTTGCCGTTCCGGCGTCACGATGATCAGCTCTATCTCTTCAGGAAGCATGTTGCGCCTTACGCTGTCGCCTTCATCTTCTCGGCTTTTTCGTGAACTTCGTCGATGGTGCCCACCATGTAGAATGCCTGCTCCGGAATGTCATCGTACTTGCCTTCGACGATTTCCTTAAAGCTGCGGACCGTATCTTCAATCTTGACGTATTTGCCTTCGAGGCCGGTGAACTGAGCCGCCACGAACATCGGCTGCGAGAGGAATTTCTCGATGCGCCGTGCTCGTGCCACCGTGCGCTTGTCCTCATCCGACAGTTCTTCGATACCCAGAATCGCGATGATGTCCTGGAGGTCCTTGTAGCGCTGCAATACTGACTTCACCGCGCGGGCCACAGTGTAGTGTTCTTGGCCAACCACGCGGGGATCCAAAATACGTGAAAAGCTCGCCAGCGGATCCACGGCAGGGTAGATCCCGCGCTCCACGATTTGACGGCTCAGGTTCGTGGTCGCATCGAGATGCGTAAAGGTCGCGGCAGGCGCCGGATCGGTGTAGTCATCGGCTGGCACATAGATGGCCTGCACCGACGTAATCGAACCCTGCTTCGTCGAAGTGATCCGCTCCTGAAGTTCGCCAATTTCTGTATTCAAGTTTGGCTGATAACCCACCGCCGACGGCATACGCCCAAGGAGGGCGGATACTTCCGAACCGGCCTGCACGAATCGGAAAATGTTGTCGATGAACAGCAGCACGTCCAGGTGCTCCTGGTCACGGAAATATTCCGCCACCGTCAGGCCAGTCAACCCGACGCGGAGACGTGCGCCGGGTGGTTCGGTCATCTGGCCATAAATGAGGGCAGCGCGGGATTTTTCGGAGTTGCCCGGAACGACTACTCCCGACTCCTGGAATTCAAGCCAAAGATCGTTGCCTTCGCGGGTGCGTTCGCCCACTCCTGCGAATACAGACACGCCGCCGTGTTGCATAGCGACGTTGTGAATCAGTTCCTGAATAAGAACAGTCTTGCCGACACCGGCGCCACCGAACAATCCGATTTTTCCGCCCTTCAAGAACGGCTGAATCAGGTCCACGACCTTGATTCCGGTTTCGAACATTTCGAGCGTTGTGGACTGATCCTCTAATGGCGGAGAAGGCCTGTGAATCGGGTATTGAATCTCGGACTTTACGGGGCCCAACTGGTCCACTGGCTTGCCCAGAACGTTCAGCACACGCCCTAGCGTCGCCCGTCCCACCGGAACCGAAATCGGAGCGCCCGTATCCACCGCTTTCATGCCCCGAACCATGCCTTCTGTCGGCTCCATGGCCACCGCTCGCACGCGGCCTTCGCCGAGGTGCTGTTGCACTTCCGCGGTTACGTCGAGTGGCTCAGGTAAATTGAATCCTTCGCTGGTGATGTGCAGCGCGGTGTAAATCGACGGAAGATGACCCTGCTCGAACTGGACGTCGAGCACCGGCCCGATCACCTGGATCACGTGTCCCACATGTTGGTCCGCCATCATTTCTCCTACGCGGTGGACGAAGCCCCGCTGACAATTTCGATAATTTCTTTGGTAATAGCTGCTTGCCGGACCTTGTTCATATGCAAGGTCAGCGCGTCAATGACATCGCCAGCATTCTTGGTAGCGGCTTCCATCGCGGTCATGCGCGCGGCGTGTTCGGCGGCGCTGGATTCCAGCATGCTGCGAAGTACCTGTGTTTCCACATACCGGGGCAACAGGCGATTCAGCAACTGGTCGGCTGGTTGTTCGTAAATGTAGTCGATCTGCGAGGAGGCCTTTTCGTCTTCCCCCTCGTCCGCGATCGACTCGATGGGGAGCAGTTTCTCGGTGATCAACTCAGCTTGAATGACGCTCTTGAATTCGCTGAAAATCATGTAGACGGCGTCGATTTTCTCTTCGCAATAAAGATCCGTCACCAGGTTGGCGATTTCCCGTGCCACACCGAGATCTACGCGTGCCAGCACGTTGACGTATTCGCCCGCGAACTCCATGCCCGCCTTGCGCAATGCGTCCCGGCCTTTTTTTCCGACGGGAATCGCCAGCAGCTTCTTGCCTTGCCGGCTCCGGAAAAACTTCGCCGCCTCTTTCAGAATGTTCGAATTGAAGGCGCCAGCGAGTCCTCGCTCACCAGAAAGCACTAGGACCAGAATCATCTCCTCAGGCCGCTTCTTCAGCAACGGATGATGGGGCGATTCAATGCGCGACATGATCGATCGCAGCAACCTTGCCAACTCCTGCGCATACGGCCGCGCCGCCAATGCTGCTTCCTGCGCCCGCCGCAGTCGTGCCGCGGCCACGAACTTCATCGCGCGTGTGATCTGCTGCGTGTTCTTCACAGAGCGGATGCGGCGTCGGAAATCGAGTAATGTGGCCATTGAGGTCTCTTCCGGAACTATCGCGCCGCGGCTTGTGCTCCAATCGTTGCCATAAAGCGGTCCTTGAACTCATCCACCGCTTTTTTGATACTGGCCTTAATGTTGTCGTCGAGCGCCTTTTTCGTAGCGATTTCTTTCAACACACCTGAGTAGTTGGTTTCCGCGAATTGCAGAAATTCCTTCTCAAACCGGCGCACTTCGTTCACCGGAATCGAATCAATCGCCCCGCTGGTTGCCACATAAATCGCCAGCACCTGCTTTTCCACGGGCAGCGGCACGTATTGATCCTGCTTCAGCACTTCGGTGAGCCGCTGGCCGCGCGCCAACTGCGCCTGCGTTACCTTATCCAACTGGTCCGCGCCGAACTGCGCGAACGCCGCCAGTTCGCGGAATTGCGCCATGTCCAAACGCAGCGTGCCCGCCACTTGGCGCATCGCTTTGATCTGCGCATTGCCGCCCACGCGGCTGACCGAGATGCCCACGTTGATGGCAGGGCGGATGCCGGCGTTGAACAGGTCGGACTCCAGATAAATCTGCCCGTCCGTAATCGAGATGACGTTCGTCGGAATGTACGCCGAAACGTCCCCCGCCTGCGTTTCAATTACCGGCAAGGACGTTAGCGAACCGCCACCCAGCTTATCGTTCAGCTTCGCGGCGCGCTCCAACAGCCGCGAGTGAAGATAGAACACGTCGCCAGGGAATGCTTCGCGCCCTGGAGGGCGCCGCAACAAAAGCGAAATCTCGCGATACGCCTGCGCGTGCTTGGAAAGGTCGTCGTAGAACGTAACCGCGTGGCGCTTGTTGTCACGGAAAAACTCGCCCATCGCACAGGCGGCATACGGAGCGATGTATTGCAGCGAAGCCGGTTCCGCAGCCGATGACGCCACGATGATGGTGTAGTCCATCGCGCCGGCGTCGGTGAGAACCTTGACCACCTGCGCGATCGTCGAGCGTTTCTGCCCGATGGCGCAGTAAATGCAGACCATGTCGCTGCCCTTCTGGTTGATGATAGTGTCCAGGATGACAGCGGTCTTTCCAGTCTGCCGGTCGCCAATAATCAATTCGCGCTGGCCGCGGCCGATCGGAATCATCGAGTCGATGGCTTTGATACCCGTTTGCAGAGGCTCGCGCACAGGCTGGCGGTCAAGCACCCCGGGCGCGATGCGTTCGAGCGGATTGCGCAGCTTCGACGGAATCGGGCCTTTATCGTCGAGCGGCTCGCCGAGTGGACTCACTACGCGTCCGATTAATTCATCGCCCACCGGCACCGACATAATCGTGTTCGTGCGGCGAACGATATCGCCTTCCTTCAGTTCAGACGATTCGCCCAGAAGCACGCAGCCGACTTCCTCTTCTTCCAGGTTCAGCGCCAGACCGAAAAGGTTGTGCGGGAAAGCCAGCATCTCGCCATACATGGCCTTTTCGAGGCCGTGCACACGGGCGATTCCGTCGCCCACGCTAATCACTGAGCCGACTTCGTCCACCGACACCGTCTGCTCATAGTTCGCGATCTGCTCGCGAAGTATCTTGCTGATTTCGTCTGCCTTGATGTTTGCCATACCTGCTCCGTTCCCGAATGCCTATTCCGCCGTCAATCGTTCGCGCAAACGATCCAGCTGGTTGCGAACCGAGCCGTCATAAATCGTATCCCCAATGCGGACGACCGCCCCGCCAAGCAAACCCGGATCGAGTGAATAACTCGCCTGGACCTTCTTCCCAGTTACACCTTCGAGATTCCGTAGAAGCGTCGCTTTTTGGCTGTCGTTGAGCGGCGCCGCTGAAGATATCTCCGCCTCCACTATCCCCTGGCGCTGCCGAAGCACCAGTTCGAAGGAAACCGCGATTTCGGGCAACAGGTGAGTTCTCTGGTTATCGACGATTACAAAAAGGAAATTTCTCAAAATGCGGCTAGCACCGAGTCGCGCGACGAGTTTCTCGATCACGCCATGTTTAGCCTCTCGCGATACGGCGGGGCTGGCCATGAAGTTACGCAATTCCGCCGATTCCGCGTGCGCCGCCTCAAAATCGGCCAACTGCTTGCGCGTAGGTTCCGCTGCTCCTTGCTGCAGCACCACATCGGCGAGCGCGTTCGCGTATTGGAGACTCGCGGACTTCAATTCGGTCTCCTTTGCAAACTCTGGACAAAGCGGCTGATCATGCTCTCCTGCACAGCGGGAGTCAATTCCGCTGCCAGCAGCGATTCCGCACGATCGACAGCGAGCCTAGCTGCCAGTGCCTTCAGTTCCACACGAGCGGCGCGTTCCGCGGCTTCAACCTCCGCTTTAGCCGCGACCTGGATCTTCTCGGCGTCTACCTTAGTGAGCGCCCGCAGACGATCGAGTTCTGCGGAGGCATCTTTCTGCGCCTGCGCGCGGAATTGCGCTACTTCCTGTTCCAGTCGCGCGAACTTTTCTGCCGCTTCCTTCAGCTTGCGCTCAGCTTCCAGCTTTGCGGCAGTAGCTTTCGTAATCGCGGAACTGATGTTGTCGGCATTGCCGCGGAACCACGGACGAAGTGCTTTTGTATAGACCCAGTACGCCAGGCCCGCCAAAATCGCGAAGTGAATCCACTTGAAAATGACGGTGACGATTTCCGGAGGGCCGCCAGTTTCTGATGCGCCCGCCACGGATGCGAAAGCCAATGTAAGCACTGACGCGGCAAGCGATGCTGCCACTGCACGAATACCCGGCTTCATCGCGCCTCTCTTGCCGGTCCACTCGGCCCGGAAGGCACTTGCAGCACACGTCGAGCAATTTCCAACGCTAACTGCGACGCCGTCGCTTCGATATCTTTTTTCGCCGCCGCAAGTTCGTTTGCAACCCGGTCTTTCGCTTGCGCGACCTCGGCAGACGTTTGACTCCGCGCTTCTTTCAAGAATGCCGCGCGCTCATCCAGCAACTTCTTCCGCTCGGCTTCCTGTTCCAGGTAGACCTTGGCTTTTGCCTGCTTGAGCGCATCCTCATACTGCCTTACCTTCTCGGTTGCGGCCGCTTGGGCAGTCTCCGCCTCTTTTTGCGCGCCGAGTGTGAGCGCTTTCCGCTCGGCCATTACTTTTAGAATTGGCTTAAAAAATAGAGAGCGCAGAACAAAATAAAAAAGGAGGACGATGATGGCTACAGGCACAGCCCGAATCAACAGATCCCCAAGTTGGTGAATCAAATCGGTCATTCAGTTGTTTCGCCTAAAAAATCAGGTGGGCAGCCACGCCGTGCGCCGACCCAGTTTGAGCGTAACGGTGGGCTTTGCGCTGCCTCACAGAATTATCATTTATAACATCCAGCGGAGAGGGCCGTCAATGAATGGGGAGCCGCGCGGAATCGCGGTTTTCCGCGATTTTCACAGGTGTAACAGCCATCTTGCCGGGCGTGTACCTGTCCATGGCTTGGCAACGCCGTCCGCGACCGCACCGACAACAGCTATAATCCGCTTTTGGACGCGCAGATAAGGACCCGCATGACCAAGAACTGGAAGACCAAGCTGATTCACACTGATTCCGAAATTCCGAAAGGATATCGATCGTTAGCCAGCCCCACGTTCCGCGGCTCGACAACGCTCTTTCCGTCTGCGTCGGCTGTAACAGACGAGTGGGACCAGAAGCGCGTCGGCTACACGTATGGTCTTTACGGAACACCGACCGTCATGGAACTGGCTGCGCGTGTCTGCGAACTCGAGAATGGCAAGCACACCATTCTCACACCCGGTGGGCAAGCTGCCATTTCCCTGATTAATCTTGCACTGCTGCAGGCGGGCGATCACATGCTCATCCCCGCCAGTGTCTATTATCCGAATCGCAAGCTCGCCACTCGTCTGCTCTCCCGGTTTGGCATCTCTACCGATTTTTATGATCCGCTCATCGGGCCCAAGATTGGTGAGCTCATTCAAGAAAACACCAAACTGATCTGGTGTGAGAGTCCCGGCTCCATCACCATGGAATTGCAAGACATTCCCGCCATCGCCGAAGCCGCCCACGCCCGCCACGTGCGCGTCGCGCTCGATAACACCTGGTCCGCCGGAATTCTCTTCGACGCGTTCGCGCACGACGTCGACATCACCATGCAAGCCCTGACGAAGTACATCGGGGGCCACAGCGATCTTCTTCTCGGTTCCATCACAGTCCGCGACGATTCTCTGTACCAGAGGCTCGGCGCTGCGCAACAGGTCATTGGCTGCGCCGTGTCGCCCGATGATTGCAGCCTGGCCTTGCGCGGCTTGCAAACGTTAGGCGTACGGCTTGCTGCAATTGAAGTGTCCGCGCTTGAAATCGCGAAGTGGTTGGCTGCCAGGCCGGAAATTGAGCGGGTCTTGCACCCCGCTCTGGAAAGTTGCCCCGGGCACGAATTCTGGAAACGCGATTTTCTTGGATCGTCGGGCGTGTTCTCCGTTGTATTCAAGCCTGGTCCGACGTATGAGCAGATGTTTGCCTTCGTGGATGCCCTTAAGTTATTTGGGATTGGCTATAGCTGGGGCGGTGTCGCAAGCCTGGCGGTGGCCTACAGAATGGGCCGCACGCCCGGCCGCCCTTCTTACGATCACCGCATCGTGCGTCTTAATATCGGATTGGAAGCCACCGCGGATCTCATCGCCGACATCGAGCAGGCGTTACGAACGGTTCGCTGACTAGTCCGCTGCTCTCTGGCTCAGCATCAGAAAAAGCGTCAGATAGTTTTTCAGATTCTGCGTGATCAGGAAATTCTCCTTCACATGCTGATGGCCCTGTTCGCCGAGGCGCGCTGCAATTTCCGGATGCGACAACAGGAAACGTATTTGGTATGCCGTTCCCTCCACGGAGTGCGCAAGGAGGCCGGTGTGCTTGTGGATCACCTGTGTGGGAATTCCTCCTACTGCGGAAGCCACCACCGGCTTTTTCTTCCACAGCGCTTCGGAAACCGTCAGGCCAAAGCCTTCCCGCAAGCTCTTCTGAATGACAATCGTCGATGCCCGTTGTAGCGCGTTCACTTCCAGTGGCGCCCAGGCCGGTAACTCCAGGACCTTGATGTCGGGATCGTTGTCCGCGGCCGCTTTCACTTCGCGCAGAACCACGGCGCCTTCCGGGTCGTCCGAAGCAGAACCTCCCGCCAGGACAAGCTGGCAATCGAAATAGCGCCGCACGATGCGGTACGCCCGAATCACACCCACCGGATCCTTCAACCGGTCGAATCGCGAAATCTGCGTTAGTATCGGCCGCAACGGGTCGATCTGGTATCTCGCGAGGACGTCGGCGATGAACGCCGGGTCCAGGTCTTTGTTTTTTTCCGCCAGCGGATCGATCGACGGATACACCAAATATTGAGGGATTGGAAGTTGTCGGGCAAACTCCGGCGACGAGAACAGCGCGCCGTTATATCTCGCCACGTAGGGTTCGAGAAAATCCCAGACCACTCGGTTGGGATGCGACAGGTCGATGTGGCAGCGCCAGATCCAGTGACCTTTTCCGGCGCGGCGCGAGTTAATCATTCCTGCCGGCTGCGGATCGTGGATCTCGATGAACTCTGCATCCAACGGTATACGCTTCAGGTTCTGTTCCGTATAAGCACGGTAGACTTCAAAATGCTTCGGATCGGGGTGGTATGGCTCGCCATGTAGAGCGTTATGGAACGCCTTGGTCACCTCGAAAAAGTCTTCCCCGCCTGTCATCACTTCCCAACGGATATTCAGTCCCAATTCTTCCGCCAGAGGTACCAGCCGGTTCAACATCTCAGCCACGCCGCCACCAACGGCGGTGGAGTTGACCATTTCGAAGGTCCGGCCCGCCAGCGGCTTAGCCAGGGTGCGCAACTCCTCGATTTCCCCTTCCCCGATTACCGCAGCGTAATCTGTTAGCGGAGTGCGGCTAGCTACTGGCACCGGGCTCATGCTTCCTCTTTTCTCTTTCAATCAAGCGCAACACCTTGTCACGCGCGCTGTCCAGGGTATTTGTATAGATGTCGATTCGATTGATGTAGTCAGCCAGAACCTTCAGTCCGAGCGAGTTAGCCAGCCAGTGGGAGAAGTCATTGGTGCGGAGCTGCAACCGCAGACGCGACGCGATGAAGTGAAAATGAAAAGCGGCATGGCTCAGCCGTCCTACACCATCATGAAATTCATCGAGCGTCCGCGCCTGCACGCCAAACGGCAGCGTTACCTGCAAGCTTTCGCAAAAATAAAAGCGTTCCAGGGTTTCCTGTTGTGCGAACTCGGGATGCTGCGCGATGTAGTCCCGGACGACCCGGCAAAGGTCATCACGCAGCGCTGCAATCGAAGTGTAATCGCGGATGTCGAGAGCCGCGAGCTGTTCCGCCAGGGCGTCCCGGTTGGCATCCACCAACACCCATTGCGCGAAATCGTTCGAGAAACCCTCGGTCAGGAAATGATGACTGCCCAACGTCTGAAACGTATGGTGGAAAATCGATGCGTCAGAGCAATGCTCCAAGCCGTTCAACAAATCGGCCAGTGTCCCGGCCGAGAAGTTGCCGATGCGCGTCAAATTCGCCACCGTTGAGAATTCGAATGGTTTTTCCGCAACTTGCAAGCGTGTCTTTCCTCCATTAGATGTGAATTGGATTCCCAATCCCGCGTTCAGGATGCGCGTGCCGCTTCCGCCCTGTCCGTGGTATCCACGCGGATGTCCGTCAAATCGGACAGCAGACTGGCCGCCCATCGATAGATATTGTGTTCGCATACGAGTTTGCGCATCCGGCTCATGCGTTCGAATTGTTCTTCCTCGCTGAACTCCAGCGCTTGATGGATGGCGTTCGCCATCTGGTCCACGTCGTACGGATTCACCAGAATTGCATCCGTCAACTCACGCGCGGCCCCCGTAAAGGTGCTGAGAATCAATGCACCGCGATTGTCGTCCCGGGCCGCTACGAACTCCTTGGCCACCAGATTCATCCCGTCGTGCAGCGAAGTCACCAGGCATACGGAAGCCGCCCGGAAATACCGCTCGATTTCTTCATGAGAATGGTGGCGCTTCAGCAGTACGATTGGTTTCCATCTTCCTGCTTGAAACCGCGCATTGATCCGGTCCGCTTCCGCCGTCACTTCATCCAGAAATTGCTTGTAGCGCGGAATGTCCGTGCGGCTCGGAGCGCCAATCTGCACGAACGAGAACCTGCGTTCATAGACCGGATACAGCTCAAGAAATCGCTCCACACCGCGAAACCGCTCGAGGATTCCCTTGGTGTAATCCAGTCGGTCGACGCCAACGCCTAACAGTGATGCCTCGATTCCGAGCTCGGCGAACAGCGACGCCCGTCCTTCCCCGGTGATCCTAATCACTGGCGTGGAATGGTGTTCGGGAGCGAACGCCACGCTGATCGGGTAGGGACGCACTCTTGTTACGTGTCCCTTCCGGCTAATCTCGAAGCGGTCCCAGTCCGATAGCGCCTCGACGGCGCGATCCACGGTCTGCAGAAAATTGTTGCAATGCGTCTGAATGTGGAAACCGATCAGATCTGCACCCAGCAGACCGTCAATCAGTTCTTTCTGCCATGGACAGATGCTGAACGCTTCCGCGTTTGGCCAGGGGATGTGCCAGAACATGGCCACGCGCGCGTCCGGCCGAGCGTCTTTCACCATGCGTGGCAACAATGCAAAATGGTAGTCCTGCACCATCAGGATGGGAGATTTTGTTCCCTCCATTTCCTGCAACACCGCGTCCGCAAAGCGGCGATTCACGCGCTGGTAGTACATCCAATCCCCAGGCCGGAAAACCGGCCGCGTATGCGCAATGTGACAGAGCGGCCAAAGACCTTCATTCGAGAACCCTTCGTAGTACCCTCGCTCTTCTTCCTCGCTCAGCCAAACACGGCGCAATGTGTAGGAGGGACGGTACGGAGGAACCGCGATGTGATCATGCTCGTCCACAACATCCCGGTCTGCGTTGCCCGAACCGTTCGCGATCCAGGTTCCCTCGCACGCCTGCAAAACGGGCTCTAGCGCCGTTACCAGTCCGCTCGCCGGCACTACCACTCTCAACTTCTGATCCTTTTCGTCATAGACGTGCATGTACGGCTCGCGGTTCGAGGTCACGAATAGCGCATCACCCTGCAGCTTCGTTTGCAGGCTCACCCGCAGCCGCTCTGACGTCCACAACGACAGCTGCGATTCACGAAGCTGCGCTTCTTCTTGAGCTGCTGCACGCGCAGTGCTTAGGTCCCGAGCCAGGTGTCGAGCTTCCGCATGAATCTGCGCGAGCAAATCTACCTCTGGAAGCGGTTGCGCCATGTGCGAGGGATCGGAACGAAGGTGCCGCAGCCAGCGAGCCGTCTTGGCAAGAGGCGCTGTGAAATTCGACCGCACCAGAAACAACGTCAGTGCGCTAATCAGAAGTGCCTGGAATAACGTCGTGAGTAGTGAGTCGCGAAGCGTATTCCGAACGCGCGTATCAATGAAACTCGTGTCGTATACAACCGCCAGGCTACCTGTCACGTGTTTGTCGCGCTCCAAAGGTAGTGCGTAAATATAGAGCGATGCCCCGTTGGGCGAAAGAAATTGGTCTGCGCCCGCGTTTCTCTTCTCGGCGATCTCCCCAATCGCGGGCCGGCTAGCGAAGGTGTCGGATAAGTCCGGCGTGATTGCGACCGAATGCCCCGATGTGTCGTAGACTCCGACGCCCAGAAGGTGCTCGCGCTGCCCATACCGGTCCACGATCCGGTTGAGTGTCTTGTCGTTCGGTCGGCCACCCGATTCCAAGCTTTCCTGAATGTTTTCCGCTAACACCCCGGCGCGCCGCGACAGATCACTCTGCAGGTTCCGGCGCTCCGTCCGCACCTGGTACGAGGCGTAGAGCAAAGATACACATACGACGCTGACAGCTAAAGGAATGACCAGTTTGAGCGAGGTGCGGATGGGAACTCCTCGGGACAAGAATTGCAACATCGCTACGACGACTCGATCGCATATCAGACCGCTAGGCTTGCTTCAAAACTCAAGTCGGTCTGCTGGGTAAAGCCGGCTTCTGAGAAATTATCCTTAGGGCAGGCAAGTGTCTTTGGCTACTGCAGAACTCCCAAGAAACGTGTGTCGCGCTCCTGTGGTACGGGAGTTGACCATACTGCGATCGTGACGATGACGAGCAGGAACGTTGCACACGCTAAACCAGTTCGCAATCGCATAAACCCACACCTCCCCTTGTGCCGGGCAGTATTCTCAACGGGCAACTCGACCGCCAAAGCCCAAACAATTCGCTGAGAGCAACTAGTTACTTGATTTTGTGCAAGATACAGCCCCCAACACCTTCAGGTTCGCTTGTACAGGAAAATGTGGAGGCGATGAAAATATTACGCAGCTCGGGACCTCTTCGGGGGGAATCTCCGCGTCCGTGTTCAGGCTACCGCTGACGGTGAACACGAACGCGGTCATCCCGTTGGTTCAGAGCGGAGGCTACCTGTAGGGCGCCTCCTTATAGCTCGAACTGAGGGAGATTTTGGGGTTCCCGCCTCAGAACGGTCTTGGTGCGGTCTCAGCTTGCTGTAGTCCAATGTCAAAATCAAACGAACTCTTATATGAACGGATAAGGTCCAGCATTCCTTTTACTTATGTGTTTCTATCAACCACTTTTTGAGTTAGTATGTGGGCCCCATGGGAATGCACGCGACCCAAATCCGCCGACTCTATCGATTCGGCTTGTTCGAGGCCGATCTGGACCTGGGTACGCTCAGTCGCCAGGGTGTTCCTGTCAAGCTTCAGGAGCAGCCCTTCCGAATTCTTGCACTGCTACTCGAGGCCCGGGGGGAGGTCTTAACCCGCGAGGAGTTGCGGAAACGCATTTGGCCAGAGGGAACCTTCGTCGAATTCGATGGCAGCATGAATACTGCGCTTATGAAGCTGCGCGCTGCGCTCAACGACAATGCTGACAACCCATTGTTTGTCGAGACCGTCCCGCGCAAGGGCTATCGGTTTATAGCGCCAGTCGAGCAGGGCAGGCCGTCGGAAACGCCCGCGATCACCACGGCTATCCGAATCGAAGAAGGCGAAGGGTTGCCTTCGGATCTTCGGACGCGCACCCAATCTTTCAGATCTTCGGATTCGGATATCAAGACGCGCCCAAAAAGCATCTCCATCTTGGGTTGGGCACTGGCTTGCGCCTTCGCAACCGCCACTGTGGTGGGTTATTTCCTGTGGCCCCCCTCTCCCCCAAGCGTTCTTCGGGTTCATCAGCTCACTCATTCCGGCCAGATTGACCCGTGGGGGAAGCTAGTCACCGATGGGAGTCGCATCTTCTTTGTTGTGCGCGATGTCACCGGCTGGAACCTCATGCAGACCTCCGTGGAAGGTGGAAGCGTTCAAAGCACTCCGACTCCCTTCGACAACACCCGTATCTTCGATTTGTCGCCAGACCATTCGCAATTTTTGATCGGCCAATTAACCCGTAGAGGAGAAGAAACCGCTCTTTGGTTATGGCCTGTGCAGGGTGGAGCGCCCCGCCGCCTCGGGGACATCACCGCCCAGGAAGCAGTTTGGTCTCCGAATGCCGATCTAATCGCATTCGTGCAAGGCGAGAGCATCCAGCTCACCGATCCGAACGGTGCTCATACGCATGAACTCGCCAGGTTCCACCCCGCTCCTCACTCCCTCGTGTGGTCGCCCGACGCAAAGCGCCTCCGCTTCACTCAAACGAATCTGCTCGAAAGCACCGACTCGATGTGGGAGATCAATCTCGATGGCACGGGTTTGCGCCGCGTTTTGCCGGAAGGCCAGAGGGGGCCGCATGAGGGCAGCGGCACATGGCTGGCCGGTGGAAAGTATTTCGCCTTCTCCTCAGGCGTCGATTTGCGTGCGAGCCTGGCCGTTGACACGGAAGCAAGCCTTTGGTTGACCGAAGAAAATCGTGGGCTCCTCCATCGAAAGACTGGCGACCCTGTTCAGTTGACAACCGGGCCCATTGCCCTTGATCACCCAATTGCCACGCCAGACGGCAAAAGAGTCTTTGCGATTGGCTCCCACGATGAATATCAATTGTTGCGGATCGATCCAAAGACTTCCGCGAAAACCGCTATGCTTGCGGAATCCGGCGCAACAGACATGGATTTTTCGCTCGACGGAAAATGGGTTGTTTACGCAGCCCGCGAGAACGGTACTTTGTGGAAGAGCCGCATCGATGGCAGTGGCAAAGTGCAGCTGACAGCGGGCGCCACCGGCGCCTTTGCCCCGCATTGGTCTCCGGACCAAAAAGAAATTCTCTTTACGGGATTTCTCCTCGATAGCCAGCCGCGGCTTTACGTTGTGTCTGCGCAGGGCGGAACTCCCCGTAACGTTCTCCCCACCAACAACAAGTGGGCGTCTGTGTCCGGTGATTGGCGCACTGACGGCCGGCAGATCGTCCTCGACGTCCAAGAAATCGAATCGGGCCGTCCGCCGGACATTCGCATCCTCGATTTGGACAGCAACAAACTCACCAAGCTCCTGGGCTCGGAGGGCCTGATCGAGCCACGCTGGTCTGCTGATGGCCGCTACATCGCCGCGCTGAATCCGCAAAAAAAACAAGTGCATCTTTACGACTGCAAACTCGAGCGATGGGCTGTTCTTGCAGAAGCAAATTTTCCAGCAACTCTGCGGTGGTCGCCCAGCGGGGACGCACTCTATTTCCAGGACGTGGATGAAGTCGAACAGTCCATTTTTCGTGTGCCTATGGCCACCCGCGAGACCGAACGCGTCGTTCGTCTTGGCGATCTCCTGAGCTCCGGCGCAATGCGATGCATGTTCACAGGATTAAGCCCCGATGGTTCTGTCTACGTCACCGTTGATCATGGCGATGTAGATGTCTACGCAGTCGACCTCAGGCTTCCCTGATTCGAACTGTTCCCGCAGGCAGGTTGAATCTCAGACACATCCTTCGTCGCGGCGGTTTTTCCCCACCGCCAGAAGTCTAGAATAGGTGCTGAGGAGCCCTCATGTTTTCGCAAACGAAATCTCGCGCCGCTTTGCTAGCTCTGTTTTTGGTGCTCTGCATCTCGCTTGCGTCCGCTCAACAGCCCGCAAAGAAGGGCGGTACGTCCATTCGAGGCGTCGTCCTGGATGCGAACGGCAAGCCGGTTGCCGCTGCTGCGGTTACTTGCCAATCGTCTGCCGGAATTCATCCCCATGTGGTGCACACGGACGCCAAAGGCCATTTTGTCCTGCCCGGTCTCAAGCAGGACTCATACGATCTTCGCGCCACTTCGAACGGCGCTTACTCCGACTGGGAAAAGAACCTGCCTCTACGCATCGGTCAGACTAAGGAAATCACGCTCCGTCTGTCGAATGGCAATACCGCCCTCAGCGGCGTGCTGCCCGCCAAAAAGAAAAGCGAGTAGCCGCAGCTCGTCCCGCGAATTGGCTCCGTGGCTGTGATACACCGTTGAGTTTGTTCCAGACCAAGGACAAACAAATTCCCTTCATCGCCTAATAGTACTGTGGTCGCATCCCGGGACGGCAGGCAGGGGAAACGGCCACCTAACCAGCTCAGTATCAATGGCTTATGAAGATTGCTCTTCCTGGCGGCGCCGGTGCGCGGGTACCAAGACCGCCGTACCTCTCCCTTGGGGCTATCGGGCCATTGAGCGCGCTCCCTGCGCTTTCTAAGCTGGACTCACGATGGGTTGGGGGCCGCGCGGGGACAGCGGTCCCGCAAGGGACCGTGTGCGAGCCACCCAACCCTCCTAATACTCCTTTTCCGTGTGAAGATGAGACTTTGGGCCCTCCGTTTGCATCCATTCGGTGGACACCAGGCGGAGGCTACTCTATCCCAGCCGCTTAGGTCAGCGCTGTAAGTCCACGGTGCCATGACAACACGACGCATGTCAGTCCGCTGCTGGTCCGCGATCTCCGTGCGGTTTCTAGCGCTCGCTTTCCTCGCATTTGGAGCACTTTCGGAAGGGCGAGTGCCCCCCCGCCTCTCCCTCCTGCGTGAAACTACGGTCCAAGCCTTTGACCGCTATGTCGCTGCCGTCGAATCAGACAATGCACGATCACTTTCAAGTGGCCCGTTCCTTTGGTTGGATGGGCTCAACAACGACGGCCAACGACTAATGCACGCAAGCCTGAATTCGGGCCAGGTTCAAATGCGCCGGCTCAGCATGAAGGCAAATGGCCGCAACCCGGACATTCCGGGGGGAATGATTCATGATTGGGAAGGAATCATCTTCATTCCCGGCGCGAAGCTTGACGCGGTGCTAAAGGTTCTCGAAGATTACGATCAACATGCAACTTATTTTTCGCCCGATGTCGAAAAATCCAGGATCGAAGTTCACAGTGGGGACCACTACCGCGTTTTCTTGCGCTTCCGCCGCCATAAGCTTGTCACCGTGGTTTTGAACACTGAGCATGATGTGGGCTATTTCCGCGATTCTCCCACACGGGCGCACAGCCGGAGCTCCGCCATACGGATCGCCGAGGTGGAAAACCCCGGCCAAGCTGACGAAAAGGAAAGGTCACCGGGAGACGACGACGGCTATCTGTGGAAAATGGAAACCTGGTGGCGGATGGAAGAAAAAGATGGTGGCGTGTATGTGCAGAACGAAGCCGTCACTCTCACCCGAGACATTCCGACTGGGCTTGGCTGGCTCATCGAGCCTTTCATCACAAATATCCCCAAAGAGACTCTGGACTTCACGCTACAGGCGACACGAAAGGCTGTTCTACAACCTCGCCATTAGCTTCGGTGCTCTCCATCCCGAATAGCGATGATCGCTAATCCCGGCGTGGTGAGAAGTAGATAGGTCCAGCCTCCGCAGGCAGTGCTGTTCGTGTGGACGAGCAACCGGTCCGCCCACCTCGTCAGGAGCGAAAAAGAGTCGTATACGCTGTAGGAATAAAATAGTCCATCGCCTTCCGAAACCTGGTAGTTCTTGCCCCGCGTCCGCATGAAATTGAACGCCGACCATGGGCCCAATTTATACAGTGTCAGTTTCAGTAATTTTGCCGGCATGGAGCCTTGCCCGAAGCGGTTGCTGTCAACAATGACTATGGACTTTCGCGCGACGCGCAGCATCTCTCTTACCACCGCCGATGGATTGGGGACATGGTGCAGATCCGCGAACTCGCTTACGACATCGAAGCTCTTATCCGCGAATGGCAACGCTTCCCCTGCTGCTTGCAGCAAGCTTACCGATTTGGTGAGGCCCGCGGCCACTCCTTCTCTTACTAGCGACCGACTCCGCCCCGCAAACGAAACGTTCCTGGAAATGCCGTTCCAAATTCAGGCAAAACGCGCCCATTCGCGCACCCCATGTCGAGCACACTGCGGATTCCCAGCGGTCGGAGAACCGAGAAGATGACCTCCCGGGTCTTGGGGTCACTGCTACCCTCGTGCTCGTGCATCGAGCATACTCCGCTGCAGTTTCGGTGTAATAGTCTCGTTTAATGGCAACAGCGGTATTCCGGTTCAATTTGAGGCGCCTCCATCGACCATCCGTGCGAACGCTTCAGCATGGCGGTCCCACGTCAGCGTTGACGCAGTCTGGATTGCATTCCGCGCCATTCTCGCGGACAACCCCGGAGTTCCAAGTAGCTGTCGCAGCAAGGCCGCTAGTTCGTCGGCATTCCGCGGATCCTTCAGAAGCATCGCGTCCTCGCCATCCCGCAGATATTCGCTGATGCCGGCACTGGTACTGACGACTACCGGCAAGCCACACGCCATCGCCTCTAGGACGGGCAAATTAAAGGAATCCTCAAGCGAGGGTGCCACGTACACGTCAGCAGCAGCATAGATCGAGAGTATGTTGGGGGTCTCGCCGAGAAATTTTACGCGTCCCCGAATCTCCGGCGGCACCTCGGCTTCGGTGCCGCGCATAGAAGCGTCTGCAGACACGACGCACAGATGAACGGGCAGGTCCCTGCACTTTGCGAATGCGCTCATCAGAACCGGAAGGCCTTTGTTCCGAAGATCATTTCCCACGAGAAGTAGCATGAGGTCGGCATCGGAGTAACCGAGCTCCCGACGCGCGTCCGTCCTCAGCAGTTGTCGTTTTTCGGCAGAGAAATGCGAAAGATCCACGCCGTTCGGAATCACCGTGACGTCGGTACGCCCGAAGTAACGCTTAAGTTGCTCTGCCGTGTGCTGTGAGACGGCTGCCAGTCGCACTGATTTGCGGCGGTAAACCCACGATTCCAGAGAACACAGCAACCTGTAATAGAGCCGACGGTGCAGCCCGCGGACACTCCAGTCGGCTCGCGTGTTCTGCAGCTCTCGCAAACGATGGAACACAGCATGAACTAGAATCACATCCGCTCGAACCGCGTTTATTCCTGGCGAGAACACCACATCGAACTTCAGCCCGTGTACCAGTCTGTCCCATGTGCGGGCGATTCGGTTTTCTAACATCCAAAACTGGAAGCCGAGCAGGTGCGGAACAGGTATGCGTGGCATCCGGTGCCAGATCACTCGTCCGTGACTGGCTGCCGCGGCAATCCCGGAATACTGCTGAACAGGCAAATCATCTACTTGTTGTGCGTAAAGATGGATCTCGTGTGCGTAACCTCGGGCCAGTCGATCTACCAACTCGGCGACCGCCCGTTCCGTGCCGCGGCGCCGATTCACTGCAGGGGATAAGACCGCGAAGGCTAATCCGTTGCTCGCCGTTTGAGGCAGGGTGGCCGAACTCATACACACCTTCTATTACTGTATAGTAAGTTAATTATATTATATTTTACCAAACCAACGGAAGGCTTTTTATGATTGGGAGGGAAAACTGAGTAGCGGTCGACTAGTTCAACATTTGCGCAAAAATTTCCGCGTGACGATCCCAGGAAAGAGCTGCAGCTGTGGCGACAGCTTGCTCGCCAATCTTTGCGGATAATCCCGGAGTGTCTAACAGACGCTTCAGCACATTCGCTAATTCCTCTGCGTCTTCGGGATCTCGCAGGAGTATGCCGTCTTGACCATCTCGCAGATAGTCGCTGATTCCGGCGCGTCTGCTGACCACCACCGGCAAACCGCAGGCCATCATCTCCAGGGCCGGCAAATTAAATGAATCTTCGAGAGATGGAGCCACATAAATGTCGGCCGCTGCATACACCGGCAGGATGTCGGGCGTCTCGCCGAGGAACTTCACCCGCTCTTGCAGGTCGGCGGGCACAGCTTGCGCGGCTGCGCCTGATAGCGCATCGCCAGTCACGACGCAAAGCCGAAGAGGCAGCTTTCGACATTTTCCAAGAGCCTCCAGCACGACGGCCAGCCCCTTGTTTCGAAGATCGTTCCCCACCAGCAGGAGTACGGTGTGATCGGCAGAATAGCCGAGTCTTTTTCGCGCCTCTTCGCGCCTTGATTGACGCACCGCCGCCGAGAAATACGTCAGATCGACCCCGTAGGGCACCACGGTCACATCACCGCGACCGAAATAGTATTTAAGTTGGTCGGCGGTGTGCTTTGATACCGCGGCCAGCTTAATCGATCGGTTCTCGTACACGTGGCGCTCCAAAGAACACACCAAACGGTAGTACAACGATCGGTGGAGGCCCCGGAGCCCACGGTCCGCACGCGCATCTTGAAGCTCGCGCAAGCGTTGAAACACCACGTGCGCCATCACAATGTCGGCTTTCAGCGCGTTGATTCCCGGTGAAAACACCAAATCAAATTTTAACCCGTACGCCAGTTTGTCCCACATGCGGGCGACGCGATTCGCGAACAGCCAGAACAGAAAGCTCACCAGGTGCGGGCCGGGCATTCGTGGTATGCGATGCCAGAAGATTTGGCCGGGCGTGCTGCCGCCGGCTCCGGAAAATAACTCGACCGCCAGGTCGTCAACTCGCTGGGCGTAAAGATGCACTTCGCATGAGTATTTCTTTGCGAGCCGATCGATCAGTTCGGCCACGGCCCGCTCTGTACCGCGGCGCCGGTTCACTGCAGGGGATAAGACAGCTATTCGCAAGTCTCGAATCAATCTGCGGTTTAAAAGCCGATTTCAGCATAACAAATCGCCCGCGCGGAATGGAATCCAGTCCTGCTCAAAACCACTAACCCATGAACCGCATATTAATATATATTGTAATGTATATACTATAGTTGTATATAATCTATGTAAAAGTAATTACGCACCGATGAAACTCCTTTTCTATACGCATTACTTCCCTCCGAGTGTCGGGGGCGTAGAAACGATCACGCACTCTCTGGCCGGCGGAATCGCCGACCTGCAGGACCAAGCCTGTCCCTCTTCTATTGACGTGACGCTCGTGACCCAGACGCATGCTGGCTCCTTTGACGACAGTGCCCTGCCTTACCGTCTGGTCCGGCGTCCGCGTATGGCAATCCTGCTAAAAATGATTAACGATGCCGACCTTATACATGTCGCCGGCCCGTCGCTTCTGCCGATGTTACTGGGCTGGCTTCTTCGAAAACCGGTTGTCGTGGAACATCACGGCTATCAGGCGATCTGCCCAAACGGCCTCTTGATTCACCAACCCGACCTCGCCATATGTCCAGGGCATTTTCGCGGCTTTCACTACGCGCAATGCTGGCGCTGCTTGTCGGCCGAGACTTCTTTCCCGAAGACTCAGCTGCGCTTGTTGGCTATGACTTTGCGTCACTGGCTTGCCCGCCGAATGACTCTTAACATCGCGATAACCAAGCACGTCAAAGACCGCCAGCGTCTGCCTCGCACCGAGGTTATCTATTACGGGATTGAACTGCCCGTAGCTGTCGGCCAGCAGAGCACGCCACGCCGCCCACCTGAAGACAAACCCGTCTTTGCCTTTGTCGGCCGCTTTGTCCCCGAAAAGGGCATCGGCACGCTGTTGACCGCGTCGAAATTCTTGCGCGAACGAGGCCACAATTTCGAATTGCGCTTGATCGGTGATGGCAGCGCCCGCCACGAGATCGAAAGGGACATCGATCGATACCGTCTTGGCGACATTGTGACCATTACCGGCTTCTTAAACGGTCCACAAATGAATGTGGCTCTCCAGGATGCTGCCGCCGTAATTGTTCCGTCTATCTGGGAAGAAGCCGCCGGCTTGGTGGCGATCGAACAAATGTTACGCGGGAAGCTGGTCATTGCCTCGGCGATTGGCGGTCTCCAGGAAATTGTCGGTGATGCGGGGTTGTTGTTTCCGCATGGCGACGCTTCGGCCCTTGCCGAATGTATGTGTCGAGTTCTTCGGGATCCCCAGCTTTCGGGACGCCTCGGACTGCAAGGACGTGCCCGGTCGCTCGCGCTATTCCAAAAGCAGCGAATGATTCGTGAGCATGCAGAGTTGTACCAGCGCGTAGTCAGCTTAGTTCCCGCCATTCACCATCGCACGAGGCCCTTACGCCCCACGCGGATTTAGGCCCATCGCTTCCTGATAGAGCCGGTGGTGTTCGTCAATCATTCTTTCCTCACTGAACACTTCTAAAATACGGTTGCGCCCGCGAGCACCCCAGTCGGCGGCCATTGCCGGCTCCTTCAAGACTTGCTCGAGCTTTCGCGCCAAATCGACGGCATCGCCCGTGCGAAAAGTCTGCTCTCTGCTTCCCAAGACTTCGACAAACGCGCCAAGGTCGGACGCGAGAACCGGCAGTCCTCGCAGCATGTTTTCGGCCACCACCATCCCGAAAACTTCGCCGCCGATAGAGGGAACCACTATCACTGAGGCTCCCGCGAGCTGAGTCGCAAGCTCCGCGTTCGGCATCATACCCAGGAATTTCACCTGGCCGGCCAGTTGCTTCTGTTTGGCTTGTTCTTCGAGCGATTCCCGCTCGGGTCCCGCTCCAATGATCACGATTTCAAACCGATGATTTTGCTCTCTTAGCTTCCCCGCGGCCTCAAGCAGTAGCCCGACTCCTTTGGTCGTGACCAGCCTGCCCATGAATACGATCTGAGGAATCCTTCCGGTACTGCTAATTCGGACAAACGCCGCTTCGCGTGGCAAGCCGTGCCATATGGTTTTAACCCGCGAAAGATTCAGTTGTTCGCCCAGCCATGCTGTCGGGACGATGTTGACCGTCACCCGCTCGCATAACCAGCGGCGCCAAAACGTCAGCAGCCACAATCGCAGAGATGAGAGAAACGTGCCCGAATTCCGGCAGCGCAAGCACGCTGCATGATTTCCATTCATGAAGTGGCCGGGACAGGGCACGTCTTGCGGCTCTTGCAGTAATTGTCCAGTAGGGCAGATCGCCTGAAATCCATGGTGCTCCACGACCACCGGTTTGCCCGCTGATAGTGCTGAGCGAATCGCGGGAATCGATACACCGGCAACATGAACGAGGTCTGCAGACTCGACGAGCCGACGTAGTTCGGCGCGCTGCGGTTTCCTGACGACACGGTAGGAGGATTGCCATTCGGCCCCGTCTGGTGGCCCGGTCGTGTTGGTCACCACGGTAATTTCGTACAATGGCGCACCCGTCTTGTCGTTCAGTTTCGCCAATCCTGATGCAAGCGCCTGGACAACCGTTTCCAATCCGCCGACACTCGGCCAGAAAAGGTGAGAGTAGATCAGGAGTTTCATGAGCTCCGACTGCCTTTAAAGGCGTGCTTGACTTCTTCCGAGGTGAGACTCCAAAGGCCGACAGCCCAAAGTGCAAAATCGACGGGCAGGAAGTACCAGCGGAACTTCGCCAGATTACGTGCAGCCCGGATGAGTGTCCACTTTGTGAGTAGAATGGCGGAACGTACCGGAGAACTGCCAGGTGCGGCGTACCAGAAGCATTCCCTCAATTCCTTCTTTGCGATCTGCGTGAGCGTGTCTTCTTGCGTCGTGACGCAACAGCTTTCGGCGATGTAATGCGTCTCCCATCCCTTTTGCCACATCCGCCCGCCGAGATCCGAGTCTTCCAGGTGCAACCGGTAGCGCACATCGAAGCCGCCGACCGCATCGAGCGCTTCTCTCCGAAAGACGGCAGCGTGACCCGGCGCAAATGGTGTTGGTCCGGATACGCTTCCAAATTTTGTCTCGCGGAACCGCATCCGCCATCGCGTCAGAAGACGCTTCGGCCGGCTCGGTACCAGCCTGGTATAGCATGCGCCTACTCTCGCGTTCGCGCACAGATAACGCACACAGACGCCAAGCCAGCCGGAGTCAGGGATAACTTCCGTGTTTACGCAAGCAATCAGGACGGTATTGGAGTGAGCAATCCCCGCGTTTCGCGCGCCAGATATTCCCTGATTCTGCTGAAGCCTCAACAAGACAACCTGAGGTCCGAATGGCAATACCTCCGAAGGGAGGCAGACAGCTTGCGGTGAGCCATCATCAACCACAAATGTGCGGTCCACGGGATAGCTTTGCCTGAGGCAAGCCAGGAGGGTTTCGCGAAGGGCTCGTTCCCGTTCGCCGTAAACCGGAATTACGATGTCGACGCGGGGTTGTTGCGGGTTTGTTTCCGTCATCTATCTGCGCAAATCCGGTGAAGTTGGACATACATGGGGAGGAACATTGTCGTTCCAGCCTCAGGCGCAGGGCGAGCAACTGTTTTCATTCACGCGCTGAGTATAGAGCTTTCGCTGACAAGCCTGCAACCCGGCGCGACCGGCCACGGTCTGTGCATCCAATATTTCGCTGTCCAGATCAACTCCGTTTCGCAATAATAGTCTGGCGAGCATGATTTCACGCGTTCTAAACACTTCTTCAAGCGGGATCCAGGGTGGCCGACTCACTCTCATTTTTGTCGCCATCGGTGTACTGGCCGCTTACGGTATCTCGGACTACATCCTCCAGGAAGACATAAATACCCTGGTTTTAATTGCGCTCGCTTTCGTGGCATCCGCCGTCATTGTCGTTATCCTGAACAATTGGCGTAACGGCTTGCTGCTTCTGCTCTCTTGGATGCTGTTCGAAGACTTTGCCCGTAAATACCTGGGCAACAACATGGTTATCTATTTCGGGAAGGACATCTTGGCGTTGATCGTTTACCTTTCCTTCTTCATTGCCATCCGAAAGGAAAAACTGCCGATTTTCCGTCCGCCCTTTCGCATGCCGCTGTTAATCATGATGTGGGTTGGCTTCATGCAGATTTTTAACCCTGCTTCCCCGTCGATCTTTTTCGGGCTCATGGGCTTCAAGCTTTTTTTCTACTACGTACCACTAATGATCATTGGATACGCATATCTTTCTTCGGAAAAACATATGCGGCGTTTTTTCTTCCTGAACCTTATCCTGCTCCTTGTGATTGGATCGCTCGGTGGTGCTCAGGCCATACTCGGTCACACCTTCTTGAATCCGCAGAATCTTCAAGAAGACATCCGCGACCTAGCTACAAACTACCGTACCTCACCCATCAGCGGGCTTTCTTCGTATCGACCCACCTCTGTGTTTGTCAGTGCAGGACGATACGCCGACTTTCTTGGAGTGGCTTGGATTATCGCACTGGGATTCACCGGTTATTTGCTCTTTCGACAAAGGCAGGGCCGGCTCCTGGCATTCATTAGTGTCACGGTGGCCGCAGGTGCATTGGTTCTGACCGCATCTCGCGGTGCATTTTCTTGGGGAGTTATTAATGCTATCGTATTCTCCATCGCATTCCTCTGGGGCGCTCCGTGGCACAACGGAGAGGTAATCCGGGTTCTCCGCACAATTCAGCGCACGACCGTCGGCATAGTTTCAGCTCTATTCTTCCTAACCTTGCTTTTCCCTGATGCGCTGCAATCCCGTCTCTCCTTGTATTTCGAGACACTGTCCCCCAATAGCTCTCACAGCGAAGTAGCTTTCCGCACCTGGGCATACCCTCTCGAGAACTTCTTAGGCGCATTCAGTTTTGACCGGTGGCCTTACGGCTATGGCATCGGTACGTGCGGGCTCGGGGTTCAATATGTATCCCGTTTTTTCCATGTACGGCCGCCAAACGACGGCGTTGAGAGCGGATTTGGTGCGATCGTTCTGCAAGTTGGCATCGTCGGATTAATTCTGTGGATTCTTCTTTCGGCGGCCGTGCTGTTGTCTGCTTGGCGGATCGTGATCCAGTTGCGTGGCACGATGTGGTTCCCGCTCGGTTTCTCAATTTTTTGGTTTGCGTTCCTCGTTTTCGTCCCCTACATGTGGGGTGGCGTCGTCGCGTATGAAGATTTTGTGATCAACGCATATTTGTGGGTTCTTTTGGGGATGCTCTTCCGGCTTCCGGATTTTGTCCGTTCGGAGAAACTAGCCCTCGCTGCCGCCCCGGACGGCCCGTTTGCACAGCAAAACGTCTAATCTCAGACCGATGCCAAGTACGACGCAAATTCGAGCCGCTCTCGTAACACAAATCTCTTTCTGCCTATGGGTAATCGGATCCCTTACTTGGTATTTGTATCAGTTCTGGCCCGCAGCCGCCCCGCTTCTCCGCTCTCTTGTTCACAGATTATGGCGTTAGCACAAAGTTTGCTTTGTCTTGGCAGCCTGATTTTCTTCTGTGCAGCGTTCGCATGTTGTGGGCGACGAATCCTGAAATACCTGGACATCGGTCTCAATTCTCCCTTCGACCAGTTACTGATATCGACAGCCGTCGGAATTGTGTGCGCAGAGACGCTGCTGCTCCTTGGGGAATTTAGTCAACATATTCGACCGGCGGCTTATTGTATCGTCGGCCTCTTGAGTCTCTGCGTTCTGATTGAGGCCCAAAGGTTTGGTCGCCAAATCAATCCACTGTTCAGAAGAATTATCGCTCTCTCTGGAATCGAGCGGTTCCTGTTCTGGCTAACAGCCGCCGTGATCCTCGTTGAGTTTTTGATTGCTTCGGCGCCTTTGACGGGCTCTGATGCACAGCACTATCATTTCACAGTTCAAAAACTGATCCTCGACCGAGGATTCCATCCACTTTTTTCGATTACAACAAGTTTTCTATGCGGCCAACACCACTCCTTAATTTTATTCGGCTTGGCATTGGGCAGCGAAAGACTTGCTCTCGGCTTCATTTTCTTAGGCGGTGTTTTGAGTGCTGCGGTAGCAGCTAGATTGTCTGCACAATGGGTCGGCGGACAAGTAGCTCTCGTCGCCCCGTTGCTATTTCTCTTGACGCCCGTAGTGTTCTGGCAAATGTCAAACTCGGGCTCTCCCGACATCTTTATGGCTTTTTTCCTTGGTACCGTGCTCATCCTCCTGAACCAACGGAGTTCCCACTTTTCATGGCGATTCGCACTGACAGCGGGATGGTTGACAGGCGGAGTAGCCGGAGGCAAATACAGTGGCTGCTTGATAGCTGCGGCAGTGCTGGTTGTATTCGTCTGGCAGTTCCGCAGTTTCTTAGCGAGCGTTGTCTTTGTCCTTAGCGCAGTTTTCGGAGGAATCTCGCCGTATCTCAGGAACACTATTTGGACTGGCAACCCGGTGTTCCCTTTTTTAGCACAGAAGCTGTCTCCTCACTTAGTCACTGGCTACGCGATGCGATCCTTGGCTCTCAGCACAGGTGCAGCACAGCACCATAGTTTTCTAGGACTACTACCATTCGCGCTTTTTGCACAAAGCCGGCCAGACAATATCGGACTTTGGGACTTTTTTGGCCCGACGGTTCTGGCCATGTCTCCCCCGATTTTCATAGCGATAAGGAAAAACTGCGCTTGGCAGAATGCAGTGGTCGTTTGGTTGATATCGGCCGTGGCTCTCTATTTCTCTTCCGGCCTGTTGCGGTTCCTTCTACCAATCTACCCCGTCGCACTTGCGTGCGCTGCCGCTAGCGTCGCTTGGATACATCAGAAGGAGTTGACCATAGCGAAATCTGCTGTTCTGACCTTGTTCTTCTTCGTCGCGGTAACCGGATTCGCGGGGTTAATGGTGTACGGGGAAAAACCCATCGAGGCGGCACTGGGCCTGAAAACGCGAGAGTCCTATTTGAAAGAAACTTCTCAGGAGTACGAGGTCGTCGAAGCGATAAACAACACTCTCGGCAACTCCGCCAAACCGGGCCGCACCTTAGTTTTTGTGCGCCATCTCTATTATTTGCGAGTCCCGTTCGTGAATGGAGATCCGGAGAACAGCTTCGAGATTGATCCTGGCCGTTTAAATACCGTTGGTGCTTGGAAAGATTATTTCAGGGCGCAACATATTGCGTACGTCGCAAGGGGTGCGCAGTATCCCGCTGTGATCGCTTCGCCGTTGATACAAATGGAGAAAGAAGGGGATCTAGTTCGAATTGCTGAGTTGCATGTTGATCGTCTTCAGGGAAAACGCATCGACAACATCAAGGTTACGGTACCCGTTTTAATTCTAAAAGTGAACGACGAAAAAGTTGATCCCTCTCGATCAGCCGCACCCTGACCTAATATCAGTCAAGTCAAACACCGCTAGTAGAAATTCGCCTGAGTTTAAAGGGGTTTCCGCAGAAAGCCAACGCCGTGCAGTGCCTGCGCCTCGGCGACGTGTATCTTTGCGGCAAACTCCGCAAAAGCCGAATTGCACATCACGTCGTCCGCGATTAGCACTCCGTGTGGCGTCAGGTACGGATACGCGGCTTCGAATTCCCACATCATATGTTCGTAGGTGTGCAGGCTGTCGTGAATAAACACGCCAACTTCTCCGGCTTCCTTGAAGAGTTTGGGCAGCAGCGCTCGCGAGTCTCCCTCGTGGATCTTCCAAG
>Ga0335080_10000990_pt1 | contig 27131 bp, 22 predicted proteins | sample Lox_Sample_34_FD_206720 | JGI IMG/M metagenome (GOLD analysis project Ga0335080, IMG submission 206720) | Soil microbial communities from Loxahatchee National Wildlife Refuge, Florida, United States - Lox_Sample_3.4 | ecosystem: Environmental > Terrestrial > Soil > Wetlands | place: USA... | reverse complement strand
GATGGATTGATCTCGAGACGGCGCGACGGGCGGACGATCCTCTATCGGCTTGCGGCGCCACGTGCGAAGAAGCTGGCAACGCTGCTGCAGCAGATCTATTGCACCCCGCGGCGTCGAGCGCCGGGCCGCCGTGCGACCACGCGCCGGAGATTCCCGTGAATCACCGATCGATCGACACGCTTCAGCCGGCGGCGGTCAAGAAGATGCTGGACGATGGCCAGCTCTTGCTGGTCGACGTGCGGGAACCCGCCGAGTTCTCGGTCGAGCGAATTGCGGGCGCGGTCCTTTACCCCCTGTCGACCTTCGATGCTGCCGCATTGCCGCCCGACTGGACGCGCCGCGTCGTGTTCTACTGCGGGTCGGGCAAGAGATCGCTGGCCGCGGCCGAGAAGCGCGTCGCCCACACCGGCGAGCGTGCGGCCCACATGGCCGGCGGGATCGCGGCGTGGAAGAGCGCCGGCCTTCCCGTCGTGACACTCGTTGCCTCTGACGGCCGCTAGGCCCGGAATACCTCGTCGTGCACCCGTATCCCCACGTCTACCTCGCCTCGGCGCGCGCCGATTCGACCGGCCAAGTTCCGGTCACCTCTCCCGATCTGCCCGGAATCGATACGGGACCGCCCCCTCAATTCGACGGTCCGCCCGGCTGCTGGTCTCCGGAGACGTTACTGACGGCATCGCTCGCGGACTGCTTCATACTGACGTTCCGGGCAGTCAGCCGCGCATCCCGATTCGAGTGGAAGCAGCTTGAGTGTGAGGTCGAGGGGGTGCTCGAGCGCGTCGACGGCGTCGCGCAATTCACGAAGTTCACGACGACCGCCAGGCTGACCGTGGCTCCCGGTACCGACGTCGCTAAGGCCCAGACGCTGCTCGAAAAATCCGAGCACAGCTGCCTGATTGCCAACTCGATGCGTGGCAGCCGGTCACTGCGCAGCACCGTGCTCACCGCCTAGCCGCGGGCATCGGTCGATGTCTCAGGCCGGCGATCACTGGGACGAGCGGTACGCCGGCGAGGACTTCTGGTACGGGACCGAACCGAATGACTTCCTGAAAGACCGGGCCGCGGCGTTGCCTGCGCGCGGTCGCGTCCTTTGCCTTGGCGAGGGCGAAGGGCGAAATGCGACCTTTCTCGCCGCGCAAGGTCATACGGTGGTGGCACTCGACGCATCGGCCGTCGGTCTTGCGAAGGCCAAGCGCCTTGCCGCTGAACGCCGTGTCCGCATCGAGACGACGCAGGCGGATCTCGCTGACTACCGCTTCGAGCCGGCAGCATGGGATGCGATCGTATCCATCTGGTGCCACCTGCCGCACGACCTGCGCGCCCGGGTTCATCGGGGCGTCGTGGACGCGTTACGACCTGGCGGTGCGTACCTCCTCGAGTCGTATACGCCTGCGCAGCTGTCGTTCAGGACCGGGGGGCCGAAGTCCCTCGATCTCCTGCCTAGCCTCGCGGAGCTCCGGGCCGAACTTGCGGGGCTGCGCCTGGAGGTCGGCCTCGAGCGAGAGCGGGAGGTCCACGAGGGGCGGGCTCACAACGGCCGAAGCGCCGTCGTTCAGGTACTTGCGCGAAAGCAGGCGTAGGCCCGCGCCGCCTGGAGGACGGGGTTACTCGCGCCGGGCGCGGACACCTTCAGTCCGCATCGCGGAGCCCTCTGAAACCGTGGCGTCGCGGGGCGGTCCGGCCGCCCGGCACCGTGCCGTCCCGCGATTGCATCCGCAGCACCCCGATCGACCTCGCGGAAACCGCGGGGATCGGCTTGTGGGATAACATCTCGCTGCGCGCGCCGAAGGCCGGCACCTGAACAGCGGTCGCGATCACAGATCCCGCATCGCGCCGGACGCCGTCGCTGGCCCACGGTCGCCGCGAGCGACACCCCATCCTAGCCCTGGAATCGCGATACATGACTCCTTCGGTACAAGATCTCGGCTGGCTGCGTTCGCAGGTGGTCGGCATCGACACGCTGATTGACACGCCATTTGGCCAGCGCCTGCTCGTCTACTGCGATTACACGGCCTCGGGCCGCTGCCTGCTGTTCATCGAGCGCTACTTGCTGTCCCTGCAGCGGCTGTACGCGAATACCCACACGGAGGACGACATCACCGGCCGAAGCATGACGCAACTGTTGCACGAAGCCGAAAACAGCATCAAGCGCGCCGTCAATGCCGGACCCGCAGGGCGCGTCATCGCCTGTGGAACAGGCGCGACCGGCGCCATCCACAAGCTTCAGGAGATCGTCGGTGTCGCGATTCCCCCCGCAACCCGCCAGTTGTTGCGCGATGCGGCGAATGCGAGCCTCGGGCGAGAGCATGCCGAACAACTGCGCGCCTGGCAGGAGGAGCACGCCCCCGTAGTCTTCGTCGGCCCGTACGAGCATCACTCGAACGAGGTGTCATGGCGCAACGGACTCGCGACCGTCGTCGAAGTTCGCCTGGCCGATGACGGTGGCATCGACGTTAACCACCTCGCGACGCTCCTGGAGGATCCCCGTTACCTCGGACGCCTGCGAATCGGTTCGTTTTCGGCCGCGTCCAACGTCACCGGCATGAAGTCGCCGGTGGCCACGATCGCGCGCTTGCTGCATGCACATGACGCATTCGCATGCTTCGACTTCGCGGCATCCGGTCCGTACGTCGAAATCGACATGAATCCGGCGCCCGGCGCCGAGGGCGGCGACGCATCACTGGACGCGATATTCGTTTCGCCGCACAAGTTCCTGGGCGGCCCCGGCTCGTGCGGCGTGCTGGTGTTCAACGAACGGCTCTACCATCGCGAGTTGCCGCCGTCCGTCTGCGGGGGCGGTACGGTGGACTACGTTAGCGAGTCGGACCAGGACTTCGTCGCCGACGTCGAGACGCGCGAACGCGCGGGCACCCCCGGCGTTCTCCAGACTTTGAAGGCCGCGCTGGCCTTCGAACTCAAGCGCGATCTCACCGTGGCCCGGATCGAGTCGTGCGAGCTGCGGCTACTGGATCGTGCACTCGCGCGCTGGCAGACCGACCCGCGCATCGAGGTGCTCGGCAACCCGGACCCCGAGCGCCGCATCGCGATCGTCTCGTTCAACATTCGAAGCGGCGATGGCAACTACCTGCATCCGAAGTTCGTGACGGCCCTGCTCAACGACCTGTTCGGCATTCAGTCGCGAGCCGGCTGCTCGTGTGCGGGACCCTATGGCCATCGTCTGCTCGACATCCCGCCCCTGGTTTCGGAACAGTACCGTCAGTGGGTTCGCAAGGGCTACCACGGCATCAAGCCCGGCTGGTGCCGTGTCGGATTCCACTTCGTAATGGATGATGCCGAGGCGGACTACATCATCGAGTCCGTCAGCTTCATCGCCGAGCATGGCGAGCAATTCCTCCCGCTCTACGACTTTGATGAGCGTTCGGGCCTGTGGGCGCGGCGCGGCTTCCGCGAATCCGCCCAATCGTTCTCGCTCGACGCTGCGATCAACGCCGAACCTCTCAAGGTAACGGCCCTCGCGCCAGAAATCCGCGCAGCCCACTACCGTGAGTACCAGGCGGCTGCCCTCGAGGCGGCAAACCAGCTTTCGGCCATGGGGGGTCATTCGACGCGGACCCTGGAGAACGATTTTGGGAAGCTGCGATTCTTCGCCACCTGAATCACGCCGTGGCGCCGGCAATCGCAGCGCACGGACTCCGCGGTGCGCGCGGCGACCGTGCGAGTGCTCGAGGAGCTGACTTGGATTTGAGCGCCAATTCCGCCCAGGTCGAGTACTGGAACGAAAAGGCCGGGCCGACCTGGGCTCGCCTGCACGAAGCGCTCGATCGGCAGATTGGCGCGCTGGGCGAGGAAGCGCTGCGCTCGCTTGCGCTCGGGGCGGGCGAGATCGTGCTCGACATCGGCTGCGGCTGTGGCCAGACGACGCTCGAGATCGCTAACCGGATTGGACCTTCGGGTACGGTCATCGGAGTCGACATTTCGACACCGATGCTCGCGATCGCCCGCCAGCGGCCGCTTCCACGCGTCGCCGGACGGATCGAGTTCCGGCATACCGACGTTCAGTCGGCCGACCTGGGGCAGCAGGCGTTCGACGCGATGTTCTCTCGATTCGGCATCATGTTCTTCAGCGACCCTGCGGCCGCATTCGCCAATCTTCGGCGCGCGTTGAGACCGGACGGCAGGATCGCGTTCGTGTGCTGGCGGCCGCTGCGCGAAAACCCGTGGATGTACGAGCCGCTCGAGGCGGCGCGACCGCTCCTGCCGCCGCTGACGCCGGGCAACCCGGACGGTCCCGGGCCATTCGCGTTCGAGGATCCGGATCGAGTGCGCGCGATCCTTGACGCGGCACGTTTCGCCGACATCGAGATTCGACGCCACGACGCGGCGATCGGCAGCGGGTCGCTCGAGGAGACCGTGCAGCTCGCACTCCAAGTCGGGCCGCTCGGCGCGGCGCTGCGCGAACATCCTTCGTACGCGGAACGCGTGACTGGACAGGTCCGTGACGTATTCGGCCGCTGGGTCAGCAACGGCCGCGTCTCGATGCCGGCATCGGTCTGGGTCGTGCACGCACGAAACAGTCATACGCGATAGGCGCAAGATCCGGCTCCGCCGCGAGTCGCGGCCCGCGCCGGGAGCACCGGCGCCGCGCCGAACGCCAAATCGCCTGCGGGCGGGCGCGCCGCCAGCACCATTAACATTCATTTGCACTTTCCCGACTGTTTCTGCGGCGGCGGCGGCGGATAATTTCGCGTTGCGGCAGCCTGTTCGCCGTGCAGCATCCAACGGAAGACCTCTATGAGCATTACCCAGACCCTCGGACGTTTGATTCTCGCGGCGTCGCTCTCGGTCCCGCTCGCCGCGCTCGCGGACAGCGGCGGCGGTCCCGGACCCGAGCACGGCGACGGACCCGGCCACATGCAGGGTATGCACGGCTGTGGGATGCCGATGGGCCACGAACATGGCCCGATGATGGGGCACGACCAGATGTTTGGTGGCGACGGTGACGTACCGCACGCGCTGCGGCACTTACAGCTGAGCGAGGCTCAGCAGGACAAGATCTTCGCGATCATGCACGGCCAGGCGCCGCAGGCGCGCGAGCTGCACAAGGCCATGCACAAGGCTTATAGCGCGCTTCACGAGCTCGTGACGACGGGGCCGTACGACGACGCCAAGGCCAAGGCGCTCAGTGAATCGCTCGGAAAGGCTCTGTCGGAATCCGCGCTCCTGCACGCCCGGACTCATCATCAGATCCTCGACGTCTTGACGCCCGAGCAGCGCCAGGAACTGGCGCATCATGGCGAACACGGTGGCGAGCACGGTCCGGGGCACCACGGCGACCATGGCGCGATGTCGCAGTAGGTGACGTCGGGCGACCTGTCCGACGGTTAGCTCTAGACGGCGTGACCGGGCGCCGGAGGCTTCTTGCCTCCGGCGCCCGCTGCGTTTCGGGTGGTGCCCACGAGCCGGTGCTAGTATCCCGCGTCCACAACATGCGCATCGCGCCGGGGGGACGCTCCATGACTGACTCCAACGAGCGAGGACTGAGTCGCCGCGATTTCGTCGGGGGAGCCGCAGCCGGAGCAGCGCTGGCCGCTGCGCCCACCATTGCGTGGGCGGCATCGGCTGGAACCGATCACGACAAGGCGGCAGTGCTCGCGCAGATTCCGAAGATGCACGCGGCAAACGTGCAACGCCTGCAGGAGTGGATCGCGCTGCCCTCGATCGCGGCCGAGAACCGCAACTATCCGCAGGGCCCCGAGTACATGGCCAGGCTCGCGCGCGACGCAGGCTTCACTGGAGTAACGCTCGTGCCCACGTCGGGCAAGCCGGGCGTATTCGGGCGCATCGACGCCGGCGCGAAAACCACGGTCGGCATCTACTTCATGTACGACGTCAAGCAGTTCGTGCCCGAGGAGTGGAGTTCGCCGCCGCTCGAAGGCCGGCTGGTCTCGCGGGACGGGCTCGGCACGATCTGCATGGGACGCGGAGCCGTCAACCAGAAGGGCCCCGAGAACGCGTTCCTGAGCGCACTGATGGCTTTCAAGTCTGCTGGCCGGCGACTGCCGGTAAACCTGGTGCTCGTCTGCGAAGGCGAGGAGGAGATCGGCTCGCCGCATTTCGGCGAGGTTGTCCACAGCCCGGATGTCATGGCGGCGCTGAAGCAGTGCATCGGCGTCTTCATGCCGGAGGCCGGTCAGGATCGCGATGGTGGCGTGCAGGTCTCGCTGGGAGCCAAAGGGGTCATCGAGCTCGAACTCGTATCGAGCGGCGAGAAGTGGGGCCGCGGACCCAAGCACGATGTTCACTCGAGCCTTGAGGCGCAGGTCGATTCTCCGACCTGGCATCTCGTGCAGGCGCTGAACACGCTCGTCGAGAAGGACGGGCACACGCCCGCAGTCGAAGGGCTCTTCGAGAAGGCCCGGCCGCTGTCTGCCGCACAGCAGGCCATGATCGCCGACTACGCGGCAAAGACTTCGGAAGCGGTGCGCAAGCAAATGCTCGGAGTCGACCACTGGGTCCACGATGTCGGATGGGTCGAGGGCCTGCGGCTCCTGGAGTCGCGCCCCACGATCAACATCGAAGGGCTTGTCGCCGGATACACGGGCCCGGGCGGCAAGACGGTCCTCCCCCACCGCGCGGTTGCCAAGATCGACATGCGCCTTGTGCCCGACATGACTGCGACTGACACGTTGGCGAAGCTCAAGGCGCACCTTGCGAAGCACGGCTTCGGCGACATCGAGGTCAACATGAGCGGCGGCTACGATCCGACGCAGACCGACCTCGGGTCGCGGCTGATCCAGACGCAGATCGCGACCTACCGCAAGCTCGGCTTCGACGCACAACTGTGGCCGCGGTCCGCGGGATCCTGGCCGGGCTACGTGTTCACGAATCCGCCGCTCAGCCTTCCCGCCGGTCATTTCGGTCTCGGGCACGGAACTGGCGCCCACGCTCCGGATGAGTACTACCTGATCGAGTCGACCCAGCCGAAGGTGCGCGGGCTCGACGGCGCGGTCGAATCGTTCGTCGAGTACCTGTACGCGCTCGCCTGAGCCGGCTCGGGCGCGACCGGCCGCCGGGCGGCAGACCGGCGGTCGGTGTCCACCGACTGCCCTCGCAGGCCGGGAATGTGACGGCCGCCTCAAGATCTTCCCGGCGCGGCCGATCTGGTAGGCATGGCCACGTCCCGAGCCGCGCCGAAGCCCCCTCGATTTCCCTGGGTGACCGGACCGCGGGGCCGCCGCCCATCGCCCGCCCAGCCCTTGGGCCCGGGGGTACGCAATTCGCATTCCACACCTGCCCGGGCGCCTGATGGCGTGACGTTCGCCTGCGTCAGCGAAACTCGCAGCGCGAGCCGGCAATGGCGCCTCGCGGTCGTCCTGCTGCTCGTTGGCGGGCTCGGAACATTCCCGGCGCACGCGCAAATTGCGTTCGTGCAAGCAACGGCCCAGATGGACCAGCCGCTCGGGGCCTCAGTCACGTCTTCCGCCTTTCCCAAGAATCCGACAGTCGGCAACAGCATCATCGTCGTCGCGTGGACCTGGTCCGGCAACACGTCGGCCGCCATTCCGACGATCTCGGACACCGCGGGCAATTCCTACACGATCAACGCCCAGTCGGTCACTGGCCCGAACGGAGGCTACGGCGGCATCGCGATCTACTCGGCGACCGTCAAGACCACCGCGTCCAACTACAAGATCACGCTGACGCTGCCAGACTCGTACTCCCAAATCGATGCCGTCGCACTCGAATACTCCGGCCTCGGCTCGGTCGACAAGACGAACACCCTGAACGGCACTGCGGCGACGGCCAGCATCTCGACCGCCACTGCAACGAGCGCCGCCAACGAGCTCGTGATGACCGGCTTCAGCCTGCTGGCGCCTGCCTCGAACTACAGTTCGATCACGCCGAGCGCCGGGTATACGCAACGCGGCGTCCAACTCGTGAACGCCGGTGACGTCGCGGGATCGGCCGCCGACCGTATCGTTTCGACGGCCGGCGTCCAGAGCGACACGTGGACGGCGAACGGGTCGTTCTCGCAGTGGACGTCGGCGATCGTGACATTCACTGCGGCGAGTGCGGCGCCCGATCACTACGCGGTGTCGACGCCCGGAACTGCTGTGAACTGCCAGCCTGCGCCCGTCACTGTCTCCGCCCACACGTCCTCGCATGCCACCGTCACCACAACCGACACGATTACGCTGAGTACGAGCACCGGGCACGGTGACTGGGGCCTGACAGCGGGCAGCGGCACGTTTACACCGGGGGCATCCAACAGCGGCAGTGCGACCTACACGTTCGCCGCCGCGGACGGTGGCGTCGTGGTGCTGGCGCTGCGCGATACCTACCCGGAAACGGCGACGATCAACGTCGTCGACGGGCTCATCACCGCCAAGTCAGGCACCGCCCTTGCGACAGAAGACAGCCCGCTCACGTTCGCACCGTCGGGATTCCAGGTCACCAACGGCAGCAACGTCGCGACGACCATCGGCACGCGAATCGCCGGCCTGTCGTCGGCGTCCGGCGCCGGGGCACAGTCCCTCGCCCTGCAGGCCATCCGCACCGACACCAAGACGGGAGCCTGCACGACGGCGTTTGCGAGCGGCGCCGTCGTGAACGTGAGCCTCGCCTACCAGTGCAATAACCCTACGTCCTGCGTCGCGGGCCAGACCTTCACGGTCACGAACAACGGTTCAACGACCAGCATCGCCGGGAACCCCGCTTCCGGTGTGTCGACCTACACGACGGTACCCCTCAAGTTCTCGACGGCCAACGCCGAGGCGCCGATCAGCCTGACTTACTCCGACGTCGGGCAGGTCACGCTGTACGCGCGCTACAGCATTCCGCTCGGCAGCGGAGCCGGCTCCGGGAACCTGATGCTGGGCAGCAGTCAGTTCGTCGTGCAGCCGGCGTCGCTGACCCTATCCGGCATCAAGTGCAGCACATACGCTGCCGGCAGCTGCTCCATGAGCCTCGCCGCACCTGGCAACAACCCGGCCGCGGCGTCGGCGAGCGGAGCCGTCTTCATGCCGGCGGGCGCAAGTTTCTCGGCGACGGTGACTGCAAGCAATTTCCTGGGGGCCGCGACGCCCAATTTCGGCCAGGAACTCGCGCCGGTGACCGTGCAGCTCACGCCGGCGCTCGTCGTGCCGGCGACCGGTCACCTGCCCGCCGTGACGGGCAATTTCGGCACGTACGTGGCGGGCTCGTCGACCGGGACCAATTTCACGTGGCCCGAGGTCGGAATCATTTCGCTGACGCCGAGCATCGCCAGCTACCTTGGGAGCGGCACGGTCACCGGCGCAACCAGTGCCAACGTTGGTCGGTTCATTCCGAGCAGCTTCGCCGTCGCCTTGAACACACCCGTATTCGGAACCGGTTGTACCGCCGGCAGCTTCACTTACGTCGGCCAACCGTTCACCTATACGGTCGCGCCGGTGATCAGCGCGACAGCGCAAGCCATCGGCGGCGCGACGACGCAAAATTACACCGGGTCGCTGATGCGAATGACCAATGGCTCGCTGACCGGTCGAGCCTACACGGCAACGCCGGCGAGCCCTGCGCTGACGCTGACCGGACTCCCGGCCTCGACGACCGACCCGACGATTGTCGATCTCGGTGCGGGCAAGGTGAGCCTGACGTTCAGCGCCGGAAGCGGGCTCTCGTTCATGCGCGGGAGCCCGATCGCGCAGTTCAATGCAAACGTGGCGCTTTCGATCAACGTGATCGACCAGGACGGCGCCTCGGCGGCCAATCCGGTGACTTTCGGCGCGGGTACGGGCATCGCCTTCAGCACCGGCGCCAGCCAGCTTTACGGTCGCCTCGGGCTCAGGAACGCCGCCGGCTCGGAACTCCTCGACCTGCCGATGTCGCTGTCGACGCAGTATTACCTGAGCAGCGCGCTCGGCTTCACGACCAACACGCAGGATTCCTGCACGGTTGCCCCGCCGCTCACGTTCAGCAACTTTCAGCAGAACCTGAAGTCCGGGGGCACCTGTGTGCGCGACTCCGGATCGCCCGGCGCGTCGGGCCAGGGCTGCGCGGTCGTCGCCCCGCCGTCGTCTCGCTATCTAACGACGGCCGCCGCCGGCAGCTTCAACCTGGTGCTCGCAGCGCCGGGGGCCGGCAACTCGGGTGCGCTGACGGTCACGGCGACGGCGCCGTCTTGGTTGCAGTACCTGTGGAACGCAAGCTCCGGCAGCCCGTCCAATCCGTCCGGAATGGCGACGTTCGGAGTATTCCCGGGACCTGCGTCGCGCGTGCATCAGCGCGAAGTGTTCTAGCTTCGCGCAGTCGCGGGGTCGCGCGATCGGCATCGCCCCTCAGGGCATCCCGTAGTGGTTGTGACATGCTGAGCACACGCCGTCGAGCCGGTCGCTGACGTCAGATATCGTCTTCAAGTCGTGGCGTTCGGCTGCGAGATAGGCCTGCTCGGCGATTATCGCGAGCTGCCGGACGTAGCCGGTCCACGCGTCGTCGCGCACTCGATCCGGAATCAGCAGCGCGTTGGTGGCCTCCGCCAGCGTTGCCGCGCCGCTCACGACGGCCTCCCAATCCGCATCGGTCTTCGGGGACAGGTCGTGATCGCCCCGCTCGTCGTTGACGAACCCATTGGTCCGCCACACGACGGTAGCCGCAGGTGTGAGGACGTGCTCCATGAACGTCGCCAGGTCGACGACGGCCCGAAACGGCGGCGCTGCCGCACCGGCACCCCGACTGGTCATCGTCGTCCCTCTGTCGCTGGTGGGCGGTGATCCGGCCGAGCTGTAGCCGACAACCAGCGCAACAAGCGCCAAGGGCGCGATAAGCGAGGCCAGCCTGTTCATTCGGACTCCAGAATCTGTTGTGAGCGCCGCGCGCCCGGTCACGTCCGCGACTGGCCAAGCGCGTACAGGCCGATCGCCGCTGCGGCCAGAACCACCGCGGCGACTTGGAAGCGGTTCACCGGTTCCCGCAGGTAAAGAAACCCGATGCCGACCGTCGTCGTAATGATCGCCAACGCCGCGTACACGACATACGGTGCCGTGCCGAAACGAGTGTAGAGCAGATTGAACCCAAGGTACGTGAGGAACAGACCGGAGCCACTCAGGACGACGCTCTTGCCGTGCACCCGAAGCAGGGCTGCGACGTCGAACGCTCCACCGGCCACGCCGGCCAGGAGCGCCAGCAGGCACGCAACGAATGCGCTCGCGGCCACGAACAACAGGCCGTTCGCGGCCCCGGATGCCTGGCGTTGGCCAAGTGCGAACAGGGCGTTTCCGACAGCCGCGATCGCGGCGTAGAGGATCATCAACGTCGCGCTCATCGTTGGCCTCCGGCCGAGGGGCTCACGGCCATTCTATGCGGCGGCGGCATCGGCTGGCATCGCGCCGCGGCCCGGTGGGCTACACTCACCGCATGAGGCTGCAGGGCCAGGTCACGCTCGTCACGGGCGGCAACTCCAGAATTGGCAGGGGGATCGCGCTGCGCGCGGCGGCCGAAGGTGCGCGCGTGGTGGTGTTTCTCGCATCGACCGACGCGAGCTACGTCACCGGGCAGACGCTGATCGTGGATGGTGGGCTGACGATTACGGATTACCCGTCGCAGCCATGGCTCGATGCCGTCGGTGCCTGGCGCCTGTTTGCGCATCTTCGGCCCGGCTAGAACGAAAGTTCGAGGCACGCCGCGATGGGCGCCGGAGATGCGATGGCCGGGAGTACGGATGGCGAACCGTGACACGATTACACGCCGCAATTTCCTCGCAGGCGCATCGAGCTTGGCACTCTTGAGCGCATCTTCCACACCGGCCGCGGGCAAGACTCCGGCAGTGCCGAACGCCACGTTGCTCGAACTGTCGGCGGTGCAGGCGGTAGCGCTGATGCAGCGCGGCGAACTCGACGCGGAGCGCTATGCAGCTGCACTGCTCGAGCGCTGTGCCGAGCGGCATGACCTCAATGCATTCATCACGCTCGAACCCGAGCGGGTCCTCGAAGAGGCGCGCGCTGCCGACCGACGCCGTACGGCCGGCGGACCGCTGGGAGCGCTGCACGGCCTGCCGATTCCGATCAAGGACAGCCTCAATACGCGCGACTACCCCACCACGGCGGGGACTCCGGCTCTGCGTTCCTTTCGGCCTTCAGCGAACGCACCGATCGTGCAGACGCTGGTCAATGCCGGTGCAATCGTCCTCGGCAAGACGAACCTGCACGAGCTCTCGTACGGTTGGACGAGCAATAACCAGGCCTTCGGCGCCGTTCGGAATCCTTACGACCGGCGGCACATCCCGGGGGGGAGCAGCGGTGGGACGGCGGCGGCGATTGCGGCACGAATGGCTCCGCTCGGCGTCGCCGAGGACACCGAGGGCTCGATCCGGGTGCCGGCCGCGCTCTGCGGGATTGTCGGATTTCGTCCGACGACCGGTCGCTATTCGACGCACGGCGCGGTGCCGATCAGTTCGCTCTTCGATCAGGTCGGCCCTCACGCGCGCAACGTCGCGGACATCGCGCTGTTTGATGCAGTTGCGGCGGGTGCTCCCGCCGCGATCGCGCCGTTGCCGCTGGCCGGTACGAGGATTGCGATCGCCCGCGACTACTTCTTCACGGGCCTCGATCCGCAAGTCGAGCACCTGACGGACCTGGCGCTCGCCAAGCTGCGGGCTGCCGGAGCCCAGCTGATCGAGGCCGACGTGCCAGAGCTCGCCGCGCTCATCGACTTGGTGACCGACCAGGTCCAGAACCATGACGTCCGGACGGAGCTGGAGGGGTACCTCCGCAGTTATTCCGCGCCGGTCACGCTCGATGCGCTCATTGCGCAAGCGAGCCCGGACATTCGCACGACCTTCGCTCACGACGTCCTGCCTGGCGGCGCCGGCGTCGTCTCCGAGCAAGCGTACCGCGCGGCCGTCGATATCCACCTTCCCCGTCTGCGGCAGATCTTTCGAGACTATTTCGCAAGGACGGGAGCCGTCGCGCTGGCGTTTCCGACGACACGGGTGCCGGCGCCGCTGATCGGCGACGACGTCGAGCTGTCGATCCGTGGGGAGAAGGTAGAATTCGCCGCCGCAATCGCCCGGAACATTGCGCCGGGCAGCACGGTGGGAATTCCCGGGGTCGTCCTGCCGGTCGGGTTGACGCGCGAGAGACTCCCCGTCGCGATCGAGTTCGATGGCCCCGCGGGCGAGGATCGCGCCCTGCTTGGGCTGGCTCTCGCGGCCGAAGCCGTGCTCGGACCGATCGCGCCTCCGCCGGCGACGTGACGGGACCAGTCGCGCGGAGTTCCCCGCTTCACGCCCGGATGCGCGTCATGTCCGGGTCATAGAGCGGACGCAACGAAACCGCCGCGGGATAGCAGCGTCCGGCGACCTCGACCTGCCACTCGCCTGCGGCGAGGTATGCCGCATCGACGGTCTGTTTCGGCTCGATCATCGCCAGGCCGACGGCACCTCCGAGCGTGTGGCCGTAGGAGGCGGCGCGGACGTAGCCGACAGCCTCGCCATTTCGGTGCACGACTTCGGCATGGAACATCAGCGGCCCGGGGTCCAGCAGCAGGACCTGGACCAGCCTGCGTTGCGTCGGTCCCCGACCCTTGCGCGCGAGCAGCGCGTCGCGCCCGATGAAGCCGTCCGGCTTGTTGAAGTCGACGGCAAAGCCCAGGCCGGTCTCGATCGGATCGTCCGTGTTGTCGATGTCGTGGCCGTAGTCGCGGTACCCCTTTTCCATGCGCAGGCTGCCGAGCGCCTTGAGACCGGCGTGGACGAGCCCGAAATCGCGGCCGGCGGCGACGAGGCGCTCGTAGACGTGTACCGCCTGCTCGGTCGGAACATAGAGCTCGTAACCGAGCTCGCCGAGATACGTGATCCGAACGCACAGCACCCGTGCGAAGCCGATGTCGATCTCCCGAGCAGCCCGAAACGGGAACGCCTCGTTCGAGAGATCCGCCGTCGTCAGCCCCTGGAGCAATGCGCGCGAACGTGGCCCCTGCACGTTGAGCTGTGCGTACGCCGAGGTCACGTCGGTCACCGCCGCATGGGCGGACGACGGAATGTGGCGGCGCATCCACGTCTCGGCGTGGCGCACCATCGTGTCCGTCACGACAACGAGAAAGTGCTCGTCGTCGAGCTTGGTGACCGTCAGATCTGCCTCGATCAGGCCCCGCTCGTTCATCCACTGCGTGTAGGTTATGAATCCCGGTGCGCCATCGATGTTGTTGCCCGAGATGTGGTTCAGACAACGGCCGGCGTCAGGCCCCTGGACCAGAAACTTCCCCATGAACGACATGTCCATTGCGATCACGCCCTGGCGTGCCGCGTGGTGCTCGGCTTGCCACTGGGGGAACCAGCGCTGTCGGCCCCACGACAGCGGCCCGGGATCGGGCGCGCGACCCTCGCCCGCGTACCAGTCCGGACTCTCCCAGCCGCTGACCTCGCGGAAATAGGCGCCTGCGGCGGCGAGCCGCTCGTGCAGGACCGATCGGCGTGCGCCGCGCGCGCTTTCCAGCGACATCGTCGGGTAGTGGCAGCGATACACCATCCCCAGTGATTCGATCGTGCGTTGACGCCGGTACTCGGGGTTGGCCTGGTACCGGTGCAACCTATCGATGTGAAAGCCGGTGACGTCGACATCGGCTATTCCATGGGCGATCCAGTGCGCGACGACTCGTCCCAGGCCGCCGCCGGTCAGAACGCCGATCGAATTGAGCCCGGCCGCAACGAAGTAGCCCCGAAGTTCCGGCGCTTCCCCGACGATGGGCCGCAGGTCGGGCGTGAAGCTCTCGGGACCGCAGAAGAACTTCTTGATTCCGACTTCGGCGGTGACCGGAACGCGCGTCATCGCGCGGTCGAGGAATGGCGCCATTCGGTCCCAGTCCGGTGGAAGCTCGCCGAACGAGAAGTCCGTCGGCACGCCTTCCACCCTCCACGGTGCACAGACGGGCTCGAACAGGCCGACCATCAGGCCGCCACCCTCTTCGCGGTAGTACCCGTAGACGGACGGGTCCTCGAGCACCGGCATCTTCGACGGCAGGTCGCGAATCGGCTCGGTGATCAGGTAGTAGTGCTCGGCGGCTTGATTGGGGACGTTGACGCCCGCCTGCGCCGCGAACTGCCGCGCCCACATTCCGGCGCAGTTGACGACGAACTCCGTCCGTATGTCGCCGTGCGCCGTCCGCACGCCGGCCACGCGTCCGCGCTGTTGCAGGACGCCAAGCGCCCGGACTCCTTCGAGAATCTTGACGCCGCGCATCCGCGCGCCTTTCGCGAGCGCCATCGTAACGTCAACCGGATTGACGCGCCCGTCGCCCTTGACATAGAAGCCCGCCTCGATGTCATCGGTTCGGGCCAGCGGGAACAGCTCGCCGACCTCTCGCGGCGAGAGCTCGTCGACGTCGATCCCACAGTAGCGATTGAACGCGGCGACCCGGCGAAACTCCTCGAGCCGATCGCCGTCGGCCGCGACCTCGATGAAGCCGATCGGCGCAAACCCCGTGGCCTGCCCGGTCTCGGCTTCGAGCCGAGAGTAGAGGTCCCGCGTGTACTTGCGCATCTCGGTGGACGTCTCTGAGGTGGAGCCGAAAGTGACCATCAGCCCGGCGGCGTGCCAAGTCGTTCCGGAGGTCAGCTGGTGCTGTTCGAGCAGCACGACGTCGCGCCATCCCAGAGCGCCCAGATGATAGGCGACCGAGGTTCCGATCACGCCGCCGCCGACGACGACCACGCGCGCGTGCGTAGGAAGTGCAGGTGTTGTCAAGGACGTGCCCCGGTGACGCGACCGAAACGGCAATTCAATGCCAGCACGAGCGGGCGCGCAATGGGGCGGTGCCGCAGAGCGCGCGCTCTCAATGGCGAGCACGCCGCGTAGCAAGAATGCCGTCGCCGCTCAGTTCCCCGTTGAAGCCTGCGGCGCGCAGCCGGGTGAGGACCTCCCGCGCGACGTCGCGGCCGCTCGTCAGCTTGTTCGGCGCACCGGTGTAGTGGAAGAGGCGGCCCTGCGGGCGCAGCACCCGTGCGAGCTGCTCGTAGAACGCGCCCGAGTAGAGCTCGCCGGCCGTTCCGAATCTCGGCGGATCGTGCAATACCGCATCAAACGAACCATCCGGCAGCCTGGCGATCTGCTCGACGCTGTCGCCGTGAACCAGCGCCAAGGCAGCGTCCGGGTCCTCGCCGGGGACGACCTCGGGGGACCACGGATTCAACGTCCGCAGCCAGAGCACGTCGGCGTTCTTCTCGTAGGACTGCACGTGTTGCGCGCCAGCGGAGACGCAGCAGCCCGCGAAATACCCCAGTCCGCCGCAGGTGTCGAGCACCCGTTTCCCCTGTGGCTCGACCAGGGCGACCTTGTGTGCAGCATCGGCGTAAGGAGAGAGGTGCTCCGTCGGAAGCATCTTGATGCCGTCGATCTCGAAGGTCGGCGGACCCCACTGCGTCGGAACGAGCTTGACGAGCGAGCCCGAGAACCGGGCGGCCGGTCGGAATTCCGCCCCGTCGAAATAGTAGATCGTGCGCGGCCGGCAGCGCGCGGGCTCCGGGAAATGCTCGCCGCACCACCGAAAGCCGTCGCCGTCGAGTTCCACGATCGTCGTGGACTTTCCGAGATCGAGCGAGCACTCGACCTGCACGAGTCCTCGATGCCGCGCCGCACGAAGAGCATCGCGGATCTCGATCGTCAGCAACGGACCGCGGGCGGTGATCATGACGCGGGCCGCAGCCCCTCGGCTTGCCCGCCGGGAGAAAGATCAGAAGCGACGCCGGCAATCATCGCACCAGTGTGGCGCACCCCGCTCCGCGGTACCACACGCTCATGCCAGATCGCGGGTTCTGGCCTGGCAAGGGTCGGCGCGGACCACCCCAGGACCGTGCCTTCGATCTACTCGAGCGCGTAGAGATTTCCGTCGGTGCTACCGATGTAGATCACGCCATGATCGAGCGTCGGCGACGCAAAGAATGCCCCCACCGAGATGAAACGGTAGAAATCGAGATACATGTCCTCGAAGTCGCCAAATAGCGGTGCGAAGGCCTCCTGATTCAGGCCGCCGTCGGGCTTCAGCACCTTGAGCCGGTCGCCCCTGGACGCCTCCGTCTCGAATTCCCACACGGGCTGGCCGCTGCGTGCATCGATCGCGTGCAGCCGGCCGTTGTGGCTGCCGAAATACACGAGGTCGCCGGCCACCGCCGCCGAGGAGAACACGTACGCTTTTGCGTCAACGCTGAAGCGCAACCGGCCCGAGCGGGCGTCAAGCGCGAGCATGCGGGCGCTGTCGGACGTGCCGACGTAGACGACGCCGTCGCGCACCGCGGGCGTGCCGTTGACCCACGATTTCGATGTCGGGTAGTCCCACTTCTTCCGGCCCGTTGCCGCATTAAGTGCGTAGACGTGCGCGTCGCGACAACCGACGTACACCGTGCCATCCACGACCGCCGGCGACGACTGGAAGCCGACCTGGTTATGAATTGCCGGGTCGTCGCCGCCCTTGAACGCCCAGCGCTGCAGCCCGCTGTCGGCGTCGATTGCGTAGAAGGTTCCGTCCCAGCTGCCGACGTACACGGTTCCGTTGACGACGGCCGGCGAGGCGTGCACGACGTCGCGGGTCGCGAACTTCCACTGCAGAGTCCCCGAGCGGGCATCTACGGCGTAGATGTTGCCGTCGCCGCTGCCGAAATAGACCTTGCCGTTCGCGACCGTCGGCGAGGAAGTGAACACGTCCCATGCATCGGGAATCGTCTGCGCGGCCGACGGGTAGCCGTGCAGGTTGCGGGCCTCGAACTTACGGTCGTAGTCGACGACGCTCACCCAGCGCAGCTGCCCGGTGGCCGCGTCGAGTGCCGCGAGTGCCCCGCTTGAGGAGACGAAATACACGGTGCCGTCGGCGACGGCGGGCGATGAGGCGATCGGCATTCGCGACTTGAACTTCCACTTCTCGGCGCCGCTCTGCGCATCGACCGCGTAGAGATACCCGCTCCAGCTGCCGACATAGACGAGCCCGCCGGCGACCGCCGCGGAACCGACGATTGGTCCGCCGGTCCTGAACGCCCAACGGACGCTGGGCAGCTGCTTGGGACCGGCCGATGAATATGCGCCGGTGTGGGCGGCGTCGCCGTGAAAGGTCGCCTGCGCAAGCGCCGTACCGGCGACGGATATCGCGATCAGGAGTCCGATCACGCGGATCATGGCGAGGAGTCTAGGCCGGCGCGACCGTTCCGGAACGAGGTTGCATCGTCGTTCGTCGCGCGGCCGGCTCGGTTCGCCGCATACGTGGCCGGTCCCGGACTTCCGAGGCCGTTCCCTCGTCCCGGCACGGGCGGCGACGGCGCCGCGGCGCCCACGCAGCGCATGACCCCTCGCCAGCACACGCGGACGGATGGCGACGGGGTGGCGGATGATCTATCGTGAGGACGGCCTGCGAACGGCTCGCGCCGCTGATCGACGCCTCGAGAGCGGGCGTCACCATGACAAGAGGGATGGGCCCGATGCCGAATACGGTTTGGTCAGCGGCGGCCCTGGTGGTCCTGCTCGCACTGCGCGTCGCGACCGCGGACGTTGCTCCTGTGCCCCCGCCCCCGCCCCCGGTCGGACCGACCCTGCTTCTGACCGACCGCGCACTCGACGGACGGGGAGGCTCGCTGCGCGGCGCGCGCATCGGTGTCGCAAATGGCCGGATCACCTCCCTCGCAGCGACGAGGGCCGCCACCGTGATCGACCTGCGGGGTTACACGGTGATGCCCGGCTGGATCGACACCCACGTGCACCTGGCCTCGCACTTCGACCGGCGCGGACGGATCGCGACCGAGGATGAGCCGCCGGCCGAGGCGGCGACAGAGATCGCGGCGGCGGCGTGGGACACGCTGATGGCCGGGTTCACGACGGTGCAGTCGGTTGGCGACCCCATGGATAAGCCACTGCGCGACGCGATTCGCGACCACGGCTTCCCCGGCCCGCGGGTCCTGACCTCGCTCGCGTGGATCGAAGGCACGCCGGAAACCGCACCCGATGCGCTGCGCGCACTGGTTCGGCAACGAAAGGCCGACGGCGCCGACCTTATCAAGATCTTCGCGTCGTCGAGCCAGCGCGTCGGTGCCACGCCGACGCTGACCGAGGAGCAGCTGAAGGTGCTGTGCGACGAGGCGGCGGCAGTCGGCTTGCGCTCGATGGTGCATGCCTACCGCTCGCAAGTGTCGGCAGCGGCCCGGGCGGGGTGCCGCGAGATCGAGCACGCCACCTACGCCTCGCGCGAGGACATAGAAACCGCCGTCGCGGCCGGAGCCTTCATCAGCCCGCAGGTCGGCCTGGTAGTCCAGAACTACCTGCAGAACAAGGCGCGCTACGTCGGCGTTGGCAATTACTCCGAAGAGGGCATGGCGATCATGTCCCGCGACCTGCCCGAGGATTTCGCGGTGTGCCGACTCGCGGTGCACCTGCCGAATGCCAAGGTTGTGTTCTCGACCGACGCGACCGCCGGCGCCCACGGCCGCAATGCGGAGGAGTTCATCGGGCGGGTCGAGCACTGCGGCCAGACGCCGCTCGCCGCGCTCGTTTCTGCCCAATCGCTGGCCGCTGAGGCGCTCGGCATGAGCGACCGGATCGGCCGCCTGGCGCCCGGATTCGAGGCCGATATCATCGCGCTCGACGGGGACCCGCTGGCTGACCTGACCGCCGTGCGACGCGTCGCGTTTGTGATGCGCGGCGGGGTCGTTTACAAATGGACCGGGAACCCGCGACGCGGGAAGTGAACCGGGTCATCACGCTGCGCGTGCGGTTACCGCCGCGCACCGACCGGCGGGGCGCAACTTGAAAGCGAGCTCATGCACATCATCTGCCCGCGGCCTCCTGCGCCGCGCGACGCCGCGCGTTCGTCTGCTCGCGGCCGGCTGCCTCGCGCTCGCGGCCAGCGCCTGCGGCGAACACGCGACGTTGCCGGAGAGCGCGGGCACCGGCCCCGACCCGACTCTGCCGCCACCCCACCGTACGCTGATACCGACGGTGAACATCGCGCGCGCGATCGGCTGGCCCGATGGCGGCCGTCCGCGCCCGGCGTCCGGTCTGGCGGTGTCGGCATACGCAACGGGTCTCGAACACCCGCGCTGGCTGCACGTGCTTCCGAACGGCGACGTCCTGGTCGCCGAGAGCAACGCACCGCGGTCGATGGCGGATCAGGGCGGCCTCAAGGCATGGATCGCGGGGCATGTCATGAAGGCCGCGGGCGCCGGATCACCGAGCGCGGATCGGATCACGCTGCTGCGCGGTGTCGCGGCCGACGGTCGCGCTGAGTACCGCAGCGTGTTGCTGCGTGGGCTGCATTCGCCATTCGGCATGGCGCTCGTCGGCCAGTCGCTCTACGTCGCGAATACCGACGCGGTCGTCCGCTACCCGTACGACGCGGGCGACACCGAGATCACGGCACCGCCGACCAAGATCCTTGAGCTGCCCGCCGGACGGATCAACTACCACTGGACCAAGGATCTGATTGCCGGCTCAGACGGCAAGCACCTGTACGTGACCGTCGGTTCAAACAGCAACGTCGGCGAGAACGGCCTTGGCAACGAAGTCGGGCGCGCCGCGGTCTACGAGCTCGACCTCGCGACGGGGCAGTCGCGCATCTTCGCCTCGGGCCTGCGCAATCCGAACGGACTCGCGTGGGAGCCGGTCACCGGCGCATTGTGGGTGGCGGTTAACGAACGCGATGAGCTGGGCAGCGACCTGGTGCCCGACTACCTGACGGAAGTGCACGACGGTGGCTTTTACGGCTGGCCTTACAGCTACTTCGGGTCCGACGTCGATGACCGGGTGCAGCCCACGCGGCCGGATCTGGTCGCTCGCGCCATCGTTCCGGACTACGCGCTCGGGGCGCACACGGCCTCGCTGGGCGTCGCGTTCTATGCCGCCGACGGACTGCCCGCCCGGTACCGCGGCGGCGTGTTCATCGGCCAGCACGGGTCCTGGAATCGCAACCCAAGGAGCGGATACAAGGTGATCTTCGTTCCGTTCGCCGGTGGTCGTCCCGCAGGGCCGCCACAGGACGTGTTGACCGGGTTCCTCAGCGACAAGGGAGAAGCGTTCGGCCGCCCGGTGGGCGTCGCAGTCGACCGGACCGGCGCCCTGCTCGTCGCGGACGACGTCGGCAACGTCGTGTGGCGGGTGACGCGCGAGGCAGCGCCACACTGAGGGCAGGGCGTGCGAGTGCGGAACGGCCGCGCGACCGGGATGCCGGCGTAAAGGAGCGATGATGCGCGCGATACCGAAGGGAGCCGAGGGCATGTTCACTCTGGTCGTTGCCCCGGAGCATCTCGCCAATCGCTTCAAGGACGCCATGTTGCCGCCCGTGCTCGCGACACCGGTGATGATCATGGTCATGGAGAACGCCGCGCTGAACGCCATCAAGCCGTACTTCGATGCCGGCGAGGCCGCGCTCGGCACGCGCGTGGAAATCGCGCATCTCGCGGCGACGCCGGCCGGAAGGACGGTCACCGGCCATGCGGAGGTTCTGCATGTCGATGGTCGGCGAATCGAGTTCAAGGTGTGGGTGGTCGACGGGACCGAGAAGATCGGCAGTGGTACGCACGAGCGAATGGTCATCGATCTCGCGAAGTTCGCCGCACGCCTAAAAGCGAAATTCGGCTGATGAAGCGGGGCTGGGGCGCACAGGAACATCCATGAAGACTTCAGACCGCAAGCACCGCAAGCGGATGCGGGTCGACGGCGAGCTGCGACGCAACGCCGCCGAGCGCGTCGCCGCGGAAGGCCGATGGCGCATCGTCGGTGACGGTGCCCCGCCGAGGCGCCCATCGAAGGATTACAAGTACCTCGACGAACTTGTCCGTCTGCAGTTCGAACTGCTGAAGATGCAGGAATGGGTACGGCTACAGGGCCTGAAGGTGTGCGTGCTGTTCGAAGGCCGTGACGCCGCCGGCAAAGGCGGCGTGATCAAACGGATCACGGAATCTCTCAACCCGCGCGTTTGCCGCGTCGTTGCGCTCGGCACGCCGACCGAGCGCGAGCGCACGCAGTGGTACTTCCAGCGCTACGTCGAGCACCTGCCGGCGGCCGGTGAGATCGTGCTGTTCGACCGCAGCTGGTATAACCGCGCCGGCGTCGAGCGAGTCATGGGCTTCTGTACCGACGAGGAATACTGGGAATTTCTGCGCGCCTGCCCGCTGTTCGAGGACATGCTGGTCCGGTCCGGTACCTACCTGATCAAGTACTGGTTCTCGGTCAACGACGAGGAGCAGGAACGGCGCTTCGTCGAACGCATGCACAACCCGATCAAGCGCTGGAAGCTAAGCCCGATGGATCTCGAGGCGCGCAAGCACTGGGTAGAGTATTCGCGCGCCAAGGACGTCATGCTCGAGCACACGGACCGCAAGCGCACGCCGTGGTACATCGTCGATGCCGACAACAAGAAGCGTGCGAGGCTCAATTGCATCTCGCACCTGCTGCACCAGATCCCGTACAAGGACCTACTGCCGGTCGAGCTCGACCTGCCGCCCCGCCAGCCGGACCGCGGCTACAAACGACCGAAGAAGTCGAGCCAGCACTGGATCGCGAAGATCTACTGAGCCCCGCGCCGGAGTGCCGCGACGCGCCTTCGGCTGCGTCGCGCAGTTCGGCGCGGCCTCAGTGCGGCGTCTGCGCGTCGTATGCCTTCCACGACTCATCGACGATGAAGGCGTGGATCGCCTCGGCGTCCTTGCGCGTGAGCACGTCGTCCCAGCGTCCCATGCCCGCGCCGGCCAGTAGTCCGTTCAGCACGATGTCGTAGAAGAGCTCGTGCTTGCTTGCGTTGAGGCGGCGCAGGTCCGGCAGGATGCCGCGATCGAGCATGTGGCAGCGACTGCAGTAACGGTTGTAGAGCACCTCGCCTGTCCCGATCTGCGCCGCGGTTCCCTCGTGGGCCGGCGGCTTCGGGAATGGCTCGACCGGCAGGGCCGGTGGCTGTGGTACCGCACCCCCGTCGATCTTCAGCGCAATGACGCGGCCCTCATTGTCGCGGCTGTACGCCACCATTTCCTTGGTGAGCGGATAGTTCACGTAGTTGCCGCCGAAGCCCGCCATGACCACGACGTACTGCACCCCGCCGAGCCGATAGGTTGAAGGCGCGGCCATGATGCCGGTACCGATCGCGACGCTGGCGAGCTTGGTGCCGTCCTCCGCCTTGTAAACATTGAGATTCCCCGCGGCATCACCCTGGAATACCAAGCCACCAGCCGTTGACAGCACGCCGCCGTCCCAGTGCGTCGCCGTCGGAACCTGCCACGCAAGCTTCTGATGAATCGGGTCCCACGCCCTGAGGAAGCCAAGGCTCTTGGCCGGCGGAAGGCCGCGGTCGAGCTTCTCGAGCGGCGGCAGCGGACCATACAGTCCCTTCAGCGCCTTCGGATCGTAGTCCTCGGGCAGAAACGCCTGCACGGTGAAGAAGCCTTCGATCAGACCGGCGCGTTGATTTGCCGTGTCCATGTAGATCATCGGCCATTCCATCGACGGGATGTAGGTCAGGTGCGTCTGCGGGTCGTAGGACATCGGCTGCCAGCTGTGCGCACCGGCGTTCGCCGGGAACATCAGCCGCGGCTCCTTCGTGTACTCGGCATTCGGGTTCACGATCGGACGCCCCGTCTTCAGGTCGATTCCCTTCGACCAGTTGACGTACGCGAAGTTGTTCGCCGACAGCAGTTTGCCGGTCGCCCGATCAAGCACGTAGTAGTAGCCGTTCTTGGACGCTTGCATCACCACCTTGTGCGGACCATCGCCGAGGTCAAGGTCCGTCAGGATCAGTTTCTGCGTGCTGTCGTAGTCCCAGCGGTCGCCGGGCGTCGTCTGGTAGTGCCAGGCGAGCGTTCCGTCGCTCGCGTGCACGGCGACGATCGACGCCGTGTAGAGATCGTCGCCGCCGGTGCGCCCACCCTCCTTTATGTTGTACGGGGCGCCGTTCGCGGTCCCGAAGTAGAACAGCTTGAGCTCGGGGTCGTAGCCCATGCCGTCCCAGGCGGTGCCGCCGCTGCCCGCGTCCCAACGGTGCCGCGGATCCCAGGTCTTGACCGCTTCCACCAGGTGCGGCTGGTCCTGCGGACCCTCCTTCGGGTTGCGCGGGACCGTGTAGAAGCGCCAGCGGAAGGCGCCGGTTTGGAGGTCGTAGGCCGCGACGTATCCACGCGCCCCGGCGAAGTCGGCACCGGCGCTGCCGACGACGACGACGTCGCCGGCGATGACCGGCGTGGCCGAGAGCGTGTACGGAGTCTTCGGGCCGCGGGCCGGGAGCGTGTCGACCTTGAAGATCCGCTTGCCCGTGGCGGCGTCGATGGCGTGCAGGTAACCGTCGAGCGAGCCGACGTAGACGCGGCCGTGCCACACGGCGACGCCGCGATTGATCGCGTCGCAACAGGCGTACCGGCCCCACTGCCCGTCGACCTCCGGATCGTACTTCCACAGTTCACGCCCGGTCGCCGCGTCCAGCGCGTAAACCCAACCGAAATTCCCGCTCGTGTACAACGCGCCGTCGACGACAACCGGAGTCGCCTCGAGGCCGCGCCGGGTGCCGAGCTTGTATTCCCAGGCGAAGCCGAGGCGCGCGACGTTGGTGGCATTGATGTCCGCGAGCGGGCTGAAGTAGGTACCGCCGCCGTCGCGCCCGGTCATCAACCATTGGTCCGGCTCGCTCGCCGCCTTCGCCACGCGCTCCGCGTCGACGGCACCCGGGCTGGGCTTCGCTGGCTGCGAGCCGGACGCGGGCGTCCGGTTGCTGTGACACCCGGCGACGCCGGCCATGACGATCAACAGCCCCACGAGTGCGCGCGCAACAGCTCTGGCCATGGTGTGCCCCGGTTATCCTGGTTGGGAATGCCCCGGACTATACGGCAACCTCGTCCCGTCGGGTGCCGTGGCCTGCGTCGCGCGAGGCAGCAAGCCCTCAGCCGAGCGCGAGCCGGTCGCGGGCCGCCCGGTACTCGCGGGCAAGGCGCTCGACGAGAATGCGCGCCGGCACCACCTCATGGACGGCGCCAATGCCCTGACCGCAACCCCAGATGTCCTTCCAGGCCTTCGCCGCGCCCGCCCCCGCGAAGTTCATCTTGCTGGCGTCGGCCTGCGGCAGATGCTCCGGGTCGAGCCCCGCGGCGGTGATCGAACCACGCAGGTAATTGCCGTGCACGCCCGTGAAGTAGCTGCTGTAGACGATGTCGTCCGACGTCCCGGCAACGATCGCCTGCTTGTACGCCTCGCTGGCGCGGGCCTCGTCGGTTGCGATGAACGCCGAGCCGATGTAGGCAAGGTCCGCGCCCATCGCCTGTGCGGCGAGCACCGCATCACCCGTTGAAATCGCGCCCGAGAGCACCAAGGGGCCCTTGAACCATTCGCGTACCTCCTGCACGAGCGCGAACGGACTCTTGACTCCGGCATGACCGCCGGCGCCGGCGGCGACCAGCACGAGTCCGTCGGCGCCCTTCTCGATCGCCTTGCGCGCGAACGCGTTGTTGATCACGTCGTGCAGCACGATGCCGCCCCAGCCGTGAACGGCGTCATTGACGTCGGTGCGCGCGCCAAGGGAGGTGATCACGATCGGAACCTTGAACTTGGCGCACACGGCCATGTCGTGCTCGAGGCGATCGTTGCTCTTGTGCACGATCTGATTGATCGCATACGGAGCGGCAGGCGACTGCGGGTGCGAGCGATCGTGCGCTGCAAGCGCGGAGGCGATTTCTGTCAGCCATTCCTCGAGCTGCTCCGCAGGGCGCGCGTTCAGCGCCGGCATCGATCCGACGATGCCCGCCGTGCACTGTGCGATCACGAGCCGTGGCGTGCTGATGATGAACAACGGGGCGCCGATGACAGGGAGCGAAAGGCGCTGCAGGAGGGCGGGCAGACTCATTGAGACGGACTCCCGGTTCGACGGCGTGACATCGCAATGGTAGCGCGCGGCGCGACCCCGACGACTGCGGAAATCTCTAGGTGATCACCCTACTCGCGCCGCTCGGATCCGAACGGCTTGTCGACTGCGCGCAGCGCTGAGCTACCATGGCGGCCGTGGTCGCTCGCGAACGGACTCGTTCCGGCGGCACGGAGCAGGGGGCACGGGCCTGGATGGTGCTGAATCAGCCAACGCTGTATGTGGTCCTCACGATCGGCGGCGTCGCGAACGCGACGGTATTCGCCGGGCTGTCGCGTTACGCGGCACGCATGTCCGGGCCGATGTTCTGGGCCGGCGCGGCGGCGTGCACAGCGCTCGCATTCGGCAGCGCGTTCGTGCCGATCGCCGACTGGCGCGCGTCGTCGATCGTCTTCAACGTACCGTTCGCGATCGGTCCGGTTCTGCTGTTTGCGGGCCTGCAGCGATTCTATGGCGACGAGCCGCACGACCGGCTCGTGCAGGGGCTGATCGCGGCCGCCGTCGTATCGACCGTTGCGTTCACTTACCTGTGGCCGAATACGGCAACCCGGATCGCGACGCTGTCGGCCGTGATGGTGGTCGGTTACGCAGGCGGTTCGATCGCAGCCTGGCGGGAGCCGCGCGGGCCTGGCCGCATCGTCGCGCGCCTGGTCGCGCTGACCTTTTTCGCCAACGGGATCGCGACCGCCGGTCGGGCGACGTTCATCGCGTTGGCCCCGGTCCAGTATGCGTTCGCGACTCCGGAACTCGAGGGCCTGAACTCCGTCGCGTGGGTCATGAACCTTCTGGTCGCGGCCGTCAGCGCGCCGTTGCTGGTGCTCGCAGTTGCGATCCGTCTGTTCGCGAGCCTGCAGGCCGAAAAGCGGCGGGCGGAGGCGAGCGAGACACAGTTTCGCGAGTTCGCGAACTCGGCGGCCGTTGGCATCTTCGTGACCGACGTCGATGGCCGGTGCACGTACGCCAACCCGCGCTGTGCCGAGATCGCGGGCACGGCGGACGGCGCGATGCTGGGGATGGGCTGGCAGACGTTGTTCCTGCCCGAGGACTTGCCTTCCGTCATCGCCGCCTGGCGCGAAGCCGTGCACGGCGAGGGTGAAACGGTCTACACCTTTCGCGTGCGCCGGCCGACCGGCGAGATCCGGTGGCTGCGGTCGCGCCCGGTCGTGCTGCCGTCAAGCGACAGCCACCGGAACCGGTTCCTAGCGACGGTCGAGGACATCACGGAGCAGCGTAATTCATACGAGCGCATTCGCGAGCTCGCTCAACGGCTCGAGACGGTGCGCGAAGACGAGCGTCGATCGGTCGCGTACACGTTGCACGAAGGAGTCGCGCAG
>Ga0335080_10000989_pt1 | contig 27147 bp, 18 predicted proteins | sample Lox_Sample_34_FD_206720 | JGI IMG/M metagenome (GOLD analysis project Ga0335080, IMG submission 206720) | Soil microbial communities from Loxahatchee National Wildlife Refuge, Florida, United States - Lox_Sample_3.4 | ecosystem: Environmental > Terrestrial > Soil > Wetlands | place: USA... | reverse complement strand
TGGCGTGGTGCGACGCGGAAATGATCAAGGCTTCACGCGACCTCGGCTATGGAGACGACTGGCACAAGGCGCTCGAACACGTGAAGTCCCAGACGGTGCCGCCAGGCAAACAGCCCGAACTGGTGACGAGGCTCGCCCGCGAGGCGGTGGAATTCGTGGACAAGACGGAATTCGTCACCGTGCCGGCGCTGGCCCGCGAAGATTGGGGCCAGATCATGATGACGCCGGAACGCCAGCTCCAGGCTCCCTTCTTCCTGGGCGGGCCGGACATTCTGATCGCGTACCCCACCGATACCATGACGGAAGAACAGAAGCTGATGGCCATGCGCGGGAATAACTACGGCTTTGCGCATGCGACAGTGTTCCACGAGTTGATTCCGGGGCACCACCTGCAGGGCTTCATGCTGCAGCGCTACAAGGCCTACCGCGGACTGTTTCGCACGCCGTTCTGGATGGAGGGTTGGGCGCTCTACTGCGAACTGATGTTCTGGGACATGGGCTTCGACAAGACACCGGAAGAACGCATCGGCGCGCTCTTCTGGAGGATGCACCGGTGCGCGCGCATCATCTTCTCGCTCAGCTTCCACCTGGGGAAGATGACGGCGCAGGAATGCGTGGACTTTCTGGTCGAACGAGTGGGCCACGAGCGCGACAACGCGGCGGCGGAGGTGCGGCGGTCGTTCGCGGGAGATTACAGCCCGCTGTACCAGGCGGGCTACCTGCTGGGCGGATTCCAGATCCGAGCGCTGCACAAAGAGCTGGTCGAGTCCGGCAAGATGACCAGCCGGCAGATGGGCGACGCGTTCCTGAAGGGCGGGACGATGCCCATCGAAATGGTGCGCGCGCGGCTCGCCGGCAAGGCGCCGGACAAGGACTTCAAGGCCACCTGGAAGTTCTACGGGGATGTGAAGGTCGAATAGTCCGTGGCGCGGATTTGAAGGCAGGCCGGCGGCCTCTGCCGTCCGCTCTTGCACCCCTGCAAGAAATGTGGCACGGTCTGCGCCGCATTCCACTTGCAACCCAAAGGTGCTCATGAAACCGACCCTTGAGAAGCTATGCGCCTCGATTCTCGCGTTCTGCCTGCTGGTCGCGCCCGCTTATTCCGCGGGACCGTCCACATCCCAAGAGCGGGGCGACGTGCCTGCAAGAAACGACATGGATACGTACCCGAGCGAACTGCAGCCAGCCATCACGCGATTCGAGAGCGACTTCTGGAGCCTGCAGCGCACCTACAACCTGAGCATTTTGCCGTCGCGGCGGGCGCGCTTCAAGAAGTTCTACACGGAGTGGCTTGATTCGCTTTCACAGTACGACTTCTCCAAGCTGAGCCTCGAAGGAAAAGTGGACTACGTGCTCTTCCGCGGCGATCTGCAATACCAGCTTCACCAGCTCGGGATACAGGAGAAGCAGTTCCAGGAAATGGCGCCGCTGCTTCCCTTCGCCGGCATTGTCTTCGAGTTGGACGACGGCCGCCGCGAGATGAAGCCGGTGGATGCGCCGCGCGCCGCGGAACTCGTCGCGAAGATGAAGAAGCAGATTGACGACACGAGGGCCGGCGTCGCGCTGGGCCTGAAGCCGGATGCCGATGCAAAAGGCGGGGCCGACAAGGCGGCGGGCGCCGCAGACGCGGGCAAGAACAGCAAGGACAAGAAAATCGAGCCGATCCAGACGCAAAAGTTCGTCGCCAATCGAGCCGCAGGCGCCATCGTCAGCCTGCAGAAGAGTCTGGCGACCTGGCATACGTTTTCGAACGGCTACGACCCCGCGTTCACCTGGTGGATGGCCGAGCCATACAAGGCGGCGACAAAAGCGCTGGAGGACTACCGCAAATTCCTGGTCGAAGAAGTGGCCGGCGTAAAAGGCAGCGAGAAGGAAGCGATCGTCGGCGATCCCATCGGTCGCGACGCGCTGCTGCTGGAACTGGCGCACGAGATGATTCCCTATACTCCCGAAGAGCTGATCGCGCTGGCGAAGAAGGAAATGGCCTGGTGCGACGCGGAGATGATCAAGGCTTCGCGCGAGCTGGGCTACGGCGACGACTGGCACAAGGCCATCGAGCACACGAAGGCGCAGATCGTGGAGCCCGGCAAGCAGCCGGAGATGATCCGCAAGCTGGCCCGGCAAGCCGAGGAGTGGGTGGACAAAACGGAGTTCGTCACCGTGCCGCCGCTGGCCCGCGAGGACTGGGGCATGATCATGATGACGCCCGAGCGGCAACTGGTGAATCCGTTCTTCACGGGCGGAGACGACATCAGCGTCTCTTACCCCACCGACACGATGACCGAAGAACAGAAGCTGATGAGCATGCGCGGCAACAACTACGGCTTCTCGCATGCGACGGTGTTCCACGAGCTGATTCCCGGCCATCACTTCCAGTTCTTCATGACGCAACGGTACAAACCCTACCGCTGGATGTTCAACACGCCATTCTGGATGGAAGGGTGGGCGCTCTACTGCGAGCTGATGTTCTGGGACATGGGCTTCGACAAAACGCCGGAGGAGCGGGTGGGGTCACTCTTCTGGAGGATGCACCGGTGCGCGCGCATCATCTTTTCGCTCAGCTTCCACCTCGGGAAGATGACCGCGCAGGAATGCGTGGACTTTCTGGTGGACCGCGTGGGGCACGAGCGCGACAACGCGGCGGCGGAAGTGCGCCGCTCGTTCGCCGGCGATTACAGCCCGCTCTACCAGGCGGGCTATCTGCTGGGAGGAATCCAGCTCCGTGCCCTGCATCACGAGCTGGTGGATTCCGGGAAGATGACGAATCGCCAGATGCACGACGCGTTCATGCGCGGCGGCATGATGCCCATCGAAATGGTGCGGGCGCGGCTCACGCAGCAGGCCCCGGTGCAGGATTTCAAGACAAGCTGGAAATTCTACGGGGAGATCGCGGCTCAGTAGCACAGGCTGAAGCCTGTGCTACTAGTGCGCGGATTTCTCCAGCAACTCCCGCAAATACTGCTGCCAGATGGCGGCCCAGGTGTGGGTGCCGTGGCCGTGGGTATCCGCCGAGGCGGGGATCAGGACGAACTTACCGTTTTTCACTTCCTTGATTTTCCGTTCGGCAATTCCCAGTTCCGGGGGATTGATGAAGTCGTCGGCCGAATTGATGAACATCACGGGAACGCTGATCTTCGCGAGCTGGCCGGAGGGGTCGTAGTTCCGCGAGGAGTTCACGGCATACAGCATGTCGTTCGCGTCTTCCGTTGGGCCCACGCGCGCCCTGTAATCGGAGAGGTCTTTGTCCGCGGCATCCCGTGTCGGGTACGCGATCTGCATCGGCAGTGGCGCGCTGCCGGCGATGATCAGGAAGTCCACGATGAACTCGATGGCCGCACGCGGCTGGGTAGGGTAGTCGCCGTTCTTCCAGTCGGGGTCGTTGCGGATGCCGTCCATCAACATCTTTCGCCACATGCGGTTGCGCCCGGCAATCTGCACGGGCAGGCAGGCGAGCGGCATGAGCGCGTCCATGAAGTCGGGATAGGTTTCTCCCCACACCCAGGAGTGCATGCAACCCATCGAAGTGCCCATGATGAGGCGCAGGTGGTTGACGCCGAGGCCTCTTTCGACGAGCTCGTGCTGCGCGGCAACCATGTCGTCGTAGTCGTAAGAGGGGAAATGCGCGCGCAGGCCGTCGCTGGGCTTGCTGGACCCGCCGTGGCCGATGTTGTCGGGAAGGATGATGAAGTAGCGGCTGGTGTCGAGAAGCTGGCCGGGGCCAAAGAGCACGCCGGCGAATATAGGCCGGAGGAACGTGCGGCCGGAGCCGCCCGTGCCGTGGAGGATCAGCACCGCGTTCGTGGTGCGGCCGCTCGCGTCCTTGACGGGCTTGCCGAGCGTGCGGTAATGGAGGCGCAGCTCAGGCAGGGTCTCGCCGGACTTGAAGTGGAAGTCCCTGGTTGTGTAGTCGTGCTCTTCGACCGCCAGTTCCGGCGCCGCCGGCGCCTGCCCCGCCCAAGCAGGAGCGTAAAGGGCCAGAGATGTCAGGAACGCGAAGAGAATGGCGAATCGGATTCTGTGCGTCACGGCGTAGCCTCCGCCGCGGGACTGTAGCACGAGCGGAGACCGGCTCGTTCAGCGTTCGAGCGCTTTCAGTCTCTCGTGAGCGTAGGTGGCGGATTTCCCCGAAGGAGACAGGTCCAGGTACTTCTCAAACGCCTTCTTCGCGTCGTCGCTGCGCTTCAGGGCTTCGTAGGCGTCGCCGAGGTTGATGTAGGCGATGGCGCGGTTGGGATCGAGCGAGATGGACTTCTCGAGCCACGCGGCCGATTCTCCGAAGCTCCCCTGGCGGTAAAGGGCGTAGCCGGCGTTGTTAGCGAGCAGAGCGCTTGCGGGATCGAGCTTCGCGGCGGCGATGAATTTCTGCGCGGCCTCGTCGTACTTCTTTTCCTTGTAGAGGCGCATGCCCTCGTCGTTCAGCGATAGCGAGGTATTGGCAACGGGGACGACGTGGCCCGGCCTGGTGCCTTGCGTTTGCAGTCTCGCCTGCGCGGCGGCGAGCTGCTTCTTGAGCTCGGCGTTCTGCTTCGCCTGCCTCAGGATTTCCGCTTTCAATCCTTCCAGCTCAGTGTTGGCGCGGATGGCGTCGCCGCCGAGCTGCGGCGAAGCGGAGCTCAGGTACTCCGACTCGTGCTTCAATTCGAAGATGAAGTCGCCGCCTTCGCTCCCAACCAGGTTGCCGAAGACGGGCGTCTGGTGCGAGAGCGAAGAGACGGCGGGAATCACGTAGGCGGCGAGCTCCGTGCCGGTGATCACGCCGTCACCGTTCAGGTCGGCGCGGCCGTCGAGGCCTTGCAAGAGCGTCCAGGTAAAAACGGAGTGGCCGTTAGGCCCGTTGTCAGCGACTTCTTCGTTCGCGCCACCGGCGGTGAACATCTGGCGCGCTTCACGGCGGGCAATTTCCTGCAGGTAATTCTGCGAGCCGAGGCCGCCACCGCCGCGCGTGAGCGCCAGGCCGCTGTAGCAGGAGTCCATGATGAAGAGCAGGTGTTTCGCAGGAATGGCTTCGGAGATGTCCTGGAAATTCGTCATGGAAATGGCCTGGCCCTGATAGTCCGTGACGCCGGCATCGACGGGAATGATGTAGCCGAGGTCGCGTCCGGTGGGCAGCTTGCGCGTGGCGCCGTGGCCGGCGAAGAAGACAAAGACGCGGTCTTCGCGCTTCACCATCTGCGGGTCGGCCAGCTTGTCGCCGAGCAACGAGAGGATGTTCTCGCGGGTGGCGTCCTTGTCGGTGAGCTGAAAAACGTTTTCCGGCTTGAAGTGGTACTTCTGCACGAGCGTGTCGCGCACGGCGAGCGCGTCGTTTACGGCGTAGCGCAGCTTGGGCCAGCTTTGGTAATCGTCAATGCCGATGACAGCGGCCCAGCTTTCGCGATAGGGCGACTCGAAAGTGGCGGCACCGTCTTTGGCCGCGACGGTCTGGACGGTGGCGCCGGTTTCGGGCGAGAAGTCCGCGCCTTTCCACGAGGCGAACCGGTAGCCCTGCTGTTCGAGCGTCTCAATCAGCGAGGGCAGCACTTCCGCGGCGCGCGCGTGAATGTCGTGGAACAGAATGATGCCGCGGCCGACGACTGCGATGCGGTCCAGCACGCGCTGCGCGATGGATTTGGGGATCGGGTCGGCCCAGTCCATGGAATCGATGTTCCAGAGCATGACTTTCATCTTTTGCGCGGCGACGTAGTCCATGATGGCGTCGTTGGCGGCGCCATAAGGCGGGCGGAAGAGCACGGGGTCGTTGCCCTTCTCGATCAGCCGCAGAAGCTTGTCGGTGGACTCGATTTCGTCGGTGTAGCCGGCTTCGTTCAGCTTGGTGAGCAGCGCATGGCTGTAGGAGTGGTTGGCAAGCGTGGAGCCCTCGTCCATGATTTCGTAGCTGGCGGAGGAGGCGGTCGTCCACTTCACAGCGCCGTCTTTCTGGAACGCGCCCAGGTTGCGGCCGACTTCGAAGAACACTCCCTGCAGTTTGTTCTTCTTCAGGATTTCCAGAATCTTCGCGGTGTAGCGCGGGTGGGGGCCGTCGTCGAAAGTCAGCAGCAGGGTCTTGGCGGGAAGCTCCGGGCCTTCAATCGCGTTGACGTTCTTTTTCTTCTTGCCTGCGCCGCGGGAGTCGGAGGGAGGGAGAACGGATTCGTATTGCTTCAGGATCTCGTCGCGCTGGTATTTCTGGTTGAGGTAGGCGAGGTAGCGGTCCCAAGCCTCGCGGCGGACGGCCATGCCGCGCGGCTCGAACTGGCGGAAAGCCAGGTGAATTTCCTTCTCGTACATGACCTGAATCTGGCCGAGCGCGGCGACGTCTTCGGCGACGCGCTTGGCCAGCGGAGCGGCCGCGGTGTTTTTCTGGACTCGAGCAGAGAGCTCGTCGAAAACGTTGCGGAAGGCAAGCTTATCGGCGTCGTGATAGTCGGGATAGTTCTCGACGCGATCGAGGAAGGCGGTGGCCTGCGGGAAAGAGCCCGGCGAGACGAGCTTCCCTTCGACTTCCGCGCCCAGCGCCGTGGCGAGGATGTTCACGCGGCCGGTGTTCTGTTCGAAGAGCATGCGGCCAACGGTGAGCACGCGTCCGCGAACGGCTTCGTCGAGCGCGTCGTCGTTTTCCGTGAGGACGATGATCTGGCGGAAGGCGGCGACGATGTCGTCGCATTCCTGAGGGACGGAGAGCTCGCGAAGCTCGGCGTATGTTTGCGGGGCCGGCGCGGGACGGCGCGACGCGACGTACCAGGCGACGCCCGCCGCCAGCAAAACAATGACACTTCCGGCCGTCAGCAACTTCGCCCGCATGCCTGTTTCCAGTGGAACCTACCGGAACCTTCGAACTGACACACTATCAGTCCCCGGCCCGGAGTCCAGCGGTGCCGCACGAAATGATAAACGTCAATGCAGGCGTTCAAGCGCCCACTGCGCCTGCTCGGCAATCACCGGATCCGGGGAAGCGCTCAGATGCAGCAGCAAACCGCGCACCCGCTCACGCGCGGCGGGCGTCAGATGCGGCGCAGAATTGCCAAGCGCGATGCAGGCGTTGCGGACCAGGCCGCGATGCTTTGCACGCTTCATGGCGCTGTTCTTGAAAGCACGGCGGTACTCTTCTTCGCTCAGCGAGACGAGCCACTCGAGCGGCGGAGCGAACAACTCAGGAGGCCGGAAATCGAATCCGCCTGTGGCGGACGAAGATCGAGGACCGGCGGGAACGCGCGGCTGCTCGTCTTGCCGCTCTTCGTTTTTTGTTTTTCGATCTTCGTCTTCTCGCTGCAGCCTGCGGGGCTGGAACTCCGGCAACACCGTAACGGGCGCATGGTGGTTGTACGGGCACACGTCCTGGCAGATGTCGCAGCCGTAGACGTGGGCGCCCATCAGAGGGCGCAGCTCCGCGGGAATGCTGCCGCGATGCTCGATGGTGAGGTAAGAGATGCAGCGGCGCGCGTCCATCACGCCGGGCTCGACGAAGGCGCCCGTGGGACACGCATCGAGGCAGAGCGTGCACTGGCCGCAGAGGTCGGGCTGCGGGACTTCGCCGTGCATGCCGCCGGGGCCGACGGTCGGCTCCAGCTCCAGCGTGGTGATCACCACGCCGAGAAAGAGCCACGAGCCCGTCTGGGGATGAATCAGGCAGGTGTTCTTACCCAGCCAGCCGAGGCCGGCGTATTTCGCAGCGACACGTTCGGAGAGAGGGCCCGTGTCGACATACGGACGCGCTTCGAACGGCTCGGCAATTCCTGCGCGCATGGTGGCGACGAGACGCTCGAGGCGGTCGCCGACGACGCTGTGGTAGTCGTCGCCCCAGGCGTAGCGAGAAATCCAGCCACGCGGCACGGAGGCGGAATCGGGCGACGCCGCGATCTCGGCCGTGCGCGGCCGGTCCGTGTTGTAGAGCAGGCCGCAGACGATCAGGCTGCGTGCGCCGGCGAGGACGCTGTCCATCCGCTCGCGGCGTGGGTCGGCGAGGTAATCCATCTGCCCGGCATAGCCGGCGGCGAGCCACTCGGACAAGCGGCCGAGCTCAGGGAACTGCGCGGCGGGAGCGACGCCGCAGAGGGTGAAGCCGGCGGCGCCCGCTTGTTCAAGAATCCACGGGGTGCCACGGTCGGGCGTCATGCGCGGAATTGTATCTCGCGGGCGGGGCGAGACGCCCGAAAGGCGGCTCGCGGCCCGGCGGACGCGATTCGCTGGCGCGATACGTGTTTCGGCTGCTAGAATTCCTCCCCGTGGGAAACTGGAAGCAGGTCCAAGCGCGCATCCGCAAGGCGCGCACGGGGGCGGACGCTCCCGAAAAACTCGAACAGCTTTTTCTGAAGACCCGCGACGGCATGGTCGCTTTCGAACTGGCCAAACTCCATGAGGAGAGCCAGCGCGGCAGCGACGCCCTAGACTGGTACACGAAGGCGTTCGAGCGCTTCCGCCGCAGCGAGTGGCGCGACAAAGCCGCCGAGGGCATCCAGCGCCTGGGCGGGACCGTCCCGGCTGTGCCTGAGGCGCCAACCGATTCGGCCGACGCTCCTCCCGAAAACGCGCACACCGCCGCGGTCGCGCCCGTGCCTACGCCTCGCAGCTGGGCGGCGCTGCCCGACGAGCTTTACTACCGGCCCGCCGAGCCCGCCCAAGCGAGTGAGGAGGGCGCTCATGATTCGCGCGAAGGCGCGGCCGAGGACGAGGAATCGAGCGGCCCGGATCCGTTCAACGTCGAGCAGCCTGCCGCGGCCGTGACCGGCCAGAATGTGCCCGGCGGAGGCAAGCGCCGCCGCCGCGGACGGCGAGGTGGACGCCGCCACCGCAAAGGCGGCGGCCAGGACGAACGCTCCTCCACGGCGAACGGTGTAGTGACACAAACCCCGCAACCCGCTGCGCACAGTCAGACACAGAAGGCCATACCGCCGCAGGCACATGAGGAGGCGCCACCGCGCCACACGCCGCCGCCGCGCCCCGAACCCGACGAGGCGCCCGCAGGCTGGGTAGGACCTCGCGCCGAAGAGATGCGTACACGCGCGGGTGATCCCGGACTCGCGTCGCGCGTGGCGCGCCTGGAAATGCAGATTCGCCGCCTGCTGGCCTGCCCACCTCACAAGGTGAGCGAGGGCGACCTTGCCCCGGCGGGCCCCGGCGTACTGCTGCTCTCCGACTCCGACCTGACCACGCACTATTACATCTGCGCCTGCGATACGCTGCGCATAGAGATCAGCCGTCTGACGCGCTCCGATCGCGGGGGCCGGAGCCGCGGACGCGACCAGCAGCAGCGCCCTCCCCTGCGCGCGCGACTTGCTGAGCACCTGGAGATCAGCGACTCGCAGGTGACCAAGTACCTCGACTCGCACTGCGTGGTGCGCTGGCTGCAGCTCGACGAGGGCGCGCCCCGGGTGGCGCATTTCGCCACGGCCGTTCTCGAGCCGATCATCAAGGAGTAGCCTTGCAGAAGCCTTGGGCGGCAGCTTCGCCCAAACACCCGAAAAACGACGGCCCGTTCGACCCCTGAAATCCCCACTTCAGCCCCTCCAGGAAACCGTTCGGCCAATCCTGGTAGACGAACGGCCCGTTTCCCGGCACCCTATCCACCAAGGGCAAGTGTAAGAGTTTGTGCAATTTGGCAGTCATCTGAGGGCCCGGTACCGGGGGTGCAAGGGCTCCCAAGTTCGGAGGAGACGAGTTCATGCCCAGATCCGCAGGCGTTGCTTCACGCGTGTTGAAGGTGACGGATTACCTGGTAGCCAAGACGGCCGGCGCAGCTTTTCAAACTGTTCAGCACTTCATAAGGAAGAATCCGCGCCCGTCGGTCAAGCCTGCCTGGACCGATAAGCCGCTCCTCAAGTCGTGGGAGAAGTCCAAGCCCACGCTCGGCTGGCCCCGCCAGACCGACTCGCTCTGCCCCGATTGCGTGAAGGAAGCGCGCGAAGCCATCGTCACCGGCAAGAAGGACTGGCGCGACCTGATCGACGAGAAAGTCGGCGAGATCAAGGCGCAGATTGTCGAGCGCGACGGCCAGGTCTGGATGGTCAAGGAGTGCCCCATCCACGGCAAGTACGAGGACATGATGGCCGTGGACTCGAACTTCCTGGCCTGGATCGAAAAGAACTTCCCCGGCCGCGACATCCCCGCCCACGCGGACGCCGGTCTGCACAACCACGGCACCAGCACGATCCGCTACGGCCGCGGCTCCGTGCTCACTGTGGACCTGACGAACCGCTGCAACATGATGTGCGATCCCTGCTTCATGGACGCGAACCAGGTGGGCTACGTCCACGAACTGAGCTGGGACGACATCACCGAGATCCTCGACAACGCGATTTCCATCAAGCCGCGCCGCCAAATGAGCGTGCAGTTCTCCGGCGGCGAGCCGACGCTGCACCCGCGGTTCTGCGACGCGGTGCGCTACGCGCGCAAGGTAGGCTACAACAGCGTGCAGGCGGCGACGAACGGCATCAAGTTCGCCCAGAGCAAGGAGTTTTGCAAGGAAGCCTTCGACGCAGGCCTGCGCTACGTTTATCTTCAGTTCGACGGCATCGGCAACGACGCCAACAGCCACCGCCAGGTGGGCAACCTGTTCGACGTGAAGCTGCGCGCCATCCACAACCTGCACGAAGCGGGCGTGGAAATCGTCCTGGTGACCACCATCGTCAACAACCTGAACAACGATCAGGTTGGGCCCATCGTGAAGTTCGCGATGGAGAACCCCAAGAAAATCTCGTTCGTCAGCTTCCAGCCGGTCAGCTTCACCGGCCGCGACGAAGACATCACGCCGGAGCGCCGCCTGAAGCAGCGCTACACGCTCTCGCACCTGGCCAAGGACGTCAGCCAGCAGGTCGGCCACATCCAGCCGACGCGCGACTGGTTCCCCATCTCCCTGATGGGCGCGTTCAGCGATTTTGCCGACCACATGAAGGGTCAGGACGCGCAGTGGGGCCAACTGAACTGCGGCTGCCACCCGAATTGCGGCGTGGGCACGGCCGTCATGATCAACAAGGAAACGAAGGAATGGGCGCCGGTGCCCGCGTTCCTCGACATCCCACAGCTCACGAAGGACGTGCAGTCGGTGACCGACGCGGGCCGCGGGCGCAAGATGTCCGGCGTGATGATGGCCCTAGCGCTGCTCCGGAACTACCGGCCGTTTAGCGCGCCGAAGAGCTTCGCGCTGATCGACCTGTTCCGGAAATTCGACAAGTCGTTCGCGCTCTCCAAGAACGCGGACGCGAAGTATGGCTCGTCGAACCCGAACCGTACCTACGAAGACGCCATGAAGCGCCGCCAGGACCCCTGGAACTTCCTGTTCATCGCCGGCATGTGGTTCCAGGACCTGTTCAACTACGACTTCCGCCGCACGGAGATGTGCATCATCCCGTACGCCACACAGCAGGGCGAAATCTCCTTCTGCGCGTACAACACGGGCATCGGCTGGCGCAAGATCATCGAGAATATGCACAAGAACGCGACCGTGGCCCAGTGGTACAAGGAGCACGGCAAGCACGAAATCTTCGCCAAGGGCCGCAGCGTGGGCCTGGAAGCCTACGAGCACGAACTGAAGATCAACGCGGAAGACGCCGCGCGGGTCCGCGTGCACGACCAAGACGAAGGCCCGGTGTTCGCGGCTGAAGAAGACCGCGCACGCCGCAAGAAGGCCTGGGAAGAGGCGCAGAAGGTGCGCGCCATCTACGAGGAAATGGTTCTCAAGAAGACGCCGGAATCGCTGATCCAAATCGGCGGGCCGACGCACGGCATCGCCCCCGCACCTGCGGCGAAGGCTGCGGCAGCGTCCGCCGCTCCGGCTCCAAAGGCGCCGGAAGGCGAAATGGTCGCCGGAGACTAAGCCGCCAGAACTACACATCGGCCCCGTTTCGCGCCCGCGGAACGGGGCTGTTTCTTTTTCCGGTGGCACGTTTGGTAAGCTAGTTGGGTAACGGAGCGACCCCATGCCGATCTACGAATACCTTTGCAAGGACTGTGACACCACCTACGAGCGCCTGGTGCGTTCGAACGCCGAAAAAGTCGAGTGCCCGAAGTGCGGCAGCGCCAGGAAGGAACTGCAGTTCTCGGTTTTCGCCAGCTCCAAGCCAAACGGCTCAGCCGGCACCTCGGCATCGAGCGCCGCCAGTTCCTGCGCCTGTACGCCCCGTTCCTGCGGCTGCCACTAGCCGGCCCCAGAGCTTTTCCTTTCCATTCTCTTCGCTTTTTCTTTGCTTTGCCGCCTGCGTTGCGAGAAACTCCAGTCTTCCAGTCAGGAGGTCCCCATGCCCGGCAAGACCGCATTCTTCACACCGGAAATCTTCCGCTTCTTCCGCCAGCTCTCGCGCAACAACCACAAGGAGTGGATGGACGCGAACCGCCAGCGCTACGAGGAGCACGTGGTCGCGCCGTTCCGTGCGCTACTCGAGGCGCTTCGGACGGACCTGATCAAACTAGATCCGTCGTTCGACTTGTGCGGCCTGACCGGCGTGAATTTCACGCGCATCAATCGCGACATCCGCTTCCGTCCGGACATGGGCCCGTACCACTCGCACATGTACCTGACGATCGTGGGGCAGGATGCGAAGGGACGCTCCGCCGGCCAGCTCTACGCCGGCATCTCCGCGGAATCCGTTACCGCCGGCTTTCGCATCTATGGCGATAAGAAGGGCGGGAAGCTGGCGGAGCTTGCCGCGCCGCGCGCGCTGAAGCAGTCCGCGTGGCTGGCAAAACAGAAGAAACAGCTAAGCCGTAAATACGAAAGCTACTGGTACGCGCACGAAAAGGGCGACTGGAAGCAGCGCGAGGGATGGCCGCTCACGCCCGACGATTGGAAGCGAATCCGGGGCTGGGTTGTGCGCAGGAAGCTGCCAACCAGCGTGGCTACAAAAACGCAATTCGCGAAGGAGATCCTGCGCACCTTCCGCGACCTCTACCCGCTGTACGCATTCACGTCACGGGAAAAATGGAGGCCCTAGCAACGGCCGTTAATCAGTGTGACACCTCTCCAACCATCATCCAGCCGTGCCGGGCAACAGGCGGTATGGTTGTATAGGCGGGCACGCGAAGAGCGTCCTGACGCGCGATGGAAGAAGACGTCCTTGCTGCTCTGATTGCCGGCGTGGCTGCCGTCTGCTTGTGGCTCCCGTGGTTCGTCGCCTCTCGACGAGTTGTTCCGCTGGCCGGCCGTCGCAATCTGGGCAACCTCTACGCTGCCCTGCCCGTTTTCTGCGTGGCCGCTGTTCTGGCCCTCGTGTGGGCGTACGCAGCTCCGGTTCGCTCGAACCTCGCTGAGCTCAGTCTCTTCACCCTTTTGGGAGCTGTCTGGCTGAATCTGACCGCCCGCTTGATCGACGCCTTTGCGAGTCCCATGACGCGCGAGGGCCTGGGCCGCAGCAGGTCCGCGACGCTCCTGGTTGGCGGCGGTGGAATGGCGGGAGCAGCTTTCTGCTATTCGGGCGCCGTCATTGGCAGCGAGGGCGTACTCGAGGCCCTGATTCGCTCGCTGATCCTGACGGGAGCGCTCGCGCTGCTTTGGTACGCTTTTGAAAAAGCGTCACGGGTCCTGGGAGTGAAACGCGATTCCGCCGCGGGCCTGCGTCTCGGAGCCCTGCTCGCCGCAGCCGGCTTGCTGCTGGGAGCCGCCGCGGTCGGCGACCATACCTCCATTATTGGAACGCTGCGGGATTTCGCAGGTCATGCCTGGCCGGCCGCGGCTCTACTTGTGGCCGCCATCGGCGCCGAACGAATGGGCGCCGGCCAACGCCTCGGTGTAGCCGCCTCAGTTACCGCCGCGGCGTTCTACCTCGGCGTCGCGCTGGCCTGCGCCACCCTGCGCCGGGTGCTGGGCGGATAGCGGAGGGATCAAGGGCCTCGGGAACGCGGAGCCGGTCCGCGTTCTTCCACGCAGGCGTCAGATGTCCTCGTCCTTTTCTTCTTGGGGCTTCAGCTCGCGCGTCTTCACGGTAATCTGCACTCCCCGTGAACGCGCATCGGCCAGCACGCCGCGCCGCGACTCGAGGGGCAGCTTCTCCGGCGCGAAGACTCCCGCCTCCTCACGGGGGAAATGTTTCACGAACAGCGCCGTCATGGTGGCTGTTGCCCACGCGACCGGCGAACCGTGCACGCCTTCGCGGTGCATCTGGAAGAGCGACGGAACCGCCACGTCAAAGCGCACCAGCATCGGCCGCTCTTTCTTCAGGCCGCGCACCGCAACCGCCGCGGCAAATCGCGCGTTGGAAACGCGCCCGCGGCTCACCAGGCGCTTCATCGCTTTCGGCGTGGGCGTTGCGGGAAAGCGCGCCCGTGCCATTCCGCGCGACTTCGACAGTTTCCCCTGTTTGTACCAGCGCCGCAGCATGTCCATTTCACCGCCGCCGATCTTCACGTCCATCTCGCGCATGGGGATGAAGTGCGGCAGAGTGCCCACCTCGTCCTGCGCTGCCAGGTAGACGGGCACCTCGCCGATGGGCTGCGGAAAGCGGAACCTCTCGCGCTCGCCGAAGCGCTTGCCCAGCACAAAGCGCCCGGCGCGGTAGATGCGCGGGCGCGAAGTGGCTTCGTCGAACGACACTTCCGGCGACCACTGCGACACCGGATCATCGCTCTCCGTCTCTTCGAACAGCCGGATGTGGACGGTTTCCACTTCATCCAGCATCTCTTCCGCGCGGCGCACCAGCAGATTGGTCAGTCCCGGCGCCACACCCGCGTTGATCACCGCCGCGCGGTTTTTGGCCTCAAATCGCTTCGTGTATCGCAGTTGCTCCGCGCGGAAGGGGTTCCGAGTCAGGTGCGCCGCCATGTCCAGGTAGTGAGCCTTCAGCCGCAGCGCGGAGCGCAGGATGATTTCGTTGTAGACGGCGGGTGAGGCGTTCACCAGAAGCTGGCACCCGCGCGCCGCCTTCACGATGGCCCACAGGTTGCGCGCGTTCACTTCCGCGATCGGGATCTGACTCTTCTTGTGGAAAAACCGGCGCGCACGCTCCGGATTGCGATCGCCACAGGAGACGTCGTGCCCCTGCCGCTCCAGCATCTGCGCCAGGAGTGATCCGGTGGCCCCTGCGCCCAGCACGAAGATTCGCATCGCCCGGCAATCTACCACAGGACGCCAAAACGGCAGAACCGGCCGCAGCCACCACCCGGATCCGCCAATGTAAGTGCAAAGCATGCGCCCAATCGCTGCGATTGCCCGGCGCCCGGATTTATGACAGGGTACGTGACCGCGCTGCTATAAGAGGAGGTGTGATGCTGGCTCGCCGGCTGTCCGGCCACAATCCTGTCTCCAGGAATCGATCCCGCCTCCTGCCCGGGATCGCCTGCATTCTTGGCCTGCTGCCTGCGACCGTGCCTGCCATCCGGGTTGCGCGCCAGAGCGGCAGCCTGAAGATCACGCAGATCCGCGTCACCGGGAATCATCACTTTACCGAGGCTCAGATTGTGGCCGCGAGCGGCCTGAAGGTCGGCGATCCGGCAATCGAGGACAGTCTCAACGATGCGGCATCGCGCCTCGCCCAGACCGGAGCGTTCAGCGACGTGACCTATCAATACCGCGCGAAGGCCGCGTCGTGGGAAGCGGAATTTCAGGTCACCGAAGCAATCGCCTTCCTGCCCTGCACGTTCGACAATTTCATCTGGTTCAGCGACGCCGACCTGGTCGCGGCCGCGCGCGGCGACGTACCCTTGTTCGATGGCTCGCTGCCCGCCGGAGCAGGGAGCTTGAAAGACGACGTCGCCGCTTCCCTCAATCGTTACCTGCTTGCGCACCAGATAAAGGGATCCACGACCATCACGCCTGCCTCCGACAATCTGGGTGGCAAGTTGACTACCTTCATTGTCCGCATTTCCGATCTGCCAATGCCCGTGCTGCGCGTGGAGGTGGCGGGCGGGCCGCTGGATGCCGCGACCATGAGCAACGCGGCCCGCGGGTTGATCGGGAACTCCTACTCTCGCCGCGCCTCCGTCCTTGTCGCGGGAACCGCATTGACCGAAACCTATCAGGAGGCGGCCTATCTTCAGCCCAGGTTCTCGGATCCCACACCGGCCATCGCCGGCCCCGGCAGCAAGGACGTCTCGGACGGCGTGGTCGTGAAGTTCGTCGTCACTCCCGGACTCAAGTACTCCTGGGCGGGTGTCGCCTGGACAGGCAATCAGGCCCTGTCTGCAGCCCAGCTGACTAGCGTGCTGCCAGTCTCACCCGGCGAACCCGCCCGTCGAAGCAAGTTGCTGGCCGGCTGGGAGGCAGCCAACTCGGCGTTCCAAAGCCGCGGCTATCTTTCGGTCCAGATTGCGCCTTCTCCGCGGTATGACGACAACGCCTCCACCGTTCGCTTCGATGTGCAGGTAGCCGAAGGTCCGCAGTTCGTCATGGGCGACCTGACAGTCGATGATCCGTCAGAAAAGGTGGGGCAGGACTTGGCTGCCGCCTGGCCCTTGAAGAAGGGACAAGTGTTCGACATGACAGCGGAAAAGGAATTTCTGCGCACCGGAGTCTCGCGGGTCCTCGCGCACGACGGCGCTCCCCGCAAGAGCGTCTCCGTCGCCCTCGATCTCCATCCCGACATGCGCGTGGCCAACGTGCTCCTGCGCACCGTCAAATAGCTTGCTCCGGTTGCCCTTCACCTTGACTCAGCGTAGACTGCTCTTGTTCCTCCGACCCCTTTGGCCTGTGGGATTTGTCTTCTATGGCCGCTGGGGCGGCGCCATTCCGACGGCGGCTCAGGTCTGCCCGGGGATGGCCGAGGGTGATGGCGGAAACGCCGTCGCCTCCCGTGCTTGGAAAGGAAGAACATCCGGGCGACCTCGCTGGGGCCGGGTCCGCCGGAAGCAGGACTGTCCTACCTGCCGGTGTTCGCTTCTTCCCTTGCCTGGCTCAGGAACCCGTGGAGATCCTTGGCGCTGCACGACAAATTCGGCCGGCGCATCACCGACGTGCGCATCTCCGTCACGGACCGGTGCAACTTCCGGTGCGTCTACTGCCGTTCCGCTGACCCGGAAAACTACCGCCCCGACGACGAACTGCTCACCTGGCCGGAGTTCGCACGCGTCGCGCGCGTCCTGCGCGGCCTGGAAATTGAAAAAGTGCGCGTCACCGGCGGCGAGCCGATGGTGCGTCCCGGTGTTATCGACTTCATTGGCCAATTGCACGACATCGGTTTCCCCGACCTTTCCATGACCACGAACGGCCAGCTCCTGGCGGAAAAATGCGACGAGATGATCCGCGCCGGCCTCAACCGCATCAACATCAGCCTCGACTCGCTGGACGCCGCGAAATTTGAACGCGTCACGCGCACGCGCAAGTTCCAGATGGTTATGGACGGCATTCACGCGGCCCAGGCCAGCCGGCTGAAGCCGGTCAAAATAAACGCCGTGCTCGTCCGCGGTTTGAACGACGACGAAGTGGAAGACTTCGCGTCCCTCGCCCGCTCAACCGGCATCATCATGCGGTTCATCGAGTTCATGCCGCTGGACGCGGACCGCCACTGGTCCCGCGATCTGGTTGTTCCTGCCGCAGAAGTGCGCAGCCGCATCCATGCGCGGTGGCCGCTCGTCCAGATCCCTCACACGATCAGCGAGACCGCCCGCAAGTACCGCTTTGCGGATGGCGCACCCGGCGAAATCGGCCTGGTTTCCCCGGTCACGGAACCTTTCTGCGGGCACTGCTCGCGCATCCGCGTCACTGCCGACGGCAAGCTCCGCACCTGCCTCTTCAGCAAAGACGACCATGACCTGCGGCCCCTGCTCAGGAACCACGCAAGTGACGCGGACCTCGCCAGGTTCATCGAAGAGAAGGTGTTGGAGAAGGAGGAGGGCCACCGCATCAACGAGCCCGATTTCGCGCCGCCCTCGCGCACCATGGTCTTTATCGGCGGCTAGAAAAGGCGTAAGCTCTTGCCCCATCGACTGGCAGAACAGGGCGCTTTCGAGAGACAATAGAACCAGTACCGCCAGAGAACACTCCAAGAAACATGCCCCAACTGATTGAACTCGGTCGCTTAGCCGTCGCACCACAGCCCGACACGCTGCGTGTGCCGGAAATCGAAAAGGGCGTGGGCTGTGATTTTTCGAGCTATCTGCTGGTTCCCGACAACGCCCTCGACGAACGCATCGAGGCCGCCGTCGATAAACTCGGCTCCGACCTCGTGATCCTGGGCCACCACTACCAGCGCGACGAAGTGATCCGCTTCGCCCGCTTCCGCGGCGATTCGCTCAAGCTGAGCCAGCAAGCCGCCGAATGCGACGCGAAGTACATCGTCTTCTGCGGCGTCCACTTCATGGCGGAGAGCGCCGACGTCCTTCGCCACGACGGCCAGGTCGTCATATTGCCCGACATGAACGCCGGCTGCTCCATGGCCGACATGGCCGACATCGGCCAGGTGGAGACCTGCTGGGCCGAACTGAAATCCGCCGGCAATCTGGGTGTGGTGCCGGTCACCTACATGAACTCGACGGCCGCGATCAAGTCCTTCACCGGTGAGCATGGCGGTTCCGTCGTCACCAGTTCGAACGCGTCGCGCGTGATCGAGTGGGCGTTCACGCAGGGCCAGCGCGTCCTCTTTCTTCCCGACGAACACCTCGGCCGTAACACGGCGTTCCGCATGGGCATCCCGCTCGACCAGATGGTCGTCTGGGACCCTTATCAGGAACTGGGCGGCAACACGGAGGAGGCCCTGCGCAACGCGAAGATCATTCTGTGGAAGGGCTATTGCTCCGTGCACCAGCGCTTCCTGCCCGAACACATCGACCGCGTCCGCGCCGAACATCCTGGCATTCGCGTCATCGTGCATCCGGAGTGCCGCTTCGAGGTGGTGCAGAAGGCCGACGAGATCGGCTCGACCGAAGGCATCATCAAGAAAATCACCGCGTCCGCGCCGGGAACCTCCTGGGCCGTGGGCACGGAGGTTCATCTCGTAAACCGCCTCTCCAAGACCCTCACGGATCACACCGTGATTTCGCTCGACCCGCACGTGTGCGTCTGCACCACGATGTTTCGGATCACGCCGCAACACCTGCTGTGGGCCCTCGAAAGCCTGGTGGGCGGCAACGTGGTGAACCGCATCAGCGTCCCCGACGACCAGCGGCATTGGGCGCGCGTCGCGCTCGACCGCATGCTCAACCTGCGGTAGCCGGGGAGCCCATGGCCGAAGAATTCCGCCACTTCACACTCACCGAGGCCGAACGGACGCGCATTGAAGTCGAGCCGATGCTGATCGATGCCATGGAAGGACGCCGGGCCATGGCGGAAGTCGAAGAGAACCTCGCCGGCGTCGCCCGCCGCATCGGCATGATGGGCGGCTCGCTGGTCACCCAGTCGGAAGTGTCCGAGCTGCGCACGAAGCACACGCAAATCGGAATGCAGGTCCAGCGCATGCTCGAAAACATTCACGCCACGGGCTGCCTGGTGAAGGATCTGGACACGGGCCTGCTCGATTTCCCGGCCATCCTGAACGATGAAGAAGTGCTTTTGTGCTGGAAGCTCGGCGAGGACCGCATCCGCTTCTATCACGGCATCAACGAAGGCTTCGCGGGCCGCAAGCCGCTCGACCCGCTCGACACCGGAGGCGCGCCCCCGATCCAATAGCGCCGGACGGAGGCTGCGTTGCCTGCCCGCTTCCGTTGTGGCAAAGCTGTCCTTAGTTCCCCAGGAGGAACCGCGTGGCCGCGTCTACCGGAAATCGTCTGCGCAACTCCGCAAGCGCCTACCTGCGCTCCGCGGAACACCAGCCCGTGGACTGGCACGAATGGGGCGAAGAGGCCTTCGCGCGCGCGCGCGCCGAGGACAAACCCATCCTGCTCGACATCGGCGCCGTCTGGTGCCACTGGTGCCATGTAATCGACCGCGAGAGTTACGAGAATCCTGAAATCGCCGCGCTGATCAACCAGCTCTATGTACCCGTAAAGGTCGACCGCGACGAACGTCCCGATGTGGACGCGCGCTACCAGGCCGCCATCAGCGCCATTTCTGGCCAGGGCGGCTGGCCCCTTACCGGCTTTCTCACTCCCGATGGCCGGCCGTTCTTCGGCGGCACCTACTTTCCGCCCGACGACGCCATGGGGCGGCCCGGCTTCCGCCGCATCCTCTCCGCCGTCGCCGACGCATACCGCAGCCGCCGCGCTGAAGTGGACAAGTCCGCCGAAACGCTCGCCAACGCCGTCATCCAGTCCGAGGCCATGCGCGACTCGCGCGGCGCGCTGTCCACAAAGCTCCTCGACGAAATGGAGGATGCGACAGTCCGCCAGTTCGACATGCGCAACGGCGGCTTTGGCCGCGCGCCGAAGTTCCCGCATCCCGGCGCCATCGACTTTCTCGCCGAGCGTTACCAGGCGCGCGGCGAAAAGCACCTCCTCTCCGTCGTCAATGGCACGCTCACCAGAATGGCGCGCGGCGGCGTCTACGACCAGATCGGCGGAGGCTTCCATCGTTACTCCGTGGACGAGCGCTGGTGCGTGCCGCACTTCGAAAAGATGAGCTACGACAACGCGCCCCTGCTGGCGAACTACGTCCACGCCTGGCAGATCACCGGCGATCCTCTCTTCCGCCGCACTGCGGAGGGCATCATTTCATGGACCGGCGCCGTGCTTTCCGAATCCGCGGGAAGCGGCGGCTTCTACGCCAGCCAGGATGCCGACATTTCGCTGGACGACGACGGCGACTATTTCACCTGGACCCAGGCAGAGGTCCGGGCCGCTCTCTCCGCCGACGAGGCTCGCGCGATTGAGTTGTTTTACGACGTCGAGCCGCACGGTGAAATGCATCACAACCCGGCGAAGAATGTCCTGTGGATCGCGCGGGACATTCCGGAAATCTCCACACAGATCGGCAAGTCCGAAGCGGAAGTGGAATCCCTGCTGGCCTCCGCGCGCGCGAAGATGCTCGAAGCGCGCGCCAGGCGTCCGACGCCCGCCATCGACCGCGCGATCTACACCGGCTGGAACGCGATGTACTGCTCGGCGTATCTGGAAGCGGGCCGTGTGCTGGACCGCGAAGACTGCCGTTCTTTCGCGTTACGCACCCTGGACCGTCTGCTTGCGGAAGCCTGGGACCCCGAGGGCAAACGCGGCTTCGCGCATCGCATCGGCGGCCCGCGCCTCGATGGCTCGCTGGACGATCAGGTTTGCGCCGCCACAGCGCTCCTGGACGCCTTCGAGGCCACACTCGACCGCCGCTACTTCGACCACGCCGTGCGCGCCATGGATCTGACGCTCGACCTCTTCGGCGACGCCGAAGCCGGCGGCTTCTTCGACCGCTCACGCCTCGCCGCTCCGATGGGCGGCCTCGACGTGCGCCGCAAGCCGTTCCAGGATTCGCCCACGCCGTCCGGCAACTCGACCGCCGCGGCCACCCTCACGCGCCTGCACGCTTACACGGGCGAGAAGCGCTACGCGGATGCGGCGCGCAATACGCTCGAATCCTTTGCCGGGATGGCGCAGCAATACGGCCTGTTCGCCTGCAACTATGCGCAGGCGCTGCACCTGCTGCTGAATCCCCCCGCGCAGGTCGTGATCCTTGGCCCGGCGGGCGACGAGCGTGCGGCCGAGCTCGAGCTGGCCGCCCTGGCCGTCTACCGCCTGGGCAAGGCCGTTCTTCGCGTCACTCCGGAGCAGGTCGGAACCCTGCCCCAAGCGCTGGCGCAAACCCTCCCGCACCTGGACGCCGCCAGGCCGCAGGCCCTCGTCTGCGCCGCCGGCTTCTGCCACCCGCCAACCACGGAGCCGGCGAAACTGCACGAGTTCCTGACAGCACCTTCCGTGGCGACATCCTGATCGATTTCAGTGACTCATCTCTCGCGGCGGAGTTCCGTTTTCACGGCAAACGCTTTTGGTTCTGCACGGATGCGCCTCGCAAAGTTCTGCAGATCCGCGGTACTCGCAGTCAATAGATAGCGTTCGTCACCACCTTGCAGGAACGACGGGAGGGCGCTGCATTTCTTGCGCATGAAGGATAGTCTCTCGTGGGCAACCTATGCCATGCTTACAACCATGAGCTCGTCGTCGACTCCAGCAAGCTCCGTCCTCAAATCGCGCGAGGGCGTTCAACGCGTTCCCGCCATCCCCCAACTCACCGGCGGGCGCTCGGGCATCTGCCTGGACCTGAACGAAAACACAGCCGGCTGTTCGCCGCGTGTGCTCGCCAAGTTGCGCAGCCTGACCGCCGCTGAAGTGTCGCTCTACCCCGAGCGGGCGCAACTCGAGGCCATCGTCGCCGAGCACTACGGCGTCCACCCGGAGCGCGTTCTGCTCACCAACGGCGTGGACGAGGCCATCGTGCTGCTCTTCGCGTGCTTTCTGGGCGCGGGCGATGAATGCCTCTACCCCGTGCCCACCTTTCCCATGTACCCGATCTACGCCGCAGCCACCGGAGCCACGGCCGTGCAGATTTCGATGGACCGCGACTTCCACTTTCCGGGGGCTGCGCTGCTTGCCGCAGTCACGCCGAAAACGCGCCTGATCGCCATCGCCAATCCTAACAACCCCACCGGCGGGCTGGCGCAGCGCAAGGATCTGGTCGCCCTGGTCGAGGCCGCGCCGCACGCCGCCGTCCTGCTGGACGAGGCGTACTACGAATTCTGCGGCCAGACCATGCTCGGCGACCTGCCTCGTTACCCGCATCTCTTCGTCTCCCGCACCTTTTCGAAGGCCTACGGCCTCGCCGGCCTGCGCATCGGCTGCCTGATGGGCGCGCCGGAGCACATGGAAATGGTTCGCCGGATCGCGCCGCCCTTCAACGTGAACGCGGTGGCGATGGCCTGCCTGCCGGAAGCGCTCGCGGATCAGGAGTTCGTCTCCAGTTGCGTCGTCTCGGTGAAGCGCGAGCGCGCGCGCATCGAGGCCGCCTTTTCCAAATACGGGATCCGCACCTGGCCCAGCCACGGTAACTTTGTGCTCGCCGATCTGGGCAAGTGGCACGCCAGCTTCACCGAGGAGTTACAAAAGGAAGGAATTTACGTGCGCGACCGGGGCGCCGACCCGGCATGCGCCGGGTGCGTTCGCATCGGCATCGGCACGCCCGCGGAAATGGACGCGTTCTACAGCGCTCTCCCCGCCGTCCTTCAGCGAACCGGCTGGCACACCACCCCAGCCTGACAGCAGCGGAGCAATAGATTCAACGTCTCCTTCGCCCGCCGTCCCATGGATTGCCATGCTTGAGCTCACCTACTTGAAGAAAAGCCGGCTGGCCTGGCGCGAGGCCGCTGACCCCGTCCTTCAGTCTCCGGCGGAGGCCCTCGTCCGCCCCTTCGTCGCGTCGCGCTGCGACGGCGACCGCTTGCCGCTTTTCTACAGCGCCACAGCGCTGCTGAAACTTGGCGTCGCCATTCATCGCCTCGATCCGGCCATCGCAGCGGTTTTTGGTGAAAGCCCCTACGCCGGCCCGTTTCCGTTCGGCCACGAGTGTGTGGCCGAAGTCACCGCAACCGGCGACGAAGTGAAGTCGCTCAAGAAGGGAGATCGCGTCGTCGTTCCCTGGGCCATTTCCTGCGGCGCGTGCGCGCGCTGCTCGCGTGGGCTCACCTCGCGCTGCCAGAACGCCGGGACAGCGCCCGTCAACGCCTACGGCTTCGGCAAAGCATTCGGCGGCTGGGGAGGAGCCGTCTGTGACTCGCTCCGCGTGCCCTTCGCCGACGCCATGCTTGTGAAGGTCCCGCCCGGCGTAGATCCGCTCTCCATCGCCAGCGTCGCGGACAACGTCTGTGACGGCTGGCGGGCGGTCGCTCCACAGCTCGAAAGCAATCCCGGAGTGCCCGTGCTTGTCCTGGGCGGCGCCGCGCGCAGCATCGCGCTCTACGCAGCCGCCATCGCTGTGGCCCTCGGCTCGTCGCGTGTGGACTATCTCGATTGCTCCCGCCAGCGCCTGGAAATCGCCGACGCCGTCGGAGCCAATCCCATCGAAATCCCCCGGAAGTCGGCTCCGTGGTTCGCGAAAAACGCTCCGCGCCTCACCGGCAACTATGGAATTAGCGTCGAAGGAACGGGCACGGCCGCGGGGATTCACTTCGCCATCCGGTCGCTCTCTCCCGGAGGAGTCGCCACCGCCGTCTCCTACTATTTTGAACGCGGCACTCCCGTCCCCCTGTTCAGCATGTACATGAATGACGCCACACTCCACGTGGGCCTGTCGCACGTCCGCGCCGCCATGCCACATGTTTTGCAGCTCATCGAGCGCCGCCACTTTGACCCGGGCAGGATCACGACTCTGCGCGCGGACTGGCAGGACGCGCCCGCCGCCTTCCTCGAAGACACCACCAAGGTTGTCGTCGCACGACCGCCGTTGCTGACGCCCTAGTGCCGGCAACGCGCGGTCCGTCGTGCAACCGATTTTCGCGCCGTGCCGTCTACTCGTTCGGGTCCCCAACCAGGCTGCAAACAAAACTGAGGTAACTGCGCCCATGATTCCACGAAGAGCAGCCCTTCGCCTGTTGGGTTCTGCCTCGGCCGGTGCGTGGTTCACGACGGCCAAGTTCAATCTTGGCGCCGTCTTCGCCGCGCGACCCGGGGAAGAGACGCTCGCCCCTCCGCTCGCACCAGGCACGCCCACGTCGCCGGAACGCATGGCGCTCATCGACGCCTTCAAGCGGAAGTCCGAAGGCCTGCAGGACAACTTCGAGGCTCGCACCCACAAGGGCAGTTGGACGATGCCGTATCGCCTGTTCCGTCCGGAGGCGGCGAGCGAACCGGCCGGGAAGAAGCTGCCGCTCGTCGTCTACCTCCACGGCAGCGGCGGCCTGGGGGATGACAACCTGAAGCAGCTCACACTCGGCAACGCCTTCGGAACGCGCGTTTGGCTCCTCCCCGAGAACCAAAGGGCCTTTCCCTGTTACGTTGTCGCGCCGCAAACCGACCGCGGCTGGGTCCGCTACGATGAAGCAAAAGTGCAGAAAGGGATCATCGAGGTGCTCTCCGGGCTCGGCGACGGCAACAAGATGGCCCTCGACCTGATCGACGCGCTGCTCCGCGAATTCCCCATAGACAACCGGCGCATCTACGTAGCCGGGCAATCCATGGGAGGCGCGGGCGCCTGGAACATCATCGCCTACCGCCCGAAGTTCTTCGCCGGGGCGATCATCTGCTGCGGCAGCATCTCCGGCGAGGACGGCACAGAATCAGCCGGCACGCCGGTGTGGGACTTTCACGGCGACTCGGACCAGACGGTTCCCGTGTCGTCCTCGCGCGATCGCATCGCTGCGCGGCGCAAAGCAGGCGGGCATCCTCTCTATACCGAATACGCGGGTGTCGATCACAACGTCTGGCAATGGGCGTTCACGGAGCCGGCGCTGCCGCAGTGGCTCTTCTCGCAGCGCGCATAACGCTCCGGGCATACCGCATCAGATGGCTGTCACAGCCGGTTCACGCGCATTTCTCGTCGCGATCACATTCTCACTCAAGCTCTCTCAGATTTAACGCAAGGTTCTCTGCCGCCTAACCCACCGCCCACGCCCCACCCCTACAGTGCCGTCGGCCTTCCACGTGGCAGCGGGCTGCACCCGCGCAGTGAAGCCGCCAGGAGATTAAACAATGAAGAACAAGCAAGGTCGGTCTTTGGCAATCACCTCCGTTCGTCAGGCACTCGTTGTCTTTCTCTCGTTTGCTTTGCTCCTTTCGCCGGTGCTGGCTGGAGCGTCCACAGCTCCCGCCGCTCCGGCGAAAACGAAGGGCGACACCGGCAACAGCGCGGCGAACGGCTGCCGCCTGTCGAGCGGTGGAGCGATCAAGCATGTGATTTACATTCAATTCGATAACGTCCACTTCGAGCGCGACAATCCCAACGTCCCTTCCGACCTCGAGCAGATGCCCCACCTGCTCAACTTCCTCAAGAACAACGGCACGCTCCTCACCAACAGTCACACGCCGCTGATCTCTCACACTTCCGTGGACATCTTGACCTCCATCACCGGCGTATACGGCGACCGGCACGGCGCGCCCGTTGGCAACAGTTTCGGTTACTACCCTCTGCCCGGCACCAGCACCGCCGCGGATCTCTTCGACAGCACATTCACCTACTGGACCGACCCGGTGAACGCCTCGAATCCCTCCGCCGATCCGCTGCCCATCATGCTCAGTGCAGATGGTAAGAACGCGCCGGCCCCCTGGGTTGCTTACACCCGTGCGGGCTGCAACTTCGGCGCTGTCTCCCTGGCCAACATGGAATTCGAAAACATCACCAGCGATATCTTCAACGTCTTCCCCGACCCGAACTCGCCGCAGCACATGGAGGCCGCGAACGCCACCACAGCAGCGCTGAAGGCTGCCGCGGTCGCCGACTTCGAGGGCATCGCCATCCACTGCGCCAAGGGCAACGCGCTTTGCTCCACCGCGAATGGCGGCGGACCCGACATGCTCGCCGACGAGCCCGGCGGCTATAACGGCTTCAACGCTCTGTTTGGCCACAAATACGCCATACCTGCCATCAACAAGGGCAGCGCCAGCCTGAACGACTTGGATGGCAACGTGATCACCGACGCGAGCAACCCGCCCAACGTCGGATTCCCCGGCTTCTCCGGGATCAACGCCGCGCAGACCCTCGCCTACATCGCGCAAATGCAGGAAAACGGCGTCCCCGTCACCTTCGCGTACATCTCCGACGTGCACGACAATCCCAAAAAGGTGAACGCGCATCCCCCGGCCGTTTGCCTCACCGACCCGGAGACGGGCGCTCTCGGCCCCGGCGACGTTTGCCACAACGCTCTCGCAGCAGCGTACGACGAGGCTTTCGACAAGTTTTTCACCCGTCTCAAGAAGTCGGGGATCGACCAGTCCAACACTCTCTTCGTGATCTGCACCGAAGAACAGGATCACTTTGCCGGCGGCCCGCCGGCACCGGCCGATTGCGATGGCGTCAACGTCCCCTGCACCTACGCCAAGTTGGGAGAAGTGGACGTGAACACGACCGCATTGCTCAACGCCATCGACCCCAATCTGGCCGCGACGCCCTTCGACATCCACTTTGATATGGCGCCCACTTTCTACATCAAGGGCGACCCGGCGCCGAACGCGCCCATTACCCGCGAATACGAACGCGCCACGGGAAAACTCACTGCGGTCAGCCCAATCACAGGCAACACGGACAATCTGACTGCCGCCATGGCCGACCCTGTCGAGATGAAGCTGCTGCACATGATCACCGCCGACATGCAGCGGACGCCCTCGTTCGTAATGTTCGGCAACGCCGACTACTTCTTCCAGACCAGCGGCAATCCCGCGGTGGTCGAAAATGCCGCCTTCGCCTATAAC
>Ga0335080_10000988_pt1 | contig 27154 bp, 22 predicted proteins | sample Lox_Sample_34_FD_206720 | JGI IMG/M metagenome (GOLD analysis project Ga0335080, IMG submission 206720) | Soil microbial communities from Loxahatchee National Wildlife Refuge, Florida, United States - Lox_Sample_3.4 | ecosystem: Environmental > Terrestrial > Soil > Wetlands | place: USA... | reverse complement strand
CGGAAGAAGGAGCCAAGCCGGCGCCGCTCGCGCTTGAGCGTGTCGTTGACCCGGGCGAGGCGGTGGTCCAGCAGATCGTCGTAGTACCGCAGCTCGAGGAGCTGGGCGTTGGCAATGTCGAGGACGTCCGGGATGTCCTCCGAGCCCGAGGGCTCGTAGACGAACGCTGCGTTCCAGTCGACCACCACCAGGTCGTTCACCCCATAGCTGAAGTGCCGGCGGATGACGTCCGCCCGCTCCGTGGCCGAGAGCTCGGGGAGGGTGGTCTCGCCGATGAGCAGCCGGGCGAGGTCGGCGCGCTCCAGCACCTCGTCCCCTGGCGGAGAGCCGCGCACCCCCTGGACGAAGACCACCGAGTAGCTCTCCAGCTGGCTCCAGAGATGCGGGTTCTCCATCGCCGGGGCCACCGCCCGCCGGACGCCCTCGACCAGCTCGTGGGCGAGCGCGTCCACCTCCGGCCCATCGTAGAGGCGGTCCGCGCTGGGGACGAGCGCATCGAGGGGAGTGCCGGCCGGAACCGGGACCGAGAGCACGATGGACGCCGCGCCGAAGTCGTAGAGGCGGGCCCGGGCCTCGACCTCCGCCTTCCCTTCGGGGAGCGGCAGGACGTGCCGCCCCAGCCCGATCACGAGCGGCGGGTTCGGCAGGAGGAGGTACTCGGCGCCGGAACGGCTCAGCCGGAGCCGCCGCACATCACGGGCGAGGAGCGATTCGGCCGCCGCGAGGTCGACCTCGTCGGCGACGTCGTAGAGGCGGTAGCAGAGGATGGAGGCCTTCTCGAGGACCAGGGGGTCCATGGGTCGCCGTCCAGTCGGTCACAACCGCCGCGGCGGCGCCAGCCCCCTCGGCCGCGCCGGCGTCACTCCACGACGGCGGAGGCCAGCGCCGCTCGCCCGCCCACGTCCGCGCCGGGAGCGAGTCGCTCCAGGGCCAGCGCCCCCAGCAGGGCGATGCCGACCACCAGGAGCAGCTGGTGCGGCTCGGAGGCGGCCAGGAGATTCACGACGGCGATGGCCAGGCTGCCGCCGAGCATGCGGCAGGCGTACACCGCACTGGTGATGGCGCCCCGCTGCTCCCAGCCCACGCGTGCCTGGGGCGCGATGATGCAGGTGCTCGCTGCCGGCCCGAGGCCGAGGCCCAGGAGCGCGAGCGAGAGGTAGAGCCAGCCGTCCGCTGCGCCGTGGACCCGGGCGAGCCCGAACAGCGCCGCCCCGGTTCCGGCCACGAGGAAGCCGAGCCCGGCCGAGGCCCGGAGCCCGCCCCGGAGGAGCAGCTTCACGCCGAACGAGCTTCCCACCGCCCATCCGGCGAGCAGTGGCACCAGCGCGACGCCCGCGCCCACGGCCGTGTGGCCTCCGTGGGAGAGCATCCACAGCGGCACGTAGGCGCTGAGCGTGTAGAGCACCCCGCCCGCGACCAGGCCACCGACCAGGCCAGAGCGAACGGTGCGGTCGCGCAGCACCGCCGGCGGGACCAGCGGGTCGGCGCTCAGCCGCTGCCGGCGGACGAAGGCCCAGGCCGCGGCGGCGGCGGCGAGCAGCACCGCGAGGCTCGCCGGGGCGGCAAGCGCCGCCGGCTCGAGGACGAGGAGCAGGAGCGCCATCGAGAGCGCGCCCAGGGCCGGACCGCCGAGCTCGAAGCTCCGCTCCTCCACCCGTGGAGGGTCCCGGTACGAGCGGCGGAGGAGGACGACCGCCAGGAGGCCGACCGGGACGTTCACCCAGAACACCGAGCGCCACCCGAGGTGCTCGGTGAGGAGCCCGCCGACGACCGGCCCGATCACCGAGGCCAGGCCCCAGGCGCCGGTGAAGACGCTCTGGATCGTTGCGCGCTCCTCGAGCGTGTAGAGGTCCGAGCTGATGGTGAGGGTCGTCGGTTGCACCGCGCCGGCTCCCAGGCCCTGCAGCACCCGGAAGCCCACCAGCATCGGCACGCTGGTCGAGAAGCCACAGAGCACCGAGCCGAGCAGGAACAGCCCCATCCCCCACACGAACGTGCCTCGCCGGCCGAGGCGGTCGGAGAGCCGGCCTCCGAGGAGCACCCCGAGCGTGCTCGCCAGCAGGAATCCGGTGAAGACCCAGGCGTAGAGCGCGCGGCCCTGGAGCTCGGCGGTGAGGGTCGGCATGGCGGTGGTGACCACCGTGGTCTCGAACGCGGCCACCACCAGGGCCAGCAGCACCGCGGTCGTGGCGCGCCGGCGCTCCGGGCCGGGGGCCGCCGCTTGCCAGGACTGGGTGTCGCTCTTCGTCACCATGCTGGAACCGACTTAACCGCGAAAATCCCATGCAGGGAGCGCATCACGCGCATACTCTCCTTGCACCGGATGACGACCGACCAGCTCAGCGCCTTCCTCACCCTGGCGCAGGAAAAGCGCTTCGTGAGCGCTGCCCGCAGGCTGGGGATGTCACAGTCCGGGCTGAGCCGGCAGGTACAGTCGCTGGAGCGGGAGCTCGGAACGCGGTTGCTGGTGCGCACCCCGCGCGGGGTGGTGCTGACCGGGGCCGGTGAGCGGTACCTGGTCCATGCCCAGCGCGCCCTGGACGCCCTCCAGAGTGGCGCGAGCGAGCTGACGGCGCTCAGCGGGAAGGCCAGCGGGCTGGTCGCGCTCGGGACGCTTCCCACCGTGGGGGCGTATCTGCTCCCCGAGCTGCTTCCGCGGTTTCACAAGCTCTACCCGGACGTGCGCCTGCGGCTGGTGGAGCAGACCTCGGAGGGGCTCGAGGATCGTGTCGCCAAGGGGGAGCTGGACCTGGCGGTGCTCACCCTCCCGGTGCGCCGGGTGGACCTGGTGCAGCAGAAGCTCTGGAGCGAGGACTTCGTGCTCGCGGTCCCCAGGGGCCATCCGCTGGCCGAGGCGAGAAAGCCGGTGGCGCTCCACGAGGTGCTCCGGCTCCCGCTGGTGGTGATGCCCGACGTGGCGGGGACCCGGGCGCTCGAGGCCGCGGGCGAGGCGGCCGGCGAGGCGCTCAACGTGGTGCTGGAGACCGACAACCCCGAGGCGATGCGCCGGATGGTGGAGCGGGGGCTGGGCATCGCGCTGCTTCCGTCGATCATGACCCGCGAGCGCAGCGGCCGGAGCTTCGAGGTGGTCGAGGTGGGGCAGGGCGGCGTCCGGCGCCAGGTGGCGCTCCTCCACCGTGGCGAGGGCTACCTGAACGCCGCCGCCCGGGCGCTGAAGACCTTCCTCGGCGAGTCGCTCCCGAGCTTCTTCGTTCCCGCGGCGAAGAAGGTCCCCTAGACTCCCCTCCCGACGGCGCAAGGGGGTGGCGCGCCGGAGGGGGAGCCATGCGAACAGGCTGGTTGCTGGTCCCGGTGCTCGCGCTGGGTGGAGCGTCACGCGGCTTCGACGTTCCCACGCGGATGGAGCTCCGGGACGTCCCGTTCGACGTGCGGACGGTGGACCTCCCCTCGGGCATGCGGGTGGTGGTGGAGAAGGACTCGTCCCGGCCGCTGGTCGCGGTGGTGAGCGTGGTGGACGTCGGGGGCGCCAACGACCCTCAGGGCAAGGAGGGGCTGGCACACCTGGTCGAGCACCTCGCCTTCCGCTCGCTGCAGGACCAGAAGCACACCTTCAGCGACCTCCTGGAGGTCGCTGGCGCCGCCACCTGGAACGCCACCACCAGCTGGGACCTCACCACCTACTACGAGGTCGGATCGAAGGGAGCGCTCGAGTCCCTCCTGGCGCTGGAGGCGGCCCGGATCGCCCGCCCGCTGGAGGGCATCACGCCGGCGGTGTTCGAGACCGAGAAGCAGGTGGTGAAGAACGAGCTCCTCCAGCGGGACGAGCAGGGCTACGACACCGCCATCTTCAGCCGGATGTCCGGAGCGCTCTTCGCCGCCGGGCACCCGAACTCCAGGCCCGTCAGCGGGACCGAGCAATCGATCGCGGCGCTCACGCTCGACGACGCCCGCGAGTTCGTGAAGAAGAACTACCGCCCGGAGCGCGTCACCCTGCTCATCGCCGGGGACCTTGACCCCGCGACGGTGGGCAAGTCGCTCGCGGAGCGCATCCCGGGGGACTTCGTCGACCCGCCGGCCTCGGGCCCGGTGCCGGTGAAGTCCCGGCTCCCCTCACCGGTCCGTCCGGTCGAAGACCCGAAGAGTCCCCGGGAGGTGATCCGCGTCAAGGCGCCGGCAGAGGTCCCGATGGTCATCATCGGCTGGCCCCTCCCGAGCGGCTACGACAAGGAGGGCTACCTGGGCCGCTTCGTGGCGAACATGATCGTCGGGGCGAGCGCCCAGGCCGTGGCTCACGATGCGGACCTGATCGGCGTGGGGGCGACCCTGGCCCGGGGCCGGTCCGGCTCGATGCTCCTCTGCTTCGGCCGGCTCCGCCAGGGCACGAATCCCGGGCGCACGGCGGAGAGCATGATGGACGGGCTGACCGATCTCTGGTCCGGCGCGGTCCAGACCAGCTCCTCCGACAGGGTTCGCAGAGAGGAGGCCCAGTTCCTCGTGCGCCGGAACCGGATTCTGGTCGACCTCGCGAGCGACCTCGAGGATCTCGGGGAGCGTGCGGTGCTCCGCGCCCAGCTGGTGCACGTCACCGGGGACACCAACGCCATCTCTCGCGAGCTGGCGAGCATCGGACAGCTCAGCGCCAACTCGGTGGCGAGCTTCGCCTTCCAGAACCTCAGCCGCGGTCGCGCCCGGGTGGTCTTCCTCGAGCCCGACGGCTCTCCGGCGCCCGGCGACGGCGCCGCCAACGCCTTCGCCTCGGGAGCCGGCCTGCAGCTCCGCATCGATCCGGACCTGCTCCGGACCCGGGTCGCTTCTCCCGGCGCGGAGATTCGCACGTTCAAGCTCGACACCGGCCTGGAGGTCGTCCTCGCCCGCCGGCCGACGGCGCCGGTGGTCACGGTCGTGTTCTCGGCTCGGGGTGGGAGCGCGGACGGTGAGCCGCTCGGGGCGCCCGACTTCGCCCGCTACGCCTGGCCGGTGGAGAACGCCCACGGCCGCCCCGAGCTGTACGGGATCGCCGCCCGGAGGAGGCTCGCCAAGGACGTGATGTCGATCGAGCTCCTCGCGGGCAACGGAAACCTGGCCAACGCGCTGGGAATGCTCCTGGACCAGGTGCGCTCGCTGCACGTCGACTCGGCGGTGGAATACTACGTGGACCGCGAGCTGCGGAGCGTCTACCGGAACGACTGGACCCTGCCCCACGAGTCCTTCGTCCGCGTGCTCTGGTCGGCGGTGTACGGAACCCATCCGCTAGGCCGGACGGTACCCCCGGACCGGTTCGACAAGGTCGGGGGTGGCGACGCCCAGCGCTACCTCGACCGTGCCTTCACGCCCTCCAACGGAGTGCTCGCCATCGCCGGAGACTTCGATCCCAAGCTGGCCGAGGAGATGGTCCGCGACTACTTCGGGGGCTGGAAGCACAAGGGAGAGCCGGCGTACCTCGCCGGCCCACTGCCGTCACGCGCCGGAGGCCCGGTCCCCACCGTGAAGGAGGTCCGCCCCGGCGCCCGGCAGACGGAGGTGCGCTTCGCCTGCACGGCGCCGGCGAGCACCCCGGCGGACCGGGCGGCCGCGGAGGTCCTCGCCCAGCGGCTCGGGGGCCGCATCCACCGCTTCGCCCGCCAGATGCTCGGTACCAGCTACGGCTTCTCGGCGCGGGTGACTCCCCGTCCCGGCTCGATCGAGCTGGAGGTCGGCGGCAACGTCGACGGGCGCGGCATCGCGCGCGTCCTGGCGCTCCTGCGCGGCGAGGCAGACGGCCTTGGCGCACGACCGATGGAGGCGGCGGAGCTCGGGCGGGCGCAATGGGACGCCGGACTCGTGGCGAGCACGCGTTACGAGGACTCGGAGCGGCTCGCCTCGTCCCTGGCGCGGCTGCGCTTGCTGGGCTACCCGGCCGACACGCTCGAGCGCTACCCTCAGGATCTTGCGGCCCTGACCCCGGCGGCCGTCCAGGCCTTCGCCGCGCAATGCCGGAAGACGGCGGTCGTGGGCCTGATGGGAGAGCAGGCGACCCTCGACCGGCTCGTCCCCTCCGGCTGAAGATGCGGTCGTGCCCGAGTATCCGGACGTCACCGTCTACCTGGAAGCGCTCGCGCCGCGGGTGCTCGGCCAGCCGCTGGAGGCGGTCCGGGTTCGGGGCCCGTCGCTCGTGCGCACCGCCGACCCGCCGCTCCGGGAGGCCGCCGGCAAGCGGGTGACCGCGCTCCGCCGGCAGGGCAAGCGCCTCGTCCTCGAGCTGGAGGACCGGCTGTTCCTCGTCCTCCACCTCATGATCGCCGGGCGGCTCCACTGGAGGCCGCGCGCGGCTCCCGTGCCGGGCCGCGTGGGACTCGCGGCGTTCGACTTCCCCACCGGGACGCTGGTGCTCACCGAGGCCAGCCCGAGGAAGCGGGCCCAGCTCTGGCTCTTCCGCGGTGAGGAGGGCGTGCGTGCTCTCGACCGCGGAGGCATCGACCCGATGGAGGCCGCGCCCGAGCAGTTCGCCTCCGCGCTGCGCCGCGAGAACCACACCCTCAAGCGCGCGCTGACCGACCCCCGGCTGTTCAGCGGGATCGGGAACGCGTACTCGGACGAGATCCTCCACGCGGCGCGCCTCTCTCCGGTGGCACTCAGCCAGCGGCTCGACGAGGCCGAGGTGCACCGCCTGTACGGGGCGACCCGGAACGTGCTCCGGACCTGGACCGACCGGCTCCGGGCCCAGGCGGGCGAGGGGTTCCCGGAGAAGGTCACCGCATTCCGAGAAGGGATGGCCGTGCACGGCCGGTACCGCAAGCCCTGCCCGGACTGCGGCTCGCCCGTCCAGCGCATCGTCCACGCCGACAACGAGACCAACTACTGCGCGACCTGCCAGACCGGGGGACGGCTCCTCGCGGACCGCTCGCTGTCGCGGCTCCTCAAGGAGGACTGGCCACGGAGCCTCGAGGAGCTGGAGGAGGCCCGGGCCGCCGCCCGGACCCGGATGCAAGGCGGGACCGGGTAGGTGCAGCGAGCGGGCAATGCCGCGCTGCCAGGCGTGCAATCATCCGTCGCGACGGGCGTTTTGCGAGGGACGGAGGACCCGCGACGGCAATGGGGATGCGCATCGACGTCCTGGAGGGCTCGAAGATCGCCGTTCTCGCGCTCCGGGCGAACCGCCTCCGGACGCTCCTGACCACGGTCGGCATCGGCATCGGCGTCTGCACGCTCCTGGCCATCGTCGGGATCATCCAGGGCCTGAACGCCTCGTTCGCCCAGCAGCTGGCGAGCCTCGGCGCGAACTCGATGTACGTCACCAAGTTTCCGTGGATCATCCGCGGCGACTTCTTCAAGTACCGGAACCGCCGCGAGCTGACGCCGCCCCTGGCCGAGCAGCTCCGCGAGCTGCCCGACGTTTCGGCGGTCGCGCCGATGACCTTCAAGACCGACGAGGTGAAGTTCTCCAACCTCATGCTCTCCAACGTCCGGGTCCAGGGCACCACCGCCGACTTCCCCGAGGTGGCGGGCTGGGAGGTGACCAACGGGCGGTTCCTGAGCGGGCCGGAGAACGACAACTCGAGCTCGGTGACGGTGCTCGGCGCCGACGTGGCCGACGGCCTGTTCCCCACCTCCAATCCCATCGGGCAGAGCGTCCGGATCGGCAACCGCCCGTTCCGCGTCATCGGGGTGCTGGCCCGGAAGGGGAAGATGCTCGGCCAGAACCAGGACCTCGCGGTGCAGGTGCCGCTGAAGACGTTCCTCTCCGCTTTCGGGAGCAAGCGTCAGCTGACCATCGGGGTGGCCGCCGCTCCCGGGACCGACATCCTCAAGGTCCAGGACCAGGTGGAGATCGCCCTGCGCCGGGCGCGGGCCATCCCCCCCGAGAAGGACAGCGACTTCAGCATCAACCGGCCCGAGCAGCTGGCGAACACCTACGCCGAGCTGACCGGCGCGCTGTACGGCGTGGCGCTCGGAGTCGGGCTCATCACGCTGCTGGTGGGGGGGATCGGCATCATGAACGTGATGCTGGTCTCGGTCCGGGAGCGGACCCGGGAGATCGGCGTCCGCCGCGCCCTGGGCGCCCGGCGGCGCACCATCGTCCTGCAGTTCCTGATCGAGGCCGCCGGGGTCTCGGCCATCGGGGGCACCATCGGGACGCTGCTCGGCCTCGGGCTGGCGAAGGTCGTCTCGATGGCCACGCCGCTCGCGGCCGCGGTCCAGCCGGGCACCATCGCCGGAGGCATCGGCTTCGCCGCAGCGGTGGGGCTGGTCTTCGGCATCTGGCCGGCGGCCCGTGCCGCGCAGCTCGACCCGGTCGAGGCGCTCCGGCACGAGTAGCGGCCCCGGGATCAGCGGTTCCCGAGCGCGCGCCGCAAGAGGAGGTCGAGCTTCCGGCGTGTCACCTCGTGGATCTGCGTGCCCGAGGTGAAGATCGCCCGCTCCAGTGACTCCTGACATCCGCAGCCGGAGGCGGCCAGCGATTGCACCGCCGGGAGCGCGGAGCGGAGGAGGGCGATCGCCGCCGCCGTCGTGGTCCGGAGGTTCCCCACGATCTCCTCCAGGAGCTCCTGGGCGCCGAGGTCCGTCGGATGCGGACGCCAGCAGTCGTAGTCGGTCACGAGGTTCACCGCCGCGTAGCAGAGCTCGGCCTCGCGGGCGAGCTTGGCCTCCGGCAGCAGGGTCATCCCGATGAGGTGCGCACCCCAGGAGCGGTGGAGGTCGCTCTCGGCCCGGGTGGAGAACTGGGGGCCTTCCATGCAGACGTAGGTGCCGCCGTCGTGCACCCGAACCTCGGAGCGCCCGGCCAGCAGCACCTTGCGGAGCGACGCGCAGAATGGCTGAGCGAACTCCACGTGCACCGCGAGGTCGTCGAAGAAGGTCGGCTCGCGACGGAAGGTCCGGTCGATCACCTGGTCGGGGACGACCAGCTCGCCGGGCCGGATCTCCTCGCGGAGCGAGCCCACCGCGGCGGTCGCGAGCAGGTGGGTCACCCCGACGGCCTTGAGGGCGAAGACGTTCGCCCGGTAGGGCACCCGGCCCGGCGGCAGGCGGTGGCCTTCGCCGTGGCGGGGGAGGAGCGCGACCGGACCCCCTCCCAGCTCCACCACCGTGACCGGGGACGACGGGGGCCCGAACGGTGTATCCACCCGGTGCTGCTCGCCGGCCCCCAGGGACCCCAGCGCCTCCGCCATCCCGGTTCCACCGATGATGCCGAGCATGGGCCGATGCGGCGACGACATGGAGACCTTCTCCCTTCGAAAGCAGGCGCGGAGCGCCGCCGCACGCTAGACGAGGGGCGTGCACACACCAAGGAGCCCGTCGATGAGCGAGGTCGCGGACCGTAGACTGGCCTACGAGGATCTCGTCCCCGGCTGGCGGAAGACCTTCCCCCCGCGCACGCTCGGCCGCCAGGACATCATTCGCTTCGCTCGCGAGTGGGATCCGCAGGAGTTCCACCTCGACGAGGAGGCCGCGCGGCGCACGCACTTCGGCGGGCTGGTGGCGAGCGGGTGGCACACCGCTTGCCTCGCGATGCGCATCGTCGTGGACGGATTCCTCGAGGGAAGCACCAGCATGGGATCTCCCGGGATCGAGGAACTCAAGTGGCTACGGCCGGTCCGCCCCGACGACCCGCTCACCCTCACCATCGAGGTGCTCGAGGCCCGCCCCTCGAAGAGCAAGCCCGACCGGGGCAGCGTCCGGTTCGGCTACGTCATGGTGAACGGCGCGGGCGAACCGGTGTTCACCATGGCCGCCTGGGTCATCTTCGGTCGGCGGATGCCCGCGCGTCCGGAGGGCTGAGCACCTGGAGCCGCGATCAGCGGCGTCCTTCCCCGCCGAGGCGAGCGACCACCTCCTCCGCCAGCCGCTCCACGCTGACCGGGGCACTTCCCTCCGCCTTGTTGTTCACCGTCACGTAGACCGGGCGACCCTCCCCGAACGCCTCCGCGACCAGCGCGGCGATGTCGGCCCGGACCTCGGGGCGCTCGTTCACCAGTCGGTCGAAGGGGGCGTAGAGCTCGCGCGCCTCCTCGTATCCGAGGTCCGGCGGGAGCATCCAGCGGACCACCAGCGCGCTGGCCGACCGGGCGCGGAGCCGCCACGCCTGCTGCATGAGCGGCGGGAGCGGGCCCCAGACCGAGAGCACCGGAATGGCCCCGACGTCCTCGAGCACGTCGGCCACGTCGGCGGTGTGGAGCGCGCGGTTGCGGAGCTCGACGGCGTAGAGCGGACCCGCCGGGAGCGCGGCGAGGAAGGCGTGGAGCCGGTCCGCGAACCGCCCCGGCCCTCCCAGCGCCTGGACGTCCTGGGGTGGGAACTGGAAGAGGAGCGGGCCGGCGCTCGCGCCCAGCCCCTCGGCGAACGGAGCGACGACGGCGTCGCGGGCGTAGCCGGGGTCGAGGAAGGAGGGGTTCTCCTCGCCCCGCCGTGCCCCGTACCGCTCGTGGAGCGGAAAGCGGGGCAGGGTGAGCGCCTCGTGCGCCTTCACCAGGAAGCGGAAGTCCTCCGGGACGACCGAGGCCCAAGCCCGGAACTGCTCGGCGAGCACCGGGCCGTAGAAGGTCCGGTCCACCCCCACCGTCCGGAAGAGCGGGTGTCGGGCGTACGCCGGCAGCCCGTCGCGGGCGAGGATCTCCGCTGCGGCCTCGCGGGCGTAGACCAGCCCTGTCCAGCCCGGGAACGACCAGGAGCTGGTCCCGAGCCGGACCTCGGACGGAAGCCGCTGCCCGAGCACCCGGAGGGCCTCGGCGACGGGGGCCGGAGCCGGCGGCTCGGGTGGGTGCTCGGGCTCGGCGGCCACGCCCGGGGCGGGGGCGAACAGCTCGAGCTGCGGTCGAGTGGACATCCCGGGCCGAAGCCTCGGCGAACCGGGCCTCGGGGCTCAAGCGGGCGGCCGCGCCTCGTGGGCGGCGGGGCCGGGCCGCGCTGCCGGCGGACGCCCGCGCCGCTACGCTGCAGACATTGTGGCGCCCATTCCCGAGCGCATCATCACCCCGAGGCTCCTCGTCCGGTGCTGGCAGCCCGACGACGCCCCGGCGCTCCGGGCTGCGATCGATGCGAGCCTCCCCCAGCTCCGGGAGTGGCTCCCCTGGGCGCTGGGCGAGCCTTTCCCGGTGGAGGAGGTCTCGCGGCGTCTCGCCGAGTTCCGGGAGCGCTTCCTCGCCGGGGAGGACTTCGCCTTCGGGCTCTTCGACCCTGCGAGCGGCGCGGTGCTCGGGGGCGCAGGACTCCACCGCCGCTCGGCGCCCGACGCGCTGGAGATCGGCTACTGGATCCGGGCCGGCGCCACCGGGCGCGGCCTGGCGACCGAGGCGGTCGAGGCGCTCGCCCGGGCGGCCTTCGACCACGGGGTCGACCGGGTGGAGATCCGCTGCGACCCGAGGAACACCGCCAGCGTCGCGGTCGCCCGGCGGGCGGGGTTCCGGTACCTCTCCACGCTCGAGGGCGACAGGACGACGCCGGGCGGAGCACCCCGCGACACCGTGGTCTGGGAACGCCGGCCGGCTACTTCGACGAGCCGCTGATCCCGGCGACCGGGGGCGGGTACCGGGCGGAGATCTCCTTCATCACCGCGCACCCGCCGGCATCCGCCTGGCGGTTGGCGGCGATCTGGGCGGCGAGGGCCGCCATCTCCTTGCCGATGGCGGCCTTGGCGTCCTTGCTCGCGCCCGCGTCGGGCTTGCCCTTCGTCGTCGCCGCGGTCGCCGGCACCTTGGGAAGCTCGTCCGGCTCGTCGCAGAGCTTCACGTACCCGGCGAAGATCTCGGGGCAGTCCGTCGCCCCGCTCACCGCCACGTCGGCGAGGCAGCGGTCGCGGAGGATCTCCGCCATGCGGGTATTCGCCGCCTCGGGGGTGGTGGGGAAGGTCAGGCCACCGAGCCTGGGCGCCTTGACCAGGGTGTCCCGGAGCGGCCGCCGCACGGCGCGGAAGTCGGCCATGGTGGTGCACACCTCGGCGGACTGGCCCACCAGGCGCCGGACGTAGACCCCGAAGACCTCCGCGGCCTCCTCCACGTCTCCGTACTTGTTCAACCGCTGCGCGACCTTGTCGATGCTCCGGGCGGCCCGCGCGAGCGCCGCGCAGTCCCGCGTCTCGGAGAGCGCGGTGACGATGGCCACCACGGCATTGCGGTGAGCTTCGTCGATGCCCTGGCCGGTGTTGCGGCGGAGCTCCTGGGCCAGGGACTCCTCGAGCATCAGCATCGCCTTGCTGGTGTACTCGGCGTCGCTCACGAATTCCTGGAGCAGCGCGTAGCCCACCAGGCGCTTGTCGGCGTTCGCGGTGTCGGTGGCCAGCACCGTGGTCTCGAAGAAGGCCCGGTACTTGTCCGCCTCGCGGGCGCGCTCGAACTCCTTGCTCCACCGGTCCTGGTCCACCTGCGCCTGCTGCGCGGCCTGCTGCTTGTTGGTGAAGCTCTGGTAGGCATTGACCACGAACCCGAGGATGGCGACCCAGCCCACCAGGACCTGCGCCGCGACCGTGAACGTGTTCCGTGACTGCAACCGCCTGCGGTCGGCCTCGATCAGCTCCTCGGCGGCCCGGAGCTTGTCGAGCTCCTCCTTGCTCGCCGCGCCGGCGAGGGCGTGGGGGTCGTTCTCCTCGAGGGCCTTGCGAACCTCATCGGACATGGGAGGGCTCATTGCCGCTCGACGTTAGCGGAACGGACGGCCTGCTGGCGCTGGTCGCGCTGGCCGCGGGCACGGTGGACGCCATCGGCGGCGGGGGAGGGCTTCTCACCTTGCCGGCACTTCTCGCAGCGGGGTTGCCGCCCCACCTAGCCCTGGGGACCAACAAGGGACAGTCCGTCTTCGGGGCCGCCGCGGCTCTGGTGCGCTTCTCGCACGCCGGGCTGGTTCCTCTCGCCCGGGCCCGCTGGACGTTTCCGCTGGGGTTCCTCGGCTCGCTCCTGGGGGCATCGCTCGTGCTCTGGGTGCGGCCCGACGTGCTCCGCCCGGTGGTCCTGGTGCTGGTCGTGGCGGCGGCGGCGTTCGTCGTCCTCCGGCCACCGCTCGGAGGCACGCGGCCGGCGAGCGCGGCCATCGCTCCGGCCGCGGCGCTGGCCTTCGGGGTGGGCGCGTACGACGGCTTCTTCGGTCCCGGGACCGGGACGCTCCTCATCGTCGGGCTGGCCGGGCTCCTGGCGCTGCCCCTCCAGCAGGCCTCCGCCGAGGCGAAGGCCATCAACTTCGCGAGCAACCTCGCGGCGGCGTTCCTCTTCGCCGTCCGGGGGACGGTGGTCTGGCACACCGCGCTGCCGATGGCCGCGGGTCAGCTGGTGGGTGGCTGGCTGGGCGCGCACCTCACCATCCGCGGCGGCGAGCGGGTCGTCCGCTGGGTGGTGCTGGCGGTGGTCACCGCGCTGGTGGTTCGACTGTCGTTCGATGCGCTCCGGCGCTGACCCTGCGCTTGCCGCAGGCAGGGCACCGGCCCCAGTGTGAGGGAGCGAGAGGAGCCTGGATGCGGACGCGCCGATTCGGGTGGACCGGGAACGAGGTCACCGTCCTCGGAGAGGGCACCTGGAAGATGGAGGGGGACGACCCGGACGAGGCGGTGGCGGCGCTCCAGGCCGGGATCGACGCCGGGATGACCCACGTCGACACGGCCGAGCTGTACGGCGGTGGGCGGGTCGAGTCGCAGCTCGTGGCCCGGGCGATCGCCGGGCGCCGGGACCGGATCTTCCTGGTCTCGAAGGTGATGCCCGGCCACGCCAGCCGGGAGGGGACGGTCCGGGCCTGCGAGGCGAGCCTGCGCCGGCTGGGGACGGATCATCTCGACTGCTACCTGCTCCACTGGCCGGGATCGCATCCGCTGGAGGAGTCCCTCGCCGGATTCGAGCAGCTGGTCCGCGAGGGGAAGATCCGCAGCTGGGGACTGAGCAACTTCGACGTCGACGAGCTCGAGGAGGCGCTGGAGATCGCCGGACCGCGCCGCATCGCCTGCAACCAGGTGCTCTACCACCTGCGCGCGCGCGACATCGAGGACCGGGTCCTCCCCTGGTGCGTCGAGCATGACGTCGCGCTGGTCGGCTACAGCCCCTTCGGCTCGGGCGACTTCCCCGCTCCAGCGTCCCGGGGAGGGAAGGTGCTCGCCGAGGTGGCCCGGGCCCACGGGGCGACGCCGCACCAGATCGCGCTGGCCTTCCTGATCCGCGATCCCCACGTGTTCGCCATTCCCAAGTCGGCGAGGGCCGAGCGCGCCCGGCAGAACGCGGCGGCGGCCGATGTCCTGCTCCTGCCGGAGGAGACCGCCCGGATCGCCGAGGCCTTCCCGCTGCGCCGGGGCCGTGGCCTCCCCACGCTGTGAGGCGGGCTTGCCCGGCGCGGGCCGACGTGCTCTGGAACGGCACACCATGTGCCGCAACATCCGCGTCCTCTACAACTTCGAGCCGCCCACGACCCCCGAGGAGATCGAGGCGGCCGCCCTGCAGTACGTCCGCAAGGTGAGCGGCCTTCGCGCACCATCCGCCGCCGACCGGGCATCGTTCGAGCGCGCCGTTCACCAGATTGCCCACGCGACCGAGCACCTCCTGGAATCGCTGAGGGCGCCCACCGCGGTGCGGACGCGCGAGGGCGAGCGCGAGAAGGCTCGCGTGCGGGGCGCGCGCCGGGCGGCTTCGCTCGCCGGCGGATCTCCGTGACGGACGGCTGGCAGGCGTGAGGAACGGGTCCCGGATCCCGTTGGCGCTGGTGATGGTCGACGCGGGTCTACGGGGACGGGACGAGCCCGGGAACGCGCTTCACCAGCACCGCGCGGACGTAGGCGAGCTGAAACCCGAGCCGCGCCGCGTTCCGCTCGGTGGGGATGCCGGGATGGGAGGTGATGCTCGCCAGCTCCGCCCCCAGCGAGAGCGCGCGTCCCAGCCGTGCGGCGATGAGGGCCTGCTGGATGCCCCGCCGCCGGAACGCCGGAAACACCGAGGTTCCGAAGAGCGACATGACGCCGCGCCGGTAGGACGAGCCGGCGGCTCCCGCGACATGCTCTCCCACGTAGGCGAGGAAGCCGTGGTGGTCCGGCGCGACGGCGGCCTTGAGTCCCGTCTCGAGGTAGGAGTCCGGGAGGGGCCCGCCCTCGGGAAGAAACCCGCTCGCGCTGGTCAGGACGAAGGTGCGGACCTGCGCGCCGTCGGTGGGGTCGAGCGGCTCGATCCGGACACCGGCAGGCCGCCCGGCGGGGAGGCGGGCCTCGAGGCCGGCCAGTCCACGGTCCACCGGAAGGACGAGGGTGTGCTCGAACTCCTGGAGGACGAATCCGCGCTCTGCGATCCGCCGGAGGAGGCCGAGCGGGGCGAACGCGGTGAGCTCGATGCGCGGCTCGATGCCACGCGAGGAATGGAATCGCTCGATCCGCTCGAGCTCGGCCTCCGCCGGCTCGCCGTCGAAGCCCACCCCCACCGCCTTGTTCAGGTAGGAGCCCTGGCCGTTGGCCGCCATCCAGCCGCCGGCGACGGGCTCCGAGTCCCGGGCCAGGTCCCGCACGAACTCGGCCTGGATCGCCTCCAGCCGTCGCGCGGTGGCCAGGAAGTCCAAGACGTTCCTCAGCGCCGCTTGCCGCTCGCCGCGCCGGCGCGGGCGCCGATCGCCGCAGCGCCGGCCTTCTCGATGTACTCCTCGTACGTCCCGCGGAAGTCCACCAGCCCCTCCGGGGTGAAGGCCCAGAGCCGGGTGGCGAACTGCTCGATGAGGTCGCGGTCGTGGGTGACCACGAAGGCCGTGCCCTCGTAGCGGGAGAGGGCATCGCCGAGGGCGATGATGGATTCCAGGTCCAGGTGGTTGGTCGGCTCGTCGAGGACGAGGACGTTGTCCCGGGTCAGCATCAGCTTGGCGAAGACCAGGCGCACGCCCTCGCCGCCGGACAGCGCCCGGGTGGGCTTCAGGCCCTCCTCGCCCTTGAAGAGCATCCGCCCCAGGAGGCCACGGATCTCCTCGTTCCCCGCCTTGTGATCGAAGGTGTGGAGCCACTCGGCAGCGGTGGTGTCCTCGGGGATGCCCTCGCGGTGGTCCTGGGCGAGGTAGCCGACCTTGGCCTCGTGGCCCCAGGTGAGGGTCCCCTCGTCCGGCTCGAGCTGGCCGACCAGCATCTTGCAGAGGGTGGTCTTGCCCACGCCGTTGCGGCCGATGATGGCGATCTTCTCGCCGCGGGTGACCAGGGCGCCGAAGTCCTCACAGACCGTCACCCCGGGCCAGCGCTTGGTGAGGTGCTCGATGGTGAGCGTCTGCTTGCCGCTCGGGCGCTTCTGCTCGAACTTGATGAAGGGCCGCTCGATGTTGCTCCGCTTGAGGTCGGCGAGCTGGAGCTTCTCCAGCGCCTTCTTCCGGCTCTGGACCTGGCTGGCGCGCGTGCCGGCCGAGAACCGGGCGACGAAGTCCTGGAGCTGGGCGATCTTCTTCCGCTTCTCGGCGTTCTCCGACTCGACGCGCGAGCGCACCTGCCCCTTGGCCATCACCATGTCGTCGTAGCCGCCGGTGTAGGTGATGATGGTCTGGTAGTCGATGTCCGCGATGTGGGTGCAGATCGCGTTGAGGAAGTGCCGGTCGTGGCTGATGGCGACCAGGATGCCCTCGTACTCGTGGAGGAAGCTCTCGAGCCAGCGGATCGAGTCGAGGTCGAGGTTGTTGGTGGGCTCGTCGAGGAGGAGCGCCTGCGGCTTGCCGAAGAGCGCCTGGGCGAGCAGCACGCGCAGCTTGTAGCCGCCGGCGATCTCCCGCATGAGCCGGGTGTGGTCGGCCTCGGGGACGCCCAGACCGGAGAGGAGCGCCGCGGCGTCACTCTCGGCGGTGTAGCCGTCCTCCTCGGCGATGACGGTCTCGAGGTCGGCCAGGCGGTGGCCGTCGTCGTCGGTCAGCTCGGGCTTGTGGAGGAGCGCCTCCTTCTCCTGGAGGACCGCCCACAGCACCTGGTTCCCCTGGAGCACGACGTCGAGGACCCGCACGTCCTCGTGGGCAAACTGGTCCTGCTTGAGGACCGAGGTCTTCTTCGGACGGCTGACCGTCCCGGTGTCGGGGTCGAGCTCGCCGGCGAGGATCTTCATGAAGGTCGACTTGCCGGCGCCGTTGGGGCCGGTCAGGCCGTAGCGGCGGTGCTCGGAGAAGGCGACGTCCACGTCCTCGAAGAGGCGCTTCTGGCCGTAGGCCTTGGTGACCTGGGTGACTTGCAGCGTGGGCATGGGTTCCGGGGAGCGCCGCACTCTTAATGATGCCGTGCGTCGCGTGCAGGGGACGGGGGAACACCACAAGTCCCCCCGGAACGCAACCGGGGCGGGGGTGGCGACTCTCGCGTGGGGATGCTCCGGTGAAGGCCTCAGATGCCGATTCGCCGGAGCGTCAGCAGTGCTGCATCGCCGAGCGGCCCTCCCCGAAGGGTCACCGCGCAGTCCAGCATCCAGTCCGCCTCGCCGTCGGGGGAGAGGATCTTCTGGCGCGCCTCCCAGTGCCCGGGGGCGTCGGAGCGCACCACGGCCATGCTCGGGCGGCGCGCCTCGGGGGTGAGGACGATCCGCTCGTGGGCGGCGAAGTAGGGTGCGGCCTCGGCGGCGAGGGAGTCGGCGGTCCAGTCCTGCCCCGGCGCGAGACAGGCGAGGGCGTCGTCCCATGACTTCTCGGCGAGAGCCTTGAGGAGCCGGTGGAGCTCGGAGCGGATCCGGGCGGCGATCTCTCGTGGGGAGGGGCCGACCGGACCGCCGGTGGTCGCCGCCCTTGCCGGCGCGTCGTCCGGCCGCTGCAGCCGCTCCCACTCGTCGAGGAGGCTCGAGTCGGCCTCGCGCACGGTGCGCCGGAGACTCTGCAGCGCCTCGTCCAGCGCCTCGTCGCGGTAGCCCTCGGGCACCGTCTGGGCGAGCGTCTTGTACGCGTCCGAGAGGTACCGGAGCAGGACACCCTCGCTCCGCTGCAGCTCGTACTGGAGCACGTAGTCGTTGAAGGTGGCGAAGCGCTCGAGCACGTCCCGGGCGACGGACTTGGGCCGGATGTTCTCGTGCCGCACCCAGGGGTGCTTCAGCGCGAAGGCGTCGAACGTGCCGTATACGAAGTCCCGGAGCGGCTTCGGGTACTCGAGCTTCTCCAGCTCCTCCATCCGCTCGGCGTACTCGACCCCCTGCGCCTTGAGCTCCGCGAGGCGCTCGGTCTTCAGCGCGTCCAGCTGCTTCAGCAGCACGATGCCCGGATCCTCGAGGATCGACTCGACCAGCGTCACCACGTCCAGGGCGTAGGTGGGGGCCTCCCGGTCGAGCCGGGGGAGCGTGTCCAGCAGGTAGAGCGACAGGGTGTGATGGAGCGAGAAGTCGCGCTGGAGGTCCGGTGAGACCTCGACCTCGGCCGACCGGGCGTGGGGGTGCTTGAAGGTCGAGACGAGGCCGGCGGCGCGCAGTGTCCGGAAGAGCACCGCGCTCTTGACCAGGAGCTGCTTCTTCCGCGTCTGGGTGACGTGGGCCCGCCGGACGATGCACACCAGCCGCCCGTAGCCTCCACCGCGCTCGTCGACGTCTGCCTGCAGGAGGTTGAGGAGCAGGCCGTGGGTCACGTCGAACCGGGAGACGAGCGGCTCGGGCTGGCGCGCGACGAGCTTCTCGAACGTCTGCCGGTCCCAGCCGACGAAGCCCTTCGGGGGTTGCTTGCGGGTGACCTTCTTCCCGGCCGCCGCCTTCTGCCCCAGGCGGAGGTTCTCGATGATGTGCTCGGGCGCCTGGGCGACGACCCATCCCCGGTCGTCGAATCCCTTCCGGCCGGCGCGCCCGGCGATCTGATGGAAGTCCCGGGCGGTGAGCTGCGCGGTCTTCTCGCCGTCGTACTTGCTGAGCTGGGTGAAGAGGACGGTCCGGATGGGGATGTTCACCCCCACGCCGAGCGTGTCGGTCCCGCTCACCACCTTGAGCATCCCCGCCTGAGCGAGCTTCTCGCAGAGGAGTCGGTACTTGGGGAGGAGGCCGGCGTGATGCAGCCCGATTCCCTGCGACAGGAGCCGCCGCATGTCCTTGCCGAACGGGGTGTCGAAGCGGGCGTCGGTGAGCGCTGCGCGGAGCGCCTCCTTCTCCTCGCGGGTGGTGACGTTGGCGGAGGTGAGCGCCTGGGCCTGCTCCGCGGCGGCGCGCTGGGAGAAGTTGACCAGGTAGACCGGGGCACGGCCTCCCTCCACGAGCGACTCGAGCGTCTCGTGGAGGGGCGTCTCCCGGTACTCGTACTCCAGCGGCACGGGGCGCTGGCCGCTCCGTACCGAGGCGACCTCCCGGCCGGTGAGGTCGCGGATGCTCTGCTCGATGGCGGTGGTGTCCCCGAGCGTGGCCGACATCAGGAGGAAGGTCGCGTGGGGAAGGGTGAGGAGCGGGATCTGCCACGCCACGCCGCGCTCCCGGTCGCCGTAGTAGTGGAACTCGTCCATCACCACCGCGTCGACCCGTGGCTCGGCCTCCCGCAGGGCCAGGTTGGCCAGCACCTCGGCGGTGCAGCAGACGATCGGCGCGCCCCGATTGATGCTCGCGTCGCCGGTGAGCATCCCGACCCGCTCGGCGCCGAACAGCTCGCAGAGGGCGAAGAACTTCTCGTTGGCCAGGGCCTTGATCGGCACCGTGTAGAAGGAGGTCTTCCCCTCCGCCAGGGCCTTGAAGAGGAGGGCGACTGCCACCAGCGACTTGCCCGATCCGGTGGGAGTGGCGAGCAGGACGTGCTTGCCGGCCATCAGCTCGAGGAGGGCCTCTTCCTGCGCGGGGTAGAGGGTGAGGCCGGTGGTCTGCACCCAGGCGAGGAAGCGCTCCAGCAGCAGGTCCGGATCGGACGTCGGCTCGGGCGGGAGCAGATCGGCGAGGGCGGCCATCGGAGTGAGCCACCCTAGCAGCGCTGGCGTCACCGGCGAGGCTGGGGCAGGGTGGCAGGAGAGCCGTGAGCACCTTCCGCTTCACCCTCGAGCGCACCGACGGCGCGGCCCGGGCCGGCCTGCTCCACACCCGCCGGGGGGACGTGCCCACGCCGGTCTTCATGCCGGTGGCGACCCACGCCGCGTTCCGGCACGTGAGCGTGGACGAGGCCGGCGAGGCCGGAGCGCGCATCCTGCTCGGCAACACCTACCACCTGATGCTGCGCCCCGGCCGCGAGGTGTTCGAGCGGCTCGGGGGCATTCACCGCTTCATGGGCTGGGAAGGGTGCGTGCTCACCGACTCGGGCGGGTACCAGATCTTCAGCCTGCCGGAGGATCGGGAGATCACCGAGCGCGGCGCGCACTTCCGGAGCTTCCACGACAACAGCCGTCAGCTCCTCTCTCCGGAGAGCAGCATCGCGATGCAGCAGGCCCTGGGCTCGGACGTGATGATGGTGCTCGACGTCGTCCACGACGCCCGCGCGGAGCTGGAGGCGGCGCGGGAGGCGATGGAGCGGACCCACCGCTGGGCGGTCCGGAGCCTCGAGGCGGCGCAAGCCCGGGACACTGGGCAGGCTCTCTTCGGGATCGTCCAGGGAGGCATCCACCCCGAGCTACGCGACCGGAGCGTTGAGTTCCTCACCCGGCGGCCGTTTCAGGGCTTCGCGATCGGGGGGCTCGCGGTGGGCGAGGAGAAGCCGCACCGTGATGCGATGACGGCGCGGGTGGCGAGCCAGCTCCCGGAGGACCGGCCCCGCTACCTGATGGGCGTGGGGACGCCGCTGGACCTGGTGGAGGCGGTGGAGCGCGGGGTCGACATGTTCGACTGCATCATCCCCACCAAGATGGCCCAGCAGGGCTACGCCTACACCTTCCAGGGCCTGCTCCGGATCACGCGGATGGCGCACCGGCTGGAGGAGGCCCAGCTCGATCCGAGCTGCGACTGCGTGGCCTGCACGAGGCACGGCCGCGCCTACCTGCACCATCTGATGCGGGGGAAGCACGCGCTCGGGAGTCGCCTCCTCTCCATCCACAACCTCCGCCACTACCAGGTCCTGATGGGCAGGATACGCGAGGCGATCGTCGCCGGGCGGCTGGCGTCTCTCGCGGAGGAGATGAGGGCACTGTGGGGCTGAGCGACTTCGAGACCGTCGTGCTCGGCACGGGTGAGTGCAGCATCCGCGACCGCCGCTCCGGGGAGATCATGCATCCGGGGCTCGGGCCGCGGCGCGAGGCGGAGCTGCTGTACGTGGAGCAGACGCGCCTCGCGGAGCGGCTCGCGACGACGGCGACCGCACCGCTCCGGGTGCTGGACGTCGGGCTCGGCGCCGCGACCAACGCCCTCGCGGTGATCGATTGCGCGCGCCGGGTGCAGGGCAGGGCGCTCCACCTCACCAGCCTCGACCGGGACGACGGGCCGCTCCGGCTGGCGCTCGGGGAACCGGAGCGGTTCCCGGTGCAGGCGGGGCACCGGGCGGAGCTCGAGGCGCTCCTCCGCGACGGGGCATTCGAAGGGCCGGGGATCCGCTGGATCTGGATCCGGGGCGACGCGCTGGACGCGCTGGGCAGGCTCGAGGCGCCGCAGGACGTCATCTGCTTCGATCCCTTCTCGCCGGAGGCGAACCCCGAGCTGTGGACGGTGGAGGCGCTGCGGCGCGTTCGGCAGGTCCTCGGTCCCGGGGGCGTGCTCTCCACCTTCAGCGCCTCGACCCGCACGCGGGTGACGCTGCTCCTCGCGGGGTTCTGGGTGGGGACCGGCGCGACCGCCGCGGTGAAGGAGACGACGGTGGCGAGCGATGGGCCGGCCGCGCTGGCGGAGCCCCTCGGCCGGCGCTGGCTCGAGCGCTGGAGCCGCTCCAGCGCGCGGACACCCCACGGCGTGGTGGGGCTGACTCCCGAGATCGAGCAGGCGGTGCTCGGGCATCCTCAGTTCGGCGCGTCGGGAGGTGCTGCAGGATGAAGCGCGCGCCTGCCCGGATCGGCGTTCTCTGAGCGCATGAACCGATCGGTTGCCGCAGACTCGCCGGATCGCCTCGTCCGCGTGGTCGACGGCGCACTTCCGCCGGAGCTCTTCCGGACGCTTCGCGAGAAGGTCGTGACGCTCGGAACGCGTGGAATCCGGCGGACCTACCAGACCACGTTCTGGCTCGACCTCGACGCCCGGCCAGCGGCGCTCCCGGAGCTGGGCATCGTCGCGCTCGCCCGCCGGTTCCGCGAGGCGGGCGCTCGCGGCGTCGAGTGGTGGCTCTCGAGGATGTGGACCGGCGACGTGCAGGTCGACTTCCACCGCGACCGGGACGAGAAGCTCGCCCTCCGCGGCGGCCCGGAGCGGCACCCGAGGGTCTCGTCGGTTCTGTTCCTCAACCGGGTGCGGGGTGGGGCGCTGGTGGTGACCGCGCAGCGGCCGGATCCGCGGAACCCGGCGATGGTCCCGTTGCCGCTGGAGGCGGACCTGGTCGGCCCGCGCCCCAACCGGCTGGTGGTGTTCGATGGGAAGCTCACCCACGGAGTTCTGGATGCGGAGAACCAGGTTCCCACCGGGCGGCTCCGGAAGCGGGGAGAGCTGAGGCTCACGGTGGTGATGAACGGGTGGACGCGGCGGCCGCGCGACGTGCCGAGGTTCGAGGGGGCGGGGGTGTATCCGGGGCTGAGGATCGGCTCCCGGCGCTGAGTCAAGGTCCGGGGCGGTCCAAAGGCTCCAGAGAGGACGCGGATCCGGGCTGGCGTCGGCGCCTCGCTGGGCTCGACTCTGGCCTCCCCCTGCCTTCTCAGCCCTGCGGAACGGCGGTGCGGGGAGGCGCGGCCGGCTCGGGCGCGGCGAGATGGCGGATGACCGCCTCCCTCCCCGGCTCGCCCCGGTGCGCTCGCTCGAGGAAGATCATCTGGCTCCGGACCGTGGGCCCGCCCTCGGTCGTCACCGGGCTGTAGGTCCCGTCCGGCCGCAGCTCCGCGGCCTTGGCGTCGTCGCGCAGGCCGATGCCCAGCACCTCGTCGAGCAGCCGCAGGCGGATCGCCGGGTCCTCCACCGGGACCATCACCTCCACGCGCCGCTCGAAGTTGCGCGGCATCCAGTCCGCGCTGGAGAGGAACACCTCGGCACGCTCCGGCGTCCCGAAGGCGAAGACCCGCCCGTGCTCGAGGAAACGGTCCAGCACCGCCCGGACCCGGATGTTCTCCGACACCCCGAGCATCCCCGGACGCAGGCAGCAGATGCCCCGCACCAGGAGATCGATGCGCACCCCGGCCTGCGAGGCCGCGTACAGCTCGCGGATGACCTTCGCGTCCACCAGGTGATTCACCTTGGCCAGGATCCGCCCGCCCTCGCCCTTCCGCGCCCGGTCCGCCTCGCGCCGGATGAGCTCCACCAGCTTTTCTTGAAGTCCGAACGGCGCGACCACCAGCCGCTTGAACGTCGGCGGCACCGCGTAGCCGGTGAGCATGTTGAAGAGCGCGCTCACGTCGTCCGCCACCGCCGTCCGGGCGGTGAAGAGCGAGAGGTCCGTGTACTGGCGGGCGGTCAGCGCGTTGTAGTTCCCCGTCCCGAGGTGGACGTAGCGCCGGATTCCCTGGCCCTCGCGCCGGACGACGAGGGCGATCTTGCAGTGGGTCTTCAGGCCGATGAGCCCGTAGACCACGTGCACCCCCGCCTCCTCCATCCGCCGCGCCCAGGCGATGTTGTTCGCCTCGTCGAGCCGGGCCTTCAGCTCCACGAGCGCGGCCACCTGCTTCCCGTTCTCGGCCGCGCGGCTCAGCGCCCGGGCGATGGGGCTGTCCGGGGCGATGCGGTACAGGGTCTGCTTGATGGCCAGGACGTTCGGGTCGTCCGCCGCCTCCTCGATGAAGCGGGTGACCGCGTCGAAGGACTCGTAGGGATGCTGGAGCAGCACGTCGGCCCGGGCCAGCACCGGGAAGAGGCTCTCGGCGTCCCGGAGCGGCGCGGGGAGGGCGGGGGTGAATGGCTCCGCCCGCAGCTCGGGCCGGTGGTCGCGCTCGGCCAGCGCCGTGAGGTCGGACAGCTGCAGGGGCGCCTCGGAGCGATACACGTCCTCGTGGGTCAGCCCCAGCGACTGGCGGAGCGACGCCTCGAGCGCGAGCGTGGCCCCCTGATCCAGCTCCAGCCGGACCGCCATCCCCCGGTCACGCCGGCGGAGCTCCTCCTGGATGGTGGACATGAGGTCCTCCGACTCCTCCTCGTCCAGATCCAGGTCCCAGTTGCGCGTCACCCGGAACGCCGCCCGGTGCTCCACCGTAAAGCCGGGGAAGAGCTCCCCGAGAAAGAGGCCGATGAGGTCCTCGAGGAGGAGGTAGGCGCTTCGCCCCTCCGCGGCCGGCACCGGCACGAGACGGCTGAGCACGGTGGGCACCTGCACCACCGCCAGGTCCACCGGCCCGCTGCCGGTCCGGCGCTTCCGGCCATCGCGGTGCAGCACCACCGCCAGGTTCAGAGACTTGTTGCGCAGGTGGGGGAAGGGATGGCCGGGGTCGACCGCCAGCGGGGTGAGGGCGGGGAACACCGCGGACCGGAAGTGCTCGCGCGCCGCCTCCCGCTGGCCCCGGTCCAGCGCCTCGGGGGAGAGGAGCTCCACCCCGTGCGAGCGGAGAAGCGGCACCAGCTCCTCGCGCCAGACCGAGTCGAACAGGCGGACCATCTCCCGGACCTCGGCGGTGATGGCCTGGAACTGCTCGGTGGGCGAGAGGCCGTCCGCCTCGGTGGCCGTGACCCCCGACCCGAGCTGCTGCTTGATGCCCGCCACCCGCACCATGAAGAACTCGTCCAGGTTGGCCGAGGCGATGGCCAGGAACCGGAGCCGCTCGTACGGAGGGAGGGAGGCGTCCTGCGCCTCCCCCAGGATGCGCAGGTTGAAGGCGAGCGCGCTGAGCTCGCGGTTGATGAACATCCGGGCGTCGGTGGATTCCACGGCGGGGGGTGTAGGGGCCGGTGCGTCCGGGGGGTTCCGGACTGGTGACGATGACGTGAAGAGCGTGCCCGGGCAAGTCGGAGCGCTTGCGCGTCGGAGCGCATTGTTACACCTCCAGGGATCGTCTTGACCCGCCCAGTCCAAGAGCCCGTCCTGGCCGCCATCGACGTCGGCACCAATGCCGTGCGTCTGGAGCTGGCCCGGCTGCTGGCCAACGGCTCGCTGGAGCTGCTTCACCAGGAGCGCGACCCGGTCCGCCCCGGGGAGGGCGTGTTCCGGAGCGGGGTCATCCCCCGCGAGGTGGCCGAGCGGTTGCTCTCCACGCTCCGGCGCTACGGCGCGCTCTGCAGGCGCTACCATGCCCAGGTCCGGGCGGTGGCGACCAGTGCCCTCCGGGAGGCGCGCAACCGCGACGAGATCGTTCGCCGCGCCCGGGAGGAGGCCGGGCTCCGGCTGGAGGTCATCTCCGGGATGGAGGAGGCCCGGCTCATCACCCTGGGCGTCCTCTGGGGGAAGCCGCAGAGCGCTCGCTCGCTCTGCATCGACATCGGGGGTGGGTCGACCGAGGTCGCCTCGGCGATGGGCGACAGCCCGAACGCGATGTGGAGCGTCGGCCTCGGGGCCGTCCGGCTCACCGAGCTGTTCGGGACCTCGCGGAGCATGAGCAACAAGCAGCTCAAGCTCATGCGGGGCTACGTCTCGGAGGCGCTCACCGAGGGGCTCCCCGCCCGCATCGCCGGCGCGCCCCGCTCGGCGCTGGGCAGCTCGGGGACCATCGGCGCCGTCGTGGGTTACGCGGCCGCGGCCGGGACGGCGCACGCCACCGCCCGGCAGATCTCCGAGGCGGTCGAGGACCTGGTGGAGATGTCACCGGCACAGCGGCGAAAGCGCTTCGACGCCCGCCGCGCGGAGGTCATCTGCGCCGGCGCGGTCATCCTCGAGCAGCTGGTCAAGCACCTCGGGCTGGACTCGGTCACCGCCGTCCAGCGGGGCCTGCGCGAGGGCATCCTCGTCGACCTCATCCGCCGCCGGGCCGCGGGAGAGGACCACAGCCTCCACGAGGCGGCCCTGGTCCTCGGTCGCCGCCTCCACTTCGACGAGGCCCACGCGGCACAGGTCACCCGGCTGGGGCTCCAGCTCTTCGACGACCTGGCCCCCCTGCACCGGCTCCCCGCCTCGGCACGCCCCCTGCTCGAGGTCGCCGGGTTGCTCCACGACATCGGCAACGCGGTCAGCTACCAGAAGCACCACCGCCACAGCTACTACCTCATCGTCAATGCCGAGATCCCCGGCCTGCGGGAACGGGAGCGCGAGCTGGTCGCCCGCATCGCGCGCTACCACCGCCGGAGTCCCCCCGACCCCAGCCACTCGGGAATGGAGGGCCTCGGGCCCGGCGAGATCCGGCTGGTCCGCAAGCTCGCCACGTTGCTCCGGGTGGCCGATTCGCTCGACCGGAGCCACCGCCAGAGCATCGTCCGGCTCCAGGCCCGGCTGCTCCCCAACGCGGTCGTGGTGAAGCTCAAGGCACGGAACCCCCTGGATCTCGAGCTGTGGGACGCCACCCACGAGGCGGCGCTCTTCCGGCGGGTGTTCGGGCGAAAGCTGCATCTCCAGGTCCTTCGCCAGCCCCGGGAGCTCCACCGCAAGGCGATGCGCGCCGCGGCCTACCTGGCGATCGACCCGCGGTTCCGGTAGACACACCCCTCGGCCGGAAGCATCGCGGCTGCCGATGGAGACCTCCCACGAGGGCCAGGAGCGGCGTACCTCGGACCGCATCCCCGTGCGGATCGAGGTCCACTTCCGCGACGCGGCCGCGGCCGCCGAGGCGCTTCGCTCCTACGCGGTGAACTTCTCCGTCGGTGGGATCTGCCTCCGGACCGAGCGCGGCTATCCCGTGGGCCACCTGCTCCAGCTGGTGCTGATCGTGGACGACGAGCGGTTCGAGCTCGAGGGCGAGGTGGCGTGGACCCGCGGCCGGGAGCAGGTCATCGGCGTGCGCTTCCGCGAGGTGGATCCGCCGGCGAAGGAACGGCTGGCGGCACTGGTGTACCGGCTGGGGCCGACGACCTTGCCCGGCGTCTGGACCCTCAAGGGGCCCGGGTGACCACGCCGCGCTCGGCGTCGCGGAACCCCATCGCCTCGCAGAAGCGGAACGTGGCCTCGCCCGGCGCGCTCGGGAGCTGAAGCTCCACGCGCTTGACGCTGAGCACCCGGGCCCGCTCCAGCGCCCGCTGCACCAGGGCTCGCCCGATGCCCTGGCGCCGCGCCGAGGGGTGCACCACCAGCTCGTCGATGGTGGCGATGCGCCCGCTCAGCCGCAGCTGGGGCCGGTGGGAGAAGGAGAGCAGTCCCAGGGGGCGGTCGCCCGGGTCGGCGGCGACGTGGACCTCGATCTCCGGATGGCTCAGCACCCAGTGCACGGTCCCGGTGTCTCCGGCCCCGGCGTGTCCGAGCTCGGCGAGGAGGACGCCCA
>Ga0335080_10000986_pt1 | contig 27173 bp, 19 predicted proteins | sample Lox_Sample_34_FD_206720 | JGI IMG/M metagenome (GOLD analysis project Ga0335080, IMG submission 206720) | Soil microbial communities from Loxahatchee National Wildlife Refuge, Florida, United States - Lox_Sample_3.4 | ecosystem: Environmental > Terrestrial > Soil > Wetlands | place: USA... | reverse complement strand
ATGGGCGCCGCCAATCGCGACCCCGAGCGTTTCCCCGACCCCGACAAGCTCGACATCCGGCGAAAGGACAACCGGCACGTGGCCTTCGGCTTCGGCGCGCACTTCTGTTTCGGCGCGCCTCTGGCTCGCATCGAAGGCCAGATTGCCTTCGCTACCATGTTGCAGCGCCTGCGTAATCTGCAGCTTCAGCCCGGCCCCATCGTCTGGCGGGAGAACCTGGGCCTGCGCGGGCTCAATGCGCTGCACGTGCGGTTTAGTCCCACTGGGGCCTCGTCGCCGAAGACGGCTGGAATAAAATGACGTGTGACTTGGCCCAAAAAGGCCAGAGACAGTAACCGGAGTTAGCGAGTTCCTTCGAAAACAGGCATGGCCAACGCCATCCAAATCAACGAGCCGGGCAAGGCGCCGCTTCCGCGATCCGCCGATGGCGTCGCCCGGTTGGTGACCGGGGATACCGCCCCGCTCTCCTTTGCGCAGCAGCAGATTTGGCTGCATGCCCAGATGGTGCCGGGCCTTCCGATCTACAACGAGCCGGTCACGATTCAGCGCCATGGCGCCCTAGACGTCCGCGCCCTAGGGCGCGCGCTCACAGAAATTGTCCGCCGCCATCATGCGTGGCGGACCGCATTCCAGCTGGTCGACGGCGAGCCGGTGCAGGTGATCCAACCTGTCGCTCCGGTGTTGCTGCCACTAACCGATCTCAGCCACCTTCCCCCATCGCAGCGGGAAGCGGAGGCGCGGCGGCTGGCCAATGAAGACGCCCTGCGGCCCTTCGATCTGTCGGAAGGCCCGTTGTTCCGGGTGTTGCTGGTGCGGCTCAGCGACAACGAACACCGGCTGTTCTTTACGCTGCACCACATCATCTTCGATGGATACTCCATCTATCGCGTGCTGCTCGGCGAATTAGCCACGCTGTATGCTGCCTACGCGAGGGGCGAGGATTCGCCGTTGACGGAATTGCCCGTCCAGTATCCCGACTTTGCGGTTTGGGAGCGGGAATGGCTGGTCCGGGACGATCGCCTGGCCTCGCAACTTGCCTACTGGCGCCGCCAGTTGCAGGACAACTCGCCGGTCGAACTCTCCAGTGACCGGCGCCGGCCGCCGATCCAGAGTTTTCGCGGGGCCATTCATCCCCTTGCGATCTCCAAGGACCTCTCCGATGCGTTGAAGCTCCTGAGCCGCAGGGAAGGGACCACGCTGTTCATGACTCTGCTGGCGGGCTTCGCCGTGCTCCTGCAGCGCTATTGCCCGCAGGACAGCGTCGCCATCGGCACGGTCAGCTCGGGACGGAAACGCTCGGAGCTGGAAGGTCTGCTGGGGTATTTTCTGAACCCCGTGGTTCTGCGCAACGATCTCTCGGGGAATCCCACATTCCGCGAGCTCCTACGCCGCACTCGCAACGTCGTGCTGGACGCACTTTCCAACGACGATGCCCCGTTCACCCATGTGGTCAACGAAGTGCGGCCCAGCCGCAGCCTGAGCGTCACCCCGCTGTTTCAGGTCCTGCTCACACTCGAGCCCCCGCTGCCCGATACCCAGGACGGCTGGACTGTGGCCCTGACTCAGTCCGAAGTCGATACCGGGATCACCAAGTTCGATCTTTGTCTGGAGCTCGATGACCGGCCCAACGGCATCATCGGCCGCTTCAAGTACAGCACCGATCTCTTCCAGCCGGAGACTATTGCGCGCATGGCGACCCATCTGATCACGCTGATGGAAGGGGTGGTCGCCGATCCCGATCAGCCGATCTCCGCGCTGCCGCTGCTTACTCCCCGCGAGCGGCACCAGGTGTGCATTGAGTGGAATGAGACGGTCGCGGATTTTCCTTCCAGGCTCTGTCTGCAGGAAATGGTGGAAGAGCAGGCCGATCGCGCACCCGAGGCTGTGGCCCTGATTGACGGCGGCGTCGAACTCAGCTATCGCGAGCTGGAGCGGCGGAGCAATCAGCTGGCTGCCTACCTGGTGGAGCAGGGAATTGGACCGGAAGTCGCGGTGGGACTGTGCCTCGAGCCTTCGTGGGAGATGATTGCCGGAATCCTCGGCGTGCTTAAAGCCGGCGGCGCCTGCGTTCCCCTCGACCCTACGTATCCGCGGGAACGCCTGGCGCACATTCTCGAAGACACCCAGTTACGAGTGCTGCTCACGCAGAGCCGTCTGCAGTCGCTCTTGCCTCCGGTTAATGGTGAAACCATTTGTCTCGACACCGGCTGGAGCCGCATTGCCTCCGGGAGCAGCGACCGCCTGCCTGCCCGATGCAAGCCGGAGAATCTGGCTTACGTGATCTACACGTCCGGTTCGACGGGAAAGCCGAAGGGAGTGCAGGTCACCCATCGCAACCTGGTTCATTCCACGTACGCGCGGAGGCTTTACTACGGCCCCGAAGGCGGGCGATTCCTGCTGCTCTCCTCGTTTGGTTTCGACAGCTCGCTGGCGGGAATTTTTGGGACCCTGGCCCGAGGTGGAAGCCTGGTGCTTACCTCCGGGCCACTGCAGTCCTATCTTACGCAGTTGGCGCAGATTATCTCCCGCCATCAGGTCTCGCACCTGCTGTGCGTGCCCTCACTGTATGGCTTGTTGCTGGACCAGGCAAAGTCTGGCGAGTTGTCGTCCTTGCAGGTTGCCATCGTGGCCGGCGAGCCTTGCCCGTTTGAGCTGGTGGAACGCCATGCCCGCGTGCTTCCGCAGGCCAGGTTGTTCAATGAATACGGACCCACGGAAGCGGCGGTCTGGAGCACGGTCTATGAGTGCAAGGCGGAGCAGCCAGGAAGGATCGTACCCATCGGCCGGCCGATTCCGAATGCGCGGACTTACGTGCTCGATCCCCACCGGAATCCATTGCCTGTGGGTGTGCCCGGCGAGCTTTATGTGGGCGGCCCGGGAGTGGTACGCGGCTACCTGAATCGTGGGGAAGAGACTGGCGCACGCTTCGTGCCCGATACCTTCCATCCCGCCGAAGGAGCGCGGCTCTACAAGACGGGAGATCTTGTCCGCTACCTGCCCGGAGGCAACCTCGAATACCTGCGCCGTCTCGATCACCAGGTGAAGATCAACGGCTTCCGCATTGAGCTGGAAGAGATCGAAGCGGTCATCTCCGAATTCAAGGGCATACGGCAGGTGGTGGTAATCGTGCGCCGGGAAAAGAAAGGCGAGCCCCGGCTGGTAGCCTACCTCGTACCTGCCGGCGCCCAATTCGATGCCGACAGCCTGCGAGGCCATTTGAGCAGGCGGCTGCCGGAAGCGATGATTCCTTCAGCCTTTGTGACCTTGCCCGGCCTGCCGCTCATGCCCAACGGCAAGGTGAACCGTGCCGCCCTGCCCACCCCTGACCAGCCCGCGTCGTCGGCTGAGTTTGCGCCGCCCGACGGCGTGCTGGAAGAGAAGCTGGCGGAGATATGGAAGGCGGTTCTCAGCAAGAACAAGATTGGCGCAACCGACAATTTCTTCGATCTCGGGGGAAACTCTCTGCTGGTGGCGAAGCTTCTTTTGCGGCTCGAGCAGCGCCTGGAGAAGCGGCTCTCGCTGGCGGATATCTTCCAGGCCCCAACCATTCGCCAGTTGGCCAGCATGCTGGAGGGGCGAAGCGTGCGGGTGCAACACCCGGCGATTGTTCCCATTCAGCCCAACGGCTCCGAGCCGCCGCTATTCTGGGTGCGCGGCGGACCCTTGTTCCGCCCCCTGGCCAACCGCCTGGGCGGGCACCAGCCCGTGCTCGGAATTCATCTACCCGCGCCCGATGCCAGCCGCCTTTCGGTGCCTTACAAGTTTGAGGAGATCGCCGAGGCCCTGGTGTCCCGCATGCGAGAGGTCCAGCCCGAGGGTCCCTATCGCATCGCCGGACTGTGCGTGAATGCCGTGATTGCCTACGAAATGGCGCGGCAGCTGACCCTCAAAGGCCAGCAGGTGGCTTTGCTGGCCATGTTCGACGGGCAGAACCCCGCCTATTATCAGGATTTCTCCCAGGAGAGTCGCAGTGAGTTGTGGATGAAGAAAGCCCGCTTTCACTGGGACAAGTTGCTGCGCCGCGGATGGCGGGCGATTCCCGACTTCGTCTGGGAGCGCATGGAAGGCATCGGCTTGCGCCTCAGCGTCATGCGCTGGCGGTTGCAGCACGCGCTGGGAATGAAAGTCAGCGAGGAACATCTGCGGGAGCTGGACACCATCGTGCATCCCGCTTCTTACGTTTACCGCCCGAAGCCTTATCCCGGCCGGGTGGTGTTCTTCCAATCCACCGATTGGCCCTCAGGACACTACTGGGACTTCGCGGCCAGCTGGAATGGCATGATCGGCGGAGGTCTGGAGTTGCACAAGATTGCCGGCGGACACCAGTCCATGTTCTACGAGGACCACGTCGGCGTTCTGGCGGACTTGCTGCAGGGCTGTCTGGCCGATGCGGCCGAGCGGCCACGGGAGGCGCTTCCGGCTTCTGCGGCGGTCAAAACCACTTCTCGCGCCCCGCGCCCGCTCTTCCGCAAAGCCAGCTTCGACGACTACCCGCAAATCTCCGCCCTGGAGTCGCAATACGGCCTGCACCCGCGCGGCTTTGACGAGTGGACAGATTTCTGGACGCAAAACCCGGCTTTTCAGACACTGCCCAATTGGCCCATCGGCTGGGTATGCGAGAACGAGCAGGGCGAGATCGTCGGCAGCCTGTCCAACATCCCTCTCGCGTATGAGTTGGACGGCCGCCCGCTGGTGGGCGCGACCAGCCGCTCTCTGGTCATGGACACGCGCTACCGTCCCTATTCGCTTTCGCTGCTGCGGCAGTTTTTCAACCAGAAAGAAGTCGACATCTTTCTGAATACGACGGTGAACGATAAAGTGTGGAGGCTGCAGGAGAAATTCCAGGCGGCCCGGGTACCGGCAGGAGTGTGGGACCGTTCGGCATTCTGGATCACCGATTATGCGGGGTTCAGCGCCAGCCTGCTGGCGCGAAAGGAAATGCGCGGCCCGTCAGCTCTGAGCTATCCAGTCTCGCTGGGCCTATATCTCAAAGATACGTTGACGGGCAAGGCGCTGCGTCTGCGGCGCAATGGCAAGGAGCCGGAATTCTGCGCCGGGTTCGACGGCCGGTTCGACACTTTCTGGGAGCGGATTCGCGGAGCCTCGCGGCAGCGCCTGCTGGGGACGCGTTCCCGCAGCGTGCTCGATTGGCACTTCCGCCATTCTCTGGCCCGCGGCCGGACCTGGGTGCTGGCCGTGAGCGAGGGCGGGGAGCTGGCAGCCTATGGCATTTTTTGCCGCCAGGACAATCCCGAGTTCAACTTGCAGCGGCTGCGCCTGGTGGACTTTCAGTCCCTGCCCGGCAAAATCGAACTGCTGAAACCGATTCTGCGCCGGGCTCTGGAGCGATGCCAGGCGGAGGGAGTGCACATGCTCGAAGCCATCGGCTTCGCCGGCGAGAAACGCGCCCTCCTCGACGACTTGTACCCCCATTATCGCGACCTGGGATCGTGGCGCTATTTTTACCGGGCGAATGACGCCCGGCTGGGGGAGATTCTTAAGGATCCAGCGGCATGGGATCCGACTTGTTTCGACGGGGATGCAAGCCTGTAGCGCGCATCGCTCGTCGATTTGGCAGTTTAGTGAAACCCTGGGGTGGAAAACCTGGCCATGCATGACACCGTGATGCCGTTGGCGGAAGGGCACGAAGAAAAAATTGGATCGCAAGAGCGGACCTTCGCCGAGGGCCCATTGTTTGTTGTGGGAATGTTCCGTTCAGGAACGTCTTTGCTCTATGCCCTGTTGAACCAGCATCCTCGGATTTCCCTGATGTACGAGGCGGACCTGGAGCACGTGCACTCGCTCTTCTGGGTGCGGCGAAGCACCTCGAGCTGGCTGGCGAAGTGGGATTTCTGGAACGGAGCCTTCAGCCGCCACAAACTGGACAGCAGCCGCATCCCCGAAGGAATCCATGATCTGCCCGGCGCGGCTCGAGCGGTGTATCAGGAATATGCCCGGCCCAAGGAGACCGCCGACATCTGGGGATGCAAATCGCCCACCTACTACGATGAAATGGCGCGGCTCTCGCGGACCTTCCCCAATGCCCGCTTTATCATCATCTGGCGCGATCTGCGCAGCATCTGCCGCAGCCTGGTCGCGGCCCAGGTCGACAACATTTTCTTCAGCCGGAAAGGCATGCTGCTGCGGGCGATTCTCGGCTATCGGGAGATGAAAACCCAGTGCGACCTGCTGACCAGGCGCGGCGTGCCGGTGCATCAGCTTCACTATGAGGAGCTGGTACGCGATCCTGGCGTTGCCATGCAGGGGGTGTGCGAGTTCCTTCAAATCGCCTTCGACCCACGGATGACGCACCTGGAGGGCGCGGATCGCAGCGCCATACAGGAGGGCAGCCACCATACCCTGGTGAAGAGCGAGAAGATTCTGGCGTCCAAGGCCAGCCCTGCGCCTCCGCCCACCTCGCTCAAGCGGAAGGTGGATCGCTACATTCAGCTATGGCGGACGGAATCCGGCGGGGCCTGGCCGCGCTATCCACAAGCGAAGGCGGACGAAGATCAAGACAAGCCAGCGCTGCTGGAGAGAGCCTCCGACCGTGCTGCCTACGAAGTGTTGTCGCTCTGGCATCATACGATTCCGGTAATATTTTCCTGCGTACCCCTCGCGCTCTGGAAGAAATACCGCAGCTTCAACGATGCGCGGCGTTACCGGAGGCTGTTGCGCAAAGCCGAGTCGAGCGCCGATTGATCGCCGGCCGGTTACGTTTCACGCATTCATGAAATCGCAGACCGAATCCCGCGGGAAAACGGCGAAGGCCGTTCTGCAGCAGAAGTGTCTGCGAGTGTTCTCGACTGCGCCGCAGTCGAGCGCGATGGATCGCGACTCCTACGTCGCGAACGTGGTCGATGTGGCCCGGTGGAGCGAGGAGGCGGGCTGTGAAGGCATTCTCATCTACACTGACAATTCCCTGGTCGACCCGTGGCTGGTAGCTCAGATCATCATTCAGAATACGAAGAAATTGTGCCCCCTGGTCGCGGTGCAGCCGGCTTACCTGCATCCCTATGCGGTCGCCAAGGTGGTGGCGTCTCTCGGCCACTTTTATGGACGCCGCGTCTACCTGAACATGGTGGCGGGTGGATTCAAGAACGATCTGTCGGCGCTCAACGACACGACCCCGCACGACAAGCGCTATGCCCGGGTGGTGGAATACACCACGATCATTCAGGAGCTGCTGAAGAGTCCGGCGGCGGTGAGCTATCAAGGTGAGTTTTATGTGGTCGACAAGCTGCGCATGACCCCGCCGCTGCCCGCGGAGTTGATGCCAGGCGTCCTGGTCTCCGGATCATCCGAGGCCGGCCTGTCGGCGGCCACGGCGTTGGGCGCGATTGCTGTCAAGTACCCCCAGCCCGCCGAATCGGAGATTGATTGCCGCGAAAGCGCCACCACTTACGGCGTTCGCGTAGGCATCGTGGCGCGAAAGAGCGAAGACGAGGCGTGGCAGACGGCGCATGCGCGATTTCCCGAAGATCGCAAGGGCCAGCTCACGCATAAGCTGGCGATGAAGACCTCCGACTCGCTGTGGCACAAGCAGCTTTCGCAGATGGCTTCAGAGGGCAGGAGCGGCGGCAGTCCCTATTGGCTGTGGCCGTTCGAAAATTACAAAACTTTCTGTCCCTATCTGGTGGGAAGCTACGAGCGCGTTGCCCAGGAACTGGCCAAGTACATCAGCCGGGGCTATGTGACTTTCATTCTCGATATTCCCCCGACACAAGAGGAAATGGCGCATATCAATCAGGTTTTCGAGCAGGCGCGCCGGTTGGCGTCATGAGCCGGCTTCTCCAGGATTGGGTTTCGGCCCAGGCGCAGCGCCGGCCGGAGGCGACGGCGGTAGTGATGGATCGTCAGACCCTCACCTACGGTGAGCTGGAAGCCTGGGCGAATCGCCTGGCCCGGCTGCTCAACTCCGCCGGATGCGAGCGGGGAGACCGGGTGGCCTTCGCCATTCCCAAATCTCCGCGGGCGATGGTTGCGATTCTAGGCATTCTCAAGGCCGGCTGTATTCACGTGCCCATTGATTCGGCCAGCCCGGCAGCGCGGGTGGCAAAAGTGCTGAAGTCGAGCGCGCCGCGTTTCCTTCTTGGGGTGAATGCCTCCTCCCATCTTCTCGAAACGCTGATTTCGCAAGGCGAGGCGGGAGCGTCCATTGGCATCGGCTGGCTGGATGACGCTTTGCCGAAAGCTAATAGCATTCTTCCGGACTTTTCCTGGAGCGATGGGGCTTCCTTTTCGGCCGAAGCGCCAGCCGTGCAGAACACCTCCGAGGACCCCGCCCACATCCTCTTTACCTCGGGATCCACGGGCGAGCCCAAGGGCGTCGTTATCACCCACCAGAATGTAATCCAGTTTGTGGAGTGGGCGGTGCGCTACTTGGGGATGACCGGGGACGACCGCCTTTCCGGGCAGCCGCCGCTGCACTTCGATCTTGCGACCTTCGACATATTTGGCGCCTTTGCCGCGGGCGCGCAGCTCCATCTGGTCTCGCCGGAATTGAGCCTTCTGCCCAACAAACTGGCGGATTTCATGCGCAGCGCCGAGCTAACGCAGTGGTTCTCGGTGCCCTCGCTTCTGAACTACATGGCCAAGTTCGATGTCGTGCAGTTCAACGACTTCCCGGCCCTGCGCCGCCTGCTGTGGTGCGGAGAGGTGTTGCCCACGCCCGCGCTCATCTACTGGATGAAGCGCCTGCCCCATGTGAGCTTTACTAATCTATATGGTCCCACGGAGACGACTATAGCCAGCAGCTATTACCGGGTGCCGGCCTGTCCGGCCGACAGCACCCAACCAATTCCCATCGGAGCGCCGTGCGACGGTGAGCAGCTGCTGGTGCTGGATGGAGGACGCAAGGCGGTGGCTGCCGGCGAGGTTGGCGATCTCTACATCGGCGGCGCTGGACTGAGCCCGGGCTACTGGCGGGATCCGGCCAAGACCGATTCCGCCTTCTTTCGCCATGACACGTACGGACGCATCTACCGGACTGGGGATCTGGCGCGCGTGGGCGAGGATGGGCTGGTATACTTCGTCGGCCGAGCCGACACTCAGATCAAGAGCCGCGGCTACCGCATCGAACTCGGCGAAATCGAGGCGGCCCTGAATACCTGCGCTGAACTGAAAGAGTGCGCCGTGGTTGCCATTCCCAGCGAAGGCTTCCAGAACAACCTGATCTGCTGCGCCTTCGTAGCCCAGGACGCGGGTTCTCTGCAACTCAGCGATCTCTGCCGCAAGCTGGGCACTCTGCTGCCCAGTTACATGCTGCCGGCGCGCTGGATGAGCTTTGAGGGTCTCCCCAAGAATGCCAATGGGAAGATCGATCGCCGGGCTTTGCAGGATCGCTTTGCGCAGGACCTGGCTGGCCAACAGCGGGCCTCAGCGAGCGATAACGGGAGCTCGAAGATCGCAGAACCGCGTGAAGCGGCGGCCGGAGTCAGCGCCACGGTGCCGGGCGGCACCCGATTCCCGCGCGCGAGATGAATGTCGTTCTGGCAGGCGAAGAATCGGCCGGGTTGCAATTGCTGCACGCCCTGGCGCGAACCCCTCATCGCGTGGTCGCGGTTCTCGCCACGCCGCCTGAGGGGGGATCATCTGAGGGCAGATCATCGGCGCTGAGCGTCTGGAATGCGGCCAGTGATCTCGGAATCCAGACCTGGCCGGCAAAGCTGGTGCGCGACCCTGAATTGGGCGGGCGGTTGCGCTCCGAAAAAGTCGATCTTCTGCTCAATGCGCATTCGCTTCATACGGTACATGAGCAGGTGCTGATGGCGCCCGGGATCGGCGCGTTCAACCTGCATCCCGGTCCCTTGCCCCGCTATGCCGGACGAAATGTGGTCAGCTGGGCAATCTTTCGTGGCGAATCGATGCACGGGGTCACGGTGCATCGTATGGAGCCGCAGGTTGACGCCGGGGCGATCGCTTACCAGACCCTGTTCACGATTGAAGACAAGGACACGGGCCTCTCGCTGAGCCTCAAGTGTGCGCGGGAGGGCGTCGCGCTGATGCTGCAGCTGCTGAGGACGGCCGCCGTCGACCCAGCCTGCATCCCCCGCAAGCCCCAGGACCTGTCAAAGCGCGAATACTTCGGCAAGGACGTGCCGGAGGAGGGAAGAATCAGGTGGTCCTGGCCGGCGCGCAAGGTCGTGGATTTTGTCCGGGCGTGCGATTTTTTTCCTTTTTCTTCGCCCTGGAGGCATCCCAGGACCCATCTGGGTGCGCAAGAGTTTTCACTCGTCAAGGCCCGCCAAACCGGGTTACCATGCAAGATTCAGCCGGGTACGGTGGGGAAGTCTGTGGATTCCGGCCTTCACATCGCCTGCCAGGATGAGTGGATTTTGGTGAGCAAATTGCTGATTTCAGGTAAATATATCGCCGCCGGAGAGCTGTTGAAGCCCGGCGACCGGGTTACGGAAACCTAAGCGCCACTATGCAAACTGCCGAACAGGAAGTCGTACAATCCAAACTCCAGACGTTGTTCTCGGAAGTCCTTCACGTAGGTGTTCCGTCGGTGGAGACCGATCTATTTGACTCGGGAATTCTCGACTCGCAGCGGTTCGTCGAGTTGCTTTTGCAGATCGAGCAGAATTTCCAGACTCAGATCGATCTTGAAGACTTCGAGATCGAGAACTTCCGCTGTATCGAGAAGATTGCCGGGCTGATCGTGCAACACCAGAATGCTGCCGCGGCTGCCGCCGCCAGTCACGGCGTCGAAGTCTAGCCTTTCTCCTCCCGCGCAGGCAGTATCCTACCCGCCTCGAGTTGTCCCCAGGGCCTTCCTCGTCTTCATCCTGAATCTTTGGTTGACCCGAGACGCAACCCGGGCTCGAGGTGTGCCTGGAGATCAGCGTGCGCGCGAGCCTGGAAGCCGCGAAGCGGAAGGATCGCCGCTGCGAAAACAGGTCCGGGGATACTCAGCATCGCTTACTGCGTGATCTCGAACACCACGCCGGATCCGCTGCCCCCGTTCTTGGTGGTGCCGTAGAGATTTCCCGAAGCATCCATCACAAGGCCGCCGTAAGGATTGGCCCCGTCACTGCCACCCGTGAAGGTGTAGAGGATCGATTCGCTCCACTGGCCGGGTTGCGTCTGCGTGAGCTTGAAGACGGTTCCAGCGGCTTTGCTTCCGCCGTATTCAGTGGTTCCGTAGAGATTGCCCGCGGCGTCGAGCAGCAGAGGCCCATTGGGCCGGAAGGCGCCGCCGCTTTTCTTGTTGAAGCTGAAGAGCACGGTGTTGCTCCAGCCTCCGCCTGCTTTCTTGCTGACCTCGACGATCGCGCCGTAGCCTCCGGTGACGTTATGGGCTCCGCCAAAGGCGGCCGCGCCGTACACGTTCCCCGCAGCGTCCAGCGTCAGGGTTGTCAACCCCGCGCCCAGGCTGCCTTTGCGGCCGTAATTGTGCATCACCCGTTCTTTCCAGGCGCCACCCGCCTGCGGCACCAGTTCGAAGACATTGCCGAAGTTATCCACGCTTCCGCCGCCGGTGGCGCCGTAGAGCTTGCCGGAAGAATCGAACACCAGTCCGCCTGCGGGGTTGGCTCCGTCACTTCCGCCCTTGAAGCTGTACAGAATCGTCTCTGCCCAGGTGCTCTTGGCCAGTTCGAAGATGGCTCCGTAGCCGTTCGCCCCGCCATAGGGAGTGATGCCGTACACGTTGCCTGTGGCATCCAGCGTAACCGCGGCCGAGGGCTCAATACCGTCTGTGCCGTCGACATCGAAACTGTGTAGAACCTTCTCGGTCCAGACTCCGCCTCCTTGTGGCTTCAGTTGAAAGACGGTGCCGTAGGTCTTGGTGCCGCCATTGGCGGTCGTTCCATAGAGATTCCCGGAAGCATCCAGGACCAGACTGGCGGTGGGACCATTGCTGTCTTTGCCGCCGCTGAATCCGTAGAGGATGGTTTGCGTCCAGTTGCCGCCGCCCTGCGGAGTCAACTCAAAAACCGTGCCGCAACCCGGGCTTTTGCAAGCCGTGCCGCCCGCCTGGGTAGTTCCGTAGAGATTTCCGGCGCCGTCGAACACCAGACCGGCTTGCGGCAGAGCTCCATCTGCCCCGCCGGCAAAGGTGTGGAGCACCTGCTCGGTAGGTTTTTGCCCGGAGCCGGCGCCGGCGGCTGCTACCACGGCCAAAATCACCGCGGCCACGGCCAGCACTGACAGAATCACCGTAAAGCGGTCACGTTGCATGGTTCCTCCCCAAGAGCCTGAAATCACCCTCACCATCAATCCGTGTCCGGCGCTTCCGGTGGGCTTGTGTCGTTGATGAAGTATTCGGCATTGCGTGGTGCCTGGATGGTCTTGAAAACCCGCGGCGACTGATGAAAGTCGAAAAAGTCAAAAAGGTTGTCGGCATAGGCGTCCGCGTAAATGCCGGGGGGAATCGGTCCCAGGGGGCCGGTCGCGTCGCCAAACACGTACTCGATGAACTTCAGTACGCTGCCGAAGTCATGATTCAGCTTGGAAATGTATGCGTTCGGCGTATAAGCGGAGACCACGACTAACGGAACACGAAAACCGTAGGCGTATCCCGTGCCCCAGCCATTGGTCTGCCCGATGCGGAATGGGGGAACGTGGTCATACCAGCCGCCCCAGTCGTCCCAGGTCACCAGGATCGCCGTGTTCGACCAGTACTTCGGGTTGCAGGTGCTGTTCCCGATGGCGTTAACGATCGAGGCCACCCAGGACGGTCCCAGTCCCTTGTTGCTGCTGGGGTGGTCGGACTGGGCAGCAGTCGGCATCACCCAGTTCACCTGGCTGAGGTTACAGTTGCCGATGTCGGTGAGTATCTGCTTCGAGTTCAGGACCACGTTGTTCTGAAAATCCGCGCCCGTACAGACGCCGTTGTTGGGCACGCACAGGTGGCGAATCGAATTCGGCGCGGTGAACATGGAGTAACCCAGCGGCGTGTAATATTTCCATGTGATCCCGGCGCCGTTCAGCACATCGATGAGAGTAGGCCGCTCGAAGCAGGGATAGGTCGTCTGATTCTCCAGGCCCGACGGACTCACCAGCTTCACGTATTCTCCAGAAGGCGCCGTGCAGCCAATGGCCACGCCCTTGCCGTTCATGTTCGGACTGCTGGAGGCGAATAGTTCACTGAACTCGGTGGGGGCGGACGTTCCCCCGATGATGAATTGATGACCGGGATAGCTGTCTCCCTGGTGGGTAGAGAACATGCGGTCGCCAAAGCCGTACTGCTCCGCCAGCTGAAAATAAGGATCCATGGTGTGATCGGAGTTGTCGGCGTAGGCGAACTGGGGATTGGCGGGGCACTTGGTCCCCGCGTTCGGAGTGCAGGTGATCAGATCGGCTCCATCCATTTTTCCGCCGTCGTACATGGCCAGGAAATTCTTGTGGGAATGGCCGAGATCGTAGGTGGTAGCGAGAGGCTGGGCGGAGAAATTGATTTTCTGGCCCTTGGAATTGATTCCCCAGGTCTGGATGTCGGCCCCGGCGGCGATCAGATTGGGATCGTTGAACAGGTTATCGGGGGTGCGGTTCTCCTGAAAAATCACGATCACATGCTGAAACGGAGTCGTCTGGGCGAGCGCGAGCGAGGTGCCCAGAAAAACAAGAATGATGACCCTGCAAACCAGCTTCATTGCCAATCCTCTTTGGTTAGTAACGTGGTGACGGCAGCGCGCAAACAAGGGGATAAGATCCGAAAAACCTGGAGGTCGGAAACATGGAGTTCGGGGCACCCAACAGCCAGAAACGCACCTCAATTGGCGATGATTGACCCAGGCTCAATCGTCTGAGTGCTGGGGGAGGGCCCCAGGGTCGGCCACGGATGCGGGTTTCGCGCCCGTGACTACATAAAGTCCGGGCTATTCTGCTTTAACCAATCAGCGATGTCAAGATCGATGTTGCCCTGCCGGCATGCTTAAGAAGTTCAACCCGGAGTCCAATGACTCCATTGAAGCGCTATCCCTTTGAATTCTTGCGAGCAGGCGGCGCCTCCAGCCAGATCGGCTTCAGACCGACCGGCACGCTGCCCTTCTCGATCGTGTGTTTTCCGCCGGCCAGATCCAGATAGTCGACATACCTGGCGTCCACCTTCACCGGCACGGTCGTACAATTTCCCCGGCCGCAGGTCTGCGACCGGTCCCACACCGCCAGATATTGCGATCCGTCCGGCCTGGTGAAGGAGCAGTTGGGCTGAGTCTTGGTCTCGGTGCAGCCGGTCAGGGTTGCTCCGACCATCCACTTGTAGACCTCGGCATACGCCTTCGCGGCCGGCGTTGGCCCCGTCTCCTCGTCCCATAGGACGCCGGTGTCCTCACCGTTCCAGGCGTACCAGTACATGCGCTGCAGACCTGCCGCCCACGAGGCGATATGGTACTGCCCCACGAAGGCTACCTGCATGTCGGGATCGCTTACGCAGAAGCGGCTGACCTTGCTCCAGCTGCCTTCGGTGTTCCACAGCGGCATATCCTGGACGCCATCCTTCTTCATCACCTTGCGGATTTCCTCGACGCGCGGAGCGATGTCATCGGAGTCGTAATGGCCGCTCGGGCACTCGCCCTTCAGATAGGCGTGGGTGGCGATGACATCGACGTACTTCTTGCCCCCCGCGGCCAGGTAGGCATCGGTCCAGTAGACGCCATTCCAGTCAGTCTTGCCGCTCTCCGGATGGTTGTTCACCCAGCCGGTTCCGGGGGAAACAATCATGGCCTCGGGATCGGAAGCCTTCACGATACTGCGCAGATCCTGAGTCATTCGCACCATCTGGGCCATGTTGCCATGCCAGAAAAACAGGTCGTGCGGCTCGTTCCACACTTCCCAGTACTTGATGCGGCCGTGAGCGTGCCTGACGATGGCAGTCACAAAATCTTTCCAGGCCTGGTTCGAACCGGTGCCGTCCTCGGTGAGATCGCGCGGAGGATGGCACGACCCCGATCCCGCGTTCTTGTGCTGGCACTTGTCATCGTTGCGATCGCCCGTAATCCACTCCGGGACACCTCCGAAGGTAAACAGGACTTCGAGATGGTGTTCGTGAGCCGCGTCCAGCCAGCGATCCAGCACGTCCCAGTCATAGGAACCGGGCCGGGGCTCCATCTGTAGCCATTTGGTGTGCGTGTCCCAGAGGCGCAAAGTACCGAAGGGAACGGAGGGAAAAGGCTCACGTTTTACCACTCCTTCGTGAGCGATCATGCCGAAAAATGTGTTGGGGACCGGTTCCTGCGCCCAGGCGGTCAATGCCAGAAGGAAAAGAACCGCAACCAGGACTTCGATGGACTTCCTCATGTCTTGCAGCCTCCTGCAGTCTTAACGGTGGCTGCTTTCATTCTGTCTTAAGTTGCGGGTTCCTGCAAATGCGGGCGCGGGTTTTCAAACCGGGATGCGGAGTGAAGAAATCTGCTCCGAATGTACTTCCGAGACCTAGTTGGCCCTCGCCCTTCCTGCCACAATCTGCGGCTCCGGACTGTCCGTACGTCCGCCATCTCCACGCATTGAGGGTAAACCGATGTCCTTCGCTAAGAAGGGCAGGGGCCAGTCTCCCTGCCTTTCGAGAGCATCAGGATGTGTCCGTAGAACGCGGTTGCGACGGTGGCTGACGGGAGCGTTTCTGATTTTCCTGCTTGTCGCGCCACACGCGCTTGCCCAATTGGCTGAGTTCAATTCCTCGGATGACGATCCATTTATCGAGCACGACATTGCTCCTGTTCCTAAGAATTTTCAGGGTCTGATGAATCACTCGCCCGGAACCTGGCCCACCATCCCCTTTCACGGGCAACGCTTGTGGGAGACGCGGACGACCTGGGCTGACATGAATCCTTCGCAGGGAGTCTACGACTGGAGCCACCTCGACAAGTGGCTGAAGGAAGGAAGAGAACACAAAGTTGCCTATATGCTGACCCTGGCGTTGACCCCGCAATGGGCGTCTTCGGCTCCGGACGACCCGCAGTGCAACGACGCGCCCGGGGAATGCGACCCTCCCGACGATCTTACTACCGACGGCCTGGGCACCGATCAGCATTGGATCGATTTCCTCACCGCGGTCGTCAATCATGCCGCCGGACGCATCAAGTACTGGGAGATATGGAACGAGCCGTATGAAAAGTTTTATTGGAACGGGACCTATCGGCAACTGGTGAGGATGGCCCAGGATGCGCGCATGGTGATTCAGTCCATCGATCCGAATGCCCGAGTCCTCAATGGCGGCGTCCCTGCGCAACATCGTTTTGCTTTGAAATGGTGGTACGGCTATGCCGCCGCCGGGGGCTTTAATTATGCCGACATCATCGCCCTCCACGGCGATGTGCGCACCTTCCCGGAAGAATGCGGAGTCTATCCTCAGCCAGAAAACCTGATCAACGTGGCGGCCGCCCTCGAAACCGTCCTGCTGCAATATGGACAGGACGAAAAGCCTGTCTGGGACACCGAAGCCAGCTGGGGGCCGACCGTCAATGACTGTTTTAACGATCAGGATCTTCAGGCGGCGTTTCTGGCACGCTTCTACTTTATGCACCGCTCGCTGGGTTTCGGACGGTTCTACTGGAGGGCGTGGATCGACCAGGATGGCGGGCTCTACGATTTCCAGAACGGAATTCACAAAGCCGGAATCGCCTACGGCGTCATCCACTATTGGCTCCTGGGCAACACTCTGATCACTCCGTGCGCGGCCCTCGGGACTCTCTGGACGTGCGACTTCACGGGTCCGGACGGCTATGTCGGCCAGGCGATCTGGGACACTTCGAAATCCTGCAGTGATGGGGTTTGCGATACCGGCAACCAAACGGTCGATCCGCAATTTGTGGATTACGTGGATCTGGACGGGAATACCACCCAGATCGAGGACAATACCGTGCCCGTTGGGGCCAAGCCTATATGGCTGGAAAACATGCAGGATCAGATGCGCAAACTCATGTCGCGCTAGCGGCTTGGCCGCGCCTTGCAAGTTTTTTCATCTTGCTTCCACCCGGGCGATAAGGGAGAATGTAGCTCGACGGGCTGTCCCCGCAGCCTGAATTCCCAGTTGCCTTTGGGTCGGGTCCCCTTCCTGCCCTTGCCGTTCCGGAATTCAAGCGAATCGAGAGGAGTGAAGCAACATTATGTCGTTTCTCAGGAATACAACTCTGCGTGCCAACCTGGCAAAGTCGCCCGTGCGCCGGCCCCTGATCTGGCTGCGCCACCGCGGGCTGCACGACTCAGATTTGTTCCTAGCCTCCTATCCGCGCTCGGGCAACACCTGGCTGCGCTTCGTTCTCTCGGAAGCTTTGAGCGGCCAGGAAATCGACTTCGACAACATCAACAGCTTCATCCCTGAACTCAAGTGGCACAAGCAGGCCAGAGCGCTCCTGCCAGGGCAGGGACGCGTTATCAAGACCCACGAACCCTACCGCAAGGAATACAGGAAAGCGATCTACATCGTACGCGACGTCCGGGACGTAGCCCTCTCCGCTCATGCCCGCACCGCCGAAATCGGCATCTCCGATCCCCAGTTCGATGTCTTTCTGCGCAAGTTTCTGGAAGGCCACGCCAACCAGTACGGCACCTGGCACGTTCATCTGCGCTCGTGGCTGGATGGACCTCTGGCCGGCGACGGGAAGTTGCTGGTCATCAAGTTCGAAGACCTGCGCAAGAACCCCGAAGATGCGGTAACCCGGATGGTGGAGTTTGCCGAAGTCAAGGTGGATACCGCCCGGATCCGCGCCGCCCTGGCCAACAACTCCGTCGAGCGTATGCGGGCCAAGGAAGAGAAGTCGAAAAAACTCTTCCAGAGCAAGACCGAGCACGGACGCTTCGTGCGCAAGGGCGCCATCCAGGGCTGGAGAGCCTCGATGACCACCGCCCAGTTACAGATATTCGAGAGCTACGCCGGAGCGGAACTGGCCCGCATGGGTTATCCCAGCGCTGCGGAAGTTGAAGCCGCCCGCGCTCCCCTGCAGCCGGTGACCAGCTAGGGCCTGGGCAGGCCCGCCCCGGGCGGGCCGTCACACAGAAGTCCCAACCGGCCCGGTAACCAGCGGGCAGAGTTACTGCGAATCAGTACGACCCTTGTTACCGCCGTAGTCCACTCCCTTCAGAGACCTACTCCATCGCGCGGAACCCCCCTACAGTTGGCCTCAGCGGACTTGAACGTGAAGTCCCCCAAATCCGCGTTGAGGCTAAGCTATGTTCCCCTATCTGGCGGAAAGTGTTCGGCCGATCGAATCTTCGAATTTATGTTCTATTTCTCTCGCGAAAGCCGGAAAGACTCTTACCAGCCGCGTCGTTGTCGTCGTCGTTGGACTGTTCTCTCTGTTGGTGGTCTCTGCCCAGGCGCAAGGGGGCGGCCAGAAACGCGACGACATTCCCATCTACCCGCGGTTCATGAACGTCATCGATCACTCGCCCGGGACCTGGCCCCAGGTGCCGTTTCACTCCCTGCGCTTGTGGGATACCGACACGCGATGGGCCGATCTGAATCCTTCGCAGGGCACCTATGATTGGACCCATCTCGATAAGTGGCTCTCTACCGCGCAGAAGCATCCTGGCACCACGTTTCTGTTCACCCTGGCGATGACGCCGCGTTGGGCTTCTTCGAATCCCGATGACCACGTTTGCCACTATGCTCCCGGCGAGTGCGATGCGCCCAACGATCTTAATGCCGACGGCACGGGAACCGACCAGCACTGGAAAGACTTCGTGACCGCGGTCGCCACCCACGTCAACGGGCAGATCAACCGCTGGGAAATCTGGAACGAACCCTACGAGAAGTTCTACTGGAACGGGACGGTCTTTCAGCTGGCCCGCATGGCGCAGGATGCGCGCGCCATCATTCTGAGCATTGATCCCACCGCGAAACTGCTGAACGGTGGAGTCGAGGCGCAGCATCCCTGGGCTCTGCGGTGGTGGGACGCCTACGGCGCGGCGGGAGGCTTGAACTATGCCGACATCCTTGCTCTGCACGGTGACGTGCGCGTCATTCCCGAAAAGTGCGGCGTCTTCCCCGAAGCCGAAAGCCTGATCACGGTGATGGGGAATCTGAAGGCGATCCTGAAGAAATACGGCCAGCAAGATAAGCCGGTCTGGGACACGGAAGCCAGTTGGGGACCGACCGATCGCGATTGCTTTACCAATCGCGACCTGCAGGCCGCCTTTCTGGCCCGCTTCTTCCTGTTGCACCGTTCGGTGGGAATCCGGCGCTTCTGGTGGAGAGGCTGGATCGATTCCGGCGACGGTCTCTACGATCAGGAGACCGGCATCACCAAGGCAGGGCTGGCCTACACCAACCTGCACTCCTGGCTGATGACTGTTCCCCTCACGATGCAACCTTGCACCGTCAGCGGCACCATCTGGACCTGCAACTTTAAAGGGCCGAAAGGCTATCGGGCGCAGGCCGTGTGGGACACTTCGCAAACCTGCAAGGATGGGAATTGTGAATTCAGCGCATATTCGCCCGACCCTCAATTCACCGACTACAAGACGCTTGACGGCAACACCATCCAGCTGATCGGCAACCCGGTTCCGATCGGGGCCAAGCCGGTCTGGCTGGAAAACTGATCGATCCTCAGCGGGCTTTGCGCCCGCTGCGCCTGACAGGGTACTCCTAGCCATAGGAGTACCCTTTATGTTGCAAGTCCTTTCATCTTGATCTTCCATCCAACTTGGGGCAGAATGGGCGATCTAAGCGCAACTGGCCCATTTAGCCAGCATTTTGAAGCACTTGGCTGCCTCCACCCATTTGGTAAGCCGGTTGCCGCCCAACTGTTGCCGTCACAGACTTTAGGACCGATCAGCGAACATGGACCTGCGAATCGAATCGACGCATCTTGGCGGTATTTGTGTCCTGGCGCCCCAGGTTTTTCAGGACGAGCGCGGCTTCTTCACCGAGGTTTTCCGGGCCGACCAGTTCAAGTCCATGGGCCTGCCATATGAGTTTGTTCAGGACAACCACTCGGGCTCGGTTCGCGGGGTTCTGCGGGGGCTGCACTTCCAGTGGGAACCTCCCATGGGCAAGCTGATGCGGGTGACGCGCGGCACCGCTTTCCTGGTGGCGGTCGATATCCGCAAGGGTTCGCCCACGCTGGGCAAATGGTTCGGAGCGGAGATTTCCGCCGAGGGCCGGAAGCAGGTCTGGGCGCCCGCCGGTTTCGCGCGGGGCTTTTGCGTGCTCTCCGATTACGCCGAAGTTCAATACAAGTGCACCGGGGTTTACAACAACAAAGGCGAATCGGGAATTCTGTGGAACGACGCTGAGATCGGCATTCAGTGGCCGATTTCCGATGTTCAACTCTCCGACAAGGATCGCAAGGCGCAGACGCTCGAACAATGGCTGGCGCGGCCCGAAGCGGAAAACTTCACGTATTCAGAACAACACTCTTTGGTGGGGAGATAGCTTCGATGAGGATTTTGATCGCGGGTGGGGCGGGTTACGTGGGGTCGGTTCTGGTCCCCAAGTTACTGGATCGCGGCTACGAGGTCGACGTTTGTGATCTGTTCTGGTTCGGCAATCATCTGCCGGAGCAGACGGGAATCATCCGCAAGGACATCTTCGACATTACCGTGGAAGACCTGGAGCCTTACCAGCAGGTGGTTTTTCTCGCCGGGCTGTCCAACGATCCCATGGCGGAGTACTCACCCAGCCAGAATTTTGTCTTCAACGCCGCGGCTCCCGCCTATCTGGCCTACGTCGCCAAGAAGGCCAACGTGAAGCGTTACGTCTACGCCAGCTCGTGCTCGGTGTATGGCTATACCGATAACGAGCTGTTCGACGAGAGCCGGCCGGTTTCGTCTTCTTATCCTTATGGCATCTCCAAGCTGCAGGGCGAGCAGGCGGTGATGAACCTGATGGACGAGGGCTTCTCGGTCATCTCCTTGCGCAAGGGGACGGTTTCGGGCTACAGCCCGCGCATGCGTCTGGACCTGATCGTCAACACCATGTTCAAGAACGGCGTGCGCAACCGCGAGATCACCGTGAACAATCCTTCGATCTGGCGGCCGATCATCAGCATCGAGGATGCGACCAACGCTTACATTCGCGCCATCGAGGCCAGCGACAAGATCTCCGGCATTTTCAACATCGCCTCCGGCAATTACACGGTGGGCGAGGTCGGCGACCTGGTGAAGATGGCTATCGAAGAGGAGCTCGGAATCTCGGTGCGCTTGACCATCCACCACAAGAAAGACTTCCGCAACTACAAGGTGAGCATCCAGAAAGCGGAAAACATGCTCAGCTTCCATCCCAACCACGACGTCAAGGCGATCGTGAAAAATCTGATCCTCAACATGGAGCGCTTCCAGGACTGGGATAATCCCGAGTACTACAACATCGAGACCCTGAAGCTGCTCTCGGCGAGAAACGGACTGCGCAACCTGGCCGAGGTGGCCTGATGAAGGCAGTCCTGATCGGGGCCAACGGGCAACTGGGAAGCGATCTCTACAAGGTGTTTCGCGGCGCCGGCGACGAAGTGGTGCCGCTGACGCACGCCGAGCTTGATGTCTGTTCGGAGTCGCGCGTCGCCGAGGTTCTCGACCAGCATAAGCCAGACCTGGTGCTCAACACGGCAGCCTTTCACAAAGTGGAGGAGTGCGAGAAGAAATCCGGCCTCGCGTTTCAGGTCAACGGAACGGCAGCCATGAACCTGGCCCAGGCGGCGCAACGCGCCGGCGCGGTTCTGGTTCACTTCAGCACCGACTACGTATTTGGCGGCGATGAAAAACGGTCGCCCTATGCCGAAGGCGACCGCCCGGCACCGCTGAACGTCTACGGCGTATCGAAACTGTGCGGCGAAGAGCTGATCGCATTCAGCTGCGAGCGTTATTTCGTAGTCCGAGTCTGCGGACTGTACGGCGTTGCCGGCAGCAGCGGCAAGGGCGGCAATTTTGTGGAGACCATGCTGAAGAAGGCTGCGGCCGGGGACTCCATCCGGGTGGTGGATGACCAGGTTTTGACGCCGACCTATACCGTGGACCTGGCGGAGGCCGTGCGCAAGCTGGTTTTGACCGGCCAGTTCGGGCTATATCACCTCAGCTCCGAGGGCGAGTGCTCGTGGTACGAGTTCACGCGGCAGATCTTCGAGAGCGCCGGTATCGAGGCGCAGCTTTCCCCGGTGAAGACCAGCGATTTTCCCAGCCCGGTGAAACGGCCGGCTTACTCCGTCCTGAGTAAAGCCAAGGCGCGCAGTGTGGGGGTGAACATTCCGTCCTGGCGGGATGCCCTGCCGCGTTATCTGAAGGAACGGGTGGGGAAGGGGATTTCGAGCCTTCCGGTTCCGGCCTAGAGCCGGCCTGGAGGCTGCAAGTTTGTTCATCATGGCGGTGTGGTTAACATTGACATTCGCCTGGAATGACCAGAAAATTAGGGAAATCGTGCATTCGCTTGCGCATGACGCAGCTCCTTCGTTAATCCCCCCTTACAACGCGAATCGCTCTTAAGTGCAGTTGGAGAAGAAAGATGAGTATCAAGGCAGTTCTGGTGGTCCTTCTGGCGTCCCTGTCGGCTTCGGCGCAGAGCGTTACTTCCTTCGAGGGAATTGACGCCTCGCAGGTAGCGCACCCGAAATTCGATGTCGATCCCAATGGCGCCGTGGGCACCAAGCAGTACATGGAATGGACCAACGTGTATTACCAGGCCTTCGACAAGCACAGCCTCGCGCCTATCTGGTCGTCGCCCCAAACCGGCACGCAGCCGTTCCAGAGCGCAGGCCTGAGCAACTGCACCAACGTCGGCGGGGATGGCATCATCACCTTCGATCGCCTGGCTCGTCGCTGGATCATGGCGATGCGCTCGACCGTCGGCAGCAACAACTATTATTACTGCGTTGCCGTTTCCAACACCGACGACCTCAGTTCACCCTCGCTGAATTGGCACACCTACCAGTTTTCTTTGAACCCGTTCCTCACCAACTCCAAGGGAAAGGTGTTCTGGCCGGATTGGCCGAGATGGGGCACGTGGGGGAATGCTTACTACGTTTCCTTCGACCTCAATGACGCCTCCAATGGCTACGAGCAAGTCGGAGTTGTGGTTTGCGCGCTCGACCGCACCAACATGCTTACCGGGGCGACGCTCAACCCCATGCAGTGCTTCAGCGATCCCAGTCCCATACCAAAGAACGACGCGTTGTATCTGAAGCACAGCGTGATTCCGGCCGATATCGAGGGACCGAATGCACCGCCCTCGGGCCGCGATGAGTATATGATCAGCATCCAGAACCCGGTGCATGATCAGCACACCACGACCTCCAACACCGTGAACCTGTGGCAGTTTCATGTGGATTGGAATAATCCCGGGAACTCTTTTCTGGTCAGCGCGCCCCTCAACGTGGATACCTACACGCAGGGATGCTACAACCCGCGCGATGTCTCCTCGGCCAACTGCGTTCCCGAGTTGAGCAGCAAGAACACGCAGAACAAGATCGACTCCGTGGGCGACCGCTTGATGCCCCGTTTCGCCTACCGCAATTTCGGGAGTTACGAGTCCTTCCTGGTCAGCCATACAGTGCTGGTGGGAACCACCAACAAACAGACCGGAATTCGCTGGTACGAACTGCGGGGCGACGGCGTAAACGCGCCGAGCCTGTATCAGAGCGACACCGTGAACCTGAACTCGCTGTTCCGCTTCATGCCCAGCATCGCGCAGGATAAGGTTGGAAATGCCGCCGTCGGCTATAACACCTCGAATGGGGCCAACCATCCCGGAATCCGGGCGGCCTGGTGGAATCTCACCAATTCGACGCAGCCCAAGGAACTGATTATCACCAAGGGTACTGGGGACGAGGAAAACTCGCCGCGATACGGAGATTACAACAGCATGACGGTCGATCCGGTGGACGATTGCACGTTCTGGTTTGTGTCCGAGTACTTTCAGACCGATCAGACCGGCAACCAGATCGACTGGAGCACCCGCATCGCGCATTTCAAAGTCTCGACCTGTAAATGAGGGCGCAAGACCGGTTCACAGGCCGGAGAAGACGCCGGCAACTCCCCTCTGACAAACTGATTGATGGTTCGAGTTGCGGCGGATCGGCGCTGTGGCCGCAGTTATCTGACTGGGAGCGTCTCTGAAATATGAGTGCAACGCAAAGACTAGACCCGGACCTGCTGACAGAACGTACGCCCTCGCTCGCCTCCGATCCGGATCGGGTGGACATTCTCGGGGTGCGCGTCCGTCCCTGGAACCTGGCCCGGACGGTCGAGGCCGTGGAAGAGTCTATCGGCCGGGGAGAGCGCCGTTATGCAGTATTCATCAACGTCTATAACGTCATCGAATCGCGGCGCAATGCGCCGTACCGTCAGGCCCTGAACGATGCCGATTTCCCCATGGCCGATGGCATACCCCTGGTGTGGGCGAGCGGAGTGTTAGGCCGGCCAGTCGGCGGACGCGTCTGTGGCCCCGATTTTCTCACCGCCATGAATGCCCGCGCTGCCGAGAAGGGCTATACCGTCTACATCATGTGTGGTGGCGACAAGAAAGCCGAGCGCACCGCCGCTGCCTTTCAGGCGCAGTACCCCAGCCTGAAAATTGTCGGCGCGTGGACGCCGCCCATGGGTCCCATCGAGGGCAAGCTCAACGAATACATTCTGGGGGAGATTCAGCGGACGCAGCCGGACATCTTCTGGGTGGGTCTGGGCGCGCCCCTGCAGGAACGGTGGGTGTGGACCAATCGCGAACGCATTGAAGCCCGGTTCACGGGCGCGGTCGGCGGGGCCTTCGATTACCACATCGGTATGCGCAAGCGCGCGCCGAAATGGATGCAGCGCCGCGGCCTCGAGTTCTGGTATCGCATCAGCCAGGATCCCAGCCTGATCTGGAAAAAGCGGCACTACGAGGATTTTCACAAGTTCATCCTGCCGGTGCTCTACCAGCGGATGACGCGGGGCAGAAGTAAGTAAGAGTAGCTCCGAGCAGCCCACGGCTGTCCTTATGGGAGCGCGGGTTCTGGGCTCCGCCCTAGCGGCGCGAAACGCTCATCTGTTTCTGCATCCATTGCCAGGCCGACGAGACGCTATCCCGCAACGAGCGCCTGGTCTTCCACTGCAGAAGCTGATACGCCCTGGAGGGGTCCGCGACCAACGCAGGCGGATCGCCGGGCCTGCGGGGCACGATCTTCGCCGGAACCCTCTTACCCGTCACCTCTTCAATCGTGCCGATGACTTCCTTGACCGACGAGCCCTGGCCGGTCCCCAGATTCACGGTGAAGGAGGGCTTTCCTGCCAGCAGGTGCTGCAAGGCGATGACGTGGGCCTCGGCCAGGTCGACGACGTTGGTGTAGTCGCGGATGGGGGTGCCGTCCGGGGTCGGATAGTCGTCGCCGTAGATCTGCAACTCGCCCATGCCCGCGGCCGCGCGCAGCGCCAGGGGGATCAGGTGAGGCTCGGGATCGTGACACTCCCCGATCTCGCCACTTTCATCCGCCCCGGCGGCATTGAAGTACCGCAGGCTGGCGTAGCGCAAGCCGTAGGCGGGATCGTAGGACTCCAGCGCCTGCTCAAACATCACCTTGGAGATTCCATACGGATTCACGGGCAGGCGGGGATATTCTTCGGTAATCGGCATTTTGGCCGGGGCCCCGTATACCGAACAGGTCGAGGAGAAGATCACGATCTTCCTCTGCGCATCCACCACCGTGTTCAGGAGCGAGAGTCCGCCCTCGACATTATTGCGGAAGTATTTCCGCGGATTGGTCATCGACTCGCCCACGTAATGATTGGCCGCGAAGTGCATCACCGCATCGGTCCGCTTGACGGCCTCGAGCAGCTTCTTGCTATCGTGGACGTCGCCGACCACCATCTCGAACCCCTTGGCCAGGAATTCGAAGCCAGTCGAGAGATTGTCGTAAATCAGAACCTCGAGCCCGGCCTTGCGCAACACTCGCGCCGTATGACTGCCGATGTATCCCGCGCCTCCAACCACCAGAATCTTCACCGAACCCGTCCTCCTCAAGCCCTGGATCGTCTTTGCTGATTCGTCACTCAGATGAAACGGAAAGGATAATTCGACCGGGGAGAGTCAGCGAAAACCGCTGCTGCGATCGTTCTCTACCTGGAGGCTTCCAGAATAAGGCACGCGGCCATGGGCGTCAATGCGGCTCGCCACGCCCATTGAAGATGTTCCCTGAACGGCACGGTGGCAGGCGGGACCGATTTTCGGGCAAGAAAAAAAGCCGCGTCGCACGCGGCTTGCCAGAGCAGGATTCTCGTCGGTCGAGTTACTTCTTTCCGACGTTGTTGTGTTTGTCGCGGTAGATTTTCTTGCTTTGCTTTTCCTCGAGACCGTTGAGCTGTCTCTGTTCGTGCTTGGTGAGATGGCCGTTATGTTTGGCCATGTCCCTTTTCTCCTGATTCTCGATCCTCTGTTCACCCTTCTCCAGATTGGCTGTCTCTCCGGGGGTCAGCTTGCCGCTCTTGACGCCGCGGGCAATGCGGTCCTGCTGGTACTTTTCGCGGTCATTTACTTCGTTGACGCGCGGGTGTCCGGGATCATGAACGCCCGGTCCAGCGTCAGACCCGGAGGCCGGCCCAGTAGTGGCTGGGGCCTGAGGAGTCGTGGTGGTGGCTTGGGCAGCGGCGAGACCTGTCATCATCAAGGCCACGGCCAAAAGTAGCAGGGGGGTTGTCCATTTCTTCATGTCTTTCAACCTCAAGCGCGGATTTTACCTCAACTCGCCCATCTTAAACCCTGGCCCGCGGCTTTAGTTGCAGGGGGTGTAACTCGATGTGTACCAGTCATTTCTCAGGCTTCCACAGGAAACGCGGTCGGCCACTGCCTCGGCCGTTGGCGGTACGAAAGTACCGTTTACCTGTCCGCGCAGCCAGCCTAAAGTATTGAGTTATAAGCGTCAATTCTGATCCGCGAGGGGGTCGGCCAGCGCCAGCTTTTCCTGCGTTTCAAGTATTTATAAGTAAAAGGTTTCATAGACATGAGGAGAGCCAAGGCGCTCAGGCCTCTGAACTACAGGTGATCTGAACTAATGACTCAGCCCAACCCGCCCGCTGAGAAACCGGAGCCGATCCGGGTGCTGGCTGCCGACAGCACCCGTATGAACAGCCAGCTCCTGGTCGATGCTCTCCGCCGGGATGACAATCTGTCTCTGATCGAAGTGGAACCGACCGCCTCGGCCATCCTCATGGCTCTCGAAAGCGCCCGGCCGGACGTTATCCTGGTCAGTCCGACGCTGGAAGACAATCCCACGCTCGGCTTTCAGATTGTCCGCCAGGTTCGCGCCGATCACGCCAAGACCCAAGTCGTC
>Ga0335080_10000985_pt1 | contig 27174 bp, 26 predicted proteins | sample Lox_Sample_34_FD_206720 | JGI IMG/M metagenome (GOLD analysis project Ga0335080, IMG submission 206720) | Soil microbial communities from Loxahatchee National Wildlife Refuge, Florida, United States - Lox_Sample_3.4 | ecosystem: Environmental > Terrestrial > Soil > Wetlands | place: USA... | reverse complement strand
GTGCTTGCGGGCTGGCGGCCTCAATCCGGACAAGAGCGCCTGCTTTAGCCAATCTCAATCTGTTGCGGTTTACCAAGGCCTTATGATCGGTCCAGCACACGTCACGACCGTCTTGCCGCGCGCCGCGGTCGCGGGCGCGCTCCTTGCGCTTGGCTTTGCGCTGTCCGGCTGCGCCGACATGAGCGACAGCCTGAGCACGGCCTTCGCCGACCCCGCCAAATACGAGCTCTGGGATTGCACCCAGCTCGAGCCCGAGCGTAAACGCCTCGCCGACCGCACGGCCGAGGTCCAGGGGCTGATGGCGAAGGCCGAGACGGGCGCCGCGGGGCCCGTTGTGGCCGAGCTTGCCTATCGCAACGAATATGTCGCGCTGCGCGGTCAGGCCCATTATGCGGAGGAGGCCTGGCGCCGCAATAAATGCCGGGAAACGCCGCAGCCGGTGGCGCCCGCGCCCGCCAATGTCAGGCCGGCGGCTCGGTCCAAGTCCGGCACCGCCGTGTATTGAAGGCGGCCTTCAGGGCCGCCAGTCGTAAATCCAGCGCTGCCGCGCCATCAGTCCCTTCGGTCCCAGCGTGCGAATAGCGACGTCGCGCGCCAGCGCGAGGGGGCCCGCAAGATGATAGGTTCGCCCGTTTTTTCGGGCCGTGTGCTGGACCCGAGCAACGCGCGGGCGCCTGAGCTTTGCGTAATGCTTCAAAGCAGTGCTGACCTGCTTGCCGGTGTCCAGCGGACTTTCGCTCAAAACCTTGGCGAGCACGGCTGCATCCTCGATCGCCATCGCAGCGCCTTGTGCTGCGAATGGCAGCATGGCGTGTGCGGCATCGCCGAGAAGCGCAAAGCTGCCGCTCGTCCATTCGACATCCTCGGGCATCGTATACAATGCCCATCGCTGCCAGACGTCGACCGCACCGATCAGCATCCGCGCCGGGCCCGGCCAGTGCGAGGCGTCGAAGATCGCCTTCAGCTCCGGCCCGTCGCCGGGCGCGCTCCAGCCGGGCCGGTTCCAGGTTCCCGGCACGATCGCGACAATGTTGATCTGCCGCGCTCCCGAAATTGGATAGGCGACGATATGCGCTCCCGGGCCCATCCAGAGCTGCACGCGCGCAGCGGTGTATTCGCGCGGCAATTGCTTGGCGTCGATCGTGCCGCGCCAGGCGATCAGCCCGGAGAATTGCGGTTGCACCTCCGGAAACAAGTGATGCCGCACCGTCGACCAGATGCCGTCGGCGCCGATCAGCGCCATCGCCACTTCCTGGTGCCGTTCGTTGCCGCTGCGCTGGACGATCGTCAGTCCCTTGGCATGGGTTGCGGCATCTTCGAATTGACAGCCGAGCCGCAAATCGATGTCGGGATCCCCGCGTACGGCAGCCGCGAGTGCGGCCTGCAGATCGGCCCGGTGCACGACCCAATAGGGCGCGCCGGCACGCTCTGTCGCTGCCTCGCCGAGCGGCAGGCGGACGATCTCGCTTCCCGCGCGCGCGCTCATGATGCAGACGGCCTCAGGCGTAACGGCCCGCGCGAGCCGCTCCTTCAGGCCGAGGTCGAGCAGCACGCGGCTTGCATTGGGAGAAAGCTGCAGACCCGCGCCGATCTCTTCGAGACGCTCGGCCTTCTCCAGCACGACAACGCGAAATCCACGCGCTGCAAGCGCCAGCGCGGCGGTCAGGCCGCCGATCCCCGCACCTGCAACGAAGATGGTCCGCGACGCGGCCACGCGCGTGTCAGGCGACGTCCTTCAGCACGCATTCCGGCGGACGAGCCTCTCCGGCCGCCAGGTCGGCGGCAAAGCGGTAGAGCGTCGAGCAATAGGGGCAGATGATCTCGTTGTCGTTGCCGAGGTCGAGAAAAACATGCGGATGGTCGAACGGCGGATTCGCGCCGACGCACATGAACTCCTGCGAGCCGATCTCGATGACGGCGACGCCGGCATCGTTGTGGAAGTGGGGAACGACGTTATCGGCCATCTGGATTCACCTTGCGTGGTAACGGACTAGGGGCTTAATCAGCGCAACAGGCACGGGTCGACTTATCGTTGCGGACCGAGAGCTGCGAAATTGATTGATTCCTATCGTCCGGACCACTTATCTGCCCACGGAAATTCGACACAATCTTGTCGCTTCGGAGAAGCCCTTCTTTCGTCGGGGCCGTTGTGTCGTAATTTCGGCACACTACCTCTAGGCGATGCGAGGGAGCCGACGCGGGGCTTGCTTTAAACACGGGGAAACCCGAGGGGTTTCGATGAAACGACGGCGGATCGGTTTGGCGTTGGCAGGCGTGGCGGTCAGTGCGGCGGTATTTGCCGCGCTGTGGCCGCATGCGCGCGAGGCTGGCGAGATTTTCGCCATGCAGGATGACCCGGCCGTGCTGTCGGATTTGCAGATCGATTCTGCCCTGCGGAATAACCAGGCCCTGGTTGCGGAGAATGTCGAGGCCGCTCTTGCGACCAGCGACGCCGATCTTGCCAACAGCTTTGTCGCACTGGCGCACGAGAAAAACGTCGCGATGACGGACGATGCCTCGCGCCGGGTCGCGGACGCGGTTGCGGATGAAAATTCGTCCTCCCATTTCGCAAAACGCTTTGCCACCGGTCTCGTTACCGGCAGTGCAGACGATCTCGCCAGCCTCTCGGGAACCGTCGCGGGCGATCTGTTCGTGATCGGCGACGTGCGGGACGTGGTGCGCGAGACCAAACATCTCGCAATGGGCGAGGAGACCGACCGCCTTGTGCTTGGGCTCGCCGCGGCAGGCCTTGCGGTGACGGCCGCGACCTATGTGACCGTCGGCGGCATGGGGCCGGTGCGGGCAGGCCTGACCGTCGTCAAGGACGCCCGCAAGGTCGGTCGATTGGGCGAGGGACTCGCGCAATGGGCCGGTCGCTCGGCGCGCGAGATCGTCGACGCCCCGGTTCTCGAGCAGGCGGTCGCATCCTCTTCCGTGCTGCGGCCGATCGACAGCGCAAGCGCAATTCGCGCCGCCTTTCGCGCCGAGAAGGCCGGCGCGCTGGTACGGCTCGCCAAGGATGTCGGCCGCATCGGCGAGAAAGCGGGCATGCGAGCCGCGCAAGACACCCTGAAGATCGCCGAAAGTCCGAAAGACGTCGCCCGCGCAGCGCGGCTTGCTGAACAGAAGGGCGGGCAAACCCGCGCCATCATCAAGATTCTGGGCCGCGGCGCGCTGTTGCTTGCGACCGGTGCGTTCAATCTCGCGATGTGGCTGTTCTGGGCGCTGCTGGCGCTGTTCGGCCTGTTGTCCTCCATCAAGTCAGCCACCGAGCGGGCGACGCAGGCCTGGCTCGACCGCAAGAAGGCACGGCGGCTGCGCGCGCAGCTTGATGCAAGGCAAGCGGGTGCGGCGACAGCGTGAAGCGCGGCCGGGGGCGCGATTATCTTCTCTCGACGATACGGATATTGGGATGCCGAGTTTTCGCAACGGCGCAGTTGAAATTGCCTATCTCGACGAAGGCGAGGGCGAGCCGATCGTGCTGGTGCACGGCTTTGCCTCCAGCAAGAACGTCAACTGGGTCTATCCGACCTGGGTCTCGGAACTGAGGAAGAGCGGTCGCCGCGTCATTGCGCTCGACAATCGCGGCCATGGCGAATCGGAGAAGCTTTACGATATCGCGGACTACTCGATCCCGATCATGGCCGGCGACATCACGGCGCTGCTCGATCATCTTGAAATCCCTCGCGCCGACATCATGGGCTACTCGCTGGGCGGGCGCATGGCGGCGTGGCTCGCGCTGAACCGGCCGGAGCGGTTGCGCTCGGCCATCCTGGGCGGCATCGGGATGGCCATGATCGAAGGCGGCGGGCCCGGCGAGAATGTCGCGCTGGCGCTGGAGGCGCCGTCGCTGGAGGACGTCACCGACCCCGTGGGACGGACATTTCGCGCCTTCGCCGATCAGACCCGGTCCGACCGCAAGGCGCTTGCGGCCTGCCTGCGCGGCTCGCGCGACCTGATGAGTGAGGAGGAGGCGGCGCGGATAGCCGTGCCTGTGCTGATCGCGGTCGGCACCAGAGACGAGGTCGCGGGCTCTCCACATGCGCTCGGCGATATCATTCCAGGGGCCGACGTGCTCGACATCCCCGATCGCGACCATATGCGTGCGGTCGGCGACAAGGTTTACAAGGCGGGCGTCGCCGATTTCCTGTCACGGCGCGGTTAGGACCGCCTCATTCGCCTTCGCCGGCCGCGAAAGGCGCGTCGTCACGGGCTTGCGGCAGAGAATGATATTCTCTCAGGTGAGCCATGAAATCCGCTCATGTGCGCCGCGGCCCGGCTTGAATTTCTTCAATGCCTGACCACGTTTGTAGTTCAACAGGGAGTCGTCGAGGGAAGCGTTCACCTTGGCGGGCGGCCGTTAGGACTCTGTCTTGTCGCCATGCTATAGAGCCTTCGGGGAAAGAGCGTTCAAGGAAGTTGCCGGGAGCGGCCCAATGGCCATACATCAAATCAATCCGCAAGGTGGAAAACTGGCGGCGCTCGATCCGATCTGGGATCGTATTCGCAGCGAAGCCGAAGACATCGTGCACCGCGAGCCGGAGCTTGCGACCTTCATCTATTCCACCGTGCTCCACCACAATCGCCTGGAAGACTCGGTCATTCATCGCCTCGCCGACCGCCTCGACCATACGGCGCTCTCGGGCGATCTGATCCGCCAGACCTACAACGAGGCCTTGCGCGATCAGCCCGATCTCGGCAACATTTTTCGCGCCGATCTCGTCGCTGTCTATGATCGCGATCCCGCCACCTCGCGCTTCATCGATCCGCTTCTTTACTTCAAGGGCTTTCACGCGCTGCAGACCCATCGGCTGGCGCACTGGCTCTACCAGAAGGGCCGCAAGGATTTTGCTTATTACCTGCAGAGCCGCTCGTCAGCGGTGTTCCAGACCGACATCAATCCGGCTGCCAGAATCGGCCGCGGCATCTTCCTCGATCACGCCACCGGCTTTGTCTGCGGCGAGACCGCCGTCATCGAGGATGACGTCTCCATCCTCCATGGCGTGACGCTGGGCGGCACGGGGAAGGAAAACGAGGATCGTCATCCAAAAATCCGCCGCGGCGTCATGATCGGTGCCGGCGCCAAGATCCTCGGCAATATCGAGGTCGGTCACTGCGCGCGCATTGCCGCGGGCTCCGTGGTGGTCAAGCCGGTGCCGCACAATGTGACCGTTGCCGGCGTGCCTGCGAAGATCGTCGGCGAAGCCGGCTGCGCCGAGCCGTCGCGCACGATGGACCAGATGATCAACGCGATCGGGCTGTAAGAGCTCTGCATCGCGATTGTTTCGCAAAGGGGCGGGCGTCAAGCCGGCCCCTTCGTTTTTGCACCAAAAATGCTTGGAAATCATGCATTTGTCTGCGCTTTTGCGCATGAACAGGCAAAGCGCCATGCCCTGCCGTTTTAGGTGAAGTGGAGACTAGCCGCGCGCCGCGTCTCGTCCTAAAACCCCCGAACCTCAGAGACCCGATGGGAGACCGCCGTGGACGTTCAGGAAGTCAGAAAACTCGACGCCTATCTCAAGCGCGTGTTCGGCAATCCCAAGATTCGGGTGGTGCCACGCCCGAAGAAGGACGACTCCGCCGAGGTCTATATCGGCGAGGAGTTCATCGGCGTACTGTTCGTCGATGACGAGGACGACGACCGCTCGTTCCAGTTCCAGATGGCGATCCTCGAGGACGATCTGCTCGAGCAGGGCTAGCTGTTGGGACAGCTTCGCCTGAAGCGCTGCGGCTTACTTCACGCCGTGTAATTGCGCCGTCAGCCGGTCCATGGCGGCGGCCACGTCGCGCCATTGCGCGAGCCAACTCCGCGGAAAGCGAAAGGTGAGGTCGGCGCCGTCGATGCGGCGCTCGCTCAGGCACATGCCCGGCGTTGCGGCGTCGCGGGTGCAGCGGGCGGTGAACGACGGCGTGCCGGCGAAGATCAGATCTTCCCCCGTATAGGGCGTGCCCTCGCGGAAGGCGCGCGTCGCGAGCCCGTCCTCGGTCGGGGTCGAAGCCTGCTCGAGATAGCGAGGGTAGATCGTGCGCACGCGCATGTCGGGCGCGAGCGTGTCGTGATGAGCGGCAATCGACAGGAAGATGCGGTCGATCGGCTGCGGCTTCTCGTCGACCTCGTCCGCGGTGACGTGCCTTTGCGGGGCTGGCGGCTCCAGCGAAGGAAAGTTGAAGGAGAGATCGACGCGTTCCTCCGGCCCGGTGTGGCGCTGGATCTTCATGCGGACCGCCGATGTCGGTACGTTGAACAACGTGCCGCCGACCGAGACCGGCAGGCGGTCGGGGCCGCTCGAGCCTTCGATGCCCCAGGTCGGCCACAGGAGATAGGCGACCAGGGCCATGGCGAGGGCCGCGACCGCCGCCGCAAGCGCGACCGGAAGCAGATGGCTGCCGCCATGCCAATCGCGCAGGGTAAACCGGGCCGTCGAAAACACCGTCATCAAGGATAATCGCGAAGTGGCCGAATCAAATGCGACTATGCCATGGGGCGCAGCCTTTGACGCGGTTTTCGAGCCGCACGCCATGCTCCGGCAAGGAACGCCGCAGCGCGCGATATTAACCTTTCCTTAAGGATGATGTGGCGGAGCGCGGCGGTTCTTGCGATAGCACAGGGCCTGTTGCTGTTGCGGATGAGTTTCATGTCGCCGGAAGCGTTGAATTCGCTGTTCGCCCTGTGCATCGGCTTTTCGCTCGCCGGCGCGCTCGCCTCCGGATATCAGGCCTTTACCGAGCGGCCCGCGGGTTTCGGGCTGTTGCAGGAAGGTGTCGCGCCGCATCGCTTTGCTTTCATTCCCTTCCTGGTGTTTGCCGCGCCGTTCATCATCATGCGCAACACGCTTCGCGGCGTGCAGGTCGAACGCCGCCGCTTCGAGTTCGTGATGATGGCAACCGTCATCGCGGGTTTCTGGAGCATCATGAGCGGCACCTTCTTCCTGATGACGCTGCGCGCCGCCGGTGTTTTGGCCTGAATTTCCTGCGCGGCGGTCGCATGGGCAGCCTCGCTTGAAAACGCAGCGCTCCTCGTGCCAAGGTCTCCTCGAGCACAGGAGATTTTCATGGCGATCTACGAACTTGACGGGCAGGGACCTGAACTTCCCGCCGACGGCAATTATTTCATCGCTGACACCGCGACAGTGATCGGCAAGGTGCGGCTGAAGGCAGGCGCCAGCGTCTGGTTCGGCGCGGTGCTGCGCGGCGACAATGAGTGGATCGAGATCGGCGAAGGCTCGAATGTGCAGGACGGTTCGACCTGCCACACCGATCTCGGCTTTCCGCTCACCATCGGCAAGAATTGCACCGTCGGCCACAACGCCATCCTGCACGGCTGCACGATCGAGGACGGCGCGCTGATCGGCATGGGTTCGATCATTTTGAATGGCGCCAGGATCAGCCGCAACAGCATCGTCGGTGCGGGTTCGGTCGTCACCTCGGGCAAGCAGTTTCCCGAGAACTCCCTGATCCTCGGCTCGCCGGCGCGACTGATCCGCGCGCTCGAACCTGATCAGCTTCAGAGCATTGGCCGCGATGCGGAATCCTATCAGCGCAATGCTCCGCGCTACAGGAAAGGCTTGAAGAAGATCGGCTGACTGGCTTTCACCACTTTGGCGACGCCTTTGCCGTCGTCGCTTCGCTATGACGAAATAGAATCCCACATCACAACGCAACCCGTCTCACCGCGGCTTCTTCGGCTTCGACAGCGGGATCACCTTGGCGCCGCCGCTCGACCGTGCAGCGCTCTTCTTCAGCGCATCTTTGAGATCGATCGGCACGCCGTGCTTCTTCAAGAGATCGGCGAAAGCTTCGTCAGCGAGCTCCTGAAAGGTTGCCATCCTGTCCCGCGCCAGTTGCCGGAGCTTGGCGTAAGTGTCGTCGTCGAAGGCGATCAGTTTGCGCATGGTCTCTTGATTGCCTGTTTCGCTTGGCTGGCGGGACGCAGCATGATCCCGCAGGGTGTGGGTCGTGCGCGATGCTCGTGCGGCCGGGATCGCGATGCTCAGATCACCTTGCGCTCTCGCATGTCCCTGACCTCGTCGGGCGAGCAGCCGAGCCACTCGCCATAGATCGACTCGCAATCCGCGCCGAGAATCGGGGCGCATTTCAGCGCCACCTTGCTGTCCGACATCCGCAGCGGCCAACCCGCCACGATGACGGGGCCGCGCACAGGATGCTCGATGGTCTGCATCATCCCGCGCTTGTGCAGGTCCGGATCGTGCAGCAACTCCAGAGTGGTGAGGACGGCGCCGCAGGGAACTCCGGCGCCGGCAATGATCCGGGTCACCTCATGTTTGGTGCGTTTCGACGTCCATTCGGTGATGGCTGCATCCACAGCCTCCCGATTCTGGGCGCGGGTGCCGCCGTCGACCATACGCGGATCGTTGAGCAGGTCCTCGCGGCCGATTGCCTTCACCAGGCGGCGCCAATGCTCCTCATTGCCTCGCGAGGCAAAGATGTAGCACCAGTCGTCGAGCCCCCCAGGCGAGCATTTGTAAAGGCCGCCCGGCGCGGTTCCGAACACCGTGTTGCCGCCACGCGGCAGCTGGTCCTCGCGGGCGGCCTGGCGGCTCATCGGCGTGCGGCAGTAGTTCAGCATCGCGTCGCGCATGGCGATCTGGATGTGCTGGCCGCGGCCGGTTGTCATGCGCTGGTAGAGCGCGGCGAGGATGCCCATCGCGCAAAGCATGCCGGTGCCGGTATCGCCGATGGTCGGGCCCGGCCGAACCGGTGGCGCATCGGGATAGCCGTTCACCCCCATGGTACCGCCCATCGCCTGCGCGATCATGTCGAAGGCCAGATAATTGGCGTGCTCACTCTCCGGCGCGAAGCCCTTGACCTGTGCGAAGATCAGTCGCGGATTGAGCGCGCTCAGCCGCGGATAGTCGAAGCCAAGGCGCGCGAAGGTGCCCGGCGCCATGTTCTCGATCAGGACATCGGCCTTGCCGATCATCCGCGTCAGCAGCGCCTTGCCCGCGTCGCTCTTGAGATTGCAGGTCACGCTGCGCTTGTTGAGGTTGTAGTAGATGAAATAGGTCGAATCGGCGTCGGGGCGATCGCTCAATCCCCAGCGCCCGGGCTCGCCGCGATGGGGCTCCTCGACCTTGACGACGTCGGCCCCAAACCAGGCCAGCGCCTCAGTGCAGGACGGTCCTGCCTCGAACTGGGTGAGGTCGAGCACCTTGATCCCCTTGAGCGCCGGCTGGATGTCGGCCGCGATCTCCGGCTGCACTACCTGCTCCTGCATGGTGACCTCCCGATAAGCAGCCGCGCACCGAGCGGCGCGGCCCTCTGATGTGTCACGCGATCAGCTATGCCAGGCGAATTCCTGCGCCTTGCGGGCGGAGCCCTGCGAGATCACGACATTGACCAGTGCAGGACCGCGGAAGTTCATGGCCTCGTCGAGGGCGCCGCGCAGATCCTTCGGGTCCTGGACCAGGAAACCCTTGCCGCCGAAGGCCTCCATCACCCGGTCATAGCGCGCGCCCCAGATCAGCGCGTTGGGCTTTAAGTTGAACATCGGATTTTCAGGGATCTGCGGCATGCCCGGGCCGATGCCGCCATTGTTCAGGACCACGATCTTGGCCGGGAGGTTGTAGCGAACCAGCGTCTCCATCTCCATGCCGGAAAAGCCGATCGCCGAGTCGCCGGAGAGGTGGATGACCGGGCGGTCGGGATGCGCGACGCATGCCGCAATCGCCTGGCCGAGGCCGACGCCCATCGTGCCGTAGGTACCGGCATTGAGGCAGGACCGGGCGTTGAAGCTCGGCAATTGCGTGAGGCCGATATCCATGGTGCCGGCACCTTCGGCGCTCAGGATCGCATTGCGCGGCATCCAGGCGGCGACGTCGCGCAACGCGCGATAGTAGCCGGCGGGGGCAGTTTCGTCATCGATCTGCGGGCGGATGGTCGCCGCATTATCGGCCGTCTTCTTGGCGATCGCCTGCCGCCACGGCGAGTCCTTGGCATGGAACCACTGGCGGTTGTCGAGCGCCTTGTTGAGCTGTTTGACGATGGCCTTGCCGTCGCCGACCAGCGCCACTTCCGTCGCCTTGTTGTGACCGATCTCCTCGGGCGCGATGTCGAGCTGGATGACCTTGACGTCCTTCGCATAGCGCGGCGGCTGGCCGAAATGAAAGATCCAGTTCAGCCGCGCACCCATCAGGAAGATGACGTCGGCCTGCTGCAGCGCCAGCGTGCGCGCCGCCCCGGCCGACAGCGGATGGTCGTCCGGCATCACGCCTTTCCCCATCGGCGAACGCACGAACGGCAGTTGCGTGCGCTCGATGAAGGCGCGGACCTCATCCTCGGCGCGCGACCACGCCATGCCCTTGCCGAGGAGAACGAGCGGCCGCTCGGCCCGTTCGAGCAGGTTCAGCGCCGCCTCGACGTTCTCCGTGGGCGCCACCATGCGCGGCGGTTCGCCCACGCGCTCGACCTCAACGACCTTGTCGAGGTCGCATTTGGCCCTGATGATGTCGTCTGGCAGATCGAGATAGGTGGCGCCGGGGCGACCATAGATCGCGTGCCGGGTCGCCATCTCGACATAGTAGGGGATGCGGTGCACGCTCTCGATGCCGTGCGCGAACTTGCAGAACGGCGAGGCGATCAGCACCTGCCGTTCCTCCTGGAACGCGCCCATGCCGCCGCGATAGGTCTCCGAGGCGCCGCCGATCAGGATCATGGGCCAGCAATTCTGCTGGGCATTGGCGAGACCTGCAAGACCGTGCACCACGCCCGGGCCGGTAACGGTAAGGCAGGCGCCGGGGCGGCCGGTGAGATAGCCGTAGGCCCCTGCCGCGTAGGCGGCGCTCTGCTCGTTGCGCATGCCCAGATAGGCGACGCCTTCCTTCTGTGCCGCCACGGCAATCGCGGTGACCGGAAACCCGACGACCCCGAACAGGTGATCGATGCCCTGCTGTTTGAGGCTCCGCGCGATCAGGGTAGCGCCATCGACCTCGCTCATCGTTTCCCCCTCGTGATTTATTGATCTTTGGGGGCGAGATTATGCATGGATGGCCGGATTTTCCGATGTGCGATACAGCCGAGCAGCCATGCGACCGTGAGCCCCAGCGCCACTGGCGTGGAGTTGAGCGACGCGGCGCCGCACGCCGGCGATGGGCAATCAGCCCAGCACGCCGTACTTCTTCAGCCAGACCTGCATCTGATTCCAGCCGTCCTCGGCGGCATCCTTGCGGTAACTCGCGCGGTAATCGGCGTGAAAACCGTGCGGCGCGCCGGGATAGATCTTGAACTCGGCGGTCTTCTTGTTTTCGGCGAGCGCCGCCTTGAACGCCTCCACGGCCGCGACGGGAATGCCCGTATCGGCCTCGCCATAGAGGCCGAGCACCGGCGCTTTGATCTCCGGCGCAAGCTGGCTCGGGCTCTTCGGCCAGACCGGGTTCGCGGGATCGACCAGCGGGCCGTAGAAGGCGACGGCCGCCTTCAGTCCCGGCGCGTGCGCAGCATATTCCCACACATTGCGGCCGCCGCGGCAGAAGCCGATGATGCCAAGCCTCGAGGTGTCGCCGCCCTGCGACTTCGCCCAGGCGACGGTTGCATCGAGGTCGGATACGAGCTCTGCGTCCGGCTTGGCGTTCACCAGGGGCAACAGCTCATTGATGTCACTGATCCTGGTCAGATCGCCCTTGCGGAAATAGTAGTCCGGCGCCACCGCAAACGCGCCAAGCTTGGCGAGCCGGCGCGTGACATCCTTGACGTATTCGTGCAGGCCGAAAATCTCCATCGCCACCAGCACCACTGGAGGATTGCTCACGCCCTTCGGTCTCGCGAAATAGCCGAGCATCTCGCCATCGGCGACCTTGATCTTGGCGTCACCCACCTCAAGTCCGTTGGTGTCGGTCTTGATCGCTTCCGCCCGCACGGGGCCGGCTGCGAGCGTATAGCCGGCGGCGACCGCGGCGGAGGCGGTCATGAAGCTGCGGCGCGAAAATGGCGAGGTTTTGGTCAGTCCGATAACATCAGATGTGAGGAGAGGTTCGGCACTCATAGGTCGGCTTGCTCCTGAAGGCGTTTTTGCGCGATCCGCGCGGGCGCATTGACGTGGAATTGCGAAGCCAACGCAAGTCAGAAGCCTGCGAGGAGCGGCCGATAAAAATCTTTCAGGGAGGGGGAATAAAAGAAACAAGGTCGTCGACGCAGTATACCGCCAACGACCTTGCCAGCCCCGGAAATTAAAATCGGCTCACGCCTTCCGGTGCAGTCAAGCATGCACCGGAATCCTACGGGCATATGTGAGCCAGTTCACAAAAATGACGAGAAATTTAGTCCCGGGCAAAAGCCCGGCTTAACTGTTTGACTTGGTCCGCTTCTGATAACGGACCGCCCGTGTCCGGATCGACCTGTTCCGCGCGGCTGGTGGAGAGGATTCGCTGGCCTGGGCGCTCGCAAAGGACTGCCGCAAGCTGTCGACCGCTTCGCTGAGCGCCGATACCTGGTCGGACAAGCGCTTGGAATCGGCCTGTTGGGCGGCGAGCTGGCGGCGGAGGGCCTGAAGCTGATCCTGGACGACCTGCAGCTGGTCGATCGACTCCTGCTGGCTCACCTCCAGTCCCCGGGTTTTCTCGACCAGCTGTTCGGAGGCGACCTGCACCGCGCGCGCCTGGAACTGGCGCGCCGCCACGACGCGATCGAGCTCCGGCGCAGCACCGGTATAGCTGCGCCAGAGCGCGATCGAGGCGGCACCGGCGAGGATCACAAGCAGAGTGATGGCGGCGAGCGCAATCGGCTGCCTGCCGATGCGCGCGATGCTGTTGGGTCGCGTGTCTTCGGCGAACAGGGCCACGGGGTTGCGCGGCTGCGGAATCGTCTGATTGGGCTGGGTCATGCGATTGCAACGTCCAAACGGGGTAAAAAAGCTACGCCTGCCGGCGGCAGGCGTTGCGTCGAAGCTGAACGCAACGCGGACGAAACGCCGTCGATGGCGCGGCAAATCAGCGACGCCAAAGTTGAGTTTTTGGCAATGATTCTGACAAAACCGAGGCTGACAACCCGAAAGCTACGGAAAAATCAGGCAAATTCGCATTTTGGGGCCTGCGGGGACCAATTTTGGGGCACAAGGGCCGGATTCAAGTCGGTGCCGCGCGAGTTCGACCACGATCCGGGCGTCGCCAGCATCCCTCTCAAAGCCCCCATCTGCGGGTGAACCACACCTTCACAAGGTGGGTGAGGAGGGCATAAGTCACCATCATGGCTGCGACCAGCGGCCAGTACTGCCATGGCAGGGGCACGAATCCCAGCGCCGAGCCGGCCCAGGTGAATGGCAAGGTCATCCCGATCGTGCAGATGATCACAGTCGTCGCGATCTGCGCGGGACTGGCATGGCTCTCGATGAAAGGAATCTTTGCCGTGCGGATGATGTGGATGATCAGCGTCTGGGTCAAAAGCGACTCGACGAACCAGCCGGTCTGAAACAGCGCAGGATTGGTCCAGCTGTCGAAGACAAACAGCATCATGGCGTAGGTCGCGTAGTCGAAGATCGAGCTGATCGGCCCGATAAAGACCATGAACTTGAAAATGTTTCCGATGTCCCATTTGCGGGGCGAGGCCAGATATTCCTCGTCGACATTGTCGGTCGGGATCGCGGTCTGCGAGAAATCGTACAGGAGGTTGTTGGTCAGGACCTGGATCGGCGCCATCGGCAGGAACGGCAGGAACAGGCTGGCCCCGAGCACGCTGAACATGTTGCCGAAATTGGAGCTGGCGCCCATCTTGATGTATTTGGTGATGTTGGCGAACACCTTCCGGCCTTCGATCACGCCTTCCTGCAGGACGAGAAGGCTCTTCTCGAGCAGAATGATGTCGGCGGATTCTTTTGCGATATCGACCGCCGTGTCCACGGAAATGCCGACGTCGGCGGCTCTCAGGGCCGGACTGTCGTTGATCCCGTCGCCGAGAAATCCGACCACATGTCCCCTGGCGTGCAGCGCGCGCACGACCCGTTCCTTTTGATCGGGCGTCAGCTTGGCGAAAACAGTCGTACGGCCGGCGGCCTCGGCGAGTTCGGAATCGTCGAGTTGCGCGATCCGGCTGCCGAGCAGGATCTCGCCCGGCTCGAGCTGGACCTCGTGGCAGATCTTGCGGGTGATCACCTCGTTGTCGCCGGTCAAAACCTTGACCTGAACGCCCTTCAGGCTCAACGCTGCGATCGCCTCGCGCGCGCTCTCTTTCGGCGGATCGAGAAAGGCGATGTAGCCAAGGAGCGTGAGCTCGCGCTCGTCCTCGACCGAATAGGCGGTCTTCGCCGGGTCGATCTCCTTGAAGGCGACCGCGACGACGCGAAATCCATCGGAGTTCAGAGCGATAGTTTCGTCCCTGGCCCGCTCGAAATGCGTCGGGTCGAGTTGCCCCATTTTGCCGTCAAGGCAATAGCTCGAACAGACGGCGAAGATCTCCTCGACCGCGCCCTTGCAGATCAGAAGATGCTTGCCGTCCTCGCGCGTGACCACCACCGACAGGCGCCGGCGGATGAAATCGAAGGGGATTTCGTCGACCTTGGCATAGCCGCCGTCGATGCGCAGCGCCTGATCGAGCTCGGCATGGGCGAGCACGGCCTTGTCCAGCAGGTTCCGCAATCCCGACTGGAAGTGGCTGTTGAGAAACGCATATTGCAGCACCTTTTCGGAGTCGTTGCCTTCGACGTCGATGTGCCGCTTCAGGATGATCCGGTCCTGGGTGAGAGTGCCGGTCTTGTCGGTGCAGAGCACGTCCATCGCGCCAAAATTCTGGATCGCGTTGAGACGTTTGACGATGACCTTCTTGCGCGACATGGCGATCGCGCCCTTGGCGAGATTGACGGTGACGATCATCGGCAGCATTTCCGGCGTGAGCCCGACGGCGACTGCGACCGCAAACAGCAGGGCTTCCAGCCAATCGTGCTTGGTCAGGCCGTTGATCAGGAAAACGGCCGGCACCATCACGATGATGAAGCGGATCATCAGCCAGGTGAACCTGTTGACGCCGCGGTCGAAGGCGGTTTGAACGCGCTGGCCGACGATCTCATGCGCGAGGTGGCCAAAGAAGGTTTTCGCGCCGGTGCGCACGATCACGCCGGTGCCGTAGCCGGATACGACGTTGGCGCCCATGAAGCACAGGTTGGGCAGATCGAGACTGTCCTCGCAAGGGGCGAGGCTCGCCTGGGCGTGCTTTTCGGCCGGCATGGATTCGCCCGTCAGCGCCGACTGGTTGACGAACAGGTCCTTGGCTTCAAGCAGACGAAGATCGGCCGGAATCATGTCGCCCGCGGAAAGCCGCACCACATCGCCCGGCACCAGGCAATCGATCGGGACTTCGGCGAACGGATCGTCGGATTGGCTGCGGCCGCGCCTCACGCTTGCGGTGGTGTGGACCATCGCGCGCAACCGCGCGGCCGCTTCATTGGATCGATGCTCCTGGAAGAACGCCGTGGAAATCGCAAGCACCACCATGGTCGCGATCACCAGCGCGGCGCGGACATCTCCCAGAAAATAGGACACGATCGCAAGCGTCAGCAGCAGAGCGTTCAGGGGATTGCGCGCGCGGCTCCAGAGCTCCTCGCCGATCGTCGCCTTGCGTTCGCGCGCGACCAGATTGGGTCCGATTTCGCGCAGACGGTCGGCGGCCTCGGCCTCGGACAGCCCTTCCGGCGCGGACCTCAGTTTTGCGCAGGCTTGCTCGGGCGAAAGGCCGCCGATCGCGGCAAGCATATCATCGTGAACGGCGGCATCGGCGCCGACGCGAGACGTCTCCTTGATCGGTTTCCAAGGTACATTCATGACGCGCGGGATGAGTTCGACGCGAGATCAGCCATAAGACGGATGCTGCAGGGAAGGCCTTGCGGCAGATCAACCGCGGCATTGACAACTTCCGATTGTTTCAAGTTGAGCTTGCCATTTTTGTGCTCTCAAAACTGTCATTTGTGAAATGGTGGCGAATTGTATCATCATCCGCGCTCTTGGGGCCTTATGTATTAAGTCATTCAAGGGGGTAGCATTGGGTAATCAGGGGTTGGAATGGAGTGGCCGCGATCAGCCTTATGGTCGTTCGCTTGTATTGTACATGAGAACTCAAGTGCTCATGAAACAGCTTGAAGACCTTCGCAAGCTCCGAGAACGGTTACGAAAGGCCGAAGCAATGGCCTTGGGCCAGCGTCGTTATGCGGGTCGCCGCCTTGGAGCAAGAGGCCGCCGCGTCCGGACGCGATGGGCGGGTTCAAGCGTCTAAGCCCAAGGACTTTCCGAATTTCGACATCGAAATATCGCAGCCGGGCCTTTTCGACGCTGCAATGCGCGATACTGTTGTTCTGATTCGCTGCCGGAGAGGCCTGATGAAAAACAATGCAATCAGATCCATGTCCACAGAAGAGCTCTGGAGTTTGTACGAGCAGGTCTCTTCGACGTTGGCACGCAAGGTGACGGAGGAGAAGGCGAGACTTGAAGAACGGCTGCGCAGGGTTCAGGCGGCCGGCAATGTTGTCACGCTGGATCGCGCGCGCCGACCGTATCCAAAGGTCTTGCCGAAGTATCAAAATCCCCACAATGACGCCGAGACCTGGTCTGGTCGCGGGAAGCAGCCCCGCTGGCTCGCAGCGCAGCTTCGATCCGGCAAGAGCTTGAATAGCTTTCTCATTGCCCGATCGGCAGAAAAGCGCCGTCAGGCCGGCTAGCCGGGCCGCAACTCCTGTTCGCTTCGGCGGCGCCTGGCGCCCTCGCTGGGCTCGTATGTCCAGCTCTTTGCAGTGCGGTGCGCGATCGCGAACCGGGCCAGCCAGGGCGAAACTCTGAAATCAGTCCTGCTCAAAAAAGTTGCGGCCAGGCTTTGGGGGAAGCCTGGCCGCGCGCGATCCGGTCTGGGACGGGGAGGGGTGGGGATGTGACCGGGTCGCGTAACTCCTAAAATGGTTCTCTTCAGCGATCTTTCGCGCTGGCAGTCGAGATCGCCGGACGGCCGTCGCCGAGCGCGACCCACACATTCTGGTCGCCCTGCGACTGCCGCTTGACGAAGCGGTATCCAGTCTCGGTCCAGGCCACGACGCTTTCGTTCTGGTTGTCCAGAATGAACTCGCCCTTGTCGGTCTTCACCGTCAGCACCGCGTGGCCTTCGCCCTTCCTGTCGCGCACGACCGTGATCAGCAGCGCCTCGCGTGGCCAGCCGGCATCGATCAGCATCTTGCGCTTCATCAGCACATAGTCCTCGCAATCGCCGTAGCCGTCGGTCGGCAGCGACCATTTCTCGATCACGCCCCAATGATCCATGTCGGTCATCGGCTTGACGTTCTCGTTGACCCAGCGGTTGACCTTGACGAGGTCGCGCCAGGCCGACTGCGACATCACGATGTCTCGCGGCTGCGTCGGACCGCCCGCGCATTCGCCCGGGTTGTCGGCGCAGAATTCCACCCAGCCGATCGGCGCGCGCGCGGTCTCGCCGAGGCTCGCATAGAGCAGCCGGTCGTCGCCGGCCGAAGCCTGTGACTGCATCCCCAGCAAAATGGCGACAACCGCCAATCCGCCCTGTCCCCTGAGCTTGAACATTGTGGCCCCCGTTTTTTTGTTGGGACCACGTTTCGCATGAATGTTTTTCGCCGCGGCTAAGTGCGCCGCATGCAATTGAGACGAATGAAAGTAAAAGTCGAAGACAAGTCGATTTGGATTTGAATCCTGTTTGATTAAAATTCGAAGAAACCGCAATTGATTCAAATTTTACCGATTAAGCACCCAAGCGCTGCGACTTGCGGCGTTTGCAAGGGGAAGCGCAGGCCGCGTTAACCGCGTTTGGCGGCGCAAACCCGGCGCGGCGCCGGCCCGGGGCGCTCAGGCACCCTGAAAAAGGCTGAAAACTTGCGGGATTTGGCCGACAGACGCCTTTACCGGGCGGTAACGCTCTCTTCGAGAGTGTCGGCGGTCTGCGGGTGGACGAACTCGATGGCGAAGCCTTCTTCGAGGTTGCGGACCACCCGCGCCTGGACCCGGCCGAGCATGATCAGAGACTTGATCGGCGGGCGGTTTTCCGCGGCAATGGCGGCGCCCGACAGCGACAGGTCGATGATCCGGCAAGTCATCTTTGTACCGTCCTCGAGGGTAAGCATGGCGATCGGGTTGCGCGGCACGATACGGTCGTGGCGGCGGTCTTCCGGCAGATTGAGAATGTCGCGATTGGCAAGCCAGGTGAGCTGTGCCGCAAGCTTGTCGCGCTTGCGGGCGGTCGCGCCGATCGTCATGGCAAAGCCATTGTCGATGATACGGGTGATGCGGCCCTCGACGCGGCCGATATGGTCGAGATAGGCGATCACGCGGTCGCCGACATTGCCGATCCCGGGCGCGAGCAAGGCGAGGCCGCCGGGGGACATGTTGATAATCTGGCAGGGAAATTCGCGCCGGTCCGGCAGCATATAGCGGCCGAGCAGATGCACCTTGACGCGCTGGAAGCGCCGGCGCTCTTCGGCAGCCGGAAGCAGAGATTTTTTGTTCGGCAACGCCATCAAGCCACCCGCAACCGCCCCGAAGGTGCGCCTTCGACCCTACGGCCGACAGGGTTAACGGCACGTTAGCGAAATTGAACACGCCTCGCGGCGCCTTGCGCGATGAGGTTGAACAGCAGCAGCACGAGAGGGCAGGCCGCCAGCACAAGCGCGCCGAAGTCGAATGCCGACGCAGCACTCCCGGTCGCCTTGGCGGCGGCGCCGCCGACCATCGGGCCGACCATCATGGCGGCATAATAGACGGTGTAGAAAATCCCCATGCCGATCGCGCGCGTCGCCGGCTGCAGCACGCGTGCAGGCAGGCTCATCATCGGTCCGGCCGGCAAGCCGCTGACAAGCCCGATCGCGATCACGACCGGAATCAAGAGGCTCGCATGGGCAAGCAGGAGCATCAGGGCGGCAAAGACGATCGAGCCCGCGACCAGGATGGTCTGCGGTCGCCCGAAGCGATCTGCCGCAAAACCGCCGAGAGCAACCGAGATCACCGAGAGCCACAGCACGATGCTGGTGATGGGGCCGGCGCCGGTGATCGTCCAGCCGCGTTCCACGAACAGCGAAGGACCGAACGACAGGATCATGGCAAAGCCGACATTGAACAGGCCCCAGATCAGGCCCGCGGCCATCGAGGCCAGCAGCACGTGGGTATCGAGTCGCGCGGCGCTTTCGGCTTGCGCCACGGCGGTTGCCGGCGGCCGATAGAGCATGATCAGCACGATTCCGACGGCAATCAGAGCTGCGACCGCCAGAAAAACCGCGCTCGCGCCATGCGCAATGCCGATGGCGGGCAGCGTCAACAGCGAGATGCCGACGCCGGCCGGCCACGAATTGACGAAGATCGCCATCGCGGTTGCGATCTCCTGGCCCGCGAACCAGTCCGTCATCATCTTGGTGAGCTGAACGTTGAGCATCACGCCGCCGGCACCGGCGACGAGCCGTCCCGCCATTTGCCAGCCCCACGCATCAGCAAATGCCATGACGAGGCTGCCGAGCATCATCAGTGCAAGCGAGACTTCGACGGTCCTCTTGTCGCCGAACCGTTTCCCGACGGCGCCTCCGGGCAGCGCCAGCGCCACGCCCGGAGTGAAATAGAGCCCGATCAGGAGCCCGATGTCGGCCAGGTTGACGCCGAACTTGCTGGACAACAGCGGAGCAACGGCCGCAACGCTTTGAAACTGAAACGCCATGGTAAGGCGAACGACGAACAGAACGGCAAGGATGGCCCACCGGTTGCGCATCGTTCCCCCCGGGACGTTGCGCGCCAGCGTGGGGCGCGGGAGCAGGCATGTCAACGGCGGCTGGCGTGGCGTTTTGGGTTTGAGTATCTTGGCCCGCCAAATAAGCGAGATCCCCATGCTCACCTCGCAGCGCGCGCTTTTCGATGTGCCGCACGACATCTGCTACCTGAACGCCGCCTCCTATAGCCCGTTGCCGCTCAGGACGATCGAGGCCGGCCGCGCTGCGGTCTTCCGCAAGGGCCAGCCCTGGACGCTTCCTGCGGGCTTTGCCAATGAGCAGCATGAGCGCGCGCGCTCGGCTGCCGCGCGGCTGATCAACGCCGAGGCGGGCGACATCGCGCTGATCCCGTCGGTCGGCTACGGCGTTTCGACTGCGGCGAAACTGCTGACGATCCCCCGCGGCTCCCGCGTTATCGTGCTGGAGGACGACCATTCCTCGCCGGTGCTGGAGTGGTACGCGCGCGCCGATGCGCAGGGGTTTGTGATCGAGACGGTCAGCCAGCCCGATGACGGCGACTGGACATCGGCGCTGCTTGCCGTGATCGAACGGCGCGGCGCGCCACAGCTTGCGCTGGCCTCGATCTCGTCGGTGCACTGGTCGGACGGCGGGCTCATCGACCTTGACGCCCTGAGCCGCACCCTGAAGCGGCACAAGGCCGTTTTCCTCATCGACGCCACGCATCATGTCGGCGTGCTGCCGCTCGACGTCAAAGGCCTCGATCCGGATTTCGTGATGTTCCCGACCTATAAATGGCTGATCGGGCCGTACGGCCGCGCCTTTATGTATGTGGCCAAGCGCCATCAGGGCGGCATTCCGCTCGAGCAGACCTCATCCGGCCGCCGTGCGGTCCACTCGGATCGAAAGCCCTATTTCGCCGATCTGCGGTATCAGGCGGATGCGCGGCGCTTCGACATGGGCGAGCGAGACCATTTCATCTCGATGGAGATGGCCGCAATCGGCATGGAGATGATGGCGCAGTGGGGCAGCGATGCGGTTGTCGATCGCCTCAGGATGCTGACCGAGCGGATTGCGGAGGGATTGCGCGGCTCAGGCGTGCGAGCGCCGGACAAGCGGTTCCGCGCCCCTCATATCCTCAGTCTCGCCTTTGGCGGAGGTATGGCAGCGGAACTGGTCGCCTCGCTCGCGCAGGACGGCGTCTATGTCGCGCCGCGGCTCGGGCGCATGCGCGTGTCGCCGCATGTCTATAATGACGAGGCCGATTGCGACCGTTTTGTCGCCGCGCTGGCCAGTAGGCTCCGGGGGTAAAGCACTTTTCTGCAATCGGTTTATGCATGGGAGCCTGCCGTTAAATGAGCCGGCCGAGGCTGTTCCAATTGCGCTCCGCCGTGTAATCTTTCAACCCCGCAAACCCACGATAAACCAACCACAAGGGAACGAGGCAGGGGAGACGCCGGAACGACCATGGCCGATATCAGATATGTCGCACCGGGGACGCTTGAGGAAGCGATCTCGGCCTATGCAGCCGCGGGAAGCGCGGCACGAATTCTTGCAGGCGGCACCGATCTTCTGGTGCAGATGCGCTCAGGGCTGGTACGCCCGGGGCTGATCGTCGACATCAAGAAAATCGCCGAGATGACCGCAATCGAGCAGACCGCCGATGGCGGCTTCCGCATCGGTGCAGCCGTCTCCGGCGCGGAACTCTCCGAGCACAAGCGCTTCGGCAAGATCTGGCCCGGCGTGCTCGAAGCCGTCAACCTGATCGGATCGAAACAGGTGCAGGGGCGCGCGTCCGCGGGCGGCAATCTCTGCAACGGTTCGCCGGCCGGCGACAGCGTGCCCGCGCTGATCGCGGCGGGCGCCGTCGTGACGGTGCAGGGACCGGGCGGTCGGCGCCAGATGAAGGTTGAGGAGGTGCCCGCCGGACCCGGCCGCACCAATCTCAAGCCCGGCGAAATCCTGGTCAGCTTCACGCTGCCGCCGCGTCCGTCGGGCTCGGCCGATGCGTATCTGCGCATGATCCCGCGCACCGAAATGGATATTGCGGTGGTCGGCCTCGGCGTCAGCCTCACGCTGAAGGATGGCGTCTGCACGGCAGCCCGCGTTGGCCTCGGCGCGGTCGCGCCGACTGCGCTGCTGGTGGAAGCTGCGGCGAAGGCGCTTGTCGGCTCGCGGCTCGATGACAAGGCACTCGAAAGCGCCGCCGAGGCCTGTCGCGCCGCCTGCCGTCCGATCGACGACAAGCGCGGCACCATCGCCTACCGGATCAAGACCGCCGGCGTTTTGTTGAAACGTACGGCTGTCATCGCCGCCCAGCGCGCGAAGGGGAACTAGAGATCATGGCGAAAGTGCATGTTTCCACCACCATCAACGGCGAGCCGATGGAGTTTCTGTGCGAGCCGTACGACACCATGCTCGACGCGCTGCGCGGCCAGCTTGGGCTGACCGGCTCGAAGGAGGGTTGCTCGTCGGGAGATTGCGGCGCCTGCTCGATCACGCTCGACGAACGTCTCGTCTGCTCCTGCCTGATGCTTGCGGTCGAGGCACAGGGACACGAGATCAAGACCATCGAGGGAATGGCGCATGGCGAGATGCTGCATCCGCTGCAGCAGAAATTTCTCGAACACGCAGCCCTTCAATGCGGCATCTGCACCTCGGGCATGCTGGTTGCCTCCGAGGCGCTCTTGAAGAAGAATCCGGATCCGACCGAGGAAGAAGTGCGTTTCTGGCTCGCCGGCAATCTGTGCCGGTGCACCGGCTATGACAAGATTGTTCGCGCGGTTCTGGATGCCGCGGCTGAAATGCGGGAGACGGCACGATGAACATCGTCACCAACAACAAATGGATCGGCCAGCGCACCATTCGCCCCGACGGCGTCGACAAGGTCACGGGCCGCGCGGCGTTTGCCGCCGACACCACCATGCCCGGGATGATCTGGGGCAAGGTCCTGCGCAGTCCGCATCCGCATGCGCGCATCAGATCGATCAACACCGCGAAGGCGGAGGCGCTGCCCGGCGTCAAGGCCGTCGTTACCTCGCGCGACATCGTCGATTTCCCGATCGAGAAGGGCGCGGTCATGCTCGGCATCCAGGACATGCGCTGGATGTGCCGCAATGTGATGGCGCGCGACAAGGCGCTGTTCCCCGGCCACCCCATCGCCGCCGTCGCAGCGACCACGGAGGCGATCGCGGCCGAAGCCTGCAAGCTGATCGAGGTCGACTACGAGGTCCTGCCTTTCGCGATCGAGATTGACGATGCGCTCAAGCCGGACGCGGCGATCCTGCACGAGTTCAACCTGTTCGACGGCAAGCCTTCGAACATCTGCGGCAAGCTCGAGCACAAGAAGGGCGATATCGCCGACGGCTTTGCCAAGGCCGATGTCATCATCGAGCGCACCTTCGCCACGCGCCCGGTGCATCAGGGCTATATCGAGCCGCATGCGTGCCTCGTCAGCGTGACCGCCGACGGCAAGACCACGATCTGGAGCTCGAGCCAGGGCCAGTTCATGGTCCGCGCCATGACCGCGTATCTGACCGGCATTCCCCAGAGCGACATCCGCGCGATCCCCGCCGAGATCGGCGGCGGCTTTGGCGGCAAGACCATCGTCTATCTCGAGCCGATCGCAACGCTGCTTGCGAAGAAATCCGGCCGGCCCGTCAAGATGGTGATGACCCGCGAGGAGGTGATGCGGGCGACGGGGCCCACGTCGGGCTCGAAGAGCACGGTCAAGATCGGCGCTACCAGGGATGGCAAGATCACGGCCGCGCAGGGCACCTTCTATCTGCAGGCCGGCGCGCTGCCGGGCTCGCCGATCCGGGGTGCTGCAGGCTGCAGCTTTGCGCCCTATGACATCGCAAATGTGCTGTCGGTCGGTTACGACGTCTGCTCCAACCGATCGAAGGTCGCAGCCTATCGCGCGCCGGGCGCGCCGATCGGCGCCTACGCGGTCGAGTGCGTGCTCGACGAGGTCGCGAGCGCCTTGAACATGGACCCGCTCGAGTTCCGCCTGAAGAACGCGGCGAGGCAGGGGACGAAGGCGGCGCATGGCCCGGTCTTTCCGCGGATCGGCTATGTCGAGACCTTGCAGGTTGCAAAGGAGCATCCGCATTATGCCGCCCCGCTCAAGAGCGAACCGGGCAAGCTGCGCGGGCGTGGCGTCGCAAGCGGCTTCTGGTTCAACGCGGGCGGCGAATCCTCGGCGCAAGTCAACATTACCGAGGACGGCAACGTCGTCGTCACCACCGGCCACCCCGATATCGGCGGCTCGCGCGCCGGCATCGCCAACATCTGCGCCGAGCTGCTCGGTATCGATTACAAGCGCGTCTCCGTCATCATCGGCGACACGCAGACCGTCGGTTTTTCCAATCTCACCGGCGGCAGCCGGGTGCTGTTCGCCTCCGCAATGGTGGTGACGCAATCGGCCGAGAAGGTGATCCACACCCTGCGCGAGCGCGCGGCAAAGATCTGGGGCATCGATCCCGAGGCCGTGAAGTGGGAGAACGGCGCGGCGCATCCGGTGAGCCCGAATGCCGGCCAGTTCGAGCCGTTGACGCTCGAGCAGCTTGCGGCAAAGGCGCCGGAGCAGGGCGGGCCGATCGGTGCCGGCGTGCAGCTCAATACGGCAGGCGCGGACGGCGGCTTCGGCACGCATATCTGCGACGTGGAGGTCGACACCGAGCTCGGGATCGTGCGCGTCATCCGCTACACCGCCGTGCAGGATGTCGGCAGAGCCATTCACCCCGGCTATGTCGAGGGCCAGCTGCAGGGCGGCGTGGCGCAAGGCATCGGCTGGGCGCTGAATGAGGAGTACATCTATACGAAGGACGGCAAGGTCGATAATCCCGGCTTCCTCGACTACCGCATGCCGGTCTGCTCGGACCTGCCGATGATCGACTGCGCGCTGGTCGAGGTGCCGAACCCGAAACATCCGCAAGGCGTGAAGGGCGTGGGCGAGGTGCCGCTGGTGCCCGTCATGGCCGCGGTCGCCAACGCCGTGCACAATGCGCTGGGCCTGCGCTTCTACAGCCTGCCGATGTCGCCGCCGAAGGTTGCGGCAATGCTCGATCGCCAGATGAAGCAGGCGGCGGAGTAACGCGGTTTCTCGCAGGATGGGTTGAGCGTCAGCGAAACCCATCGGCTTCGTTCATGCGATTGATGGGTATCGCTTCGCTCCACCCATCCTACGCATTCGTCTGTGGTATCGATCGACCGAGATGACCGACACCGAGAAGGCCGCAAGAGTCCTCGAAGCCCTGAAGGCGGCCGAACACGAGACGGCGCCGGTCGCATTGTCGACGCTGAACGGCCTCATCGGCCTGGTTCAGGCGGATGGCGAGCAGCCGCTGGAAGTCGAGGAAGCACGCTCATCGGCCTTCATGGCGATCTGCGAAATCGGCAAGGCGCTGCATCGCGGCCAGCCCGCAGACCGCCTCTGGGCGCCGGCGATCGCGGCCGCGGAACGCTGGAAGTCGCTCGCGACTTGATGGTGCCGCCGCCCACGCGTCTGATTGGCGCGACGGCGCTTCAAGAGGAGTCGACTGCGATGTCTTCGCGAGGCGAAGCATTGGCGCATGGTCCGGTGGCCGTGATCTGCAGCCGCCGCGCCTGAGCTAAAGGGGCATGCGCTAGCGCTCTCCTGTCAGATATCCGAGCATGGTCTCGCAGGCCTGCTCGGCCGCAGTGAAGGTCTTGAACGGCGAGCCGATCACCTTGACGGCGCACCTGTTTTCATGGATCGGGCGCCACGAGGCCGCAAAGCCCGGATGTCCGTGAAGGCCGGGCCCGCTGCGGCTCGCAAGACTGATCACGAACGAAAAACCGTGGCTATTCGCATTCCAAATCTTGATGTCCCCGACGGGACTTATGACGCGGCTGAACTCCATACTGCACCTGGCACAAACGCCCCGGCCCACCGCAAAGGACAGCGCTTCGCCAAATGGGAAAATGCAAATGCGCTGCTGAATGAGGAAGCTATCCCCGATTCGAGGCAAATCGGTGGAAGCAAAACTCGCAAATCGTGTCAGCGTCAGGCCGGCACCCAGACCCGTCCGTCGAACAGCCGCCGCGCCGTTCGGTAGAACGATCCCGCGCGCGCAATCCAGCCGCGTTTCTCCAGGGCGACGTCGGCGCCGACAGTCAGCACGCCCGAGGGCATGCCGAGGCGAACCGATCCGGTGCCGGTCGAAGGTGACAACGCTTCGGCAACCAAGGTGCCTGCGATCCGCGCGGCGACGGCCGTGCAGAGCGAGGCCGTCAGCGGCAGCGCCCGGTGCGGCTGTCCGTTGGAAATCATGCGGGCGGCGAGATCGATCCCGGCGGCCGGTACAATCTCTCCCGCAAGCGTCCGAAAATCCGCGCTCGGGCTGACGAAGCCGACAAACGGGACCGCCCTGATGGCGCGCGCGGCCGCGACATCGCCCGCAATCCCCATCCGCACCGATCCCAGCACCCTGATCTCATCGAGCAGCTTGAGGATGTCAGGCCTTGCTTCGAGCTCTTCGGGAAGCTCGATGCCCGACAGTCCAATGTCACGCGCGCGGACAAAGACGGTCGCGTTTGCCGCATCGACCAGTGAGGCCTCGATCGCGCCAAAGCCCGGCACCTCGAGGCGATCGCGCGTTGCGGCCGATGGCAAGAGCTTGCCGGTCGTCGCACCTCCCGGTTCGACAAAATCGAGGCGCACGGGAGCGCCCGTTCCGAACACGCCGGGAATTGCGAGATCGCCGTCGTAGCGCGCCTTGCGCTCATGCAGCGGGAAGGTGGAGTGGATGATCTTCTGCGTGTTGGTGTTGAAGATGCGGACTGTTGCGGTATCGCCGTCCGCGCGGACCAGGCCCTCGTCGACCGCGAAGGGGCCGACCGCGGAGCTCATGTTGCCGCAGTTGCCTTTGTAGTCGACCGCCTTCTCCCTGATCTGCACCTGCGCAAACGTGTAGTCGATATCCGCGTCGTCGCGCGCCGACGGCGCGAGCACGCAGACCTTGGAGAGCGAGGAGACGCCGCCGCCCATGCCGTCGAGCTGCCTTCCGTAAGGATCGGGCGAGCCCATCGCCGCGGCGAAGATCGCGTCCCACGCCGCGCGATCGGCCGGCAGGTCGCGTGCATGAAACATAATCGCCTTGCTGGTGCCGCCGCGCATGAAAACAGCCGGAATGGGGCGCTGCATTGAAGGACCTCTACTCGCATGGCCATGGCCGGGGTACAGCAGGGTAGTCCGTTGCGTGCAAGCCGCAAAGAGGCGGATTGCAGCTCTGCGCTTGCTGTTGGCGTTGCGATGGGCCAGCTTCAGCCATGGCGCGGCTCGAGGCTTTTGCGTAGTCTCGCAGACGAGGGGGTTCGCCGTGAGGTCGGTGCGGTAAAGCCTCCCACGCTTTGGAAACGGCGCCGAGAGCACCCATGAATTTACGCGACTGTCGCAACTTTCATGATTTCCGCAGCCTGGCCCAGCGACGGCTGCCCGGCCCGATTTTCGATTACATCGATGGCGCCGCAGACGATGAAGTGACCTATCGGCGCAA
>Ga0335080_10000984_pt1 | contig 27187 bp, 21 predicted proteins | sample Lox_Sample_34_FD_206720 | JGI IMG/M metagenome (GOLD analysis project Ga0335080, IMG submission 206720) | Soil microbial communities from Loxahatchee National Wildlife Refuge, Florida, United States - Lox_Sample_3.4 | ecosystem: Environmental > Terrestrial > Soil > Wetlands | place: USA... | reverse complement strand
TTGTGGATCGACCGCCAACTCCGGTCCTAAGGCACAGGTTCGGAGTTTCGATCCAGCCAGATTGAGATAGTTCCGCTTTTCAAATTTGTGATCTGAGAATTCATCCCCTCCAGCCATCCCGATTCGATATGGAGTCCCCTCCGGGCCGATGACATAAATCCCCGCGATCTCGGCCTCCTCACCGCCGTCTTCCGCGTATGATGGGATCTCGAGAGCCTGTCTGTGTGCCCGGAGAGTCGTCCCGTTTCCTTTGTAGAACCACTCCGGTGCGATGCCAACTTTTCCCGGCTCCGGACGTCCTCCCTCTTTTCCCCAGTGGAACATTTTCATACTGTCGGTCATTTCGTCCGAAGCTACCGCGTGCATCGACTGCCGGTCCCGAGCGCTTCCCAGATGAGTAAGCCCGGTCCCCGAGATCATGCAGCGTGCTGGTTCATCCGGATGATCAATCGGCGGCAACAAGTACCAATCGGATTTTCCGGAATAAACAAGATCGTAGTCTAAGCGTTCGGGCGTGAGCCGCTTTCGCGCCAGAACACTCAGGGTGCATCCCGCGTGGATCGCTGATATGGCGAGTTCGTAAACCGACCCTTCTCCCTCGAGCAATCGCAAATGTGGCTCTTCGACTAATGCCACCCGTCTCACGATTCCTTTCTTCAGCTGAACAAGCCGCGTCATCGATGCGCTCTGGCTCCTTTACTCGTTCACTTCGAAACTCTCAACTTTCGCTTCGTCGATTGTCAGGCCTAGTCCTGGAACATCGTCAGACAGGTCAATGGAGCCATCTTTTGCCTTCGGCTCTCCCGCAAACAAATACCAAAAAAGTTCATTCCCGACTTCCACGTCGACGACGGGGAAATATTCGGCCATGGGTGAGTTGTAGCTGGCCATCACCACGTGATAATTGTGCATTTGTCCTGCATGCGGGATGACCGGAATCGCATGCGCCTCCGCAAGCGCAGAGATCTTGTGAGCCTGTGTGATGCCACCGACGCGATTGGTATCGAACTGGATGTAGTCGACGGCACGTGCCTGCAGCAGATCCCGGAATCCCGACAAAGTGAATTCGTGCTCTCCGCCCGCGATTGGGATGCACCCATGGGATTTGAGATCGGCGTACCCATAAATGTCATCCGGGATTACCGGCTCCTCCAGCCAACGCAGGCCAAATGGCTCCAACAGAGGAAGCATTCTTTTGGCGTAGTCGAGGGTCCATCCCATATAGGCATCAGCCATTACGTCGATTTCGTTTCCAACTGTTTCCCTTACCGTGCGAACCAGAGCAACATTCCTCAGCATTCCCTCCGCACCATCGGCGGGTCCCCACCCGAATCGAAGCTTCATGGCTTTGAAACCTTGATCTTTGTAGCGACTCGCCTCCGCGGCAAGCTCGTCTAGATTTGTGGCGTAGAGACGGCTCGCGTAGACCGGAATCCGCGCCTTTGTTCTTCCGCCGAGCAATCGGTACACCGGTTGCTTCGCCGCCTTGCCGAGAAGGTCCCACAGTGCAATATCGACTGCGCTGATCGCCACCATGCCGATGCCCTTACGACCGAACGCCATGGTCTTGCGATACATGTGCTGCCAGAGGAACTCGATGTCCCATGGATTCTGCCCCAGCAACAGCGGCTTCAAGTAGAGATCAATGGTTTGCTTGGTGATCTGCGGCGCCAGCGCAGCGTTTCCGAGCCCCACGATTCCGTCATCTGTAAAGACTTCCACCGTGAGCCAACCGTGAAAGGTGAAGGTACCCATCGACGACTGGGGCAACTGCAGCAGATCCATGGGATTCGTACAAAAGTGCGGCGGCAAGGCGGCGATCTTTCCTCGCCAACGAAACACTCGCGTTCTGATTTCCGTAATCTTCATTGCGCTCCCTGATATCTCAACCTGCGCTCAACGTCGGCGGGCTCAAAGGCCGGTATCATCGCAAGAATCACGATAAAAGCCACGACATGAAACATCCCGGCCAGCACGAAGACGGTGGAGTATCCGACTCCATGGTCGAGCAGGTATCCAACCAATTGTCCGAATGCAATGCCTCCCATCGCGCCCCCGAAACCGACCAGTCCAGCCACCGAACCCACAATCTTGCGTGGCAATAGATCCGTAGGAACCACCATCACCAGGGTCGACCACGATTGCTGACCGAAATAGGCCACGCTGAAAATCACGATCGCCCACGAGACGGCTACATGCGGCACAAGCAGGATGAATGGCATGACCGCCGCACTCAATCCCAAAGCAAGTTTCCGCGCCACATCCACAGAGAATTGGCGGCGTATGAGATAGCTCGAAAACCAACCGCCTGCCAGGCATCCGATTCCCGCCGCGGCATAGGGAATCCAGGCGAAGGCACCAACCTTTTTCGTGTCAAAGCCGCGTGCATCATAAAGGTACTTGGGCAACCAGAAGAGATAGAAGTACCAAGCCGCGTCGCTCAGGAATTTCGCGATGATCAGTCCCCAGACCTCTCGAACGCGCAGCAGACTGATCCAATTCGGACTGGTTTGTACGGTGCCCGAAACTCGCTGGGACTCGATGTGTTGCGAATCAGGAACGAAGTAAGAAAGCCGCCACCAGACGGTCCACATAAGACCCAATGTTCCGGAGATCACGAAGATCCAACGCCAACTCATAAGGCCGAGAATCAGCGCAATCATGGGTGGGGCAATGACCGCTCCTGCAGAAGTCCCGGCGTTGATGATCCCCATCGCAGACGCCCGTTCGCGGGTTGTAAACCACTCTGCAACCGCTCTGGTCGCGGCCGGAAAGCCTCCTCCCTCCCCCATCCCGAGCAAGAAGCGGCTCATCGCCAGCATCCCAAAGCTCACGGCGAAGGCATGGCTTACGCACGCCAGAGACCAGAAGATCATGATGACGGTGAACCCTATCTTCGTTCCCAGAACATCGCTCAACTTTCCACCACCCGCATACATGAACGCGTATGAGACTAAGAACGCTGACTGCAGGGTTGAGAATTGCTCGTTCGACAACGGGATGTCCTTGGATATGGCATGGACAGCCACAGGGAGTGTTTGACGATCCAGATAGCTGATCGCGATCGCAACACTCACGAGTGCAGCAACTCTCCAGCGCAATGACGTTCTCCTGGACCGAGACTCCGAACCCTGCGTTGTCTTTTACCGGCGCGAACTTTGGCGCTGTTTCCTGATCGACGACCCCTAAATTTCCGAGATTACGTTTACCCAAGCCTTTTACGATATCACCATCAGATGTTTCTTGTGGGCACCAGATTCTCGTTTCCCTGCGCTGTCACATTTCGCAACGGAGCTCGGTAGGGCGATCCCATAAAGTGGCGTTTTGGAGTGGCCAGGCCGAGGGCACAGCATTGTCCCCAAGCTTTAAGCCTGCCGCCGCGAGGTCCCGCTAGCATTTGGGAACGCGTGCGATCCCCGCCGAAACAAATCGAGCCCTCTTTGGTTAACTGTTTAGAAATCGTTTACCCGAGCGGCCATGGCCACTGTGCTATCAATCGCAAGTCGGAAGGAGCTTGCTACGACACTCATGCGCTCGGCATACGGACCTCAATTCAGACTGCTTCAGGACTTCGCGGGATAAAGGAAACGGAACTGTTCTGGCGAGCGAGTTCCGCGATCCAGTCGAGTCCTTCCTGAACCCGGGCAATCTCCACGCCGACGACGTGCTCCTCCGGGGATGTCCAACGAACCATTCCTTGTCCGTGCAAGTGCTGTCCTTGGTCTGCAAACACTAGGTGAAACTCAACTCCGCTGTCGTCGGCAACCATCAGATCGGAGCGCATGCAAAATCCTCCGCGCCCAAACGCGACCTCCCCGTTCTCTCGCGCAGATTGCAGGCTGTCGAACTGAGCTTTGATCGCCGCTCGTTTGGCGGCTGAAACAGGGCCTGCCCAGAGTTCCATGCGGTCCGTGAGCGCGGTTTCGACCGCTGTAATGAGAACCTTGCGCGACACCGGCTTCGAGAGTTGAGCCTCGATGCCCAGATCATAGGCATCTCGCGGCGAAAGATCCGAAAAGCCGCTGAGCGCAACCGCCGTTGGGGTATAGGACCCCCTCGCCTTCAGCCGTCGGATGAATTCAACTCCATCCATACGAGGCATGCGAACGTCCGTGATGATGGCGTCGACCTTCTCCTTTTCCACCAGGGCGAGCGCGCCTAACCCGTCATCCGCCGTGAAAACCCGGCAGCCTTCACGCTCAAACCAATCTTTTGCAATCTCGCAATAGTACGGTTCGTCGTCGACCACCAGCAACGTTGCTTCTTTAAGGTGCAAGTGAGGTGTCCTCCTGGAGGGGGAGAATCAGCGAGAAGCAGGTATGCCCGTCCCGTTCTTCATAGCTCAACTCGCCCCCATGATCCTGCGCGATACTGCTGGAAATACTCAGGCCCAGTCCAGTTCCCTTCCCCGGTGGTTTTGTCGTGAAAAAAGGCTCCATAATACGTTTGCGCAATTCGGGTGCGATCCCCCGCCCGCTATCGATCACAGAAACAATGAGATTGGGTTCTCGCGTCGCAACTTCGATCGCGGTCCACTTCTCTCCATCCATGTCGCAGATCGCATCGAATGCATTCTGCAGCAGGTTCAAAAGTACCTGCACGATCTGCACCTCGCGGCAGCGAACACGCAGGCCAGGATCCACTTTAGCCGGGATCAGCTGTATCGAATGAATTCGGAACCGCTCGCGGCACAGTTCCAGCGCCTGTCCGATCATTTGCCCAACACATGCCGAAGCAAGCGGATCTCCCACGCCTTCGCGCGCGACCTGCCGCAGGCTTCTCACAATCGAGGCAATCCGCTCCGTCGTTTCGAGAATTCGCCCACAGAGCTTCTCGACTGCAGGGCGCGCTAAATCATCCTGGTTCGCCATCTCCAGCAAATTGCTGGCGTAGGCGTGAACGATTCCCAGCGGATTGTTGATCTCGTGCGCAATACCGCCAGCCATCATGCCCAAAGCTGACAAACGAGCTGATGAGACAACTTGCATCCGGCTTTGATCTAATTGGGCCTGCATCGCAACACGCGCACTCACATCCCGGATGGCACTGACCACGAGCTTTCCTTCTTCGGTCTCGAGCGGACTAAGGCTGATGTCCACTGGAAACTCTGTGCCGTCCTTGCGCTGACCATATAGCTGTACCCCAGCTCCCATCGGCCGGACTCGGCTTTCAGCCGTAAAAGCTCTTCGGTGCTCCTCGTGACCTTGGCGGAAGCGAGCCGGAACCAGCAATTCGACCGTTTGCCCTAACAGCTGCTCTCGGCCATGGCCAAACAGGATTTCCGTGCGTGCATTCACCAAGAGGATGCGACCATTGCCATCAACTACAACCATGGCGTCGGGAGCTGCCTCCAGTAGGCTGCGGAAGATGGTCTCCACATTCGGATGGATTGTGGCTTCTGGAATCACCAGCTGCTATCCCCCCGCAGGTCAGAGCTTGCCCGGACACTTCGAGGCCAGAATTATAGGGCAATTGCGTCCAAACGCCATTTCCAACTCCGGGATCAATTTGTCAGGTTCGCAAGTTTGATAACTCCCGGGCCCTTTCTTCGTTGACATCCTCCCGCTTTGCTCATACCATTCTGTCTCTTCCCCGGTTGCATTGCCCGCGCGAACTGTGGCGCGCGACGAATGATCAACCAGACGATTTCGCATTACAAAATCATCGAAAAGATCGGTGACGGTGGGATGGGTGTCGTCTACAAGGCGATGGATACGCGCCTTCAACGACCCGTAGCTCTCAAGTTCCTGCCTCCTGAACTCTGCCTCGATGCACAGGCTTTGGCGCGCTTTCAGCGCGAGGCCCGGGCCGCCTCGGCGCTGAACCATCCCAACATTTGCACCATCTATGATATCGGCGAACAAGAAGGCCAGGCCTTCATCGCGATGGAGTTTCTCGAGGGCGCGACGCTCAAGAATATTTGTCGCGGTCCGCGGCTTGACAACGAGAGACTCCTCACGCTCGCGCTTGAAATTTCCGATGCCCTTGACGCCGCCCATTCTGAGGGCATTGTCCACCGCGACATCAAGCCGGCCAACATCTTCATCACCAAGCGGAATCATGCGAAAATTCTGGATTTCGGGCTCGCGAAGTTAGTTCCCGTAGACAATAAGGAACATACCGGCGTCACCGTCGAGTCCGCGGATGCCCCTTCGTACCTCACCAATCCGGGTTCGACCGTGGGCACTGTGGCCTATATGTCCCCCGAGCAAGCGACGGGAAAGGAACTGGATTCTCGCACCGACCTTTTCTCATTTGGCGCGGTGCTCTACGAAATGGCTACCGGCACGGTGCCATTCCGCGGCGACACCTCCGCCATCATTTTTGATGGCATTCTGAATCGTCCTCCGCTACGCCCCTTGCGGTTGAATCCCGATCTTCCTCCCAGGCTCGAGGAAATCATCGGGAAAGCCCTCGAGAAGGATCGCGACCTGCGGTACCAGACGGCCGCAGAGTTGCGTGCCGATCTGAAGCGCCTGAAACGGGAAAACGATTCGAGCCACAGCGGCGCCAAAAGTTCCGGATTCTCGGGCGACGCTGTGGCTCAGCCTCCACCAACGCCATCGGCCTTCGAGCAGAGCGATAGCTCCATTGTCGCGGTCATGAAGCAGCACAAAGCCGCGGCAGTCGCCATCGGCGTCGTCGCCTTGCTGGTGCTGGCGATCGGCGGCTTCGGCGCGTACACCTTGCTGCGATCGCGGGTCGCTGCACATTTTCAGTCTTTCACGATTACCCAGGTCACCACCTCTGGAAAAGCCGCGCTGACTGCGATCTCCCCGGATGCACGCTATATCCTTTCAGTTATCAATGACAAGGGCCTGCAGAGCCTTTGGCTCCGCAATATTCCTACCGGGAGCGATACGCAGGTGATCTCGCCCGCCCCCGCCTCGTATAAGTCTCTGGCGTTTTCGCCTGACGGCAACTATCTGTACTTCATCAAGGCCGTGGACGCCACGTACACAAATTTTGATCTTTCCCGCGCGCCCGTGCTGGGTGGCACTCCGCAGACCATCGTTCGTGGAATCGATAGCGACATCACGTTTTCTCCCGATGGACACCACCTCGCATTCGCTCGCTCGAATTCCCCGGAAATCGGGAAATACAGCGTCATTTCCGTCAACCTCGATGGAAGTGACGAGCAGTCTTTATTCGTGGCTTCTCCCGTTTCCGATATTCCGACCTCCGTCGCGTGGACGCCGGACGGAAAAGAAATCGGCTTCCGGCTCTTCAAACCCGACAAAGCGCTCGGCGGCATCGGACTGCTTTCCATCGGCAATACAAAAATCCAGCGCTTCGCCACCTTCAACGACGTCGTCACCGCCGACTTCAAGTGGCTGCCAGATGGCAACGAATTGCTCGGGCTCTATTCACAGAAAGGCCCTGACTACTTCCAGCGTACGCAGATCGGACTCATCTCCGATGGCGGCGGTCACTTGAGCCCGATCACCCGCGACACGAACAGCTATGCGACCCTGACGCTCTCTGGCGACGGCAAGACCATTGCCACGGTACAGACCAAAACTTCGCAGAACCTCTACGTCACTCATATGACTGACGGGCGAGCTGGTGAACCTGCTGCCGTCCTTCCTCAGGGTCAGGCCGTGAATTGGTTCGACTGGACTGCCGACGGCAACCTGCTCTTTTCCGATTTCACCCGTTTGCTGCGTATCGGCATTGGCCAGGGCATCCCCACGCGTATTCTCGGAGACCCAACCGGCGCGCTCGTCGAAGTCTCAGGATGCGGCACCCACTATTTGATATTCTCGTGGGCTTTTCACGGTGGCACGAACTCCACTAATATCTGGCGCGCCAATCTGGATGGCTCCAATCCGGTGAAGCTCACCGACGGCAAGAACGATCGCAACCCAGTCTGCTCACCCGACGAAAAATGGGTGTACTACTGGAACATGGATCAGCAACAACTCTGGCGCGCTCCGCTCACCGGCGCCGGCACGCCCGCGTTGCAGCCGGGAAGCAACCTGCCTCGTACTCTGCCCGCTGGAACCGGACTCACCGTCTCCCCGGACGGCAAGCTGCTGGCATACGTGCTTGCAACCATGCCGACCCCCGAGGATCCCTATCCTCAATACAAAGTTGCGCTACTCGATCCCAGCGGCACCGCTGCACCTCGAACCATTGATGCCGACGAGAGAATTTCCAGCGGCGGTCTGAGCTTCACGCCTGATGGCAAAGCAATCACTTACCCGATTCGCGAAAGCGGCGTGGATAATCTCTGGAACCAGCCCCTGGAAGGGTTAGCCGGCCGCCAGCTCACGTCTTTCACCTCAGAGCAGATCGTTGGCTTTCATTGGTCTCCCGATGCTCGAAGCATCGGCATTCTCCGCGGCCATACGGATTCCGACGTTGTCCTGATCCGTGAAACAGCGCAATAGAGCGTCAGCAGTTGGCATTGAGATTCGTAGTTCGTTGCATCGGAATCGTTGGTTGAAATGTTCTGGTAAGAGCCGTTCGTTGTTCGTCTTCCCCGGGGCCCAGCAAGCTCTGCTTTCCCAGTTTTCACAATTTTGATTGCGGACGATGCCAAAACACATGGCCCGCAGGGTCCCTGCCATTCGCCGATTCTGCTGTTGAAAAGCTCGCTGCTTTGCGGAAGTCCAGTCATAAACCATGCCGGAGGCACACATATGCGGTTTTCCGTTTGGCCATCAATCTCAACTTCAAAATTGAGAACTACGGCCCTGACGCTCTTGTTGGGATTTATTGTTCTGCCCAACGCACTCTCTGCGGAGGACTCGACAGCAGACTCTGACAGGGAAACCGTCAAGGCCCTTCTGCATCGGGTCGAGCAGCTCGAGGCTCGCGTCGCGCAACTGGAAGCGCAGCAAAAGCCCGCTCCTGAAACCCAGAGTCAAGCCCCGGCGCCTACCACCGCACCCGCTCCTGTTGCCTCGGAACTCGCTCCAGAACAAGAGCCTGGCGGCTCCATGGAACAGCGTATGGACACGCGCACGCTCATGCAGATCCGCGGATTCGGCGACATGACATTTCACGGCAGTGACGCGCATGGAACAACCACAGCGTTCAGCCTCGGCCAGCTCAATCTTTTTGTCACCTCCGACCTGTCGGAAAAGTTTCGCCTGCTCAGCGAAATTGTGTTTGAAGCCGACCAGAGCAACAATACCTTTGGCGTGGATGTCGAGCGCCTTCTGCTGCAGTATTCCCTCAACGATTACTTCAATCTCGCGGTCGGCCGATATCACACCGACATCGGCTTCTACAACACCGCCTATCACCATAGCGCCTGGCTCCAAACTGCCGTGGGACGGCCTCTCCTGTTCGAGTTTGAGGATAATGGCGGCATCTTGCCGATCCACAACGTAGGCGCCTCTCTCTCAGGCGCTATTCCTTCCGGCGGTCTGGGACTTCACTATGTGGCAGAGGCGGGCAACGGACGGGCCTCCCTTTCACCGCAGGTCGAGCCCGTACAGAACGTGGTCGATGAAAATAACGGCAAGGCTGTCAACTTGGCCATCTTCGCTCGGCCGAACGCCGTCCACGGCCTGCAGGTTGGCTTTTCGGCATACCACGATAATCTGCACCCCGTGGGGCACCCCACTATTGGTGAAACCATCTTCGACGCCTACGCCGTGTTTCAGCGCCCGCACTTTGAATGGCTCAACGAAGCACTGATGATTCACCATGCGGTTCACGGAGGGCACGTCTTCGACACACCCGGTTTCTACACTCAGCTCTCCAAGGCCTTCGGACCGTATCGCCCTTACTTCCGTTACCAATACGTCAACGAATCCTCGCAAGAACCAATGTTTCCCTTTGTAGGATTGCAGCACGGTCCATCGGTCGGACTACGCTTCGATGCTTCCGAGGCGGTCGCCTTGAAATTACAATACGACCGTACAATGTTCCGGCAAGAGCCATCGGTTAATGGCTTGCAGCTTCAGTTTGCGTTTACCTTCTAGAGACACGGACATGACGAGAACTCGGTTCGTCTTGATTTCGGCGCTCCTGCAGATGGTGCTGGTCGGCCTGCTAGCCGTGTCGCCCTCGACTCTGGGTGGCGCCGGTTCCGACCAGTCGGTGGCCATTATCGTGAATCCGTCGAATCCTGTCGAAAATTGCTCATTCGACGACCTCCGCAAGATCTTCCTCGGAGAAAAGAGTCATTGGCCCAATGGCCGCCGCATCACCCTTGTCATGCTCGACCCCGCTCAGCCCGAGCGCAAAGTCGTACTGCGCGAAATCTATAACATGTCGGAAAAGGATCTGAACAACCACTTCATCCAGGGTGTTTTTACTGGCGGCGTTCTCGCCCCTCCGAAAACCCTGGCCAGCGCTGCCGAAGTCCGCAAGTTCGTTTTCAACGTGCCTGGCGCAATCGGTTACGTGAAGGGAACAGACGTGGACCAGTCCGTGAAGATCCTCCGCATCGACGGCCGCCTACCCGACGACAAGGATTACCGCCTGCGCCTCCAGGGACGTTCAGGCAGACCCTAGGCAATCGCAAACCCAAGTCGTCGGACACCGCAGTCAAGCCCGCCAACTCGGAGTGTGTCCAGCAATCAGCGATCGTCTGATCACGGAATCGCCAATCAACCTTCCCTCTGCCCGGCGCTCCGCAACGTCACCTGATCCTGCGACACCTCTCCGCTCTTCTGCACAGGCCGAGTCTGCGCCTCCGGATCCGGCTTCACCTCTGCCGCCGGATGCACGGCTACTGGCCTTACATCTACCCCATGCGGACTATTCACTGGAGGAATCATAAGCAGTCTCCTGTCATGGGGAATCGGCAGGAACCTGGAGCACTTTAGCGATCCCGCCACCCGTTAGTAATGGTTACCGCAGGTGTAGGGGCGGACGCCTTCGTCCGCCCTCGCGAGCGAAGCGAGTGGTGACTCAAGGCGAGAGCCAAAGACGAAGTGTGTGTCTCACAACAGGTCGAAGTAGCAGTCTAAAAGGGGTAGGATCACAGCCCAGCCGGCCTTCGGCGAGCGAACGAGGAGTCCGCCTATACACAAAACCTATGCTCCCGCCGACCAAGACTTTTCCTCCGCCTTCCCGCCCTCTTTTTCCATCGACGACGCCGCCACATCCTGCACGAACTCACGCCGCCGTTCGGCCTGTCCTTTTCTCTCAACCTGACGTACTCTCCGCGTCGGCATGTTGCTCGGTTCGAGGCTGACGATGCGCCCTTCCCGCACCACGATTTGCGACCGAAACCAGTCCGTACGGTACATGCGCCCGGCGGCGTAGAACGTCATCGCCGCCGCGATCGGCCCCTCAAATTCATATCCCGTGCAGGCAATGATCCGTTTCCCCATCTCCTGTGTCCAGGTCATGCCTCCAACCAGCGGATCATTCAGCCGGCAGCGCTCAAATGGTGTTGCGTGCGAGAGTTTGCGTAACTGGAGCAACTGCAGCAGGACTGACGTCTTCGCCAGGTTCGTCACGATGATGCGGGCTTCCGTCGGCGAAAGGCGCTCCATCTTGACGTGTAGGTCAGGATTCCATTCGCGTTCGAATTCTTCGCGGGCAAGTTCCAGGCTGCGATCGGTGGCCTCGACGTAGCGAAGTGTCGCCCGCACCAGTACTATGCTGAAGAAGGTAGTCAAGATCGTCGCGAGGACGGGAATATAGCTGATCAGTGTGGAGAACGGGATGCGAAGCGAGTCGATCAACTGCATAGGCTGCACATGCATGGACGAAGCGCGGCTCCTGCCGGTTGCCGTTTGGGGAGGAGCAACCGACGCAAAGAACTCTACCCGTCGCATCTCGTCCGCTCCAGATGCGCTTCGGGAATGGGTAGTAACGGTCCAGGTGAATGAACTTTCGTAATGCCTCAAGGCTTTGCGCCGGGCTTTCCTGTGGAACTCTGTGTCCCTCTGGTGAGCGCTACTCCAGCACGCTGTCGTCGAGCTTCTTTTTGTTCCAATCCGCGGCAGCCTGCACAAAGGCCAGCACAAGCGGGTGCGGTTTCTTATCGGTAGACGACAGTTGCGGTTGAAACAGCGTCGCCAGGTAGAACCGATGGGTTGGCGATTCAATGGCCCGTATCTCGCCTTGTGGCCCACGTGCGACCACCGGAAAGCCAGCCTCCATCGTCGTCCATTCGAATTCCGGATTAATCTCAAAATTGCAGAAGAACTCTTCGGTTACTACGTCCTGGTTCTTGCCGTAATAAGACTGCAGGTACGATCCCGGACGCAAGCGAATCTCGGGAACCGCTCCCGAGAGTTTCGGCGCCTCGCCTTTGCGATCAGGCACGGCACACGCAACTGGATAGATGATGATATTTTTCGATCCCGAATTGTTCTCGGCGCTGTCGGCGTCCGCAATGTGCAGCACGTTGCGGGCGAACTCGATGAAAGCGTACTGGAATCCGCCACACGTGCCCAGAAAGGGCCAGTCCCGCCGGCGTGCGAACTCAATGCCCTTGAGCATCCCGTCAAAACTCTTGTACGGACTGCCCGGCGAGGCCCAGAGCCCATCAAACGACTCGAGAGTCTCCTCTGCTTCCGGCTTCAGCAGCGAAGGCGTCGGGATCCACTCGCTCTCCACTTCCATCTTTAGCTTGCGGGCGGCGTGCTGCAGCGCGTCGTTGGTGGCGCAATGCGAGCGGAATTCGGCGTTAAAGTCCCCAAGAATGCCGATTCGTACCTTCTCGCTCACGCGTTTGATTGTACTAGAGCGAGTCCGCGGCCCTCGCGATCAGCGACCCGGAAAGGTTAGGAACGTGGTGCATGCAAGCCTTATGCCGGATTGCCGGTACTTAGCACCACGCCGAAGCAAACTCACGAAGGATGTGACTGGTACCGCAACTGTGCATCCACTTTCACTGGGCTAAGCGGATGCAGTAACGTAGACGTGTTACCTCGAATCCGCCCTGCTATGACTTCACAACCTTTTGGAAGGCCGCCTGGAACTTGAGCATTTCTGGTTGTGTGCCCACCGTGATGCGGACGTAGGTGGGCATAATGGGCCAGACGCGACCAATCAGTACGTTCTCTTTTGCCATGGCATCGCGGACTTCCTGCCCTGCACGCTTGGTGTCAACCATGAAACAGTTCGACTCGGATGGGATGAAGGTGTACCCGTTGTGGGCAAGCCAATCGAAAGTCTGCTGACGGATCCCCGCGTTAATTCGTCTGCGCTCGGCGACCAGGTTGGGATCCTTCAGACTAGCCGTGGCAGCTACCACCGCTGTCACAGGCATGAAATTTCCCAGCCCACGCTGCAACACTCTCTCGGCTAGATCGGGGCGGGCAATGATGAATCCACAGCGAATGCCCGCCATTCCATAAACCTTGGAGAAAGTGCGCAGCACAATCACGTCTTTGCCAGCTTTCACAAGATCGAGCGCGTTGGGAGCTTCCGTGAGGTGGATGTAGGCTTCATCAATCAATACCACCGAATCTTTCGGCTTGTTCGCAAGAAGGAATTCGATGTCCGAGTGGGAAGTTAATGTGCCTGTCGGATTATTGGGATTGCAGATATAGAACACGCCGGCATCCGGTCCCGCGGCGATCATGGCCTTGACATCGTGGGCATAGGTTTTCGTCAAGGGAACTTTGATCACCCGCGCTCCGGCGCGCTCTGCAGTAAACATGCCAGTTTCGAAGCCAGGATCAGCCGTAACGTAGCTTCTTTCCGGAGATGTGAAAGCAAGAACGCTCAGGGCGAGCGGCGGAGTAGAACCGACCGTCACGTGAATGAAGTCAGGGTTGATGCCCTCGATCTGGGCGAAAGTGGAAACGAGTTCGTCCGTGAGGTTGTCGGAATAGCGTCCACCTTGAGGAAGAATCGCAGCCATCACCTCACGAGCTGCCTGACAGGGACCCAGAGGATTTTCATTCGAATCAATCAGCACCGCATCCGGAGCGTGCGGACGGCGACGCGCTGCGGCGGCGAGCACGGGCTCCGACATGATGCGGAAAGCGCTAGCGGCAGAAGCAGCCGCTGTCAGGTGAAGAAAGGAACGGCGTGAGAAGCGCGGCATGCGGGCCCTCCGGTGGCAAGGAGTGTATCAGAATGCCGATGCAGGTGGAGAAGGTGGAAGATACTGACCTGCTTCCATCGACGGTGCTATTTCTTCAGTAGTGATTGCCAGTTGAGCGTAACGGTGAAGGGCGCATCACTGCCGGGGCCATAGGTCACTCCGTAGAACCGCTGCCCGTCGCGAGACGGGGCGAAAAAGCGGCTAATGGGGTGGGCTCCCAGATCGAATAAGGTCTGCATCGGTCCAACTTCCAGGTGATCGCCGCTGGCAATCAACTGCACAGACGCGATCCCGATATAGGAACTTGTGGAGAAGTAGATCTCTTTGCCGTCGCCGCGCCACATGGGAGCAGCACTCCCTCCACTCGTGATTTGCCATTTTCCCTGTCCCAAGCCGACGTCCTCAGCGTTCGCATGGAAGGGGACGACATATACGTCCTGCTGCGAGCCGGAGTCCGCTGAGACATAAGCCAGCCACTTTGAGTCGGGCGACAGTGAGCCGGCCGACGCAGTCGACCTAATGTCGAGCAGCTTTACTACCTTGTGTTCGCCGGTCAGGGCAACAGCTTTGATTTCACCTGCCAGCGTCATGCCTCGCCGATAAAAAAGGTAACGACCGTCCGAAGACCAGGAGAGCGGCAAGGTACGCTGATCCTCGTTGATGATGACCTGCTCATCTCCACCGCCCGAGACGCTCTTGATGACTATTTGTGACCCCGCGTCCGTCTGCCGGCTAAGAGCTATCTTGCTCCCGTCCGGAGACCAGACTGAACCGGAGGAATGCTGGTCGAAGGTAAGCCGTGTGCTGTTGTGTTTCGGGAGGTTGTAAATCCATATGTCGGCTAGTTGCCCGGAAGAGAGACCAACGTCAGCCGCGATCTGTTCGCCGTTCGGCGACAAGGCAATGTTTTGAAGCAGACCCGTTTCCTTCCAGAGGATTTGTTCCTTGCCGGTGCGATCAATCTGGACCAGCCACGTTGCTGCCGCGACCGCACCCGTTTGATAGGTCAATACCGAAGGAGAGACCGAGAATGCTCCAAAATTGAACTGCGGATCGGCCTGCACCTGTCGCGCCAGAACCGTGGAGTCGCCCGCAAACTCCAGGCGATCGGGATCGAACCGTCGAGCCAGAAGATCGCTCTCCTGCATGTAAAAGAGGAAGCCAGCCGAAAAGGTGCCATACCGGACATCTTCGGCGAGGGGTTTTCCTTGTGGCGAGTCCAGAGACGCAACCATCATGTGAGCCAGCGGAACCGCCGGGGCCTGGCTGATATAGAGGAAGTGCTTTTGATCTGGAAGAAACTGTGGCCAGCGGTGGCTGGTTTCCTGCAGTTTGGCGTCGAGCGTGGTCAGGCGTAACGCTTTGCCCCCCGCGGCGTCGACGCGGAAAAGACTGTCAGCCCGCGCGCCAAACAGGATAACCCCGTTGGTTGCCCAGGCCCCCCCGCGACCTTCGGCAGCGTCGCACAATGTCATCACGCTTGAGCTAACCAGATCGAAGCGTTTTAGTTTTCCGTCCGCAAAAAACCCGACCGCACTACCATCCGGCGACCAGAACGGGTAGGTGCCCCCCTCGCTCCCGGCGATCATGTGCACTTCTGACGAAGACAAGCTGCGCAGCCAGAGAGATCTCGCATTTTGCTGTCCTTGCCAGTACGCCGCAAAGACAATGTTCTTACCGTCGGGCGAAGATGTGGGAGGGCCGGATAACCCTCGGAAATTGAAGTAGGTTTTGTCGGGAGCAACAACCTGAAACTGCACCGCTGGCGACGCTTCCCGTCTTGACGAGCCCAACCAGAATGCTCCGGCGGCCACAGCCAGACCAGCAATCCCGGCCACCATCCAGCTTGTGCCCCGCCTGGACCGCGGCGTGATAACGGCGCTAGGCGGCCCGTCTGAAAGCCAGCCAAGTTGGCGGCCAACGTCCGCAGCGCTTTGCCAGCGCTCGTCCGGATCTTTCGCTAAGCACGTACGGACTACAAGGTCGAGTGAGGGCGGCGTCATAGGCTGGGCAGTAGAAAGTGGTTTCGGCTGAGCGGCGAGGATGGCTGCAATGGTCGATGCCGCCGTTTTTCCTTCAAACGCCATCTTGCCTGTGACCATCTCGTACAACACCGCACCCAGCGCGAAAATATCGCTCCGTGTGTCTGCCTCGGTTCCTTCCACCTGCTCCGGCGACATGTACTGAAACGTCCCCACCACCGTGCCTTTCGTCGTTACAGGATGCTGCGGTGCCGTCAGGGTCTGTGTCAGAGTCGATGCCGGCGTGGCCTGCGCTGCTTTCGCCAGTCCGAAGTCCATCAGCTTCGCACCGGACTTCGTCAGCATCACGTTCCCGGGCTTCAAGTCCCGGTGCACCACGCCCTTCCTGTGTGCTGCTTCTAGCCCCTCGCAGATCTCGATCCCAACTTTCAGTACCTGGTCCAGAGGCAGAGGGCCTTTGCGTAACCGGTCGGCGAGTGTCTCGCCTTCCAGATACTCCATGACGAGATAGTGGATGCCGTCCTGCTGGCCGACATCGTAGAGATGGCAGACGTTGGGATGACTCAGCGACGAGATGGACCGCGCTTCGCGATCGAAGCGTTGGCGGGCCTCGGGGCCAGAGAGATGCTCGGGCAGAATCTTTACGGCGACGATTCGGTCCAGCCGGGTATCGCGGGCACGATAGACCTCTCCCATGCCTCCGGCACCGAGTGGCGCTTGGATCTCGTAGGGCCCCAGCTTCGTCCCCGAGGAAAGTGACATTGGGGCGACATTATAGTCTTACGTTGCCGCCCGAGAAACCCAGGCTGGAACAGTGGCCGTTACACTCCTCGGCGATCGCGTCCTTCCCCGACAGACCGAATTACTCTTCCCGCTTCACAGCGTAATACCCGGCACGCGCCTGAATCTTGTAGCTCTGCTTGCTCTTGATTTCCAGTTTGCGATAGCTTCCGTCGAGTTTCAGGTTGGTGGGAACATAACCGACGTTGTACTGGCTACGCAGTTCCTTTGCGATCTGGTCGAACGCTTCGCGCAACTTGTCGAACTTGTTGCCCACGTTGATGACGCGCCCGCCCGTCTGCTCCGTCAGCTTTCGCATGTCCCCTTCGCCGGAGTACCCGAACCCGCCGTAAAATCCACGGTCCGCACAAAGCAGCACATAAACAATTGCGTCGGCCTTCTGCGCGGCTTCAATCGCATCCTGCAGTTTCAGACGGCTGCCTTCGTCCTGGCCGTCCGTGAGAAGGATCATCGCCTTGCGGCCGACTTCTTTCGCCAGCATGTCGTGGGCAGAGAGATAAACCGCGTCATAGAGCAGCGTGCCCGGAGCATTATGTGTAGGGACGGGACCACCGCCCATCCCGGGAATGCTGCCGCTGGTGTAGTCAACGTTGACCTTCGCCTTGTCCAGCGCCGCCTGCAGCCGGTGCGTGTCCCGCGTGAAATCCTGCAGCAGATCGACGGTGATATCAAAGCTGATGACGAACGATTCGTCTTTGTCGGTCAAGATCTGCTTAAGAAACGCGCCGCCTACTTCCTTTTCCATCTCGATGACATTCCGCTGGCTGCCGCTGGAATCGATCATCATGCCGAGAGTCAGAGGCAGGTTCGATTCCGCGGTGAAGTACTTAATGGTCTGTGGCTTTCCATCCTCGAACACGTCGAAGTCACCCTTTGTCAGGTTGGGGATCAGCGCGCCGTGCTTGTCTTTCACGTTGAAAAACAGTTGGACGACATTGACATTGACCTTCAACGTCTCGGCGGGGTTCTGATCGCTGGCCTGTTGGGACGGCGCCTGCTGCGTCGGCTGTTGGGCAGCGGCAAACCCGGCCAGGGCCAAGACAGCGAACACATGTCGGCAAATGGGATATTTTGGCATTGGGACTCTCGGGGGAATCTTTGTTAGTCTAATCCTGAAAGTTTAGATGCACCAAACGGGGTTGCATTGGCATCCCAAGAGCATGTAAAGCTGATTATGGGGCGGGCGGCCATGAAATCACTGGGAATTCACGGGATAGCAGGGGATCTGTCGCCTTACGGGTGGTCCTCCCTTCGCTTGCGATCTGGGCTTCGCTCTTGCGGCGTCCTCCACGGCCTCTTGGTATCTGCTTGCCTGCTGGGGATATCCAGCGCTCATGCCCAGTCTGGGGGGACACAGAGCCAGGCCCAGGCTCCCGGCGCAACTCAGAATCAAGCACCCGCAAAGAGTCAGCCTGCCGACGAGATCCCGGATGCACCATCGACCGTGCAACCACCTGCTCCGAAGCCTGTGCCAGAGCCGCAAATAGAGAACAAACCCGCCCAGCCGTCGGACGAAGGCACCGTCCCAAGCACCAGTTCTACTCAGCCGCATGAAGACCGGCCGGCGCCACCGCCGATGCCTCCTGTCGAGACACTTCCGCCGGGGAGCACCACCGACACTGCCTCGCAGTCCAAGGGACCTAGAAATCAAATTAATCCCAAGGAAGATCTCTACACGATTCCCATCACCGCCAACCTGGTGCAGATCCCGGTGATGGTGAAGGACAAGCAGGGACGCCGCGTCGATGGCTTGCTCCCGCAGGACTTCACTGTTCTGGAAAACGGCAAGGCGCAGAAGCTGACTTTCTTCACCAGCGATCCATTCCAGCTTTCCGTGGCCGTCCTGATCGATTTGGGAATGGCCGACGTAGCCTTGCAGAAGGTGAATGAGACGTACTCTGCGCTGGTCGGCGCATTCAGCCCTTACGATGAGGTCGCACTATACACCTACAGTAGTACCGCGAGCCGTCAGACGGACTTTACCAGCCGGCCGGAGCGTCTGACCGCCGTCCTCGACACGATGAAACTGGTGCGCGGCCATAATAACGGCCCCCCCGTATTGAGCGGACCCCTCGGGCCGCAGGGACCCATGGTGAACGGAATTCCCGTAGGCACTTCGGGTCCTCCCCCGGTGTACACGCCTCCCAAGGAGGCGCACGTACTGAACGATGCCATCTTGAAAGCAGCGATGGATCTGAGCAAGCGCGAGCGCACGCGGCGCAAGGTCATTTTCGTAATCAGTGATGGCCGCGAACGGGGCAGCAATGCCAGCTACAGCGAAGTCCTTCACGTTCTGCAGTTACAGGGTATCCAGGTAAAAGCGGTCGTCCTCGACATGGGGGCTCTGCCTGTCTACAAGCAGGTGGAGAAACTTCCTCACGTCTTCCGACAGGGCTACAGCAACATTCTGCCGAGGTATACCAACGCTACGGGCGGAGGAGACGTGTTCACAGAGCTCTCCCGAAACTCGATCGAGCAAGCCTATTCGCAGATTACGTCTGAGGCGCGCAATCAGTACACCCTCGGCTACAGTCCCAAGGCGGTCACCGGCTCTTCCGCCTTCCGCAGCATAGAGGTTGTGGTGCATCGTAAGTCGTTGGATGTATACGCAAAGGCTGGGTATTACCCCACTCCACCGGCACACTGAGGTCCGGGCTCCGGCAATCGAAGTACCGTAGTTTGTACCGGGTAGAAACGGGGGTCACCTGAGTAACCTGCGGTACCTACCCCCCGTGTGATATAAAGACCCCGAGCCTCCAAAAGGACAGAAGTGCAGGCGGCATCCCCGGAGGGGTGTCCGCATTTTGAGGAAAGCCTTTGAGTTTCATCAACTTCGCAGCTCGGGAAATCAACTGCAAAATCGTGTATTACGGCGCCGGACTTGGCGGCAAAACCACGAATCTGCAGGTGATTTACCAGAAGACTGCCGACCAGCAGAAGGGCAAGATGATTTCGCTGGCCACCGAAACCGAACGCACCCTGTTCTTCGACTTCCTCCCTCTTGATTTGGGCTCAGTGCGCGGATTCAAAACGCGAATCCACCTCTACACTGTTCCCGGACAGGTTTTCTACGACGCCAGCCGCAAACTCATTCTTCGCGGCGTAGATGGAATTGTGTTCGTTGCCGATTCCCAAGAGCAGCGCATGGACGCCAACGTCGAGGCCCTTGACAACCTCATGTCCAACCTCAAGGAGCACGGCTACGACTTCAACAAGATTCCTTATGTCCTGCAGTTGAACAAGCGCGATCTGCCCAACATTCTTCCCATTGATTTGCTCAGCACCGAATTGCGTAAGAAAAACGAGCCTGTCGTCGAAGCGGTCGCCTTTCAGGGAGTAGGCGTTTTCGAAACCCTGAAAGAAATCGCCAAGCAAGTCCTCACCGAACTTAAGGCTGGCGGCTAATCGCAGCTCTAGCCACCGCTTCTCTTCTTTGTTCGCTAATCTCCGAAGATGTGTGGGGATAACCTCTGACCAGCCAGGAAGACCCTGCGTTCTGGCGGCGTTTCTGAGGCATGTCTGATTACGCAGCGTAATCACAGACGAGAACTGTCAAGTCGTCATCCTGAGAACTAGCCCAGCGCTGCACAGAGCCAATGATCCGATCCGCGGCTTTGTGAGGAGTGAGCGCCGACGTCTCCTGCAGCAGATTCGACAAGTTCTCCTGGCCGAAAAACTCTCCCGCGCTGTTAGCGGCCTCGACGATTCCGTCCGTGTAGAGAAGCAACCGGTCGCCAGGTTGCAGCGAGTCACTCCTTGTCTGGTAGGACGCAAAATCAAAGGCGCCGAGCATCAGCCCATTCTCTGCGATCTCCAGCACCTTCCCCTCTCGCAGCAACAACATCGGCGGATGTCCGGCCGCAGAGTAGCGAAAAACCTTTGCCTTTGCATCCAGATAAACATAAGCGGCGGTGACGAATTGGCTTTGTGTGTTTCCGCGCAGTGCAGAGTTCATGCCGAGCAAGAGCGCCGCCGGATCTTCCGCCTGCGAACGCTGCGAGGTTGCAGCCAGCTTGACCATCGACGCGATGAGCGCGGCCGGAACCCCGTGGCCGGAGACGTCGGCGATGAGAAGTCCCGCGCGACTATCATCCGCAAGCACATAATCATAGAAGTCGCCCGCGACCGAAGTCATGGGAATGTAACGGGCCGCGATCTGAAAAGTTCCCGATGCCGGAAACTCGGCAGGCAGTATGGAGAGCTGAATGCGCCGTGCGACTTCCAGCTCCTTCTGGATATCGGCTAGTTGCTGCTCGCGTTGCATCGCCTGGCGTGCCGCAACGTATCCCAGGCAGGCGAGAAGCACGACGAATCCAAGTGCCTCGATTCTCGGTAGGCGGGAGTTGAATACCCCACTGACGTTATCCCACAGAGCCAATCCGGCAAATACCAGCAGTCCGCGACGGGCGATGATGAAATCACGATCCCCCGAATGACCGTACATCGGCTCGGTAAGCAGCAGAACGAGTGCTCCGATTACTAGAACGTTATTAATTTGCTGATATATATCAGAAGGTCCAGTGATAAGAGTCGCGGCAACGAGGGCCGCGAAGGCGGAAAAGAACCCATATGTCAACACGCGGGCCTTGCGACGAAGAAAACCAGCTCCATCGAAAAATAGAAATGCCGGGACGGGGACCACATAGTTGATCGCCATATGCAAACGAAGAAAAGCGTGGGACCCGCCGAAGATGAGTTCGAACAGGCGCGTCTGTATCCACATTCGGGAGCCGTACAACACTGCAAACACGGCGAAGTAAATAAGCAAGGAAATTCGGCGGGGCCTCAAGACCGCGATCCCGGCCGCGACTAGCCCCGCTGCGGCAATCGCAGCGCCGAGAAACAGTGTAAAAGCCTCAGATTCAAAAGTGCGCAGAACGTCGTCGGCTGTCAGGCCCGGAAGCGAAACTTGCATGCGGGAAATGCTAATTCATTTGCCGAAATTTTCGCATGGCTGAGAGCCGTCTCACTCCACCGGCTCACTCCAACGCACCACGCGACGCTCACGGCTGCTTTTGTGGGAGAGCAATAGTCCTCGCTGCGTCCGCAGGAATTGCTCAGGCGGAACCTCCAGCGGTGTACCTTCCTCGATCGCCGCCCGCATGTTCACGTAGAAGCCGCGGTAGTCGCCGCGTTCCGTCTCGATCTTCCGCGGCGTCTCGCTCACGCGGGTCAGAGTTCCCCAGCACTCTTCGCGTTCCAACCCCCAATCTTTACCCCAGTCAAGTCCATCGGGATAATTCGGACCGCGCAGGATCTCTTCCTGTGGGTCCATCCCGTACTTCACAAACGAACCCTCGGTTCCGTGCACCAGCAGATGATGGCTGGGCGCATAAGCGATGATGCGGGCGCGAAGCGTAGCGCGCAGCCGCGGATATTGCAAGATGACATCGAATGCATCGTCGACCGCAGCGCTTTCCCGCTGGCACAGGGCTGCGGCGTAAACAGACTCGGGCTCGCCAAACAAGACCAAAGCTCCGTCGATAAGGTGCGGCCCAAGATCCCAGAGCACACCGGCCGCAGGGAAGTCAGCCTTCTCGCGCCACGCGCCGGGTTTGGTGTCAAGGCGGAAGCGATCAAAACGGGATTCGTATTCAGCCACCTGGCCGACAGCGCCGTCCGCGATTAGTTTCTTCACCGTGAGAAACGCGCCGTCCCATCGCCGATCCTGGTAAACAGAAATCAGAAGATGGCGCTCGGCCGCGATGCGGACTAACTCCTCGGCTTCGCCCATGGAAGGAGTCATCGGCTTGTCCACCACCACGTGACGGCCCGCTTCCAGGCAGGCTCTCGCGTAAGAATAGTGCGTGTCATTCGGCGTGGTGACCGCGACTAGATTGATGGATTTGTCCGCAAGCAATTCGTCAAGGTTGCGCGCGATACGGACCTCGGGATACCGCGCCTTGGCATTGTTGGTGTGACGCTCCAGGACACATGCTAATTCCATGCCCCGAACGCCGCGAATCATGGGTGCGTGGAATGCATATCCACCCAAGCCGAATCCGATCAGGCCTACTCGAACCATGGTCCTTCCTTTGATCAGCGATCTTGCAGACGACGCACGAATTTTAAGCCAGACCAGACGTCGGTCACGGCGCACACTTTCACGTCGACCAGTCCAGCGGCGAGGCCGATCTCGCGAACGATGTTTTCGTTGAGATCTGTGGCCATGCCCGAGCTTTTCTTGGGCCAACTCACCCACAGCATCCCGGCGGCATTCAATGCTTCCGCTAGGCGCGAGAATTCCTTTCTCAGAGCGGCGCTGGAGGTGATGAAAATCATCGCGAAATCAAGTGGAGTCCTAGCATCCCTTGCCTTTTCGCACTTTTCGAGTGATGCCTTCAATTCCGCGATCACTTCCTCTGGCGCGCTGACGAGTGACACCCTGAATCCATCTTTGATTCCGAGCTTTTTGGTGAGGGGTGTACCAGAGTATCCAGGCATTGGCTCGTCACAGGTAGCAAGAACCGCTAAGGACACGAAGGTAAACGAAGCAGCCCTTCTTCGCTAGAGGCGGTTGCTATTGTGCCGGAGCATAATACCCGCGCCGAGACCGGACGCGGAAGTTCTTGCGATCATTGGCGACGATTTCGATCGTGCGATAGTGGCCGTCGAATTTGAAGTCTGCTGGCTTGTACGAGATCGCGTACTGGCTGCGGAGTTCATCCTGAATCTCGGCGAAAGCGTTGGCAACATCGCGAAGTTGGAAGGGAAAGAATGCATGTCCGCCCGTGGCATCGGCAATGCGTTCGAGAACTTTATCGCCCTGCCCTTTGCTCCCGCTCACGTTGGTGCTGATGGTGTAGACGATAGCTTCCGCCCGCTGCGCCATTTCAATGGCTTCTTCGCGCGTAACGTGACTCTGGTTGTCGTCTCCGTCGCTCAGCAGGATGATGGCACGCCGCACCGTCAGCCCTTTCGCGGATTTCAAAAGCTTATCCCGACAAGCGAAATAAAGAGCATCGTAGAGCGCAGTGCCGCCGCCCGGACGAAGGTCGCGAACACCGTGGGCGAGAGCCTCGGTTTTGTCCGTAAAATCCTGGGTCACTTCCGGGGTCACATCAAAACCGACAACGAACGCCTGATCCTTCCCTGGATGAATCGTCTGATTTAGAAACTCGATAGCAGACTCCTGCTCGAACTTGAAGCGGTCTCTCACCGAGTTGCTGGCGTCGATCAGCAGGCCGACCTGGAGTGGAAGATTGGTTTCTGCTTGAAAGCTGCGAATCTGCTCTGGCGGCTTGTTGTCGTCTACTACACGGAAATCATTCTGCTTAAGGTCCGTGATGTGACGGCCGTGCTTATCCATCACGGTGAACACCACGTTGACCTCGTCGGTGCGCGCCTTGATTGTTGGAAGTGGCTGATCGTTCCCTTCGGTTGAGTCGCCCGGCTTTCGGTCCGAGGTCGTGGTCGTCGCCTGCTGCGATGCAGGTATGCCAGCCTGGACAGCTGGATCTTGGGCCGACAGCGTCACCGTCCCGAAAGCAACAACAACGATCAGGAAAAGTCTGGCTGTCAGGATGAGCGTCGTCCCCGGTGTGTTCATGGATGTATGAATATTATAAGCTGCTCGGCGGCATCACGATTCAGGTTTGGTAGTCGCCTTCCAGAGCCCGCAGGAACACCTGCAGGTCGATGGGAAGTGGACTGGTCAGCACCAATTTCGCGCCGGTCCGGGGATGCGTAAAGTCCAATTCGGCCGCATGCAGGAAGTTGCGCGGAAGGGAAGTGGCGCGCTGCGGTGCTCGTCTTCCGCGCGCGTGCGCTGACCGCAATTCACGCGCTGCTCCGTACAAGGTGTCGCCCACAACCGGGTGCCCGAGGGAAGCCATGTGCACGCGGATCTGGTGGGTGCGGCCCGTATCGATCTTGACTTCGATCAGGCTGAATTTTCCGAAAGGAGAATCCAGACGGCGCGCCACTTTGTAGTGTGAAATTGCCTCGCGTCCTCCGGACTGGAGAGTCGTCATCCTCGTACGCCGGACGCGATCCCGACTGATGGCCGCTGAAACTGTGGCTGAGTCTTTCTTGATCCAGCCATGCACCAGGGCAATATATTTCTTCTTCACTTCGCGGCGGGAGAACTGAGCCGCCAGTTTGTGGTGCGCAGTATCGTTCTTAGCCACAACGATCAGCCCGCTAGTCTCCTTGTCGAGCCGGTGCACGATGCCCGGCCGCATCTCTCCCCCGACTGCTGACAAAGTCGAGAAATGATGGAGCAACGCATTGACCAGCGTGCCTCGGTTTCGGGCATCATCCGTGGCGCCAGCACCGGCGTGGACCATCATGCCGGCGGGTTTGTTGATGACAGCGAGATCGTCGTCCTCGTAGACGATATCCAACGGGATCTCTTCGGCCATGGCGCGAAGAGGAGGGCGCGCCGCTGGCCCGAGAACCGTGACTCGCTCTCCACCTTGAAGCTTGAGCGACGCCCGAGCCGGTCTATCGTTGACCAGCACCGTCTCCGCGGAAATGAGCTGTTGCACACGTGCCCGGCTGACACCAAGGCTTGTTGCTAAAAAAAGATCCAATCGCTCGCCGGCGTGTTCCGCCGCGACCGTAATGGAACTTGGAGAAGCCGTGGGCATTTCGGCAAAATAGTATCAGCATTCAGCATGTGGCCCCGGACGCCTCGTCCGGGGTTGCGCGAAGCACAATGAAGTCGGCTGATAGACCCCAAATCGCTCCCACTACCCGAGAAGCATGCCTCGCCAGGGTTAGGCCTACATGGAAATCTCCAGCTTCCCTATTCTCAGGAAACGCATCCAAGCGCCCCGATGATCACAACTGGATGCCGCTTGGTGCTGATTGTCCTTTTCTGCGCAGGCATTAGCGCCTCCAGAAATCCGGCGCTAGCCCAATCTGCCAACTCCGATCTGCCGGATGCTCCATCGGAAATCGAGTTTCACCCCCATCATGGAGGCGACCCGGCCTCGGACCGACAGGTATCGTGGGGCTCCCTGCCTAGGGATTTCCTTCGCGATCAGAAAAAGATTTGGCTCTTTCCTGCCGAGTTAGCGAAAGGCAAACACTGGGTGCCGACGCTTGCCATCGCCGGAGGAACTGCTGTCCTGATTGCAACAGACAAGTACACAATGCCGTATTTCCGCAACCATCAGGGCCAGTTGGACGACGTCAACGATGTCTTCGATGCATACATCACCACGGCGGAAGTGATTGCGGTCCCCGCATCGTTGCTGGTGGCGGGATACATTCGACACGATGACTACCAGGTCGATACTGCGATCCTGTGCGGGGAGGCCTACGCAGATTCAGCCGTCGTTGATCTTGCGATGAAGGCGGTGACCCGGCGAAAACGGCCGATCGATGTGCCGCCCGGGCAGCCGTTCGACGATACATTCTTCAGCGGCGGCAAATCGCCCTTTCACGGAAGTTCGTTCCCTTCCGGACATGCCGCAGGAGTCTTTTCGGTTGCGACCGTGGTCGCTCAACGCTATCGCAATCACAAGTGGGTTCCCTGGCTGGCTTACAGCTTCGCCACAGCTATCAGCTTTTCTCGCGTAACGAACGCCGCACATTTCCCATCGGATGTATTTTTGGGAGCGGCGCTGGGATACACCATTACGAAGTACACAGTTCTGCAACCGAGGGAACGTTAGGCATCTTTAGATCTGGGACACGTTACCGGGTTGCGCTGATAGCTCGGGCTGTAGCTTGCTTAGAGCCTGGGCGAAGCCACCAGATGAACCCCCCGCCGAGAACCAATCCAATCGCGATCAACTGCGTTCCGGTCATGGCGCCACCGAAGACGGACCCGCGCCCTGGATCATCGCGCAAGTACTCCAGAAAGAATCGGGCAACGCCGTAGGTGAAAAGAAAAGCGCCGAAGATCTGGCCATCAAACTTCCGGCGCTTCAGCAACCACATCAAGAAAACGAAATTCGCGAATTCGACCGCAGATTCAAACAGCTGCGTGGGTTCAAGCGCAATCCCTAGCGGCGTGCCGGTGATCGAGTTTGCAAGCGGATTGGTGAATGTCACTCCCCACCAGTGATGTGTGGGCTTGCCGTAGCAGCAACCAGCAGCAAAGCAACCAAGGCGGCCGATAGCATGACCCAGCGCCAGGCCCGGCGCAAAGGCATCGCAGGTTCCCAACGGAGGCATGTGGTGCTTGCGCACGTACCATGCGGCAGCCACGAATGCGGCCAGCAATCCGCCAGAGAAGACTCCTCCCGCCTGCAGCGTATTAATGCTGAAGATTTCTCGGACGTGAGTGGAGTAATAACTCCACTCGTTGATCACGTAGAGAATTTTTGCGCCCACGATCCCGCACAGCACAACCAGAATACCCAGATTCCAGGCATCGTCACCGTTGTAGCCCAGGCGCTCCGAATTGCGGACACTGATCCACAGGCCCAGAAGGACCCCAATCGAGACCAGGAATCCGTAGGTCGGAAGAAAAAAGCTT
>Ga0335080_10000982_pt1 | contig 27193 bp, 28 predicted proteins | sample Lox_Sample_34_FD_206720 | JGI IMG/M metagenome (GOLD analysis project Ga0335080, IMG submission 206720) | Soil microbial communities from Loxahatchee National Wildlife Refuge, Florida, United States - Lox_Sample_3.4 | ecosystem: Environmental > Terrestrial > Soil > Wetlands | place: USA... | reverse complement strand
ATCATCAGGGCATTCCCGCTGCCTCGTGCCTGCGGAATGATCGTCACCAGGTCGAAGGGGCTGCGCATGGCGCCGCCCACGACCAGGGGAAGCTCGTCGATGGCTTTGTTTTCCACCGAGCTGGTGACCTTGGCGTTTTCGGTCTGCAGTCCCGCGACCTGCGCCTGCACCTCCACGGACTCGCTGACCTGCCCCACTTCGAGTTGTGCGTCGAGCCGCACCGTGCCGCCGGCCGCGGCGCGGACGCCGTTCTCGACAAAGCGCTTGAATCCGGGCGCGGCAATTTCCACGCGGTACTCGCCGGGCGGCAGGCTGGCCACGGTGTACTCGCCCGTGCTTGTTGTGGTGACCCGGACCGTGGTGTTGGTCGCGGTGTTCACGATGCTCACAGCTACGTTCGGGATCGGCGCCCCGGTGGAATCAGTGACGGCGCCCGTGATCGTGCCACGGTCGCCCTGGGCGAACAGGGCGGTGACGAGAAAGAAACAGAAGATGACTCCCTGGATCCGCATACACCCCTCCTCGACGATGGTCGGAACGTATCATCCGGGAGCGCTAAAGTCAAGGCATTCTTGCTGTATACTGGCTTTCCGGAAAGGCGGCTTATGAATCGCAGGCAATTTGTCACTTCGTCGGGCGCGGCTGTGGCGGCGCTTTCGAGCGGTGTTGCCACACGAGAAGCGCGAGGCGCGGCAGGTCCTCCCGCGCGCATGAAGCTGGGATGCCAGAGCGCGCCCACCAACGAGACGCACCTCAAGTATTTTGCCAGGTACGGCGTCCGCAATATCTGTGGGTATCCCCCGATTGCCGACGGACGGCTCTACGCCACCGTGGACGAGCTCAAGAGCATGCGCGATTTGGCGGAGAAAAACGGAATCGCCATCGACTGCCTGGCGCCGCCATTTCTCGCTTCCAGCCACATCGACCGCGAGCGCCATCCGGCGATCATGCTGGCACAGAGTCCCGAGCGCGACCGCGATATCGAGGCCATGCAGACCCTGATTCGCAACTGCGCGGCCGCGGGAATTCCGTCGATCAAATACAACATGAGCATCCTGGGTGTGCTGCGCACCGGCCGCTCCCCGGGTCGCGGCGATGCCACCTACAGCACCTGGCGATTGAAGGATTCGCATCCCGACCCGCCGCTGACTCGCGCGGGCCGAGTAACTGCCGACATGGCTTGGGAGCGGATCTCGTATTTTCTGGAACGTGTGATCCCGGTGGCCGGCGAATACAAGGTTCGCATGGCCTGCCATCCGCATGATCCCGGTGTGCCGCCCGACGGCTATCAGGGCGTCACGCGTGTGCTGGGCACGGTGGACGGGCTGAAGCGCTTCATCACCATCAAGGAGAGTCCGTATCACGGGCTCAACTTCTGCCAGGGCACGGTCTCCGAGATGCTGCAGGATCCGGGGAAGGAAATCCACGATGTGATTCGTTATTTCGGGTCGCGGCAGAAGATCTTCAACGTCCACTTCCGCAACATCCGCGGGCATCGCGACGAATTTGTGGAAACGTTCCCCGACGACGGTGACGTCGATCTCGTGAAGGCGATCCAGACCTACAAGGAAGTGGGCTATCCCTACCTGCTCATGCCGGACCACGTTCCGCAGGCGCCGGGCGATCCCAACGGCCTGCAGTCGTTCGCATTCGCCTACGGATACATTCGCGCGCTGATTCAGGCCGTCGACCGGCTGGCGTGACCGTTTTCGCGCGGGTCGCGGCTCGCTACAATGGCGGTTCTAATCTATGGCGAAAAGCATTGTTACGTTCGGCGAGGTCATGCTCCGGCTCGCGCCGCCCGGAATGGAGAAGTTCCTGCAGACGCCACAATTCGTTGCGACGTTCGGCGGCGGCGAGGCCAACGTCGCCGTATCGGTCGCGCAGTTCGGACTGCCGTCGGTCTACGTGACCGCGCTGCCGGAGAACCCGATGGCGGACGCCTGCGTCGGAGAGCTGCGGCGCTTCGGCGTGGACACGTCGCGGATCGTCCGCGGAAAGGGCCGCATGGGGATCTACTTCCTCGAAGGCGGCGCCAATCAGCGGCCTTCGAAAGTGGTCTACGACCGCGCAGGAAGCGCCATCTCCCTGGCCAAGCCGGGCGATATCCGCTGGGAGGAAGCCTTCTCCGACGCGCAGTGGTTCCATACCACCGGCATCACGCCCGCGATCAGCGCCTCGGCGGCCGATCTCGCGATGGAAGCGGTGAAGAAGGCGCGCGAAATGGGGCTGACCGTCTCGTGCGACCTGAACTATCGCAAGAACCTCTGGAAGTACGGGAAGACGGCCCCCGAGGTGATGCGCGAGCTGACGAAGTTCGTCGACATCGCGATCGCCAACGAAGAAGACGTGCAGATGTCGCTTGGGATCCAGGCGGATGTGGACGTGCACTCGGGCGAACTGGACCGCGCGCAATACGTGAAGGTCACCGCCAAGGTGCTGGAGGCCTATCCGGAGATGAAGGGGATCGCCATCACGCTGCGCGAATCCAAAAGCGCCTCGCACAACGGCTGGTCGGCCTGCTTCAACAACCGCAGCGAATTCCTGCTCAGCCGCCACTACGAGATCACCCACATCGTGGACCGCGTGGGAGGTGGAGACAGCTTCGCCGGCGGACTGATCTACGGCCTGCTGTGCCTTCCCTCGCACCAGGAGGCCCTGGACTTCGCGGTGGCGGCAAGTTGCCTCAAACACTCCGTCCCGGGCGATTTCAACCGCTGCACTCTGGATGATGTGAAGGCGTTGCTCAAGAGCGGCGGATCGGGACGCGTGCAAAGGTAGCGCCCCGGCGGGAGCGGGGTAGAATAGCACGAGCACTCCGCTCCGGATGGAACTTCCGCGCAAACTCGGGCTGTGGGATTCCACCGCGATCGTGGTCGGCACCATCATCGGAGCCGGAATTTTCCTGGTGCCCAACCTGGTCGCGCGGAGCCTCCCCTCCGCGGGCTGGATGATCGCCGCGTGGGTCTTTACGGGCGCGCTGTCGTTCTTCGGCGCACTGGCGTATGCCGAACTGGGCGCGATGATACCGGCTACGGGCGGGCAGTACGTGTTCCTGCGCGAAGCCTGGGGCCCGCTGTTCGCCTTCCTTTGCGGCTGGACGTTTTTCTTCGTCGTGCTTTCCGCGTCCGTCGGCTGGCTGGCGATCACGTTCGCTACATACCTCGCTTATTTCGTCCCGATCGGACCGGCAACGGCGAAAGCGGTGGCCGTGGCCCTGATCGCCACAGTCACGGCGGTGAACTACAGGGGCGTGACGGTGGGTGCGGGGGTTCAGAATTCGTTCACGGCAATCAAGCTCGCTGCTCTGGCGGTGTTGATCGGAGCCGCATTCTTCGGCGCGCATCCCCCGCCCCCCGCCTATCCCCCGGGTCCAGTCACGCTGAGCGGCTTTGGAGTGGCGATGATCTCATGCGTGCTCAGCTACGACGGCTGGGTGGCGCTGAGCTTTGTCGCGGGCGAGGTGAAGAATCCGAAGCGTAATTTGCCGCTGGCGATCGCGCTGGGCCTCGGGGTGGCGATTGCGGTCTACGTGCTCGCCATCGTGGCGTACCTGCGCGTGCTGAGCGTAGGTGAGATCGCGGCCACGGAGCGCGTGGGAGCCCTGGCCGCGGAACGCTCCCTGGGAGCAGCCGGCGGGAACTTCGTCGCGTTCTCCATCCTGATGTCGATCGTGGGTGGCATCAACGGCTGGTGCATGACCGCGCCGCGGATCTACTTCGCGCAGGCACGCGACGGCCTCTTCTTCAAGCGCTTTGCAGCCATTCATCCGCGGTTCGAGACCCCCTACATCTCCATCGTGATGTTCGGGGCGTGGAGCGCCCTGTTGGCGATTACCGGGACCTATGAGAGCCTGGCGTCGTACGCCATGTTTGCGGCTTGGGCTTTTTACGCTCTGACTACCCTCGGCCTTGTTGTGCTGCGATACAAGCGGCCCGATCTGCCTCGCCCTTATCGCATGACCGGGTATCCCGCAACGCTCGCGATTTTCGCCCTGGTGGCGATCGGGTTCGTGGTCAATACATTCGTTGCCACACCGCGCCCGGCGGTTATCGGCAGTTTTCTTATCTTGTCCGGCGTGCCGGTATACTTTTTGTGGAAGACTAGAGTATGACCGAAACCGGCGTCCCGCAACGGCTGGCCTACGAGCCCAAGCCCGAGTTCGCCCGCTTCGAGGATCCCAAGCTCGCACCCTGCGAAGGGAAACGAATCGGTGTCCTGGTCGTCACCTACAATGCCGCTTCTACGCTGATTTCCGTGCTCCGGCGTATTCCGCCCAGCGTCTGGCACAACGTGGAAGAAGTGCTGGTGTTCGACGATGCCAGCCAGGACGCGACTTTCGAGGTTGCCGTCGGGCTGAAAGCAATCTGTGCCCTGCCCCGGCTCAGCGTGCTGAAACACCCGAAAAACCTGGGCTACGGCGGCAACCAGATGGCTGGCTACCGGTACTTTTCCGAACGCGGATTCGACATTGTGGTGCTGCTGCACGGCGATGGCCAATATGCGCCCGAGATCCTTGCCAGCCTGTACCACCCGATCGTGACGGGCGAAGCGGACGCCGTGTTCGGCTCGCGCATGATGCGCACGTACGGCGGCCCGATCGCGGGTGGGATGCCCCTCTACAAATACATCGGCAACCGCATCCTGACGTTCTTCGAAAATCGGGCGCTGGGAATGAACCTCACCGAGTTTCACTCCGGCTATCGGGCGTACAGTCTCAAGGCGCTGGCGAAGATCGACTTCTCCCGCATGACGCGGGATTTTCACTTCGACACCGAGATCATTATCAAGCTCCGCCATCAGGGCATGCGAATCCGCGAGGTGCCCATTCCGACCTACTACGGTTCCGAGCTTTGCTACGTCGACGGCCTGAAGTATGCCGGCGACGTGATGCGCGCCGTGCGGCGATACCGCAAGACCTGCCGTAGTGTCTTGCGGGCGCCGGAGTTCGCGGAGTATTTCGTTCACTACCCTCTCAAGCGGTCCAGGCGGTCAAGCCACTACTATGCGCAGCATCTCGTCGGTCGCGAACAAAACGTACTGGATATCGGCTGCGGCGTCGGCTATTTCGCGGCCATCTTGAAAGAGAGCGGCAACCGCGTCACCGGAGTTGACGCTCTGCCCCACACCGCCCAACATGAGGTGCTGGAGGAGTATTTCGCGGTCGATCTCATCGAGTCGGGAGGTGCGCTGCCCCGCGAACTCTCTTCCCGCCGCTTCGACTGCGTGCTGCTCCTGGATGTGCTGGAGCACCTCCACAGACCGGAGCACTTGCTGGCCGAGGCGCGAGACCTGCTTGGCGAGCACGGCCGTCTGATTGTGTCGTTGCCGAACGTCGCAAACATCACCGTGCGGCTGGCGCTGCTCTTCGGCAGATTCAATTACGGCGAACGCGGCATACTGGACCGCACGCATCTGCGCTTCTTCACCAGAAAAACCGCGCGGCGCATGCTGGAAGAAAACGGCTGCGAGGTTCTGGAGACGAAAATCACCGTCATGCCCCTGGAACTGATATTGGGCTGGGATCCCTCCAGCCCGGCGATGCGCGCCGTCAATGCCGTTCTCGGGTTCTTCACTGCGCTTTGTCCCACGCTGCTCGGGTACCAGTTCGTCTTTCTGGCGAGGCGCCGCGCGTGACTCCGCGGCTGGCGGCGCCCGCCATCGTGCTGGCCAGCCTGTTGCTGCTGCCCTTCCTCAATAAGCCGTTCACGATGGATGACCACCTGTTCCTGCGTGCCGCCGCACATGCGCTCGTGGACCCGCTGCATCCGGCCGGCTTCGAGCAGGTCTGGAACACGGGCGACCGGCTCCCGCTCTCGCAATACTGGCTGGGCGGCACGCTGCCGGCATATGTGCTTGCCCCCGTCGCCGCCCTCGGCAGCCGCGAGTGGGTTGCGCACCTTTATCAATGGCTGTTCCTGTGCGCGCTCCTGATGGGCAGCGTGAGCGTGGCCCGGAAGCTGGGTTGCGATCGCAAGCAAGCCGGGGCCGTAGGCATGCTGGTGGGATCGAACCCGGTGGCGCTCGCCATGTCCGCCACCTGCATGCCGGATGTGATGGCTGCGGCATTCGGCGTCTGGGGTGTGGACCGGGCCCTCGCCTTCCGCGAGGAACGGCGGATTCCCGCGGGCCTCGCAGCCGGCGCCCTGCTGGCCGCCGCCATCCTGTGCCGCGGAAGCGCGGCGGCAATGCTGGCAACGGCCGCGATGCTGCTCGTGCCGTCGAAGCACAAGCGCGCGGCGTCTTGCTGGTGGCCGGTGGCATTGGCGGCTGCGTTGACGGCAGGCTGGCTGTTTCTGCAACACGGCTCCGCCGAGGCCGTGCACTCGCTCACCGGCGTCCGCAATGCGCCGCGCAACCTCATCGGCTTCCTCTGCTTCCAGGCGCTCACGGCGCCGCTTCTGGCATACTGGCTGCTCTCGACGGGGTGGCGATTCGCGGTCCTGGCTGCCGGCACGGTGCTCCTGGGAGTGGCGCTCAGTTTCGCGCACTCGGCCAACCTCGCCGCTTACGCAGTGCCGGCCGCGCTCGGCGTGTGCTGGATCGCCGCGTCCACGATGATGGCGCGCGATCTGGGGCACGTTGCGCCTCTCATGATCTGGCTCTGCGCGGGGCTGGCCGCGCTGCCCTACGTGCAGATGGCGGCGAAGTATCTCCTGCCGGGTGTCCCGGCGGCCGCGCTGCTGATCGTGCTGCACGCCGGTCGTGTGCGTCAGGCGCGATTTCCCCTCACGGTAGCTCTGTTGATGGCCATCGGCTGGATCTCGGGAGCCGCAATCGTGGCCGGCGATGCGGCGCTCGCCGGCTCGCAGCGCGCAGCAGTCCGCGCATGGGTGGCGCCCTCGCTCCAACTCGGCAAGACCGTCTGGGCGGGAGGGCAGTGGGCTTTCCTCGGATACGCCGAACTCGCCGGCGCCAGGGCCCTTGCGAACACGCCACCGCTTCCTCAGCCGGGCGACACCATCGTGATCAGCCGGCTGAGCTACTACGGCCGCTTCCCGCATCTGCCGCTGCGCGCCGAACCGGTGGCTTCTTTTGCCGACCGGCGATGCGGCGTATTCGTCCTCAACCGGACACTCGCCGCCGGATTCTTTTCCAGCCGCTTCGGCTACCTCCCGTTTGCGCTCGGATGCGCGGAGTTGGATCGCTACGATGTGTATCGCGTGAAGATGCGCGAGGTTGCCTTGCTAAGGAATTAGTACTATATATTCAGTATATGTGGCCTGGCCTTTTTCTGTATGCGATGGGTACGCTGCTCGCCGCCCAGGAGAGCACCCCGGAAGACCCGGCAAGAGCCTTCTCAACCCTGATCGTCGACGGCAACGCAGCTTATTTGAAGGGCGACTACGAAGCCGCTCGCCAGTCCTTCATGAGCGCTTGGGAACTGGCGCAGAACATGCCCAAGGAAGACCCGCGGCGCTACGACGTTCTCAAGAAGATCGTGGCGGTGCGCGGCGCGGCGGGCGAGTTCGCGGATGCGGACAACTGGCTACAGCAGGCGATTACCTGGCGCGAGAACACGCTGGGCCAGCGCGATCCGAAAATTGCCGACGACCTGCTGATCTCGGTCGGTTTCTGCCGTGGTCTCAAGGACTACGACCGCGCCATGTACATTCTGCGCCGCGTACAGACGCTGCACACCGCCATCTACGGGTTCGAGAGCAGCATGGTGGCCGACGACTTCCATCGCCTGGCGCAGGTTTACATGGAGCAGAAAAAGCCCGATGCAGCGATCAGCTCTCTGAAGGCCGGGCTGGAGATCCGCACGAAGATCTCGGGGCCGCTCGACCCTTCGCTGGTGCCCGATCTCGACCGCCTGGGCGAGCTGTACACGACCACCCGCGCCTACGACGACGCGGCCGACACATTCCGTCACGTTCTGGTGATTCGCGAGACGTTATACGGAAAGGTCCACGCCGACCTGATATCTACCATCGACGGACTGGCGTACGCGCTGTTCGGCCAGAAGAACTACCCAGCCGCCGAGCCGGTATTCAAGCGGCTGCTCTCGCTTTGGGAAACGAGCGTCGGCCCCGAGCATCCGATGGTGGCAGTCACCCTCGACAAGATCGCGGTGTTCTACTCCGAGCAGAAGAAGTACGCCGAGGCCCGCGACGCCCTGGAGAGATCCACGGCAGTGCGCGCGCGATTCCATGCGATGGGCTTGTCGCAGCAGGCGACGGAGGCCTTCACCGAGCAGCAGATCGAGGATGCGAAAGGCTTTTACCAGAAGGCCCTGGCGGCGCTCGACCCGCCGAACCCGATGAATGAAGACCTTCGCTCGCAGATCGAGGCAATGTTGAAGGCCCTGGAAGCACCCCTCCCCAAGTCGGGCCCGGCGCCGAAGAAAGCAAGCCCGGCAAGGAAAACCGAGGCGCCGAAGAAATAGACCGCTACCTGTTCAGGTCGATGCCCAGCTTTTTCAACTCTTCTGAGTAGTAGCGCCGGTGCAGCAGGTCCCACTCTTCGCTGCCTTCCGGGATCTCCCGCTTCTGCGAACGGATCTTCTGCCGGGCCGCCCGGTCCACCTTGTCTTCCGACATCAATACCTCGGTCATGAGGCGCACGATCTCCAGGCGGACGGCGTTGGTGTCCCGGTTCTTGAGCCGCAAATCGCGGTTTCTGCGCAGCATCTCCACAACCTTATGAGAGATGTCGGTGACCTTGTCGCGCGAGAGCTTCATCGCATCGCCAGTGTCGCGGCCTGACGCGCGCACCACCTTCCGCTGTGAGATGAGGGTGTTTTTGATCTTGCGGAACATCTCCTGGTAGCTGACGCCCTCGCGGCGCATGTACTCGCCGTACTGGCTGAGGAGATCGCGAACTTCGTCGTTCAAGCGGTCCTCGATGGCCAGTTCTTCGGTGATCACCTCGGCGATTTTCTCCGCCACCAGATCCGGGTGGGGGGTCTCGATCATTCCGGGCGCCAGATTCTTGACCAGTTGTCTGGAGATGTAGTTGACGAACTCTCTGGCAAGCAGCATTCTTCGGTTTGAATTGGTTAGTTTATCATGTGGGGCGGCAGGTTTCCGCTCCTGCCCGCTCAGTCGTAGACGAAGTGGAGCACTTTCTTGAGGTCCTCCCAAGCCTCGCGCTTGGCGCTCTGGTTGTAAGGGCGGAGCAAATAAGAAGGGTGGTAAGTCACCATCACCGGGATATCCCGCCATTTGAACCAGCGGCCCCGCATCTTAGTAACCCCTTCTTTATGGCCGGTGAGAGCTCGCGCGGCGGTGCCGCCAAGCGCGCAGATGGCCTTTGGTTTGATCGCGGAGAGCTGGCGATAAAGGAACTGGCCGCAGGTCTCCATCTCGTCCGGCTCGGGCGTGCGGTTGCCGGGCGGGCGGCACTTGACTACGTTGCAGATGTAGACCTGCTCCCGCTCGAGCGGAATGCCTTCTTTCTTTGCGGTGCCCTCGATCATTTGCGTCAGCAGTTGGCCGGCGCGCCCCACGAACGGAATCCCCTGAGCGTCTTCATCCGCGCCCGGTCCTTCGCCCACGAAGACCAGCGGCGATCGCTCGTTGCCGACTCCGAAAACAAGTTTGGTGCGGCCCTCGTGGAGGCGGCATCGGCGGCAGTCGCCCATGTCCTCGATGATCTTCAGCAGCGTGTCGCCTTCCGGCGCCAGCGAAGGAAGTTGCATGGGTTCGGGCGAAGCGTCCTGCTCCATTTGCTCCGCCGCCGCGCTTGTTGTCTCCCGGCGATACACCGCCTTAATGCCGAGATCCTGGTAGAACTCGAGATAGCGGCGCAGGGTTTCGGGGCTCATTGGGCGGCGTGCAGCGCAAGACGGAGCTTTAGCGCTTCGTCGAAGATGCGGTCGGCTATGGCGCGCTTCGAGGCTCGTGGCAACGCGATGGTGTCGCCATCGCGCAGCGCGAGGACCACTTCGTTCTCGTCGCTCTCGAACCCGGTTTCGGTGCCGCCGACGAGGTTGCCGACCACCATGTCGCAGTTCTTGGTCTCCAGCTTGCGGCGCGCCTCCTGCTGCAGATTCTGAGTCTCGGCGGCGAACCCGATCAACAGGTAATCGTGTTTCTTGCGCCCCAGCTCCGCCAGAATATCCGGAGTGGGATCCAGTTCGAGCGAAATGCGCGCAGCGGTCTTCTTCACCTTCTGGTCCGGCACTCGGCTCAGATGGAAGTCTGCGACCGCGGCTGCCTTAACCACGATTCCCGCCGCCGGCAGGTGCTCCATCACCTTCTCCCGCATCTCGACTGCCGTCTGAACATGCACTACTTCGACGCCTCGCGGCGGCGCCAGATGCACCGGTCCGCTAACCAGGATCACGCGCGCGCCTCGCGCGGCGGCAGCTTCGGCCAGGGCGTATCCCATCTTGCCGCTCGAGCGGTTGCTGATGTAGCGGACGGGATCGAGCGGCTCCTGCGTAGGGCCGGCAGTGATCAGGATGGTCTCGCCGTCCAGATCCCGCCGGCGGCTCGCGATGCGGGCCACGGCCTCGGCGATAATCTCCGGTTCGGCCATCCGCCCCGGCCCGGTCATGCCGCAGGCCAGATATCCGCTGCCCGGCTCCACAATGGCGTGCCCCCGGCGCTCCAGGGTTTCCAGATTTGCCTGCGTGGCCGCGTGTTGCCACATATTCACGTTCATCGCGGGCGCGATGACGACAGGGCCGGTGAACGCCAGGTAGGTTGTGGTGAGGAAGTCGTCGGCGAGGCCGTGGGCGAATTTGGCCATCAGGTCGGCCGTGGCGGGCGCGACCACCAGGAGCTCATGCTCCTGCGCCACCGCGATGTGCTCGATCGCGTTCTCGATGACAAACAAATCGGTGAGCACCTTGCGGCCGGTGAGCGCCGCGAACGTGAGGGGCTGGACAAACTTGCACGCGGCGCGGGTCATGACGGCCTGCACCTCGTGATCCTGCTGCAGCAGCAGACGTGCCAGCTCGGCGGCCTTATACGCCGCGATGCCGCCGCCGACACCGAGCAGGATCTTCATTGGAGGTTTAGAGGACCGCTTCGGGAGCGGGCTCGACCGGCGGCGGAGCGTTGCCCAGCAGGTCGTATTTCACCAGCCCGCGGCGCACCTCCTCCATCGCAATCACCGTCGGCTTCTTGGACGATGTGGGCAGCACCGGGCGTGCGCCGCCCTGCAATTGGCGGGCGCGCTTGGCGGCGACGATGATGAAGCGATACGTGCTCTGCTCCGGATCGTCGGGCAGCGTGCAGTGCGCGTTGTTACGGGGTGCCTTGTCAGCCATTCTCTCGTTTACCTCAAGTCTCGAATGTGTCCAGAACCGGCCGGATCTGATCTTCGATCCGGGTACGCCGCACGCGCTCGGCGCGAACGATCGCGCCCAAGGTCGCCTCGGCCTCCGCCAGGTCCCGGTTAATTAAAACATAATCGTAATCTTTGTAGTTGCGAATTTCCTCGGCCGCATCTTTCAACCTGCGGGTGATCACCTCGTCCGGGTCCTCGCTGCGCGTGCGGAGACGGTGCTCCAGTTCCTGACGCGAGGGGGCAAGGATAAATACCGTAACGGCTTCCGGGATTCTCTTTTTCAATTGTCTCGCACCTTGCACGTCGATGTCGAGTACCAGGTCCTGACCCCCGGCGCAGGCCTGTTCCAGGATGCCCCGGTGAGTCCCGTAATAATTGCCAAATACTTGAGCCCATTCGAGAAATTCGTTCCGCGCGAGCATGGCCTCGAACTGCTCGCGGGTCACGAAATGATAATTCTGGCCGTCGATCTCCGCCCCGCGCCGCGCACGGGTGGTGTGGGAGACGCTGAACATGAGGTTCGGCACGTCCGCCAGAAGGTGGTTGACGAGCGTCGATTTTCCCGATCCGGAGGGGGCGGAAATGATGAAAACGGTGGTCATTCCAGGTTGAGGCTCTGCTCCCGAATCTTATCGATTTCGCTCTTGGCCCCGAGCGCCAGGTCGGTAATCGTCAGGCCGAGGTCGCCAAGTCCGCCGGTCTTCGAGAGAATCGTATTGCTCTCCCGGTTCATCTCCTGGAGCAGGAAGTCGAGGCGCTTTCCCACCTCGCCGGAACCCTCCAGCATGGTTTCGAGCTGCCCCGCGTGCGTGCGCAGCCGCATCAGCTCCTCGGCGATGTCGCTCCGGTCGGCCAAAAGCGCGGCTTCCTGCGCGATCCGCTGCGGTTCGATGCCGGCGCCGTTGAGCAGCTCGCCAAGCTTCTCGCGAAGCCGCTTCTGAAACGCCGGCACGGCGCCCTCGCGGATTCCGTCCATGCGGCTCACCAGGGCGCGAATGGTCTGACACCTCTGCCTCAGCTCGGTTGCGGTCGCCGCGCCTTCCCGCTCGCGCGCGCAGTTCAGCATGGCGACGGCTTCGGCGGACGCGTCGAGAATGGCCCTGGCCGCGTCTTCGCCGAGTTCCTCTTCACCGCCGGCGCCCAGCATGCCGGGCAGCCGAAGCGCGCTGTTGAGGTCCGGGACGGCGCCGCCCACTCCGTACAGGGCGGCAGCCTCGCGAAAGGCGGTCATGTAGGCCGCGAGCAGGCCTCGATTGAGCGGCGCCGGACCCTCCGACGCCGCGCGCAGGAACGTCACGTGAATCTGGATGTGTCCGCGGATCACACCCCCGCGGATTACATTGCGAATGTCGTTCTCGATCGGATCGAGCTCGTGAGGCAGGTGAAAATGCAGGTCCAGGCCGCGGTGATTCACGCTCTTCAGGCTGACCACGATCTCGCCTTCCGGGATGACTCTCCGGACGCGGGCAAAGCCCGTCATGCTGCGCACGCTCAAAAGTCCACCGCCGTTCCGGCGTCCACGAACTGCAGGTCGTGAAGCCGCTGATAGATTCCCCCGTGGGCAATCAACTCCTCGTGGGTGCCGGTCTCCCGGATCGAGCCCTTCTCCAGCACCACGATCTTGTCGGCGCGGCGGATGGTCGATAAGCGATGCGCGATCACGATGACGGTGCGATGCTCCATCAAATTGGCTAGCGCCTTTTGTACCAGGATTTCACTCTCCGTGTCGAGGTGGCTGGTGGCTTCGTCCAGGATCAGAATGGGCGCATTCTTCAACAGCGCGCGCGCGATCGCGAGGCGCTGTCGCTGCCCGCCGGAGAGCTTGAGCCCGCGGTCCCCGATCACGGTGTCGTACCCGTTCGGGAGGCGGCTGATGAATTCGTGCGCCAGCGCCGTCTCGGCCGCCGCCCGGATCGACTCCTGGGACACGCCGCTGCGCCCATAAGCGATGTTGTTGAAGACCGTATCGTTGAACAGGAACGTGTCCTGGGCGACGATCCCGATCTGCGCGCGCAGGCTGGCCAATGTGAGCGAGCGGATGTCCCGTCCATCGATGCGTACGCTGCCCGCCGTGGGATCGTAAAAGCGTGGAACCAGGTTGGCGATGGTCGTCTTTCCGCCGCCGCTCGGCCCCACCAGCGCCACCACTTCGCCGGCTCTGACCTCCAGGTTGAGGCCGGAAAACCGGAATCCGCCGGGCGAGCGCGGGTAATGGAAGCTCACGTCCTCGAATACGATGCTCCCCGTGAACCGCTCGATCGCGGCGGCGGCGGGAGAATCGGCGATGCTCTCCTGGTGATCGAGGTACTCGAAGACCTTTTGAGAGGCGCCCATCGCCTGCTGGAAAATGTTGTAGATGCCCACCAGGCGCTTGAGCGGCTCGAGCAGCATCAGCAGCGCGATGATAAAGCTCGTGAAATCGCCCGCGGTGAGCGCGCCGACTTTGATCTGAAGGCGCGCGTAGGTGAGCAGGCCGACGATCGTCAGCGCCGCGCAGAAATCGATCACGGGCGCCGACAGCCCCTGCTGCAGCACATAGCGTACGTTGGTGCCTAGCAACCGCCGCCCGGCCTCATGGAAGCGGCCCGATTCGTGGCCTTCGGCGCCGAATGCTTTGACCACCATGTGGCCGCTGATGGTCTCCTGCAGGATTTGGTTCAGCTCCGCCTGCCGGTCCTGCGTCCCGCGGCTGGTGCGGCGAATCCGTTTGCCCATGCGCAACGTCGGCAGCATCACGGTGGGCAGCACGATCAGGCAAGCCAGCGACAGGCGCCAGTCCCGGCTGAAGAGCACGAACAACAGAAACACCGCGGAGAAGAGCTGGCGCAGCAGGTCGGCGAGAATCTGCGAGGTGGCCACCTGGACTTTGTCCACGTCGTTCATGATCGATGACATCAATTGCCCGGTGGAGTGCGCCTCGAAAAACTCCGCGCCCTGCTTCAGCACTTTGTCGAATACGGCGTTGCGCAGTTTCGTAACGCTGGCAAATCCCGCGTAACTCACCAGGTAGTTGCCGGTGTAATCGCAGACGCCCTTGATGAAAAACGATAGCAACAGGGCAATGGCAACCATCGTCCACACGCTCCGCCCGTGGAGCGGCAGGATGTTGTCGAGGTAGATCTGGTGGCCGAACAGCGGGCGGGGAAGCAGCGGTACCGGCCCTTCCGGCGCGTTGGGAATCAACACGCGATCGAAGACAGGCTGGATCAGCAGCGGCATGGCGCCCGTGGCGGCGCCCGCCAGCGCCATCAGGATCACCGCCAGCATGATTTGCGGCCAGTACTGCCGTCCGTAGCTGGTGAGGCGGAGCACGCGGTTCATGCGTTCACCCGCAGCCGCTGTAGCGCTTTCATCACCTGCGAGACCTGTACGCCCGCGATTCCATCCGGCGAAGAGATCGCTTCGCCGCTGCTGCGCCACGGCCCCCAGATCGCCGGATCGCTGGCGCCGAAGATCACCACCGTCGGCACGCCGAACGCCGCCGCGATGTGCGCGGGGCCGGAATCGTTGCCCACGAAGATGGCCGCGGTGGCTACCAGCTCTTGCACATCCCGAAGCCGCGCGCCGTACACCGTCCGCCATTCACGGAACGGCGAAGGATCGTCGCCCGGACCGCCGATGAATACCGGCTCCAGCCCCAGTTGTCGGATCTGTCCCGCCAGGGCGGCGAAGTTCTTCGCCGGCCAGGTCTTGTTGTCCGCCGTCGCCGCCGGGTGCAGAATCGCGACATCCTCCCTGAGGTTGGGCGGAACGCCGTCGGGGTAAGGAGGCAGTTTGGCGCGCGGAATCTTGCAGCGCGGCGCACCCAGATGAAAGACGGCGGACGCAAGGTGCTCCGCGGTGTGCACCACGCGTTCGGTGCTTAGTATCTCCTGCGCGCGCGGGATGCGCTCGTTATATAGGAAGCTGAAGCGATAGTGTCCGAAACCCGCGCGAAAGCGCGCTCCCGAGCACGCCGTGATCCACGCGCTCCGCGTGCCGCCGTGCAGATTGAGGCACAAGTCGGGACGAAACGCGCGCACAGCGCCGGGCTCGGGAGCGAGAATCTCGTCGATATCCGGATGGCCGGTGAAGAGGTCCGCGAAACGCGGTTCGATGGATACGCCGATTCGCAGGTCGCCGCGGAAGCGTTTCAGAATGTCCAGCGCAGGTGTGGTAAGCACGCAGTCGCCCAGGCTACGCAGCCGGACGACGGCCACGCGGCCACCCTGAGGCAGACATTCGAGAACCCGCTCCACGGTCTATTCTTCGATCTTCGCCTCGTCGACCAGCATCACCGGGATGTCGTCTCGGATGGGATAAACGCGATGGCAGGCGACGCACTTCAGGCCGCTCTGGTCGGGCTTGAGCTCGACGGTCGCTTTGCACAGCGGGCACACCAGGATTTCGAGCAGGTCTTTGCTGATAGCCATAGCGAAACTAATAGTTTATCAGTGGCGGGGCCGGTCCGGCCGCCGGGCTAAAGATGCTTGGCCACCCAGCTCAGTTCCAGGATGAGGACGGCGAAAAGCAGCCCGACGATGCAAAGCCCGTCGACATCCCTGCGGTTCAGCACCGCGCGGGGCCGGGAATGCCGGAGCGTCCTCGACAGCTCGAAGAGAGCCTCTTGCAAGCGGTCGCGGTGCAGCACCAGGACTATGGCCAACACCACTGCCGTCATCAATGTGCCGAGCATGGAGGGATTCTACCGCGGAAAAGGGCCGTCATGCCGCTTTCATCTCTCCACGCGCCTTGGCAATCACAGCCAGGTACTGCCGCGCCCTCTCTTCGATCACTTCCAGCCGGCCTTCCTTCATGGTCTTCGCGTCCACCAACTCGCCGCCAACCGCTATCGCACATGCTCCGGCCTTCAGGAAGTCGGCCGCCGTCTCCAGATTCACTCCGCCCGTCGGAATCATCTCGATGTGCGGAAATGGACCCTTGAGAGCCTTGATATATTTGGCTCCGCCGACGTTCCCGCAGGGGAAGATCTTCACCACATCGGCTCCCGATTCCCAGGCAGTGAGTACTTCTGTCGGCGTCAGTGCGCCGGGGCAGATCACTTTGGAATAGCGCTTCGCCATCTCGATGGTGGATACACGCAGAGACGGGGTCACGAAAAACTGCGCGCCGGCCAGCATGCACACGCGCGCCGTCTCGGGATCGAGCACCGTGCCCGCGCCCAGCATGATCTTGTCGCCGAAACGGTCGGCCACCTTCTCCAACGCCCGGACAGCCCCGGGCACCGTCATGGTGATCTCCGCCGCGCGGATGCCGCCCTTGTAACAAGCTTCAACTGCCTGTATGGCATGCTCCGCGCTCGACGTGCGCACTACCGGCACGATGCCTACTTCGGTGATGAATGCGAGGATTTCCTTTGCCGTCATTGCTCTTACGCTAACACGCAGATCGCCGTATCGGATGGAACGGCGATTAACCCCGAGCAACGGAACAAAATGCGTCGCCTAACGTCATACTTACTCACCTGATCCATATGTCGATCAATGAGCAACTGGAGCGGATACTCAATACACCTCCGCTGGTGTCATCTCCCAGTTTGAGCCGCTTCCTGCGTTATGTAGTGGAGGAAACAGCCGCCGGGCGAGGAGCAACCATCAAAGAGTACACGCTCGGCTTGAACGTGTTCGACCGCGGGGAGGAATTCAATCCGCGGCTGGATCCGATCGTACGCGTGCAGGCGCGCAACCTGCGCGCGCGGCTCGACAAGTACTACGAGAACACCGGGGCCGAGGATCCCATTCGCATCGAACTGCCCAAGGGGACATACGTACCCGTGTTCCACTTCCGGTCATCCGCGACAGTGTCCGAAAACGGAACAGCCGCTGCCGGGTCGGCGGCGGCGCCGGCGGTCTCCGTGATGCCTGCCCCACCGCCCCGCAGCCCGGTGGACGAAAACAGGAAAGGTCCTCCGCGTTTTATGCTGGCGGCGCTGATACTCGCATTCCTGCTATTCGGCATCGCAGCCTTCTGGATGGGAGAAGCGCGCGCCGACCGCGCCCGCGCGCGGCAGCCCGGGAGGGATGCGAAGCTGATGCGCTCCGCGGCCGTCCAGATGGTTGCGGCTGCCTGCCGCGGCTACAGGGTATCCTAGGGGGGTTGACACCCCAACCGAATACGGAACAGGAAAAGCAACCGCCCCGCGTCAGCGTGGTGGTTGTATCGCGCAATCGCGCCGGCGATCTGCGCCAAGGTCTGCAATCCATCGAATCCTCCAACGGCCGCGAGCGCTACCAGCTCATCGTGGTGGACAACGGCTCGACCGACGGCGCCGCGCGCCTGGATGACGAATTTCCGAACTCCCAGTTCATCCGGCTCCCCAAGAACTTCGGCCTGACCAAAGCTTGGAATCTGGGGTGGCGGGCGGCGGATGCGGAATACGTGCTCTTTCTTCACGACGACACCCAGGTCGAGCCCGATGCCATCGCCCTGCTTGCCGATGCCCTGGATTCCAACCCGGATGCCGCCGCTGCCTGCCCGCTGCTGGTGGATGACCGGGGGCAGCCCGCTCCCCAGCTCGGGAAACTGCCTCCTACGGGCGAGTGGAGCCCGGCGCCCGCGGCCACGGAGGCTCGACCGGTCGAGTTTCCCCGCGGCGCGGCCGTTATGGCGCGTGTGTTCTTCATCAAGGCCATCCGGCAGATTGACGACCGCTATGGCCAGTTCGGCTGCGATGCCGACCTGGCAGCCGAGATCCGCCGGGCATCGCGCAAGATTCTGCTGGTGCCGCGGGCGCGAGTGCGCCACAGCGGGCGCGCAACCTATTCGAGTCTCGAGCGCGCCGACTTCCTGCTCTCCCGCGCCGTCTTCCAGGGCAAATACCAGGGCTTCGGCGCCGGACTCCAGGCGCGCATCGCTGCCGTCCTCGGCCCGCTGTTCGGATTCCGTCTCGGCGAGCTGCGGTACACGCTGGGCGGTCAGAAGATCGACGGCACCCAGGAATGACCCGGGTTCACCTTGGTTACTTCCGCCGGTTTACCTTTGATATCTAGTGCTTAGCTGTCGTGAGGGGATAGCATTAACCCTATGGACGCGCTGCTTTGGATACTACTGCCCGGTTTCACGGCGGTCGCCGCGGGCGTGCTGGCGTGGTTCATCATGCAGTCGCGCATGGAGGTCCTGCTGGCCCAGCAGCGGGAACGCCTGGCAGAGACGCGCGGCGCGCTCGATGCCGAGCGGAAGGCTCTCGAATCCTCATTAGATACCGCCCTGCAGGCCGCCGAGGCGACGGCCAAGAGCGAGGCTCTGGAGAGATTCCTCACCGAATTGCGAGTGGAGCAGCGGCATTACACGCGCGAAAACCGCCTGCTGACGCACAACCGCAAGAGCCTGGTGCTGCAGGAGCGCATGTACTTCCGGAACATACCGCTTTCGGATTGGATCGAGCACGAAATCACCGTGGAAGACGGGGCGGATGTGTTGCGACTCGTGCAAGACATGACCATCTTCGACCGCGGTGTGGTTTCGATTAGCGAGGCCCCGCGCCTCGAGCCTCCGCGCAACCGCAAAGCCCTGGCATAAAACGAAATTAATGCTAAATCCTTCGGTTCCGGCGGAACTCGGCCTCCGCGGCCGCCGTAGGTGTCGACGGGCGTTGTAGAATGGGAATTTCGGACTACGGAGAGATTTCTGACTATGTACCGATTGCGTGTGTTTGCAGCTTGTGTCCTGTTGGCGGGGGCTTCCAAAGTCGTGTTGTCCGCGGGCAAGGGGGATGCCGAAAAGGGTAAGGCCGTTTTCGAGCAATGCGCCGTGTGCCACAACGCGGATTCCGACGAGAAGAAAATGGGACCGGGGTTGAAGGGCCTCTTCAAAAAAGACAAAATGACGAACGGAAAGAAGCCCACCGAGGCCGCCGTCCGCGCGCGTGTCGATGAGGGCGGGCAGGGAATGCCTGCATACAAGGACATGCTCAGCGATCAGGAGAAGGACGACCTGATCGCGTACCTGAAGACCTTATAGGGTCCGCCTCGGACCCTAGCCGAGCTTCGACAGCACTTCCTGCGCCTTCTTCACGATCGGGTCGTTTTCGACCTTCTTCTGGCCGCCCGCATCGTTCGGATTCTCCGGCAGAGGCTCCCCATTGTCGTCCAGTTCCACCGCGGAGTCCGTGTCGGTGACCACGTAAGTCGGCGTCAAGCCAGTGTCCTGGATGGCCTTGCCCTCCGGCGAGTAATACTTCGCCACCGAAAGGATGATCGCGCCACCGTCATCCATCGTCAGTGCACGGCGCATCGCCGCGTCGCCATATGTGCGTTCCCCGACGGCCTGGGCACGCTTGTTGTCCATCAGCGCAGCCGCGGCCACCTCGGCAGCAGCCGCAGTGCCGCGATTCGTAAGCACGGTCATCGGCAGCGACGTGATGGCCTTCGCGGGATCGGCATCGAAATTCTGCCGCGCGACCTTCTGTCCGGCAAGATAGGTGATGCGGCCCTTGTTCAGAAACAGGTTGGCCAGCGCGATGCCGTCTTCGGGAGTGCCCGTGGCGCAGTTCCGCACGTCCAGCATCAGCTTCTTCGCGCCGTCCGCCTGCATCTTTTGTACGGCCGAAGCGATGTCCTTCACCAACGCCGGCGAAATCGCGTCCACGTTGATGTAGCCGACGTTGTCCGCCAGCATCCGAGTTTCCACCGCAGGCAGCGCAACCATGGCGCGTGTGAGCTTGACCGTGGTAGGCTCCGACCGCCGTACATGGAATACGTTGATTTCGACGGTGCTGCCCGGATCGCCTTGCAGCAGGATGGCGGCGTAAGCCAGCGGCATGTCGCGCGTGGCAACGCCGTTGATGGTCTCGATCATGTCGCCCGTCGAAAAGCCGGCTTTGGCGGCCGGCGATCCGCTAATCGCGCTCACCACGCCAACGAACCCGAACTTCTTGGACAGCACCAGGCCGACGTCGGCTCGCTTGACGTCCTTGTTCTTCAGGTAGTCCTTGTACTGATCCGCGTTGAGGTAGCTGGCAAAGGGATCGATGGCTTCGAGCATGCCGTTCAGCGCGCCGAGCGTGACACTCTTCATGTCGGGTTCTTCGACGTACTCGCTCTTGATCCGCGCCACCACGTCGCTGAAGACGCCGATGTGTTTGTACGTGTCGTCGGAAGAGGCGGCCTTGCCGACCACGTGCCCGACCAGAAGCAGAATGGTGAGGCACGCAGACGTGCTCACGACAAAATACTTTGTGCGACTATTCATAGGTTTACCGACAGCTCCAGCGCCCTTGACCATTATATCCATTCACTTGGACGCGCGGCGGGGCGGCCCGGTTATGGAAATATGGAGTCATGAGACCCATTGCCCTGCTGGCGGCCGTTTCCCTGACCGCGGCCGCAGCAGAGCTGAAGCCTAAAACCCTCGAGGCATTCGAGAAGTACACTCGCGCGACGGAACAGCGCCTCGCCTCATCGAAAGTCTTTCTCTGGACTGACGAATCCCCTGATCGCCTGCGCCGCGCGCAGGCGGGCGAAGTTGTGGTCTCGCCCTTCCTCAAACAGCCGGAAACCAGTGTGCCCAGCGGCCTGATCCACGACTGGGTAGGCGCTGTATTCATCCCTGGAGCCACGCTGGAGCGAACGCTGACCTTTGTGCAGGACTATAACCATCATAAGGACGTCTATAAGCCGGAGGTGCTCGATTCCCGCATCCTCTCGCACGAAGGCAACGATTTCCGCATCTACATGCGCCTCCTCAAAAAGAAAGTGATCACAGTGGTGCTCAACACCGACCACGACGTGACGTACACCAGGATCGACGCCACCAAATGGCGCAGCGTATCGCGTACCACCAGAATCGCCGAGGTGGAGAATCCGGGCAAGCCCGACGAACGGGAGAAGCCCCCCGGCACGGGCGAGGGCTTCCTTTGGCGGCTGAACAGCTATTGGCGCTTTGCCGAGCGCGACGGCGGCGTGTGGGTAGAATGCGAGGCCGTCTCCCTGACCCGAGACATCCCGGCGGGACTCGGCTGGCTCGTCGAGCCGGTCATCCGCAATCTGCCGAAGGAGAGCCTGCAGAATACGCTATCGGCAACCCGCCGTGTCCTGATGAAGTAGCACCCAATCCGCTACGCCTTCCATGCTGTCGAACAGGCGGTCGGGAGCGGGATGCTCCAGCGTCTCCGGCTGAAACCCGTAGGTCACCCCGCAGGAGCGAATCCCCGCATTCACGGCGGTCTGGATATCGATATGGCTGTCGCCGATCATGAGCGTGCGCTCGGCCGCTACACCCGCCTCTCGCATGAGAGTCTCCACCCCAATCGGATTCGGCTTCTTGAAATCGAAGCTGTTGCCGCCGTACACCCGGAAGAAATGCGCTCCGACACCCAGCCCGTCGAGGATCGCCTTGCTGATCCGCACCGGTTTGTTGGTGAGCACGGCCATCTGTTTGCCCGCGCCGCGCAGCCGGTCGAGCGATCCCTGCACTCCCGGATACAGCGTCGTGTAGTCCAGATAGTGGTCGCGATAATACTCGAGGAAGAACTCGAGGGCCTCCTCGATCTCCGGCTCCGTCGCCCGCGGTCCGAGGGCGCGCCGGATCAGCACAGGTGCTCCGTTGCCGACGTACGAATAGACCCGTTCGTGCTCTAGCGGCCCGAGGCCCATGTGCGTGCGCGTGGCATTCACCGCGTGGGCAAGGTCCAGTTTGGAGTCGATCAGCGTTCCGTCCAGATCGAAGATGAGCAGGTCCATGTCTAGGCGAATGCGGTCTTCCTCTTCGGCCCGCTTCCGGCCCGAGCCATGGGCTTGCGCCGCGAACGCGGACGTGCGGGCGCCAGGCCATACTCCACCATCTTTCGCTGCAGCGTGTTGCGATGGATCTCCAGGGCGCGCGCGGCGGCGCACTGGTTGCCGCCATGGCGCGCGAGCGCTCCCTGAATCATGCTTTTTTCCAGGATGCCGGTGGCCTCCGCCAGGGAGATTCGCCCGTTCAGCAGGTGATCGACCAGCCCATCAAATCTGTCTTTCATTTTTTTTCTTGTCTCCGTCCGGCGAGCTGTGAATACCCTTCTCGATTTGGCTCCAGGCCTCTTTTACCTGGCCGTATGTCTTGCGAAATGCCTCTTTGAGATCGTGGGGCGCCATCGACGCGAATACGTGCGCCGCCCCCGCCACGTATGGCGCCATGCGCGATTCCACGATTGCGCGCGGCGGCTGGTCGCTCCGCGAGAACGCCATGGCTCCCGTCACTATGGCGATTGCGATCAGCGCCCCCCGCAGCAGGCCGAATCCCGCGCCCAGCACGTGATCGAAGAACGAAAGCCCCGTGAACTTCAGAAAACGGTGCACCACTGCGCTCACCGCCATCCCCAACAGCCACACGGCGGCGAAGACCACCATGAACCCGGCTGCTCCCGCGAGCGCCGGCGAGCTCAAATACGGCGCGAACCATCCGGCCGGAATTCCATAGAACCACAGTCCCAGGAGCAGCGCGAGAACGGCGCTCACCAGCCCGATGATCTGGCGCGAGAATCCGCGGCGGAAGCCGCTCACCACGCACGCCGCGAGGATGATTCCCAATACGACATCCAGCCAGTTCATAGCGCGCGGCCGGTGAGGATGCGGTAGGCTTCGCGGTACTTTTCGCCGGTCTTCACGGCGACGTCTTCCGGCAGCGCGGGCGCGGGCGGCTGCTTGTTCCAGCGGATCGACTCCAGGTAGTCGCGGACGAACTGCTTGTCGAAGCTGAACTGCGCGCCGCCGGGCTTGTAAGTCTCGGCGGGCCAAAACCGCGAGGAATCGGGCGTGAGTACCTCATCTCCCAGGACGAGCTGATCGCCCACAAACCCGAATTCGAACTTCGTATCGGCGATAATGATCCCCTTGGTCTCCGCGTAGCGCGCGGCGCGCATATAGATCTCGAGCGTGAGATCCCGCAGGCGGCGCGCCAGGTCTTCGCCGATCAGCGAGACCACGTGGCCGAAGCTGACATTTTCGTCGTGCCCCGTCTGTGCCTTCGTGGCGGGCGTGAAGATCGGCTCGGCCAGCTTGTCGCTCTCGCGCAGGCCGGGAGGAAGCTGGATTCCGCAAACCGTCCCGTGCTCGCGATACTCCTTCCAGCCGGAGCCCGAAATATAGCCGCGGGCCACGCACTCGATCTCGATCATCCGGGCGCGCTTGACCAACATGGAGCGGCCCTCGAGTTGATCGCGAAAACCCGGCAGCGGCGCGGGATACTCGTCTACTTTCGCCGTGAGGAAATGGGTTGGGGTCACGTCACGCAGGAAGTCGAACCAGAAGATGGAGAGTTGCGTGAGCACGCGCCCCTTGTCGGGAATGCCCGTGGCCAGGATGTAGTCGAATGCCGAAATGCGGTCCGTGGCGACGATCAGCAGCCGTTCATCGACGCTGTAGACGTCGCGCACCTTGCCGCGGGCGTGCCGGGCGACACCGTCGAGATGGGTATCGAGAAGAACAGGGTTCTGGGTGGAGTTCACGATTGCCTTCGGAATTGTCAATCGGGGGAGATAATCCAAATCATACCCCGATTGGCAGCGATGTCAATTCACGAAATAGCGTGAAAATGTTTCGGCGGCGCCGGAGAGTGGAAAAGCGCTGCTACACCTCGATGCCAAAGCGTTCGCGAAGCGCGCGCCCGGCAAGACTTTTTCTTGAGGGCCTTCTACTGTTTCTTGGCTGAGGTGTCGGTCTTTGCGTCGGCCTTGGCCTCCGCCTTCGGCGTCTCGACCCGCGGCGCCGGCGGCGCGGATGGCGCGGGCCGCGGGGCGTCGATGCGGGCCGGCGGAGGCGCCGGATTCGGCCTGGGAGATTCCATCTTCGCGGACGGCGGCGCGGGAGTCGGGGCCGGAGCAGGCGCGGAATCCTGCGTCCGCTTCGGCTGGTCCAGTTTCGTGTGCTCCACCGGCGCCGGTCGCGGCCCCGCATTGGGCCTGGTTTCCGCCGGCGGGTGAACCACTCGCGGCAGCGACTGGCCCGACGAGGCCGGCGGCTGCGAAGTCGGAGGCGTCGTGGAAGGCTTCGGATTGGTCTGGCTGCTGCGGTTCGGATTGGGGTGCGAATAGTCGGGATGTTCCGGCGGATTCAGCACCACGATTCCCGTGTAGACCGGTACCGGGTACGTCGTCTGCATCGGCGGGCCGGCCGGTCCCGGGTCGGGCGGATACGCGGGCGGCGCGCCGGCCGAAGGCGGCGCCGCGTCAACCGGTGGAGGGGCGGGCACGGCCGGAAGCTCGTTGGTGTCCTGGAACGTCGTTCCCGGCACTACCGGCGTGAACCGCGTCGAACCTACCCGCAGGGGCGGGCGGGAGGCTTCCAGCCGGGCGCTGACGAACGCCGGCGAGGGTAGCGCCAGGCGAAATACCGCAACAGCCAGCGGATCCGCCGGGCGTGCGTTGAATCCTGCGGGATCGATCACGGTCGCGTCCTGTGGGAACGCCGCCCACGTAGTGTTCGCGGTCAGGTACTGCTGCGGCCTGGTATTGCCCGGCCACCGTTCGCCCGGCGCCAGCGGGCCCCACCCGGCCATTTGTACACCGTACAGCCAGTAAACGTCACCCGGTTTGAACACCCCGGTAGAAGCCGGCGACCAGACCCACCCGAGGTCTCCCTTGCGCGTCCACCGGCCGAAATGATACGGCAGCCAGCCCCACGCGTCCGCGCTGACCCACGTATAGCCAAGGCCGTCGTACCAGCGCCAGTGTCCATTCTGGAAAGGAAGCCAGCCCTCGGGCACGCGCGGCTTCCAGACCGCCCCGATATCGGTCTGCAGCCACTCGCCTGCGGCGTCCAGGTCGGCCACGCCGAAGTGCTGCGCCACGTGGATCTGGCTGGGTGGCGCGGCCAGTACCTTGTCGCGCTCTTCGCTCCAGCGATCCAGGTCCATCGCGGGTATCTCGCGATCCAGCGAGAACCGGGCCGCGTTGGCCGGTTCCACACGCACCGTCTGCCCTTCCGTGAGGTCGATTTCCGCCGCCGGACACGAAAGCCGCACCACCCCTTCGACAACCGAAATCCGGCTCTCCCCCGCGCCGGCCTCCAGACGCACGCGCGCGCCGCGGATCAGCATTACCTGGGCGCCCGGAACCACCAGCATCAGCGTGTCTTTGCCGAGTGGCTCGCCGGTGAAATACGCCACTCCGCGATCCAGCGAGAGCACGGTCAGGCGCTGGGCGCTCGAAAGCAGCGCATAATCGGAGATTTCCATCTGGGAATCCGCCCCCATCCGCCAGGCACTGCCTTCATCCAGCTCGATTTCGACGCGCGACGAGGCGGCCGTGCGCAGCCATGCCAGTTCTCTCAGCGTGAGATTCCGTTCGGCGGCGGACCAGGGATCGGCGGGGTGGAGTTGAACCTCAACAGTGCCGTCGAATTCGCCCAGGCGGGCGTAACGAGGCTGGCCCGCAAAAAGGACGGCGGGCAAAACCAAAAGCAGAAGGCGTTTCATCGGGAACTCCCCGTACATGGTTATCGGACGGCTTCCCATGCCCGTCCGACCCAGGCAATTGGCGGGCTGGGGACCCGTAAGTGCCCCGGCCTACGCCTCCACTTTCCAGCAAAGTAGTGACGAAAAGAGTGTATCAGGCGTTGCAGGAAAAATGGAACTTTTTGGGCTGTCGGCTCTCAGCCATCGGCACTCAGCTACACACCCCGCTTTCGCGACACTTAGCTGAAGGCTGAAGGCTATAAGCTATAAGCTGATAATGACCGACGCGGCGCTCCTGACCCACATCTCGCGTCTTCCTCACGCCCGCGCCGGCTTCAAGCAGCTCGTTCGGGAATTGGGCGCGAAGGGCTCCACCCGCGTCGAGTTGGAAACCGCGTTGGCCCGGCTGACCGCCCGCGGCGACCTCATCGAGCTCCGTGGCGGGCAGTACGTAGTAACGGCACGGAGCCGCGAGTTTGCCGTGGGGCGTCTCCACCTGCACCGCGACGGATATGGGTTCCTGATCTCGGACCGGCCCCTGGAAGGTATCCAGGGCGACGTTTTTCTGCCGCCTGAAGAGGCGCAAAAGGCCATGCACGGCGATCGCGTGATCGTCCGCATCGCGCGCATCGAAGCCGGCGGGCGCGCCGATGGCCAAGTCATCAAGGTGCTCAAGCGCGCCCACCCCACCATGGTCGGCGAGTTCCACATCGGACGGCGAGGGTGCTATGTCAAGCCACATGACGAGCGCATCCAGCAGTGGATCGATATTCCCGAGGGTATGGAGCTCCCGCAAGACACGCCGGCGTTGGACCGCATCGGTGTCGTCGCGCGCACGGTCTCTTCGCTGGAGGAACTCGACGGCATGGTGGTCAATGTCGAACTGCTGGACTACGGCGAGCGCGGCGAATCGCCGGCCGGCCGCGTGATCGAGATCCTGGGCCATACCGACGACTTCGGCGTAGACGTCGAGATTGTCATCCGCAAGCACCACCTCCCGCACCGCTTTCCTCCCGAGGTCATCGAGCAGGCGCAAGCCATCCCGCAGGTCGTCGATGCTCGCGGCCGCCGCGACTTCCGTCCGCTGGACATTGTCACCATCGACGGCGAGACTGCCCGCGATTTCGACGACGCCGTCTGGGTCGATCGCCTCCCGAACGGCAACTACGCCCTCCAGGTGCACATCGCCGACGTGAGCCACTACGTCACGCCCGGCACCCCGATGGACGTTGAGGCCAGACTAAGGGGCACCAGCGTCTACTTCCCCGATCGCGCCGTGCCCATGCTGCCCTTCGAGCTCTCAACCTACCTCTGCTCGCTGGTGCCGCACGCCGACCGTCTCGTGCTTTCGGCACTGCTGGAGATCGACCACCAGGGCGAGGTCGTGCGGCAGGAGTTCTGCGAGGGTGTGATTCGCAGCGCGGAGCGAATGACCTATACCGATGTCCACCTCTTACTGGAGGGGGATGCCGGGCTGCGCGAGCGCTACCGTCCGCTCGTATCCCGCTTCGAGCTCATGAAGGAGCTGGCGCTGGTGCTGAACAAGAAGCGTGTGCGGCGCGGCTCGATTGACTTCGATCTG
>Ga0335080_10000981_pt1 | contig 27204 bp, 15 predicted proteins | sample Lox_Sample_34_FD_206720 | JGI IMG/M metagenome (GOLD analysis project Ga0335080, IMG submission 206720) | Soil microbial communities from Loxahatchee National Wildlife Refuge, Florida, United States - Lox_Sample_3.4 | ecosystem: Environmental > Terrestrial > Soil > Wetlands | place: USA... | reverse complement strand
GCGGGTTCTGAGAAGAAATACTGGTAAAATCTGAGCTCTGTGCGCGCCAAATCCTTTTTTGTCAGGCCGCCGCACGAACCGGCCAGTTGCTCAGAGATTCCTTAACCCCCAAGAGTAGTTTCTAGTAATGTTCCTAGCCTGATTGTGCCATTTACCCCCGCCGGATTCTGGATTACCTTCAGTTTTCCCCCTGCAAGAACTAATTTGCCTCGACTGGGTTCTAAGAGTCGATCCAAGACGGCACAGGTGCCTGGCATCGCTGTCGGAAGTGGTCAGTGAAATGAACGCATTTGAGCTTCAAAGAAGAAGGGTCCGCATGTCAGACAATGCACAAGTACTCGTGGAGATGCGGACCTTCCTGCAAGCGCTTGCTTCCTACCCGGACCACGTTGCCCGCAAACCGAAGGCTACATTCGCGGAGTATCACGAAAGCCTGATGGCACCCGCGAGCGGCAGCTCAGTGGGCCCTACTGCCAAGGCTGCGGCTCAAGGTCGCTGAAGTTGCTTTCTTCTCTAGTTGCTCATGCCGCGTGAAGCTGTGCTTTCGGAGCCGGTCTAACCACTCCCTTTCTGCACGCCTCCGGACTTCCGGAGCACTCACGCGGCAGAGCAAATCAAAGCGAGACTGCCGGGACGGAACCTCGATTCATCGAGCAACCTCTTACAAACTTCCATTACTTCACGAGCCGCCGATTCCCAAAGTGGGCCAAGATTTTTTGGGCAAGACGGTTTGCGTTGAATTGCTCCGCCTTCCTTCTGATACTGGCGAGTGAGCAAGGGTGTCAGGTCGGGGCACGTGTATTTTCGGTGGTTGCGCGTGCTTGCAACGGCGAGTTGTTTCCTTCCTTTTAGCTGGGTGCATGGCCAGGCAGCAAGACTCAGCGACGCTGAATCTTCGACCTCAGATCCGGATGCGGACCATGTCAAGGAACGAAATGAGTGGTTCTATCGCGGACGCGTGGTGCGCGGGTTGCCGACCGCTGAATTGAGGCTGCGAGCGTATCAGGCAAAACTGCAGTTGCGAATGCAGCGCGCATTGGCGCTGCCGCGGATCAGCCCGCAAGTTTCGTTTTCGGCGGGATCGTGGATGCCGCTGGGGCCTGTTCCCCTGGCATCGGACGCGAGCGGCAACGGCACACAGGATTATCACCAGGTGGCGGGGCGCGCGACGGCTGTTGTAATCGATCCTGCCGATCCTTCCGGCAACACAGTTTATGTTGGTGGCGCCCAGAGCGGTATCTGGAAATCGACCAACGCCGCGAATCCTGTCGTGAATAACGTAAACTGGACGCCGATCACCGACAATCAGGCGACGCTCTCGATTGGAGCGATGGCGGTTCAGCCGGGGAACAGTGATCCGGCGAGGAGTCTGATTCTCGCGGCGACCGGCGAGGCGAACAACTCAGAGGACTCTTACTTCGGGCTGGGAATTTTGCGATCTGCCGACGGCGTTAATTCATGGATTCTGATTCCCACGGCGAATAGTGGTGCGCTATCGTTCAGCGGTCTGGGTGGGACGCGCATGGCGTTCAGCGGCGCGAGCGGCCAGAGCCACACGGTTGTCGCGGCCATGGCTGCCAGTTCGGAAGGAACGGTGGCCGACGCTCTTACGAATGCTACCCAGCGTGGCCTGTATACGTCGCTCGATGGCGGGCAGAGTTGGACGTATGACGCGCTGACGGATCCGGGCGGGGGTACCGATCCGACATCGGCAACATCCGTGGTCTACAACGATGGGGCGAACAGATTTTTCGCGGCCGTGCGCTATCACGGGTTCTATTCATCTCCCGATGGAGTCACCTGGACTCGGCTGGCGAATCAGCCTGGCGGCGCATTGCTCGGTACAGGGGCTTGTCCTCCGCAGGCAGTTTCGAACGGCTACGGATGTCCGATGTATCGCGGCGAGATCACTACGGTTCCGGGCCGCAATGAGATCTACGTCTGGTACGTATATTTCTCCGTTTCCGGGGATGTTGCAGATGGGGGTATCTGGCAGAGCTTGAACGGTGGGGCGTCATGGACATCTATCTCTGACAGCGGAATCACTTACTGTGGCGACGGCTACGGTTGCGGCGTACAGCAGGGGAGCTACAACCTGGAAGTGCTGGCGCTGCCGGATGGAGCGGCTACGGATCTGTATGCGGGAGCGATCAATATTTACCGGTGCCAGATCAACGCCCTGAATCCGAACTGCTCGGCTTCGCCATGTATCAATCTGACGCACGTATACGGATGCAGTCCGGTCGCGGCGCCGTCGCATGTGCATCCGGATCAACATGCGCTGGCTGGGATGATTCCCGGCTCCGGCAGCGATGCGGGTATGGCACTGTTGTACTTCGCCAACGACGGTGGCATCTATCGCGGGCTCGACGGCTATTCTGGTCTTACACCGGTACGTGCTCGGGGACGAATCAGTTCGATGACCTCAATCAGAATCTCGGGTCGATGGCGCAGTTCGTGAGCTTCTCGCAGCATCCCAGCGATCCCAACACGATGCTGGGAGGTACGCAGGATAACGGGTCTCCTGCGACGAGCCAGGCAACCACGAATCTGGCGTGGACGAGTGTTCTGGGTGGAGATGGTGGATACAATGCCATCGATCCGCTTTCAAGCGCGAACTTTTATGCGTCGAATCCGGATGTTCCGCCGGAGGGGCTGGAGGTTCTGCTCTGCACCAGCGGCATCTACTGCAATAACAGCCTGTTCAATTTCGTTGTCAGCAGTAGTGGGTTGGATGGGGACGACGGGGCATTCTACTTCCCGTACATCCTCGATCCTGGATCGTCATCTGCCATGCTCGTGGGGACGTGTCGGGTGTGGCGGGGGCCGCGAACTGGCGGCACGTTTACGGCGCTCAGCCCGAACTTCGATACGCTGGGCGCGGCCACATGCACCGGGAGCGAGGTCAACCAGGTGCGTGCGCTGGCTGCAGCGGGGACGATCGATGGGAATGGATCGGGAACAATCTATGCCACGACCGGTGGACTCGGTCCACTGGAAGGGCCGGCGCAATCTCCGGGGGGCGGGCGCGTTTGGGTGACGACGAATGCGTCCGCGGGACCGGCGGCGTTCATTGATGTCACCGATAACGGGCCGCAGGGCAATATCAATCCGAGTCAATATCCGGTTTCAGGAGTGGCGATCGATCCCTCCGACGTCTCGGGGAAGACGGCGTACGTCACAATGATGGGGTTCACGGTCGGCCCGGGCCACGTGTGGAAGACGACCAACGGCGGCACGAGTTGGGTCGACTTCACCGCCAATCTTCCGGATTCGCCGGCGAATGCGGTCATCGTGTATCGTCCGATGTCGCAGGTATTTGTTGCGACCGATGTGGGCGTGTTTGCCAGTCCGACTTCGGCACCGAACTGGACGGAGTTGGGGCCCGCACCGAGCACCAATCTGGCAGGATTTCTTCCGAACGTCGCAGTGACGGCGCTGGGGAGTGTTCAACTTCGGCGGGCAGCAACTGCTGCGGGCGTCCACTTACGGGCGAGGTATGTGGCAGTTCAATCTGGTAATCACGCCAGATTTCTACTTTACCCTGCCGATCACATCTGTAACGGGATTTGCCGGGCAGAGCACGACATTCAGTGGGACAATCACAGCCATCAATGGATACACGAGTTCGGTCGCGTTGAGTTGTACGGCTGGTTCCACTGCTCCTCCGAGCACTTGTAGTCCATCGCCGGCCGGTTTTACGCCAGGAAACAAGACATCCTTCACCCTGACTGTGGCGGGAGTGGCGGGAGATTACAGCTTCAACTTGAAGGCTGTCGGGTCCGATACGAATCATGTGACCCATACCATCCCGCTCGTACTGCATCTGGTCAACTTCGGGATGACCACGCCCTCTCCGAGGAGCGTCAATGTCGCCCGCGGGTCCACTTCGTCGCCCGTGAGTTTTCAAATCACTGCGGCGGGAACATTCAATCACAGTGTTACGGTGTCGTGCAGTCCCGCAATCTCTGGGGCCACCTGCAATCTGACTCCGGGCGCGACGGTGAATCCGAAGGCCGGGGCTCAAGTGAATATGACAGCGAGTGTTGTCGTGCCCGGTGCGACTGCCGCCGGCACATATCCGGTGACGCTGCAGGTGACCGCAGCCGGGGCTCCGTCGGCGCAAACCGCATCGTTCAACCTGGTGGTGACGGCGAATCCTGATTTCGTCCTCAGCGAGCCGAGTGCATTCCCTCAGGTCAGCGTCGGGAGCACGGGCACGAATGGGCCGATTTCAGTTGTTTCACTTGATGGTTTCAGCGGTGCCGTCAGCTTGAGTTGCCCCGCGACATATGGCGCGGGAAGTTGCAGCATCAGCCCAGCCACGGTCAGTTCGTTTCCTGCGACAGTGATACTGACGGTCAACGGCTCCGCGTTCGCCGCGGGTTCGTACTCGTTTTGCATCAGCGCAACTTCCGGGTCAATCGTGCACACGCTGGCGGTCCCGTTTACGGTCGGAGACTACTCCATTTCCGGAACGAGGACAGTGTCTGTGACTCCGGGTGCGCAGGCGACGGCGAATCTGCACCTGGCCTCTTCCTATTCCTATGCGGGAAAAATCAATGCGACCTGCGATGCCACTGCACTTCCCGCGGCCATGTGCACGCTCAGACCGGCAAATCCGTTGAGCCTCGCGAGCGGGGGCACAACGGACTTCACTGCAACGATCAACGTTCCGAATGATGCGAGTGCAGGCCAATACAGCATTAAGGTCAACACGCCGGACACCAGCGGATCACCCAGCCACGATGTGTGAGTATTTCGCTGACCATCGGCGAGGACTTTCTGGTGACCTCCTCTACGGCCAGCCAGACGGTTACGGCGGGACAGACGAGTGGGCCGTATGCGCTTACGGTCCGACCTGTGGGAGCGTCGTTTGCTGGGGCGGTGACTCTTGCCTGCACCGCGGGCCTTCCTGCCGGGGCTCAGTGCGTTTTCAATCCGACAATGCCGATAACGCCGGGGACTGCGGCTGTGGATGTGGTCATGAATATCTCTACGAAAGCGAGCGCACATGCGCGGGTGGCGCGCAGTGGGTATTGGCCTCCCCCGGCGATTTGGCTGCAGATGGCCGCCATCTTGATGGGCATTTGCGTATCCGGAAATCGCACCGCGAAAAGAGCGCGACGCGTGCTGGGTTATCTGGCCTTCAGCATGGCTATGATTGCTTTCGCATCGTGTGCCGGGGTCAGTGGTGGCGGAGGGGGAGATGGTGGAAGTGAAGGACAGTCACCTCCACCCGCGACTTATACCATCACGGTGACTGATACCTCGCCAGGAACTCCAGCCGATGCGGGGCAAAGCACAACGGTGACACTCGTCGTAAACTAATGAGTTTTCTGCAGGGATCGATGCTCCTTCGGCTGCCAGCATGACAAACTCTCATTCCGACGTAATTATCATCGGTGGCGGTGCGGTCGGACTCGGCGTGGCGCTTGCGATTACGCGGCGGTTTCCGCGCCAGAAACTGCTGGTGGTGGAAAAAGAAGACAAAGTTGCACGCCACCAAAGCGGCCACAACAGTGGTGTGATTCACTCCGGCGTCTACTACAAGCCGGGATCGTTGAAGGCGCGTCTCTGCGCTGCCGGGGCGGCAGCGATGGTGGAGTTCTGCCGTGAACATGAGATTCCGCACAACGTGTGCGGAAAGGTGATTGTCGCGACCCGGGAAGAGGAGGTGCCCAGATTAGAAGCACTGCGGCAGCGCGGCGAGGCTAACGGACTCAAGGGACTCCGACTTATTGGTCCGAAAGAACTGCGCGAGATTGAGCCTTCCGCGAGCGGATTGCAGGCGCTTGTGGTTCCGTCGACTGGCATCACCGACTTTGCTATGGTGTGCGAGAAGTACGCAGAGTTGATTACGGCGAATGGCGGGACTGTGCTGACCTCCGTGGCGGTCCGCCATATCCAGCGTTCCATGCAGGAGATCGTGGTTGAGACAACCAAGGGAGCGTTCGTGACACGTTCGCTGATCAACTGTGCGGGCCTGTATAGCGATCGGATCGCGCGCATGGCCGGCGATGATCCGGGAATCACGATCGTTCCCTTCCGAGGGGAGTATTACGATCTCATTCCCGAACGTGGGTCGCTGGTGCGGGCGCTGATTTATCCGGTGCCGGACCCTCAGTTTCCCTTCCTGGGAGTTCATTTCACCCGCCGCATCAATGGGAGAGTCGATGCGGGCCCGAACGCGGTGCTGGCTCTGGCGCGGGAAGGATACCGGCACAGGGATGTGAGCCTTGGTGATCTCTTGTCCTCACTCGCGTGGCCCGGGTTTTGGCGCATGGCAAGCAAGCACTGGCGCAACGCGCTGGGAGAATGGCATCGGTCGCTTTCGAAACGGGCCTTTGTTCGCGCGCTGCAAGGGTTGGTGCCTGCGATTCAAGAACAGGATCTGGTTCCGGGAGGCTCTGGTGTACGGGCGCAGGCACTCAAGCCCGATGGCGCATTGGTCGACGATTTTCAGTTTGTGCCTTCCGGGAAGGTGTTGCATGTGTTGAACGTGCCTTCGCCAGCAGCGACAGCTTCGCTGGTAATCGGTAGAACCATTGTGGATAGCGCGGCGGCAAGTCTGGGGCTGAATTAAAGAGATCTAGAGGCCATGTCGAAAGACCCCATCTCTCGCAACTAAGGCAAGACATGGGTCACCCACGTTCATTGCGCGCGCACGGCTAAACCAGCAACGTGTAGCCGGGAACTGAGCCTGTCGCTAAATGGGTTATCGGGGAAGAAACGAACCTCAGTGGCTAAAGCCCAAATTTTTGGGGGTTGCAACAGCACGGCTCAAGCCGAGCCCTTCCCAAAGCAATGTCTGCGCCGTCTTAGAAGAATATTCAATCCGAGACAACTGAAAAGAAGCACGAACGAATGAGAAACTCGTGCTAGCGTCACGTGCATACGGCCAGGTCGCCACTTATTAGCAGGAGCCGTGACATGCGAACTTGCACAAATGCGAACTGTGTTGGTTTTGGCCACATCGTGTTTTCCGTCGCGACTCGCTGTCCGTTATGTCGATGGGATCTGCGTAGAATACTACCGGCCAGCGAAATCTCTTCCTCAGCCAAACCTGCGGAACCTCTTCCTGCCAGCAGCTGAGATTGGCTCGCCCGGTCGGCTCATCTGCCGATATCTTCGTTCCACAAATCTCTATGGTCGCGGATGAAGGCCGCCATAAGCTGAATGCAATCGGGATCTTGCAGCACGGTGAGGTTAATCCCATGTTGGCGGGATAGATCTTCTGCACCCATGAAATTCTGATTCTCGCCGACGATGACTCGAGGGATTCGGTACAGAAGAGTGGTTCCGGTGCACATCACACACGGGCTCAACGTACTCACCAGCGTCAATTGAGACCAGTCGCGGCGGCGACCGGCATTGCGGATACAAACGACCTCGGCATGGGCCGTGGGATCGCCGGTCTGCACGCGAAGGTTGTGGCCGCGAGCAATGATCCTTCCTTCAGGATCACTCAGGACCGACCCAATCGGTAGGCCGCCCTCCCGCAATCCCAGGCTAGCCTCCTCTAAAGCCGAGCGCAGCAGCGTTTTCGGATTCATCATTGGAGCCCCTACCCCAGAACATTCAGCAACCGGGGATTCGTTACCGCAGTGCATCGACTGCGAAGCCGAGGAGTAGCATTTTGCAACCCTACCCCCACGAGAGTGCTATTCCTCCCCCGAGAGTGTAATTGACCGTGTCTCGGGCAGCAGGCATTCTCGGATGACTAGATTGTGGGGTAAGTGTCCTTTCCGGGCGTCAACTGGGGAATCCTAAGCCAAGAACCGGGCCAATGTTTGATCGCGAGACGTTCTTGAAGGAGTAGGGAAGCGTGTTGAGCGAAAAAATCAGATCGGCCAGGCAGTTTGAGTTGTTTGCGGAACTCACCCCCGCTGAGTTCGAAGCGATTGTCGGAGCTGCACGCGAGAAGCGGTTCGACCGCAGAGAGACGATCTTCACCGAAGGTGACCCGGTGCGTCAGGTCACGATGGTGCTCTCCGGCTTCGTCAAAGTAACGCAGATGGGACTTAACGGCAATGAGGTCATCCTGCGGTTGAGTGGCGGCGGCGAGATCGTAGGCTCGTATCGCGTTTGTACAAACTGCATCCACTGCGCTACCGCGCAGGCAGTTCAGCCTTGTGTTGCTCTGGTGTGGGAGGCGGCAGTGTTTGAAAGGCTGTTGGCGCGGTTCCCGGCATTCCGCAGAAATACCGTGCACGCGCTAGAAGAGCGGCTGCTGGAGATGGAGCAGCGCTTCCGCGAAGTTTCTACCGAGAAGGTGGGATCGCGGCTTAGCAGCGAACTGGTACGCATCTCGGACCGGCTACGCCGTACTCCCAATAACGGGCATCTTGAGATCACACTTTCGCGCGCGGAACTTGCACAGCTGACCGGCACGACGCTGTTCACAGTAAGCCGGCTTCTTTGCCAGTGGCAAACGCAGGGCATTGTTCGTGTACGGAGAGAGTCGGTCCTGGTGCAAGACTTCGCTGCGCTGGCGCAAATTTCTCAAGCTGAAGAACGGTCCGCCTAGGCCGGGAAGACCATACCAACCACAGAGGACACAGAGTTTCACAGCGGACCCACGCGGATCTGCGCCTCACCCTTTGTTAATTAATCAAACGCACAATTGACTACACCGTACTCGGCGCTGACGTAGTGCATGCCGTAGGGGCAGGGGTCCCGGTCCGCTTGACTTGGTCGGGACTTATTCTGTGCGGGCGGTTGGAATGGCGGGAGATTCTGCTCCTCAAAGGTCGCCTTCACGGGCCGAACCATTGTAGTGGTAGTTGCGGCGCTGGGGATCTGTGCCGGTGCTCTTGAGGGTTCGGTCTTGGGAGCAGCAGCCGGCGGTGTCACAGCCTTCTGTGGCGCGGTGCGATTCGGATTATTGGGAACCTGAGTCTGCTCCATGGCGCCGGGGACGCGGGGGACGGCCGCGTTCCTTCTGGGGTCGGAATGTCCCACGCTGACTGAATTGCCGCGGCCCAAGTCAACCAAGCGAAGATTGTCGTCGGTGACTTCCTGAGCACGAACAATGTGAGGAGTGATGGCAAAGACGATCTCGTTTTCCTGCCGCTGCTTGTCCTCTTGTGCAAAGAGATATTTCAAGATTGGAATTTTGGCGAGCCAGGGATATCCGCTGAGGGAATTCGTTTCGGTGTCTTCGAGGATGCCGCCGACAAGATTGACTTCTCCATCCTGCAGGCGGGTTTCATGTTCGATACGCCGCTGTCCGATGATGGGCTGGCTGATTCCGCCGATGTTTTGGGTTCCACTCACGGAGGAAACTTCCAGAGTCATTTTGAGGGTGACTTCGCGCTCGGAATGGATGTGCGGCGTGATGTCGATGTTCACGCCGACGTCGAGATATTGGAACTGTGTGTTGACCAGCGGGCTGACGCCCACACCCGTGCTCCCAAAAGATCCGGTGGCGACGGGGACGCGGTCGCCAATTTTCAACGTTGCTTTTTCGTTGTCGAGCGCGCGGATTTCCGGATTTTGAATCAGCTTCGTGTCGCTGTCGCTCATCAAGAAGCTTAACGACGCGCCAGGAATGCTTACCACGAAGTTGTTGGCATTGAGACTGCCGAGGGAGTTCAGCGTGAACCCTCCGTTAGGTCCAGATCCAGACACAGACACAGAGCTACCGCCGCCGGTTGTTCCGGGCACCATCACAATGCTGGCCGATGTCGGCGGACTGACACCCAGGGTCCGAATGCGGGCGCGGCTGACCTGCAGCACAGCGATATCGATGACGACTTCCGGTTTGGGTTTATCGATATCGGTCAAGAGTTTTTGCGCGAGCACCAACTGATCCGTCGTGCCACGAATGATCATCGCGTTCTGCTTCGGGATCAGCTGAATACGCGTAACGTCAAGAATTCCTTTGAGAGTGTTCGCAGCTTCCTGCAGTTCAGTCGCATTGCCGACATTCTTAAGGTAAAACGTCTTCATGACTGTGTTCTGCATCTCCTTGCGCTTGGTGGTGGTGTCGGCCGCAACGAGGAGGGTGTTGCTGGAAATGGGCTCCCAGAAGGTTTTGGTTTGAAGCGCGACTGTGTTCAGGGCCTCGCGCAGTGTCACATCGTTCAGTTCCACGGTGACCTTCTGAGGCTTGTAGTCGGTATCGAACAGAACATTAATTCCGGCGAGCTTTCCGATGGTCTTGTAGATCATCGTTGAGGTTTCGGTGAGCCGCAGATTAATCAGCGTATTCGATAATGGCTGAAGCTCGACCGGGCCGGCAGCATCCTGCGCTGCCTTGTCGAGAGCGAGAGGTTGCTTGGGGGCCTCTTCCGGGCGCGACTGTTTCTTCAGAATATCTTGCGTGCGTACGGCTTCGCCTTTCGCGGTGAAGTTAGTGGGATCAATTTCGGCGGCGCGCTCGAACTCTACGATGGCCTCCTGCAACTTGCCGGTGTCGCGCAGCGCCTGGCCCTTGCGCATGTGTTCGATGGCAGCGTAAAAACGCAGGCGCGTAAAAGCGGTGAAGTAGCGCGCGTCTTTTGGCTTCAGCGAGTGAGCCTGGCTGTATGCCTGAAAGGCCTCGTCGTAATTATTTTCGGTCTCAGCTTTGACTCCACGCTTGTACGCTGCGTTGGCTTCGTCCGCATATCCTGCCACGGTGACTGACAGGACAAGAATGAGAGCTCCCAGAATGCGCCCGATTTTCATGGTGTCTGTTCTGCCGGGCCCTTTGGATGCGATCTCTCGTCCGGGCAGGCGGTCCTGCGCTTGATTCGTGCTTTCGGAAGAGGACAATCGGGGGAGCTACCTGACCACACCCACGCGCCGCCGTCTTGAAATGGCGGGCGCCTTCGAACCCAGACTAGTGATAAACCGTTCGGCTGAACCTCTGTTTGATTTAGCGCAAAGAAGTGGTGCTTGGCCGCAGATTTTTTTCCAAATTAGGGCTCACGATTCCAAAAACATCTGCCGCAGGAAAAAGATTGATTTCAATGGACCTACGCTGTCATCACCAAATACGCAGATCTCTCTCGCGGTGAGCGACTTAGCACGATACGCCGCTGAGGTAAACCGGTGGAGTCAGATGTAAAGAGTAGGCAGTTATAGTTAGCATTGTTTACAGAATTTACAAAACTTTACATTAATGTTTGGCCAGCCGCAAAGAGTAAAGTTTAAGCCCTTGTAGTGTGGCGCAACGAGTCTGGGGTAGCGCCGCCGTCCTCTCCCACGCGTGCGGATGCCAAAGAGTGGCGTCCGGCGTCGGTTTTGCGCTCCCGGTTTTGCGAAGCAGTAATTTCACGATTTTTACACGTGGACGACACGTCCGCCGAATGCGGACTTGTGTGTCCGCCAGAGTTCTGAAGGAGGCTGCACGGCCATGAACAAGCAGTCCAGGTTTTGGTTGCCAATTCTTCTCGTAGGTATCGCAACGGTAGGCGCCAGCGCGCAGTCATTCCGCGTGCAGTGTCCGACAACCACGATCACGCATCCGACTGCAGCAAACAACAATTCGGAGCCCGCTTATTCCGGGCCGACATACGCGGGAACAAGCGTGTACCCCAGCGCACCCGCGCATGTGAACGGCGCGATCAAGTGCCAGCAGATCTCCGGCGGCGATGGTTACGCAACCATGGGCGACGGTACCCAGACTTACATGTTCTCCTTCGGTCCGCTGTCAGGCCTTAGCGACATTGCCAATGGCCTGCCCGGCACGCAAATTCCGGCTGTATTCAATGTGCCCTATCCGGGGACCGGAAGCAGCACCTATCTCCTGCCCGGTGATCCTGCCACTACAGACGATAGCGCTCACTCCATGGTGTTCGATTGGAATGGTGCGGTCGGCCTGATCGGCGACCCGAATTCGACAGTTCCGAGTGTTGGCGGGGTTCAGGCGACGGCGACCCCAACCGTTGCCGGTGGGATTATCGACGACGTGACCATTACCAATCCTGGCGCGGGGTACAACGGGCCCGCGACGGTGACATTTGGTCCACCGGGATGCCGTCTCAATACCACTACCTGCCAGACCGCGCTTGGCACCGTTGTCATTGGACCCACCGGCACGGTTACAGATATTGACATTACCTTTGCGGGCGCAGGGTACACGACGGCGCCGACGCTGACGATTAGCGCGCCGGTGACTGGATGCACGTTTAATGTCGATCCCGGGTGCGTCACAGGCCATGTCGATCCCCGGCCCATCATGGACGTTGGGGTCATGAACGGCAACATTCCCGCGCCGCTGATGGCCATTGATGAAGACGACGAATTCTTCCTCACCCTGACCAACGTCGGCATGATCATGCGGCCCGACTTGTTCGAGCAGCATACGGTTCACTTCCACGGCTATCCCAACGCTTCTTCTTTCTATGACGGCGTTCCGGATGCGTCGGTGGCGATCAACATCGGCGGCAGCTTCACTTATTACTACCTGGCGCCGGATGCCGGAACTTACTTCTGGCACTGCCACATCACGCCGCCAGAGCACTTGCAGATGGGCATGGTCGGCCAAATTTATGTGCGGCCGCGGCAGAATCGTGTTCCCGCAACCACCAGCCTCTATACGGCACTGCAAACGCAACAACTCGACCTGCGCACGGCGTGCCGCCGCCCCAGCGACGGCGCTTCGCCCGCGGTCACCAGTATTCCTGACATTCTCTGCACCAATCCTGTTCCGGCGATCAACAGTGGCGTGAACGCTGCCGCCGGTGTGAAGTATGCCTACAACGATGGCGATGGATCGACGGCGTATGACGTTGAGTATCCGCTGCAGATTCACGGCTTCGATCCCAACTTCCACTTTGTCGGCATGACCTTCAACCCGGAGGGCTTTGTCGACATGAAAGACAAGTACTTCCTACTGAACGGCCGGAGCTACCCCGATACAGTTCAGCCGGGTCCGATCGAGACGCAGTCCGTCGACGGCAAGAACCACTTCTCGCAGCCTTTGCCCGCGATCATCAACATTCCCACCGGGAAAAGAGCTCTGCTGCGCATTTCCGACCTCGACGTGACGGAGTATCAGACGCTGGCGTCGTTGGGGATTCCGATGACGGTGATCGGATACAACGCCAAGCTGCTGCGCGACCAGGCGGGAAACAACATGTACTACAACACCAATTCGATCACGCTGGGCGGCGGCGAGTCGCTGGACGTGATTCTGGACGTGAGCAACACAACTCTGTATCCCGCGGGCAGCGTGTTCTACCTCTACACACCCAACCTTGATCATCTGTCGAACGATGCCGAGAACTTCGGCGGGCTGATGACCGAAGTCCACATCAACTAGGAGAGCAACGATGAGGCCGATAAACATGAAGAACGCGATCTTGATGACACGACTGCTCCTGGCGAGTGTGGTGGCAGTGGCAGTGTTGACGGCCACGGCTTACGCTGCGGCTCCCGGAATTACGGGTCCAACTTTTAACCTGACGGCCCAACAGGCGTATCTCAGTCAGCCGGACGGTGAGTCCGTCTACTCGTGGGGATACGGCTGCGACCCGGCCCATCCTCCGACTGCCTATGCGCCTGCGGCGATCACCACTGGGTTCTGTAACCCCATGCAGGTGCCGGGTCCGACGCTGATTGTGACGGAGGGGCAGACGGTTACGGTCAACCTGCTGAACGGACTTCCCGCAGCAGCCGGCAACACTTCGATCCTGTTTCCGGGTTTCACCGTGACAGCGACGGGCGGCGTGGCTGGGCTTCTGGCGCAGGAAGCGGCTCCAGCAGGCAGCGTCACCTATACCTTCACGGCTACGACGCCGGGAACGCGCGCTTACTACAGCGGCACGCAGCAGGACCTGCAGATCGAAATGGGATTGTACGGGGCGATCATTGTTCTGCCTGCGAGCATTCCTGCTGCATGCGCGGCGGGGCTGCCGGTGAATGCTGCGGGAAACAACGCAGCAGCACAGGCACACTGGGGAGAAGCGGACTTCCGTCTCGCACCAGCCGCCTATGACCACCCGGAAAGCTGCTATGACCGGGAGTACCTGTTTCAGTTCTCGGAGATGGATCCTAACATTCACTTCCAGGCGTTGGCGCAGGTAACCGCGAAGGCAGGCTGCGTGGCGGGAGCCGCAGGTTGCAGCCTGAACGTTCCCACGGAGCCCTATCACCCGGCGTATTTCATGATTAACGGCCGCTCCATGCCCGACGACATGGATCCCAATTATGCGGTCGAATATCCGCACCAGCCCTACAACGGAAATCCGCATATGCATCCCGGCGAGATGGTGCTGTTGCGAATTATCGGCCAAGGCCGGTGGCAGCACCCATTCCACGAACACGCCAATCACGTGCGCATCCTTGGACGCGACGGAAACCTGATTCTCAGCGCGACGAACCCAGCGACGAACCTTGCGGGACCCGCTTTCTTCACCACCACGACAACGCCGGGCCTGGCCATGGATGGAATTTTTTACTACACGGGCCGCGGGTTGAACTGGGATATGTACGGTCACAGTTCGAGCTCCGCGGATCCCAACGGCAAGCTGATATGCACCCCCGATGTGAACGGATACAACACCGGCGCCCCGACGGCGATCAACTACTTTGAATGGTGCCAGGATCACGATAAGCCGTTGCAGGTTGCACCCTTCGGTGATGTTGGCTCGGGCGGTCCGGTGACCTTGCCCGATCCGAACATTCTTACCAACGGCGCATGGTTCGGCGGCAGTCCCTATCTCGGTCCGGACGCGACGTTGCGGGCAACGGGTTGCATGCCTAGTGGCACGTTGCAAAGCAACTCCCCGAACTGCGGCGCGAGCGGCGTGACTCCCCCGTCAGGCACGATTGCCAATAATCCAAGTCAGGAAGCTGGTTTCGCGTTCATGTGGCACTCCCATAACGAGCGCGAGATCACCACAAACAACATTTTCCCCGGTGGAATGATGATGATGATGCTCGTTGATTCCCGGGAATTTGGCATCGACGAATCCAAGTAACGAGGAGAGCAGAAATGCGAATCAACTCACTGAAAGTGTATTTAAAGACGGCTGTGCACGCGGCAACTGTTCTCCTCCTTGGAGCGGGTCTGGCGAGCGCTCAACAGCAGATCAATCTCACGGCGGGTGCTTCCAACGCGCCGCTCCCGGACGGATCTGCCGTGCCCATGTGGGGCTACAGCTGCGGCACTGCGGTCACCGGCTCCACGGCGACCTGCGCTGCGCTGAATGCAAATGCAGTTGCTAGCTGGTCTCCGGTGGTGATCACCGTTCCGACCGGACAGCCCCTGACCATCAACCTAACCAACAGCCTCCCGGTACCGACGTCCATTGTGATCGTGGGACAGCTGGGCGGCGGCTTGGGGGACACGAACCAACGGACGACGACCGCGTCTCCGGACCATTCCAGTGCACAGTCGAATGTGACGTGGCCGATTGTAGGACAGGGAGCTGGGTCGGGCGTGCCCCCGGTACAGGGACCGCGCGTACAATCCTTCTCCACGGAAGTCGCAGCTGGCGCGACGACCGGGCTCAACTGGACAGCACTGCGGCCAGGCACGTACCTGCTTGAGTCTGGCACGCACCCGTCTATTCAGGGTCCGATGGGACTGTACGGAATCCTGGTTGTGACCACGGCTCCCACGTCGTCGGTGGCGGGAACGGCGTATCCAGCAGTCGGGACGACCGCCGCAGTCCAATACAATGCGGAAATCCCGCTGCTCTTCAGTGAAATTGACCCAGTCCAGAACAATGCTGTCGCGACCGCTGTGGCGACTGCGGGGTTCAGCGAGACCGCCGTCTGGTCCGGTCAGCCGGGAGCCTGTGGCGATCCTGCGGTTCATAGCTGCTACCCGCCAGCTGTGAATTACACGCCCCTCTATTACTTGATTAACGGTGTGGCGTTCGACAAGACCAACGCCACGGCCTCTAATTTCTCGGTCACGCCAAACACTGGAGTTACGGGCACCGTTCTGGTACGCATGGTGAACGCTGGACTGCGCATGCACGTGCCCGCCATCGTCGGTTCGCAAACCACCGCCACCGTAATGACGAACGCAACCACGGCAGGCACGGCAACAGTAGGAGGCTTCTCGCTGATCGCCGAGGACGGAAATGTCCTGCCGGGTTCGCCTCGCACCCAGAGCGAAGTCTTCATGGCTGCAGGTAAGACCTACGATGTCATGATCAATGTGCCTGCCGCCGGAAGCACAGCTCTTCCGATCTATGACCGCGAATTAAGCCTTTCCGCCAACAAGACGTCCCGCGAGGCCGGCATGCTGGCCTACATCAGCGTGAATGGCGCGGGACTTCCGAGCGCCGGGTCCCTCGGGGCTGCAGTGGCCCGGGGCGACGAGTATGATTCCGTGATTTCGGGCCAGTCGTTTAGTGTTTCCGATCCTGGAAAAGGCCTGATCGCCAATGACACGAATGTTTTCGGAGTTCAGCTGTTGGCTGCTCCAACTGGCGGCACGCTTGTGCTCAGTGCGAACGGCACATTTACTTACACCGCCAACTCCGGAACGACGTCAGACTCTTTCACGTACTGCGCCAACGGGACGGTGACAGGAGGAACGTGCTCCTCTGGGGTGACGGCAACGGTAACCTTGGGCGCCTGCACCACCACGAGCGGCTGCCAGGAAGCCGCCTCCGGCATCGTGATGGGTAACATCACGTACACCTCGAACCTGTCGACCTATCTGAAGATTGCGCCATCCGGCATTTTGTCCGCGGACAGGGACACGGCCGGTCATCCACTGACAGTTGACACAACGACAGTGGCACCGTCAGGAGGTCTGACCGTGAACGTGGATGTAAATGGCGGGTTCGTCGCCACGGTCGCATCGGCGGGAACCTACTCGTTTACTTACAAAGCCAAAAACTCGCAGGGCACGCAGAGCGCCAACACAGCGACCGTAACTATTGTCTTCCCGGCCGCGACGGGCCTGAAGGTAGCCGTTTTCGACGGAATGGATAAGACCACTCCGATTACCGACTACCGGTGGCTCATCGAAGAAGATCGCACCTTCTACGTTGATCCGAACTGCACCACGAATCCGCCGCCGGCGGGTTGTCCGACCGCTGCCGCTGGCATCGTTCCCACGTTCGGCACGAACTTCCATACCAGCTACATGCCGCTGGTCGCAGCGGGTTGCACCGGAGATCTGTCCTGCGAATCTGGGCAAACGCTCTTGGGCCAACCGGCTGTCTGCGATGTCGGCAACGGAGTTTGCCGGACGGGCGCTTCGGGAGAGATGACACTCGATCCCGGCTCTGTCCATCTCGACCCCAGCAAACGCTATTACCTCACGATATTCCCGGGCGATGCCGCGAACTCATTTGAGAACAGCAATGGTTGTTTGCAGAATCCAACCCCGAGTTGCGGACACGGCATGGGTGGCGCTCCGATCAGCTTTGGGCAGACCTCGGTCACCGTTTACACGCAACCCAACCCGTTCCCAGCGTCGAAGCTTTCCGTCTTCGTGTTCGAAGATGACTTCCCGCTGAACGGCGAGCAGGACGCGGGCGGCGGAATTGACGTGCTGGCGACCAACGAGCCGGGTCTGGGAGGTTTCAACATTACCCTGTTCGACGACGCCGGCGGCACGGGCGACGCCACCGGACAGATGACCTACGACATGTTCAACCAGCCCCTGTCGAACAGCCTGGCAGGTACCATCGACCCGGCAACCGGCAAAGATGCTTGCCCGATTTCGGTCAGCGCTCGCCTGGGTGTTGATTCATCGAATGGCAACGCCCCTGGGGCCGTCAGCCCGACCGGTATCACTGGCACAATCGTTACATGTCCGAAGTTTGAGGCGGATGGTCACACGCTTTCGCCTCTGGCTGGCCAAGCCATCATTGCCAACTTGATGCCGGGCCGCTACGGAGTGGTGGCTACCCCCGCCGCCGACCGCATCGCACACGGGGAAGAGTGGCTCCAGACCAACACGCTGGACGGTCAGAAGGCCCACGACTCCTTCCTGCGTATCGGTGAGCCGAACTTCTTCCAGGAGTTTGGGCCGGCCGGATACCACGTCACCATCGGCTTTGCGAACCCCGTGATCATCAATGCTCGCAAGGCCGCTGTTTGCAGTGGCACGGACCCCAACCTGCCGGGGGCGGGAACTTGCACGCATACGGTCACGGGTACGGTCACCACGGAGCGCATGAGCCGCACGCCGGATGAGCGGCTTTACAGCAGCGGTTCCAACGATAGCTTCTCTTTCACCCAGTGCTATGTGAGCCTGGGAGATACCGACGGTGAGGACTTTGCATTCACCAAGTGCGACTCTAATGGGAAGTTCACTCTCACCGGGATCCCGAGCGGAAACTGGAGAGTGACGGTATTCGATCAGTGGAACGATATGCTGGTTGACGGCCTTTCGACGCCAGTTGGACTGGGAACGGGATACGGGCTGTGCGCGGGCACCGGATCCAGCGCCACCAATTGCAACCTGGGCGATATTGCCATGAACCAGTGGCAGGCAAACCTCTACACCAAAACATTCTTCGACACGAACGGTAACGGCACACAGGACAGCAACGAAGACGGGCTGACGCTGGTAGCGACCAACATCCGCTTCCGTGACGGCAGCTACTCCAACTTCAATAACACCGACCTCGAGGGCAATGCCGGGTTTAACGAGGTTTTCCCACTGTTCAGCTGGTACGTGGTGGAGACCGACTCGACGCGGTACAAGAACACGGGTATCCACGTCGTCTACGACGCGGGTGGACCTGCCGACGGGACAGCTGGCGGGGGAACCTCCGGCATCGGTAATTTCATGGCGAATACAAGCGAAGCCATCCCGCTGCCGACGAACCTCCGGGTGCCGGGCGCCTATTATTGCTCCAACGCAGATTGCACTGACGCCGCGGCACCATTCGTGAGTGGCGGTACGGGCGGCACTACGGGTCGAATTGATCCAGCCTGGGTCAACTTCGAAGGATGGCAGGGTTTCTCCGGGCAGAATAGCTTCCTCGAATTCGGAAAGAAGCCTTTCGTGCCTGGCGAGACGGGTGGCATCCACGGTGAAGTAATCTATGCTTCAACGCGGCCGTTCGATGATCCGTCGCTGCTCATCCACACGAGTTGGACCCCGGACGTTCCGGGCGTCACCATCAACCTCTACCAGGAAGGGACAGCGCCGGATGGTACTACCTCCCTGACCCTGGTTGACACGACCAAAACCAGTAGCTGGGACGAATGGGCGCAGGGCTTCCGTTCGGATGGCGTTCCAAACATGAACTGCCCTGGCCAAGGCAGGGATACCGGCACCGACGCGGACCTGTTCTTCTTCAGCCTGTACAACCAACCCAACTATCTGGACTTCTACAATTCGCAGCATGGCGGCCCCGCCCCCACGGCGCTTCCCGTCAACTCGCAGTTCAAGTGCTATGACGGCATGCACAACTGGAACCAGTTGCAGCCTGCACCGTACGACGGGTATTACACATTCCCCAGCATCACCGGCCTCAATCCGACGACCGGTGAACCGACCGGCACCAACTGCAAGGTCTGCGTCACGAATCCGGATGCGAACGATGCGTATCGTCGTCCCAACACTGGCGTCGCGGCTGGAGTATTGTGGACGCCTACAAGCGGCGGCGTGCCCATGCTGCCGCCCGGAAAGTACGTGGTGGAGATGATCGTGCCCCCGGGCTATGAGCTGGTCAAAGAAGAGGACAAGAACATCCTCATCGGTGACAACTATATTGCTCCGGTCACGCAGCAATTCGGCGGCCTCGGCGACATCTACATTCTGCCCGACCAGGCAGAAGTCAGCGCATCGATTGCCTCCGGTTGCACGGTTACCTCTGATTACAACTGCAACGCGCAGCAATCCACCCAGTCTCTGGGACGGAACGTCTATCCCCAGGGCGAAGGCGACACCGGCAGCGTGGAGCAGTTCTGGCCATGCGTGGGAGCGATGCGTGTTGTTCCTGACTTCATCAGCCTCTTCCCGCAATCCGGGGAAGTCGCGCCGTTCGCGGGTGCGACACGCCCGCTCTGCGACCGTAAGGAGGTTACGCTCCAGGAGCAGCAGGCCGCGCTGGCGAAATTCTGGGTCTTCACCTCGGCGCACGCTTCCGCGCACTTCAGCGGCGTCATTACGGACGACTTCACTTCGGAATTCGATCCGTTCTCGCCGCAGTTCGGTGAGAAGTTCTCGCCGCCAGACATGCCGGTTGCCATCAAGGATTGGACAGGCACCGAAATCTCGCGTGTTTATGCCGATCACTGGGGCACTTATGATGGTCTGACCTATTCCACGTGGGAAGTGAACCCGCCCAACCCGACCGGATATGCACCGACCATGATGGTCACTTGCATGAACGATCCGGGCACAGGACCGACTCCGGATCCCCTCTATAACCCGGAATACAGTGATTTCTGCTACGAAATCCCGTTCATGCCTGGGCAAACCCAGTACATGGATACGCCGGTTGTGCCCACCTCCGCCTTCGCGGGCGCGGGCTACAACAACCCCGACTGCAATTACCCGGATGCGACCCCGGCCATCAAGGAAGTCGACGGCGACGGAGTCGGACCATGGGTCAGCGCAGCCGGCAAAACACTCACGATCACGTCGCTCGGAATGCAGAACGTTCCGAACTACGCCTACTCCGGGCCGCAGGCCACTACTCCTCCGTATAACCAGAAGAAGATCGCACGCAACTATGGTTTCGGGACAAGCCAAGGGACGGGATCGGTAACGATCGGAGGTGTCAACGCTCCTGTCACTTCTTGGGGTGACAGCCAGATTGTCGTCACGGTGCCTTCGGGTGTGCCGATTTGCTCCATACAGCAACAGGCGCAGTACGGTGGCTCAGCGGCGCAGTGCGGTGAGCTGCTCATTACCGCCGGGAACGGAAAGCAATCCATCGATACGGTGACGGTCACGATCGGCGGTAAAGCTCCGACGCACGTGACTTCTTCAAGCACGATTCAGGCGGCCATTGATGGTGCCCAGCCTGGCGACCTTATCATCGTGGATCCTGCCGTACACCAGGAACTGCTGATTATGTGGAAGCCGGTCCGGCTGCAAGGTGTCGGAGCTGCCTCGAGCATCATCGATGCCAACACGCAACCTGCTGGCAAGCTGAACCCGTGGCGCGCCAAGGTCAACTGTCTGTTTGGATTGGCCCTCAATGGCCAGCCATCGAGCAACGGACATGATGTTCCGGAGCCGGGCTTCAACCTCAATCCTTCGGTTGGTTATGAGCCGAACAATCCATTCGATCCGACGGGACAGTACAGCTGCGGCGGATGGACCGCTTACAACGGTGGCGACAATAATCCCCAGGTCGACCGCTTGCCGCTCGAGGCGGTAGTCGGGTGGGATACGACCCTGAACGGCAATCTGGCTGAACTGTTGCAGGAGCCGTCCTTGATGGGCGCGTATGAAGGAGCCGGAATTACGGTCCTGGCCAAAGGCGTGCGGTATCCCTCCGGCGTCGAGGTATTCGGCACCGGTTCTGATACGACTGCGGGTAGCAATATCGCGCACGAAGGCCAGATGCCTTTGGGCACGGTCCTGCTTACGAGCAGTGATGCAGACTGCCTGACTGGAACCGGCGGCACAGGTTATTCCAGCAATTTCAACTGCAACCCGTCGCGTATTGACGGCTTGTCTATCACCGACAGCTCCCAGGGCGGCGGCGGCATCTTCGCCCATGCCTGGGCGCATAACCTGGAAATCTCCAATAACCGGATCTACAACAACACCGGAACGCTGAGTGGAGGCATCAATATTGGCCAGGGTGAGTCTCCCGATGCGCTGCTGGTGGGGAACGGCGGAGATCCACTTGCTCCTACAGGCGGGTTTGACCAGCAGCCCTGGACCTGCGTGCGGAATGCCCTGAACGCCGATGGATCGCAGAATCCGAATCCAGCCGGCTACTCGACGAACGACGAACTGCCGTTCTGCTACAACGTATTTGTCAACATTCACAACAACTACGTAACGCAGAACTCGTCGATCGGCGACGAAGTGTTCTCCGGAACGCCGGCTGGAGCGGGTGGCGTCACCTTCTGCAGCGGCTCCGATTACTACGCGTTCAACTACAACTGGGTCTGCGGCAACCTGAGCAGCGGTGATGGCGGCGGCTTGGCGCAGCTCGGATTCAGCTATAAAGGTGACATCGAGCACAACTCAGTCCTGTTCAACCAGAGCACCAATCCCACGATTGCCACGAACGGTGGCGGTGTGATCATCATGGGCGGAGCTCCGGACGGGACAGTCATTGCCGGCAATGCGACTACTCCTGAATGCGGCAGCGTGACCGACGTGGATTGCGCTCCGGGCCTCAGTGACGGCACCGGTCCCGGTCTCGTCATTAACGCCAACCTGATCCAGGGCAACGGAGCAGAAAGTGGCAGCGGCGGCGGCCTCCGGCTCCAGGATGTTGATGGCGCGGAGCTGGCGTTCTTCCCCAACGGCAATGCAAGCGTAACGCGAGGTGACGCCGTTCCCGGATTTGCGACCATGAGGTCTACCGCCGGGCCGTCCACGACGTACAGGACCCCGTGGTATGCCATTAACGTGACCAACAACATCATCGCCAACAACGTTGCCGGATGGGATGGCGGCGGCGTCTCGCTGCAGGATGCGCTGGCGGTGAACTTCATCAACAACACCGTTGCATCCAACGACAGCACCGCGTCTTCGGGTGTGCTCTTTAACACTCTGGGAGCACCCGATGCCAGCGCGCCGGGATCCAACTGCACGATGATAGGCCCAACTGGCGCGAATACTGCTTCGTGCCCGCAGGTTGCCGGCCTGGTGTCGATGGCGAACACCTCGCTGCTAACTGCGTCCTTGCCGACCGGCGCCGGGTCAGGATTTGCCTGCCCGACCGGCCACGGGACCGCTGGTACGAACGGGAACTGCCGGAGATTCTCGGTTCCGCTTCTGGATAACGATGTGTTCTGGCAGAACCGATCATTCCACATCGGGGTGGGTTCGCTGGGTGCCGGAACCCTGAGCCAACAGCATGTGGTTGCGCTCTACAACTCGATCAGCAACACTGCAGCCGCGACCCAGCCCACAACCGACAGTGCAACGGTAACCGGCGGATCAACCCTGATCACCGGCGGGACTGGTGCCTGTGTCACCGGGACCACCTACTGGGATCTCGGTGTTCGAGGCGACTCGGGCCCCACGAACCATGGTAGTGGTCTGACGCTGAGCCCGATTTACTCGGTCATCAGCAGCGGCAGTTATACCGGCACTGGCGACACGTCAAACCCCCTTGACCCGATCAGCCAGTTCTGCAACGGGTCGCGCACGCCGCCGGAATACAAGAGCCTGGGATACCAGGTGCCTCCGGGAATTTCGGACGCCACTGTTCCCAACCCCATCTTCAACCTGACGCCGACGGCTACCGTGGACGAAGGCAACAACTGGATCAACATCAGTTGGGGCCCCTTGGAGCTGAACAATACCTCGGACGGCTCGCTGAGTGGAACGGTTCTCGGGAATTACGGTCCGGCATCGAGCGCTTCGTCGGTCGTCAACCGCGTGCCGTCCTCTGCGGGTGGAACCAATGGGGCGTACACCTTGGCTCCGAACGTGGACTTCTACGGCAATGCCAGGAAGGCGAACGGGTTTGTCGATTCCGGCGCTGTTGAGTTCGCTGCGGGTCCTGCGACTGCTACCCTCAACGTAACTGGTGGCCCGCTGAACTTTGGCAACGTCGTCGTTGGTACCAACAGTTCAGCGCAGACGCTCACGCTGCATAACACCGGTACAGCAGGTGCAACCGGCATCACCGTCGTGGTGACGGCTCCGTTCTCACGATCCGGTGGAACCTGCGCCGGCACATTGAACGCTGGCGCTACCTGTACGATCACCGTTGTGTTCTCACCAACCGCAGTGGGAGCAGCGAGCGGAACGGCGACAATCACGGCCAACGTGGCTGTCTCTGGTTCGCCGGTATCGTTGACGGGAACAGGCGTGGCAGCTGTCGTCAGCGCGAGCCTCACTCCTGCGAGCCACGCGTATCCGAGCCAGACTCGAAGCGCGACACCTTGCGGAACTGCGGACCTCGGTTGCCTGACAGCTCCACTTCAGGTCTTTACGCTTACCAATACCGGCAACGTAACATTGACCGGCATCGGACAAGCGGTGCTGGGCGGGACCAACCCAACTGAATTCAATGTGGACAGGTTGATTTCGACTTGCGGTCCAGCGGGCGGTGGTCAGCTCGCCGGGCAAACGACCTTGGCTCCAGGGGCTTCTTGCGTGGTGACCGTGGCATTTCATCCACTCACGAGTCAACCCACGGGGGCGAAGAGCGCGACGATATCGGTTACCGACGCAGCCGGAACCCAAACCTCAACCCTCACCGGTACAGCAAATTGATACCGGATTAATAGATCGACCCAACACGATGCTGCTCGCGGAAAAAAAGACGCGAGCAGCATCAGTTGGACTTTAGTAGCCTTCCCCCATTATTCCCCCAAAATCCCCTGCGTATTGCAATCTGTTCATTGGGAATAGGGAGGAAATTCAGTGTCAAAAGTACATTGCGTCGCTACTCTGTCAGCATTTCTGGCCATTTCCAGTCTGGGTGTTGCCGAGTGTCCGTCTGGTTCATCGATGGGTCAGATTGACGCCATCCTCGATTACTGCGCGAGCATTGACCCCGCTCTGGCTCCTCAGACCGATGCCTTCAAAAGGGAATTGACGAAAGGTGTCCCGGATAGGGAGATCGACAAGGTTCTTGAGAGCCGAGATTTTCATGAGTCGTACGATACGTTTCGAGTCGCTCTCGCGAAGATACCTAAATCCCAAGGAATCGCGGCCTGCACGGGTGGAGCGGGGGTATCGAGCGGGACGAAGAAAAAATAAATAGCTGCGGTATTTCGGGAAGTGGCGCACGAAGAAAAGCCTGTAGTTGCTTGTTTCGTTGTGCTATCATCATCAATCTTCCTCCCCTGATATCAATCCAGGCTATATGACTAAAGCAGTGATCCTCTGCTATCTCGTGCTTTGCGGTGCCGCCTTTGTTCAGAGTGCTCCGCGGGCAAGCGTACAAAGCAACCAGGCATCCACAACCACAACGCCGTCGGAGCCGCCGGCGTCGAGCTCCAACACTGCAACTACCTCTCAGCACTCCCGCTATCATCCAGATCGTTTTGCCGGACGTGCTGGCACTTACTATCGGCTGGTATGGGGCGTTGACCTGCTCGCCGTGAAGTGGACCGAGTCCGGTGAAGTGATCAAGTTCACTTATCAGGTCCTAGATCCGGAGAAGGCTAAGGTACTCAACGATAAGAAGAATGCACCGGAGCTGATCGATCCTCAGGCCGGTGTCAAACTGGTCGTTCCTTCACTGGAAAAAGTTGGTCAATTGCGCCAAAGCTCGACCCCGAAAGCAGGGAAGTCCTATTGGATGGCTTTTTCGAACAAGGGCCGGCGTGTGAAACGTGGTGATCACGTGAACGTAGTGATCGGGCAGTTCCATGCTGAGGGCCTGGTAGTGGATTAAGGCTGGTAACCAAGTCAAAAATGGTACCGAACGTGTGCTGTATGATCCCGCTGTGCCCAGTCGTACGGATTGCTCCCGGCAGGCAAATGGCGAGCCGCTTCCTTATTTGATCTAGAGCAAAGAGCAAGAGTCTTCGTCTGGTATAAGCTAACGAAAGATTATCCTCCCCGATTACTGCTAGTGAACAACCCATGATTTCGGTCCAGCTGTTCTGTGTCATCACTTGGTCAGCGGTGCTCTGTTCGCTGAGAGGGATTCCATCCCTACCGGGACTCAAACCGCGGCGTAGAGCTGGCCTGCTGGGATTCGAACAAGGGTGGATTTGCAAAACGTGGAGTCCATGCAGTGACCGGAAACTTTCCACGAACAGACTTGTAGTCGAGTAGCTCTGCTCCTCCAGAACAATTCTCCGCGTCGTTGCGGATTAGGGTCCAAACGCTCGAAAAGGGGTGCGTCGATGAAGATGAAGTACGTTTATTCTGTGTGGATTCTCCTAGCGCTGGTGCCAATGTTGATGGCTGGTGCCGACACCGCAATGAAAGCAACTGCGCCTCAATTATCGGTCGCCCAGATCGTCGAAAAGAATGTGAGCGCCCGCGGGGGCTTGGATCGCTGGCGTGCCGTGCAGACATTGGGAATGAAGGGTAAGTTGCAGGCCGGCGGAAATCGACGGCCCACGATACCGGTCCCGGGTACAAAGATCAGCTCGGAAGTTAAGGTGAACCGTCCGACCGAGCAGGCAGAGCTGCCATTTGTGATGGCGCTAAGTCGTGGGAAGAAGAAGCGTCTGGAAATTCAGTTCAATGGCCAGACTGCAATTCAGGTCTATGATGGTACGCAAGGGTGGAAGGTCAGACCTTTCCTGAACCGTCATGAGGTCGAGAAATTCACCGCGGAAGAGCTGAAAGCGGCTTCGCGTGAGTCTGACTTGGACGGATACCTGATTGATTATGCGGCGAAGGGATCACAGGTTGAACTGGTTGGGGTTGAACAAGTCGAGGGCCGCAGCGCATACAAGTTGAAAGTAACCGACAAGAGCGGATACGCCCACCACGTTTGGGTCGATGCCCAGAGTTTTCTCGAGGTTAAGGTCGAGGGTGAGCCACGGCGTCTCGATGGCAAATATCATCCGGTCGCGGTGTTTCTCCGCGACTATCGTTCTGTGAACGGTCTGATGATGCCATATCTATTGGAAACTACCGTCGAAGGAGTGAAGGAGACGGAGAAAATTGAAATCCGAGAGATCGTTTCGAATCCGAAGCTCGCCGCCACGCAGTTTGCCATGCCACGTTGAGCTTTGGCCCTCCCCTTTTCTTACTCAAGCCCCAGGTTGAGTCGTCGAAGCGTCCCGGGGTTTGAGCATTCTTGTCGTTGATTCCGGTTGGTGAAAAAGAGAACTTTCCAGGAGTGGACATGAAGCTACGTAATTGCACCGCGCTCATTGCAGTCTTCGCTGCAGCAACTTTATGGGGACAAACTTCCGCTGGTCCCCTCGCAGGCCGCCGACAGACGGTAGTGGCAACCAGCAATGGCGAGAGCCTCGCGGCTGCGAACCGCGCAAAGGTCGCCGCCAATCAAAATCTGGAGGAGATGGGTGCAACCCTAACAAAGATGCAGTCGCTGCTTAAGCAGATGCGCACCCACTCCAGCACCAGTAAGGATCCAGTGGCGAAGGCCAATATCGAGATGTGGACACTGATGGTGGAGCAACTCGACAAGCAATACGAGCAGCTTCGTCTTGCCGCGCGCCAGCGTGAGGAGCTCGAAGCACGCCGCGCTGCATTGTACAAAC
>Ga0335080_10000980_pt1 | contig 27236 bp, 21 predicted proteins | sample Lox_Sample_34_FD_206720 | JGI IMG/M metagenome (GOLD analysis project Ga0335080, IMG submission 206720) | Soil microbial communities from Loxahatchee National Wildlife Refuge, Florida, United States - Lox_Sample_3.4 | ecosystem: Environmental > Terrestrial > Soil > Wetlands | place: USA... | reverse complement strand
GCCCGGCAGAGTGACGATACTATTCCCCTTGTTCTGACCACCGATGATGCGCGGGGCTTTCGCGAGGTCGATCAGCGAATGTCATTTACGCAAGCAGTCGACGCCGGCTCTGTTGAACCGAGGGGCTTGGCGCGCGTCGTTCTTGGATCCGCAGCGGGAACGATGATCGAGTGGTACGACTTCTATATCTTTGGCGCGCTCACCTCGGTTCTTGCCGTCAAGTTTTATCCCCCAGGCAATCAGACCTTCGCTTTGATCGCGTATCTCGCCACTTTCGCAATGGGGTTCCTGGTGCGCCCATTTGGCGCTCTCTTCTTTGGCTGCGTGGGCGATATTGTGGGGCGCCGTATTGCTTTCATCTCCACCCTCGGCATCATGGGCGGGGCTACTGCCGCGATCGGACTGCTGCCCACTTTCAAAACCGCCGGATGGTTTGCGCCAATTGCGCTGATTTTCATCCGGCTCCTGCAAGGGCTGGCGATTGGCGGTGAGTATGGGGGGGCCGCTGTGTATCTTGCGGAGCACGTTCCCGATGGCAAACGCGGCTTCTACACCAGCTTTCTGCAAAACACCGCACCGCTGGGCCTCGGTGTCTCGCTCTCCGTCATCCTGGCGACCGAGAACACCATGAATGGGCCGGCATTTCAGGAGTGGGGATGGCGTCTGCCGTTCCTGCTTTCGCTCATTCTGGTGGGGATATCGCTCTACATCCGGTTTCGTATGAGCGAGTCGCCGATTTTCGCACACATCAAGTCATCCGGCTGCAGTTCGCGGCAGTTGCTGAGAAACGCTTTCGCAACGTGGTCGAATCTGAAACTAGTGCTTGTGTCACTTCTTGGCGCAGCTGCAGGCCAGGCCGTGGTCTCCTACACCGGAATGTTCTTTGCGCTCTTCTATATGCAGAACATTTTGCTCGTGAGTTCCCACACATCAAACGTGGTCGTGCTTGTGGGCATTCTTGCAGTGATGCCATTCATGACCATATTCGCAGTGCTCTCCGATCGAATTGGGCGCAAGAAGATCATGTTGTCGGGCATGCTTCTCGCAGTTGTCTGTCTGTATCCCATCTACAAGGGGATGCAGAGCGCGGCGGGCAACCACGTTGTGACCGTCGCCTCGACGAAAGATGCCGTGACCGGCGACATCAAACTCACTCCGCTTACGCGCGATCCGGCAACCGGAGAACTGGTTCCCGCAACCGAGGCTGCGCACCCCAACCAGCCAATGCTCATTTTCCTTATCTGGCTGCAAAACATCTTCTCGGCAATGTTGTATGGGCCACTTGCCGCCTACCTCGTCGAGGCATTCCCGGCACGCATTCGTTACACGTCGGTGTCTCTGCCCTATCACGTCGGCAACGGAGTTTTCGGGGGTCTTCTGCCTGTCATTGGCGTGAGCCTTTGCGCATCGACAGGCAACATCTACGCCGGGCTGCTCTATCCGATCGTGATCTCCGCACTCAGCTTTGTGGTTGGCAGCTTCTTTCTCAAGGAAACCAGCGGGACGCTGATCTGGGGCGAATTCGATGAGCCGGAAAAGGCGCCGGTTCTTGTTGTGCCTCCGGAGCCGATTCCCGCTGTGACCGACTAACCCGGACGGCCGCGCTTTGATCAGTGGCTTGCCGGGCGTGGGCCCGTGCCGATAAAGTGACTCCGTTACGTTTTGCAGCCGGTTCGCTCCATGCCATGGGCGTTTGCCCGCCGGAGATTCCCACTTTTCGTACTTCCCTTAAGGATTTCATCCATGTCATCGACGCACGTACCCGCTGATCCAAAATCGGTTTCATCCCTCTCCAGCCAGGACCTGGACTCTCTCCTTCGAGAATCCCGCGTCTTTCCGCCTCCGCCGGAGTTCTCGGCGAAGGCGCACATCAAGAGCCTCGAGGAATACGAGGCGATGTACAAGCGTTCGATTGAAGATCCCGAGGGCTTCTGGGCCGACGTGGCAGAGGAACTCCACTGGTTCAAGCCGTGGGACAAGGTGCTCGAGTGGAATCTGCCCTGGGCCAAGTGGTTCGTCGGCGGAAAGATGAACCTCAGCTACAACTGCCTCGACCGGCATCTGGACGGCCCCCGCCGCGACAAGACGGCAATCATCTGGGAGGGTGAGCCAGGTGAGATTCGACGCCTGACGTACGCCGAACTACACGTCGAGGTGCAGCGCTTTGCCAACGCGATGAAAGCTCTCGGGATCAAGAAGGGCGATCGCGTTGCGGTCTACATGGGCATGTCGCCGGAACTGGCCATCGCGCTGCTGGCCTGCGCGCGCATTGGCGCGATTCACTCCGTCATCTTCGGCGGATTCGCCGCCAACGCCATTGCTGATCGCGTCAACGATGCAGGTTGCGTGGCCATCATCACGCAGGATTCGAGCTATCGCCGGGGAAACGAGGTTCACCTCAAGCGCACCGTCGACGAGGCCATGCATGCATGCCACACCGTCGATCACGTCATCGTCTACCGCCGCACCGGTTCGACGGTGAATATGGTCGAGGGTCGCGACTGGTGGTGGGACGACATCGTGGCCAACGCGCCCACCGAATGCCCTGCGGAGCCGCTCGACTCCGAAGATCCGCTCTACATCCTCTACACCTCCGGCACCACCGGAAAACCCAAAGGTCTGGTCCACACCACTGGCGGCTATGCCGTGCAGACCTACCTCACGTCGAAGTACGTCTTCGATCTGCAGGACGATGACATCTACTGGTGCACGGCCGACATCGGCTGGGTTACAGGGCACTCGTACGTCGTGTATGGACCTTTGCAGAACGGTGCGACGGTGCTGATGTACGAGGGCGCGCCGAACTGGCCGGATTTCTCGCGCTTCTGGAAGATCATCGACGACCACAAGGTGACGGTGTTCTACACGGCCCCAACTGCGATTCGCGCCTTCATTAAGTGGGGCGATCAGTACGTGGATAAGTACAAACTGGACTCGCTTCGACTCCTTGGCACAGTCGGTGAGCCTATCAATCCCGAAGCATGGATGTGGTATCGCGAGAAGATCGGACACAACCGCTGTCCAATCGTCGATACATGGTGGCAAACGGAAACCGGCGCCATGATGATCACGCCAATTCCGGGCGCCATTCCCGCCAAACCCGGGTCCGCGACGCGGCCGTTCTTCGGCATCCAGCCCGAAGTCGTCACGCGGCCGGATGCGAACGGCAATTTCCACCAGGTGCCTGCCGGACATGGTGGCCTGCTGGTGATTCGCAAGCCATGGCCCTCGATGGCACGCACCATCTACGGCGATCCCGAGCGCTTCAAGAAGACATACTGGTCCGATGTCCCCGGCTGCTACTTCACCGGCGATGGCGCTCGCCAGGATGCCGACGGCTATTTCTGGCTGATGGGCCGCGTCGACGATGTGATCAACGTGAGCGGCCACCGCCTCGGCACAATGGAGGTCGAGTCGGCCCTGGTTGCACATCCCAAGGTAGCGGAAGCCGCAGTGGTCGGCCGCCCCGATGACCTCAAAGGACAGGCTATTTCTGCGTTTGTGTCACTCGAGAGCGGCAATGAGCCCAGCAACGATCTAAAGGAAGAGTTGCGTAAATGGGTGGCGAAGGAGATCGGCGCGCTCGCCCGGCCTGACGACATCCGCTTCACCGAGGCATTGCCGAAAACACGCAGCGGCAAGATCATGCGCCGCCTGCTTCGCGAATTGGCGACCCATGGCGAAATCAAGGGGGACGTAACCACCCTCGAAGACTTCACCGTAATCGCCAAGCTGCGCGAAGCGGAAGAAGGCTAAGGCAGAGTTCGCGATGAGCGGGCGGCCAGGCGGACACATGCACCTGGAGTCTTTTCGCAATCAACGAAAGGCGGCTCTTGCCGTTCTGGTCTGCCTTTCAGCTTCGCTGATGGCCTGCCGAAATGGGAGCCATCACACCTTCACCGCCGTTCCCGCCGACGCCACAGGAGTGCATTCCTACAGCACCACGTTTCCGACCAGGGAAATCCCCATCAGCGAAGGTGGAGTCTGGATGGGAGGCGGCGATGGCCGGGCAAGTCTCCGCGAAGGCGGTCACATCTGGAGGGCCGGCCGTCTCTGGGGTGATGTGCAGACCGAATCTGGCTTTGCCTTCGGCGTGGATGAGCCCACGAAGTATGGTGATCCCACGGCGATTCTCGCGGGCAATTGGGGACCTGTGCAGACAGTTACCGCTGTGGTGAGAGTCAAGAACACTCCCGTCAAGGGTTGTTGCCACGAAGTGGAAGTGAGGCTGAGGACGACGATCTCTCCGCTGAGGATCACCGGATACGAAGCCTATTGCAGCGTTATACCGAACACTCCGTATTGTCATATCGCGCGCTGGAATGGTCCAAATGGGAGCTATTGGAATTTTGAGACGCACAGCCCCGCAACCTACCTTGCAGAGGGCGATGTGATCAGAGCTACAGTGGCAGGCACAAACCCGGTCGTCATTAACTTCTACAAGAACGGTGAACAGATCATGCAGGCTATCGATACGGGAGCAGCCGGCGGAGGATTCGGAGCCTTCGGCCCGTGGACGTCAGGGAATCCGGGCATTGGTTTCTATGACGACATTGACGACAATTGGAAAGACTTCGGCCTCTCTTCGTTCAGCGCTACAGATGACAGCCATCAGGCGGCCAATAACCAGGTCCCAGGCAGTACCCAGTGAGCGATTCCGAAGAAGACGAGTCCGGTCATTGCGCAACATAAACGTTGACCTCCCAGGCGCATAATGGGTTTGGAACACTGCGGTCGGAGACTTTGATGTGAGGAGCGGCCCATGCGTGAGCTCGTTTACAGCGTAGCCACCAGCCTCGATGGATTCATTGCCGGGCCCAACGGCGAGTATGACTGGATCGTCCACGACCCAACGATAGACTTCGGGGAAATCTTCGGCGGCTTTGACACCCTCGTCATGGGCCGGCGTAGTTACGAATTGATGCTTCGCGAAGGGCGTTCGCCGAACGAATTCGGCATGAAGGTCTTTGTTGCCTCCAGCACGCTCGATCCCGCACAGTATCCCGAGGTCACGATGATTGCGGCTGATCTCGCCGAGACAGTTGCCGATCTGAAGAAAAAATCGGGCAAGGCTATCTGGCTTTTCGGTGGCGGCACGACGTTCCGCAGCCTGCTCGATGCCGGCCTTGTGGATCGGCTGGAAATCTCCGTGATTCCGGTTCTTCTCGGCGGCGGAGTTCCCCTGGTTCCGGCAGGACGGCGCTGGCCGCTGCGGTTCAAGGACTCGCGTACGTTTCCCAGCGGCATCATCTCGCTCACCTACGGCGTGGCGTCCGGCCCGCAAATCTAGGAAGCAAAAGGCGGGCGCTCAGGGCCTTTTGCGTTCGAATCTGAATCAAATCAGAAGTGGTAGGCCACGCCGATGCCCGCGCGCGCATTCCAGCGCACGTGCGGTGAACTGCCTGACTCAAATGGAACCAGGGTGAATGACGAGGCAATATCGTCTCCGTACATGCGAACGGTCCAGCGCGCATTGCGGTTCCAATCGAGGCCGACACCGACACCGCCGGCCAGCGAAATCGAAGGCTCGATTGGCACGCCACCCGTGTGCACACCACCCATCGAACCCTCGGCGAAGACGCTCCATCTTTCAAAGAGGTTGGCATGAATCACGGGCCCGAGGAGAAACATATATTCGTTGAAGTGCGGATTGTTTGTCGCCGTTACGTCCCAACCGTAGTACCCGCCATCAAGCTTCACCCCGAAATGATCGGTGAAATCACGTTTGACCGAGCCGGTCACGCCCTGCAAGCCGCTGCGCGACTGGTTCACCTGGTTTGCGCTCGTATAGCCCCATCCGACGAATACTTCGTTTCTGTAGGTTGGCCCGGACAGATCCTTGGGTGGTTTTTCGGGGGCGACCTGACCACTGGCAGCCATCGGTACGCTGACGGCCGAAGCCACGGCCACGATCAAAAGCAGCAACTTACTCATCAATGCGGATTCTCCTTAAGAACCTGCGCCGCGGCACAGCGAGGCAGGTCCCTCATCCGGGCCACGTGCAGAACATAACTATCCCGAGCCCCGCTTGGGGTGCCAAGACTCAATTTCGGTACCTTCATAGACTAACTGCTCGCCCCCGGTTCTTTCACCCCGGCAACCCTGTATTTGAATCCCGGGAACTCCGATCCCATCACCCTGCGACTCACCCATCAGTCTCCGAAGGGCTTCAGGAACAGCGCTAGCTCAACGGTGCTCCACCAGCACTGGCGAGCCCAATCGCACCACCTTGCCTGCATTCCCTGTGACTGTGACGTTTGTTCCGCCCGGAAGATAGCTTGCCATCGCTGCTGGATCGGTCCAGTTCAGCGCCCATCCATCTTCGATACCAACGGCGGTGTATTCGCCGGGTGCCACATCGCGAAACGCGAAGCTTCCGTCCGAGTCTGATTGATCGCGCCGCGTCAGAGCCTTCCAGTGTGCGGTGTTTCTTGGCAGAAGAACCATCATCGCGCCCGCAAAGCCTTTTCCGCCTTTCTTGGCGAAGCCTTCAAGACGCGTTTCCGCATCGCTCAGGGTCAGAACCACCGTCGGTGTCCGGTCGCGGATCGTGATCACGTTGCCGACTTGCTTTGCTGTACCAACGCCGATGGTGATGACCGGCACGGACTGCTCGCCCGCGTTTGCCCACGCTGCATATTCGCCCGGTGCGACTGAATCGAACCGGAACCGTCCCTGGTGAGCTTCCGTGGCGTATTGGGTTTGTCCGGGCCCGTCATCGATACGCTCCAGGCTTATGGTCATCTGGTCGGGGGGCCCGGCCCCCTTGGCCATTCGCACTGTGCCGTCGACCGCGTTCGCGGCGCTGCCGGATCCGGGATCGAGTTGTCCGCTCGAAGCCAGTGAGACGTCGAGGACGCGTTCCGAATCACCGTGGAGATCAAGCTGATAGTGCCCCGGCGACACACCATCCATCATCAACATTCCGGAAGGTGCGGAGTAGTTGAAACTGCTAGAACCACCCACAAGGTTGCCAAACACGATCTGGTGCAGACCCTCTGCCGCCAGGTTTCCGTCAGGTCTTTGTTGGGTCGCGAGTGCGATATGCAAGGCCGGCACTGCATGCAGGCTGATGTTCGCCTCCTGACGTACGCCTCCCGCCAGTTCGATGGGAGTCGCCGCCCGTTCATCCGTGGTGGAATCGAAATACGTTACGGGATATGCGACGTCGAGCGCGTTGTTCCTTCTTTCTGTGGCGCTTCCATGGATCGCATACCATGGCTCCGCTGCCACCGCCATCAGATACTCTCCGGGGGCGACGTTGCCGAATTCGTACCCGCCTGTATCGTCTGTCTCGGCTGCATCCACCTGCGCTGTTCGTTCGCCCATGCCGGAGAATTTCGGCTTTTTGAAAAGCATCACGCGCGCACTCTCCACCGGATCGCCATTGTCGTCGGTCACTGCGCCGTATAGCACGGCGTTTGGCATTAGCCTGAAATTGATGTGAGTCGTGTCCTGGTCCGGCCCCGTCACAATCGAGCTGGCGAAGTCGTCATGCTCGTCGTAGGCCTGGGAGCGGAAGCCGTGCTTCGATGCAGTGAGCTGAAACTTTGCTGCGGCAAGATGATCCAGCGAGAATCGGCCGTCGTTGTCGGTGATGCACGAGGCCAATGCGCGTCCATTCTCATTCAATACCTGCACCAGCCCTCGGCGCACGGGTTCACCGGTCGACGCATTCACCAGAACTCCGGCGATACGGTAGGATGTAGCCGTCATGTTCGCCGTGTCTTGTCCTGACGCCGCCGTGCACCCGAATAGCAGCGCGCACACGAGTCCTGCAATTCTCAGCATGGTCGCTGCGGGAAGAATCACGGCTGCGGCACCTCGACCGTGAGCTCTGCCTCCGACCCGGAGGAAAGCGAGACCGGTTGTCCAGGCAGAGCTGCCAGAACCGCGGGGTTGCGATACTCGAGCGCTACAGGCCTGTCGAACACATAGACGTGGTAGTTGCCGGGCGTCAGTCCCGTCAGGCTCACGCTTCCGCCGGTCGAGGGCCGCAGCGTCTGCGGCACCACATCTTCGGTGGAATCGAAATCCGGAACAGCATACACGGTATATGCGCGCTCAATCCCGGGGCTCAGTCCCACGGACCCCGGCAACGACAGCGTCATCTTAGCGCAGTCGTCGCGCAAGGTCAGGGTAAGCGGCGCTGTTGTTCCCGCTACACCGAGCGCTAGAGGTTCACGAGCGAGGCTCGCGCCGCCGGCGGTGAACGACGCTTCGCACAAGGTTCTCGGCCCGATGCTGGTGTGGACCCAGTATGAACCCGGCTGTGCTTCGGTTGTGGCCAGCGTGCCGGAAGGAGGCCCTTCCGCATAACTGCTTACCATGCCGTCTGCCATCCAGCCGCCGGTCTGGCTCAGTGTCACGTTTACCCGCGGATCGCCTTCCTGGGCCGTGGCATTCGTACCGCGTGTCACCGCGACCTGGACCGGGCTGTTCGCAGTTGCTGCCATGGGCAGGATGAGATGCGAGACTGCGCGTCCGGAGACAGCGAAGCTCACTGCTCCGCTCATTCCATGAGAATTCAATGGCGTGAGATCGAACGCGTTTCTATTACCTTGCGATACGATGCGGAACATCCGCGTGGTCATCGATGCCACCAGGGAGTACGCTCCATCGGGTAATATCGCCTGCGCACTGTGTGTCGCCGGATCATATTGCGCTGTGTAGGGTAGCTGATGACCCTGTGCGTCCATCACCTGGACCGATAGTTCGTCATCGCGCTGGCTCGATCGCGGCATTGTCACCGTTGCCGCGATCGGCTGGAACGGCTCAAGCGTCAACGCGATATTCGCCTGGGCATGCTCACCGCCACTGAGCCGGATCTTCGCTGCGCCCGCGAGATCACGCGCGTCGGGATAGAACACGCTCGGATATCCCGCGCGTGCCACGCGACTCGCAGCGCCCGTCTCCACGAAGTTCGTTGCTGTATCGCTGTCCATCACCGGCATGGTGTAAACGGCATAGAGGCCATCGGAAAGATCACCAAAGCGATAGATACCTTCGCTGTTGGTTTTTGCGTTATTCACGAACTGCCACGCAACGCGCCCGTCCTGGACATTCCGCTTCAGCAACGTGACCACGCTGCCCTCAGCCACATCGCCGGTGGAGAGTTGAATCTGCCCGCGTATCGAGTTCACTGGCTCCATCGTGAACACCACGTCGCCCATCCCGGGCGCAACGATTACGTTGTGTCCGTAGCCATGGGCATTCCATGCAATGCTGTCGGCGCCGGCTTCCGCTTCGTCCAAAAAACCAGGCTTTGTCACCGTGAAATCAAGTGGACCCTCGGGAACATCCACGATCTCGAAGCGTCCATCGCTATCGGTCAGCGCTCCACTTGCGGCGTCGCCGTTGATACGCACCAACGCATGCGGCAGTGGCTCCCCCGATCCGGAGGACTCCCCACCAACACGCACCATTCCATGAACACTTGTGAGTTTGTTTGAGACCTGCCCCGGCTGCTGATCCTGGCCCTGGACAGGCACTGCCACGGCCGCAAGAAGCACTGCTCTGAGCGCAATTCGGTATCCATTTCGGCCGATGAGTGTCCCTGAGTCCACTCCTCATTCTGACGGGTCCGGCCGGGGAAGGGAATCAGCACGGAATGGGAAATCGTTGCGGCCACTCAGCCGCGTTCGAGATACCAGGGGATATTGATGACGATGATCCGCCTCGTCCCGCGAACCAAAAGGATGGCCTTCAACAGGTTTGCACGGCGGTTATGCAGCAGGTTCTCCCACCAGTGCTTGACGACGAGCTCCGGCACCAGCACACAGACCTTGCGCAACTCTGACTCGTGCTCGACCTGCAGGATGTAATCGACCATCGGCTGCAACACGTATCGAAACGGCGAGTGCAGGATCTCCAGCTTTGGAACGCACTTGCCGGAGTTCCTCAGCGGATCGGCAATGTACGTGTTCCAGTCCTTGCAGATATCGTCCGGCTCCTCCGTCGTTTGCACATGCACGCACCGGATGTCATTGGAGAGCGAGAGGGCAAACGAAAGGGCCTTCTCCGTGATCCGGCTCCAGCGGTCGATTGGCACCACGATAATGGGTTCGATGACCTCCGCCGGCACGATCGGCCGGGTCAGCGAGACCTCGCGGTTCACGCGGCGATAATGCCGCTTCACGCCGTGCATGAAGAGAATCATCGCCGCGATCAGCAGCGCAGTGATCCACGCGCCTTCGGTGAACTTTGCCAGCAGCACCACAATCACCGTGATGCCGGTCGCCACGGCTCCGAGCCCATTGGCAAAGGTGCGCAGGGGACTGCCGCCTTTGCGCCGCCAGTGCATCACCATACCTGCTTGCGAGAGCGTGAACGCCAGAAACGCGCCGATCGCGTAGAGAGGAATCAGCCGGTCGGTGACTCCGCGGAAGATGACGAGCAATGCCCCGGTCAGCGTGACCAGTACATATATGCCCCATGAGTAGAGCAGCCTGCGTCCGCGCAGGAGAAAGACTCGGGGCATGTACTCATCCAGTGCGATGGCGCGCGTGAGCCGCGGAAAATCCGCGAACGCCGTGTTGGCCGATAAGGCCAGCACCAGCAGCACCGATCCGATGGTGACGTAGTAGAACCATCCGTGGCCCATCACAGCGCGCGTCAACATCGAGAGAACGCTTTCGTACTTAGCTGTGTCAGGCTCTGTCGCGCCGATCCCGTAAGCTCGGCAGAGCAGTGCAATGCCAATGAGCAGAATCGCCAGCAGCACAATAATGATGGTCAGCGCGATCTTCGCGTTCTTACGCGTGTCGTCGCGAAAGGCCATCACTCCGTTGCTGACGGCCTCTACTCCTGTCATCGCTGTACAGCCTGAAGAAAACACCTTGAGGATCAGCCATGCGCTAATCGCGGCGGTGGCCTGCGGCAGCGCAGGCATCGTTGTTACCGGATGCGGGTGGCCGTCAGTCTGGAAGGCGTGAAAAGCGCCGACAGCAATCACGATCAGCAGCGTTCCCGTAAACAGATATGTCGGGATCATGAATGCCACGCCCGTGTCGTGCACGCCACGCATGTTCACGATCGCCAGGATCACCAGTACGGTGAGGCAGAGTTCCAGGGTACGCGGCTGCAGGCTGGGCACAGCCGAAATCAGAGCGCCTACACCGGCGGAGATTCCCACGGCTGCTGTCAAAACGTAGTCGATCATCAGCGCAGCCGCAGCCAGGAGGCCGGCGCCCTCGCCAAGGTTCTGAGAGGCCACCGTATACGATCCACCGCCCTTCGGGTACGCATCGATCGTCTGCCGATAGCTGAGATAGACAATACCCAGGAGCACCACGATCGCCAGACTGACCGGCACAATGTACTTCACGCCGACCAGGCCCAGAGGGAGCAGCAGGGTCAGTGCGGCCTCGGGTCCGTACGCGGCGGAACTCAACGCATCAAGCCCGAAGATCGGAATGCCGGCAATGGGTCCGATATGCTCGGCCCGTTCCTCGCTGGTGGCGAGCGGGCGCCCGAACAGCAGGTTGATGATTCGCCGGAATAATTCCATACAGGGTGGTTGGGCAGCGGAGTGAGAGAAAACCGTCGAGGGCATTGTCTCACGCAGGCATTACTGAAAGGATCAAGCTCCGGAAATCAAGCGCGCAAACCGGCTTCAGGATTCCTTGAGCAGCCGCAGCAATTTCTTCGGCGCGATCTGCTCGTAGCTGCCACGTACCAGCTCCTTCACTTCTTTCCAGTCCACGCTGGGGCGATCGAGACGTAGCGCGACCCATCCGCGCGGTCCGATGTATGCGGGCATGTAGAACTTTCGCGGACTCGCCGCGATGAGACGCTCATTGTCCCCGGGCAGAACCTTGCAGCAGAAGCTCACAATGCCGTCGCCGTGATGATTGTTGAGGTAATAAACGAAGACCTTACTGCCCACCTTGAAGGCCGCATGCGATTCCATGTTTTCGCGCACGCTTCCGGGAAGCGCCAGGCAGATGTCCGCCAGCATCTCGAGTCGTTCTTTCGAACTATTGCTGTCCGTCATGGTCGGCCTCGGTCAACAGCGTTCGCTCAATTGCGACTTAAGAATTCGGCAGCTTGCAGCAGTCGCCTGCGGCGGCAGGTTCATTCGCGCCTGCGTCGAGTACGACCTTCCAGCTACCGTCCGGTTCCTTGCGCCAGATCGTCATATAGCGGCCCGAAGTCAGCACCGGGTTGCCGCTTGAATCCTTGCTGCGGCCTTCGAAGTGTCCCCAAGTGTAGCCCATGTCGCCGGAAGGCCCCATCTGCGCGTCGGTCGGCGACCACGTGAGTTGATAGTCCTTTGGCGACCAGTTGGCCGATGTCGCAATGGCCACCTGTCCGATCACCGGAGCCTTTCCATTCCCGAGGGCTACACCATCTGCGGCAAACCACGAGGCAAAGCCGGCGCCCCCGCGCTCCAGGGTGTCCCTGGCAAACCGAGCTTCCAGGTCATACAGCAGCACTTTTCCGGGTTTCGCTGTCGGATCAGTCAACGGGTTCGGTCCCGTCGATTGCCCGCCGGGCAGCCCCAGTTGTCCCCACCCTGCGCACGAACCGCCCAGCGCGAGAAGTCCCACTAAAAAAACACCCAGGATCACCCTGCATCTGATCGCCGTCACCGTTGCTAACCCTCTCATTGCCACACCACTCCCCATCAGAATCGTACACAATCTGACGGAGTAACCACGCGGAGCCACTTGTGCCAATCAAAGCAATACCTTAGCGGCACCTCTGCGTCCAAAACCCAATGCCGAGAATTGTCCCATTGATATACTCAGGGATGGCAAGGCACGGGTGTTGAGACAGCCGGTCCCCTCGGTTCGATTGCCACGTCAGCCCGGCTTATCCGGCGAAAGGACTTCCATGGGCGCATTGCTTGAGACGATCCATTCACCGGCCGAACTCAAGCGCCTCAATCCTGCACAGATGGAAGAGCTCGCTGCCGAAATCCGCGAGTGCCTCATCCAGACCCTTTCCAAGACCGGCGGACATCTCGGACCAAACCTGGGCGTGGTCGAGCTTACTCTCGCGCTCCACGCAGTTTTCAATACGCCCACCGACCGCATTCTCTTCGACGTAAGCCACCAGGCCTACATCCACAAGATCCTTACCGGCCGCCTCGACCGCTTCGATACGATTCGCCAGCCCGGCGGCCTCAACGGATTCATGCTGCGCACCGAGAGCGAGCACGACTGCTACGGTGCAGGCCACGCCGGTACCGCGCTCTCTGCGGCCCTGGGCATGGCCGTCGCGCGCGATCTCGCCGGTGGCAAGGAGCACGTTATTGCAGTTGCCGGAGACGCGGCATTCACCAACGGCATCTCGTATGAAGCGCTGAACAATATCGCCGAACAGACCAGGCGCCTTATCGTTGTCCTCAACGACAACGAGTGGTCCATTGACCGCAACGTCGGCGCCATTGCGCGCTACCTGCATCGCATCGTCACCAACGAGCGCTACAACCGTCTGCACGATTCAGCAAAGCGGATCGTCGAGAAGATCGGCGGCAAGACCGCGGTCGAAGTTGTGCGTCGCGCCGAGGAAGCCGCCAAGAGCATGCTGTGGCCCTCGATCATGTTCGAGGAGTTCGGGCTCACCTACTACGGCCCTATCGACGGGCACAACCTGCCCCTCCTGATCGAAACCTTTAAGTTCCTCAAAACGGAAAACCGCCCCGTTCTGCTGCATGTGCTCACGCAGAAGGGCCGTGGATTCCAGCCTGCGCTCGATGGACAGAAGAAGTTTCACGGCCTCGGACCATACGATCCCGAAACCGGCATGACAAAACCTGCCGGAGTTCCAACATACTCCGAGGTCTTTGCCGCCGCACTTGCGAAACTTGCCGACAAGAATGAGAAAGTCGTCGCCGTGACTGCCGCCATGCCCAATGGCACAGGCCTCGATCTCTTTCGCCCGCACCATCCCAAGCGCTACTTCGACGTCGGCATCGCGGAAGAGCATGCAGTGATCTTCGCTGCCGGCATGGCCACGCGTGGTTACCGCCCGTTCTGTGCCATCTATTCCACTTTTCTTCAGCGCGCGTTCGACCCTGTTGTGCACGATGTTGCGCTTCAAAAACTCCCCGTCGTCTTCTGCATGGATCGCGCCGGGCTCTCCGGTGATGACGGGCCCACGCACCATGGTCTCTTCGACATCAGCTACCTGCGCGGGATACCGGAGATGGTGCTGATGTCACCGAAAGACGAAGACGAACTCGCTGACATGATGGCCACGGCGCTCGCCCTCGATGGCCCGTCGGCGATCCGCTATCCGCGTGGCGCTGTCGCGAACGTCGAATGCAAGCTCGAGCCGCAGATGATTCCCGTAGGCAGAGCCGAGGTCCTCGCCGATGGCTCCGATGTTGCCATCCTCGGCCTCGGACCGATGACTGCGATGGCCCGCGAACTTGCCGAGCGCCTCGAGCAGGATGGATTCTCGGCAGCCGTCATCAATCCACGATTCATCAAGCCCATCGATCGCGAGATGCTCGCCGAATATGCGCAGCGAGTCGCCGCCTTCGTTACATTCGAAGATCACGTGAAGATGGGCGGCTTCGGCTCAGCCGTGATTGAAGCGCTGCAGGAGATCGGCAGCGCGGTTCCCGTGGTGCGCATCGGCTGGCCGGACCAATTCATCGAGCACGGCAAAATCGAATCCCTTCGCGCCAAGTACGGCCTCACCGTCGCAGAAGCCTACGCCCAGGTCGAGCCCCTGCTGCACTCTCGCAAGCGCCGCACGCTGGTGGCGTCCTGAGCTGATCTGGAGTCCGCAAAAAGGACGAACGGAGCCGAAGGATCCTATTTCCAATTGCCGCGATATTTAAGTCCCTGATTGGTCCGGACCCGCGCTCATCGCGTCCCTCACTGCGGCAGTAAGTTCGCATCTATATGCGACAATCCAGAAGACAACTTCTTGCCTATGCGACCTTCTCGAATTCTGATGATCTGGATGCTCCTGCTCTTTGGGGTAGCGATTTCGTCATCAGGTCAAAATCCATCTCCGGTCGCAAGCAAATCCCCCCTTGTCCTGCTTGGTGGAACCATTATTGACGTTACCGATTGGGGCCGTTCCGCGCTCGATCAGCAGAATTCAATCGTCATCATCGAAAACGGCAAGATCAGCGAGGTCGGTTCGCGGTTTGTCATCCAGCTCCCTCCCGGCGCTCAGGTCATCGACTGCACCGGGAAATTCCTCATCCCGGGTCTCATTGACGGCTTTACGGGAATGAACAGCCAGGGCCAGGCCAACGCGCATCTTTACATGGGCGTCACCACCATCGTCGCCAGCAGTGACAATCGTCGCGGACACATTGATTTCTCCGCCAATCCCAAGCCGCACCTCTACCTGCTCGATTCTGTAGGTACCACCGACGACTGGAGCCTGCTGATCGGTCACGACGACTGGACCGCGAAACTGCACGAAGGCGCACGTCCGATAGAGCTCAGCACCGAAGATACTGCGCGCCAGATCAACGCCACCGCCAAGCTCGGTACACGCGTTCTCTGGCTGGGTTGGGATATTACCGCTGCAAATACGCAGTTGATCATCACTCGCGCGCATCAACTCGGACTCGCGACCTACGGCGAGTTCATATCCACGCCCTACACGGTCGGCATCGATGCTGGAGTTGACGTGCTGCTGCACATGGGACGCTACGAACTCGGCGTCATCCCCGATGAACTCCAGCGCCCCCTTGTCAGTGATCCGTATGGCGCTGCCGCCAATACGGCTTACGACTATGCGCAGCACCTGCCGCCCACCGATCCGCATTTTCGCAACTATGGACACTTCATCTCTACGCATCACGCGGTGCTGATGCCCACCTTCAGCATCTACTACCTGAATCTTCCCGATCATCGCAATTTGTGGAAGGATCCCGCGGCAGCCATTCTCAATCCCGCGAACATGTACATGCCGTCCGATCCCAACACGGGAGAAATGGATTACCCGCTTTCTTCCTGGACGCGACATCTGCCCAACATGACGGTGCGATGGATGGAAGAGAACCAGCGCAAAAAAGCAGAACAGGCCGCGATGCGCCTGTGGCGAATTAACCAGGCGCTTGCCTTGGGCTATCCGCACTATCTTGCGGCATCCGGTGCTGCGGTCATGGGCACGATGCCCGGCGTCTCCCTGCACACGGAGCTCGAGATGCTGGTCCGCATCGGTCTCTCCCCCCGCGAAGCACTGGCCGCGGCGACAAACAACTATTCTCTCCAATTTGGCTGGAGCGAACTCGGCCAGATCGCTGCAGGCAGACGCGCCGATATCCTCATCCTCGATGCCGATCCCACGACAAACATCTGGAATGCGCGCCGAATCAACACCCTCATCGTCGACGGCAACGTGATGGACCGTGACGCTCTTCTCAAGCTGAAGCGGTAGGCGCCCCGAACGGGCTTCCCTGGAAAAAACATCCCTGCATTGGCCATTCAAAAACATGTGAGCCGGATCAAACTTTGGAGTACACCACCACGTCTGTGCTCTTCCGTTGCTTTGAAAAATAAAGGTACGCTTGTCGGTGGCCAAGCAGAGATTCCGTAGAAGCAGCCACACGCCCCCCGAAGGGCCGTTTCTGGGGTTTTGCCCGAATCATTTAACCTACTACGAAAGCGGTGTCGGTTTGGCAACGGCGATCAGTGCAGGGGATTCCATCGAAACGGTGTCCGAAAGTACGGCGAAACGAGGTCGGCATAACCGCGGGCTGCTGTTGATTGCCGCGTACAAAGGCCTTCTGGCGCTGTTCTTCGCCTTACTCGGCGTCGCTGCCCTGCATCTGATGCACAAGGATATCGACGATGTTATCGGCAGAATCGGCGATCTGCTCCGGTTCAACCCTGAATCCAAGTTCGTCAACTTCCTCTACGACCGGGCCTGGTTGATCAACGATCCTCTCCTCAAGCGGATCGGTTTTCTGGCGTTCAGTTACGCCGGCGTCAGCCTCGCCGAGGGAATCGGCTTGTACCTCGAAAAGGCATGGGGTGAGTACCTCACGCTTGCCATCACCGCCTCGTTCCTCCCCTGGGAGATCTTCGAGGTCTTTCACCGCCTCACTTGGGTTCGCGTGGCGTTGCTCCTGGTGAACTCCCTCGTCTTTGTCTACTTGCTCAAGGTTGTCACGGCGCGCCGGAAGGCAGCCGACGAGCCTCACCGCGAATAGTTTTCGCTTTTTCTTCGAAAGCGAGCCGACTGCGGCTCCACTTTATAATCGGATTTCAGAGTAAGCGTCGGGGAGGTCCCGCTGATGGACGATGCGCATATTTACGCCCGCTTAGGGGATGTATTTCACTGGGAGCAGATCGCGCTGCTCGCTTGAACCCGTGGATTCGTGAGATGAACCGAAGAATCGCCGGCTACGCCGATGGCAAGTCCACCTTCTATATCGATATTCATAACGACCTCTTGGAAAACAACGAGCTCGCACCCCGCAACACAATCGACGGCATCCACCTCTCCGGCGCCGGATACACCGTCTGGAAACAGCGAGTCGTTCCGTTCCTCTCTCGTCCGTAGTGGAGTTTCTGACCGTGCTCGTCGTTCCGGAAGCCTATATCTTCGCTTTTTCTTCCCCTATACCTTCCGGGTTCTTTTGAGAAGGGGCATTCTGCGCACGGTACTCAAAGAGGTAAACACTAGATCTTGTGGGATGAGCACGGCTGCGCCCCATTAGCGGTTTCCTGAAAACGGAATTTCCCCCGGATTTGTCCCTAACCCACGAAAGTAACAGGATTTCGACATAAATACCCATTGGAGTGGAAAACTCCCTAGGCTATTATCGTGTCTGAAGTGGAGTGAAGTGGAACAAACGGGAGTAAAGAACCGCTTTCCAAAGAAAGAATACTCCGATTTCACCCCAGTCAGGGCCATTTCCGAAAGTCAATTCAGCTTCGGAACCAGCCTTAGCACCGAGTACGAGGCGAGCAGAAAGCATGTTTCGTGGCAATCATCCAGCGAAAGTTGATGAAAAGGGGAGGCTTAAGCTGCCCTCCGCCTTCAAACAGCTGGTCGACGCCTCGAATGTCACCCAGTTTTATGTCACTTCAAGCGATGGCAAGTCGGCCGAAATCTGGCCCCTGCCCGAATGGGAGAAAAGGGAAGAGCAGTTAGCCGCCTCCAGCACCATGGACGACGCCGTTCGCAAGTACCTCAACGTGACCAGCTACTACGGCCAGCAGGTGGAGATGGACAGCCAGGCACGGTTACTCCTCCCCCAGATCCTCCGCAATGCTGCAAAGCTCGACGGCGAAGTCACCGTGTTTGGCATGAGGACCTACCTGGAAGTGCACAACAGGGAGCTCTTCGAACAGAATCTGGCGGCCAACATGATGACAGCCGACGATCGCAAGGCCATGGCGGAGATTCTCCGCCCCAAGAAGTAAGGATTTAGAACCCCTCAGGGGGAGCACATGTCGAAGCAGAGCGAACGTCATGTGCCGGTTCTTTTACAAGATGCGATTGAGCTTCTCAATGTACGCGCTGGAAGCGTCATTGCAGACTGCACACTCGGCCTCGCGGGCCATGCGGCAGAGATCAGCCGCCGCCTCGGCCCCAAGGGTTGCCTGATCGGATTCGATCGCGATCCCGAGGCACTGGAGCTTGCCAGGGCACGCCTCGAGCAGGTCGCAGCGGAACTTGGCAGCCAGGCGCCGCAGATCCAATTGATCGGCGAAGCCTTCAGTTCCATCAGCCGTCATGTCAAACCGGCTTCACTCGACGGCATACTCGCCGACTTCGGCGTCAGCAGCCTGCAACTTGACGAAGCGCGCAGAGGATTCAGTTTTATGGCGGATGGACCCCTGGACATGCGACAGGATACGCGATCCGGTCTGACCGCCGAACAAGTGGTGAATGAGGCGAGCGAGCGAGAGCTGGCCGACCTTATTTACGAATACGGAGACGAAAGGAGGTCGCGGAGAATCGCCAGAGCCATTGTGCGCGGGCGGCCAGTTACAACCACCGGGCAATTAGCACGGATGGTTGCGGCAGCCGCCCCACCAATGAAGAACGACAGGATTCACCCGGCAACGCGCACGTTCCAGGCGCTCCGGATTTGCGTGAATCGCGAGCTGGACGAAATTCGGGCGCTGCTGGAGGCCGCACCCACATTGCTTAAGCCCTCCGGACGACTGGTCGTCATCAGCTTTCACTCGCTGGAAGATCGCATCGCGAAAGACACGCTGCGCGAATACGCGCACAAAGGAATATTCGAGCTGCTGACCAGAAAACCGGTCTGCGCCGGCAAAGAAGAAGTAGATCGCAACCCACGCTCAAGAAGCGCGAAATTGCGAGCGGCGGAAAAGCAGGGAACAGGGATCAGGAAATAGGGATTCGTAAAAAAGCAATACGCTCAACGATGAATAGAGGCAAGGATGACGGCAGAGAACAGGATAGTCAATCGCAGGGCAAAACAATTGAGCCTTTCTAATCCCTGTTCCCTGATACCTGATCCCTGCGTTCTGTTTACTCTGCTGAGTCGAACAAACAAATTTAAGTACGATCCCCGCTGGCAGCTAGGAGCGAGGGGCTAGAAGCTAGGAGAAACAACGATGGCTGCATGTACCGCGACATTATTCGATACAAAACCCGGCTGGACCGCTCGCGTGGTCGAGCGCAATGCCGCATTGTTGGCACAGCAGCCCATGCGTCGCCGCGGGATCCGCACCCCCGAAATCATCTTCACGCACCACTTCGACAACTCGCGTCTCGTCAAGGCCGCCGATCCTGTGCGCGCGCGCCAGATGCGTGTATTCTCTGCCGCGATGACTGTCCTGTTCTCGCTCATCATGTTCTATGGCCTGCAGCATTTCAACGCGATCGAGAGCTCTTACCGCATCGAATCGGAGAAACAGGTGCGCGATCAGCTTCGCGAGGAGAACCGCCAGCTTCGTCTCGCAGAGGCGCAACTCACGCAGCCCGGCCGCATCGATGGCATGGCCCGCCAGCTTGGCCTTGCGGAACCCCAGCCCGGGCAGGTCGTGCGCGCTCCATCGCACATTGAGAACAGTGCTCCGGTGCTCGCGCAGGCTAACACTACACTGCTGAACCCCGCGAACTGATTTGGCGCGTAGCCATTTCTCTTAGAGTGTTGTATCAGGGCACGACTTTGGTCGTGCTGTAAATCAGGAAAGAGGACAGGGCTTCAGCCCCTGAGCGAACAGCCGATGTGATTCATGTGATACCTGCTGAATCACATTCCAGTATTCGTGTGCCTTACGCAAGTCCTGATGCTCTAACCTGAAAGCCGAAACACTGATCAAAAATGCAGGCCGCTCTTCGCGCAACCCGTCCTCGTCTCGTCACCTCACGCCCCATGCCCATGAAGCTGGCGCGTTTCTGGCTTATTTCCGGCTTCTTCCTTCTCTGGGCCGTCATTATCGCGTCGCGTCTCTTCTGGCTGCAGATTGTTTGCCATCGCGAATACGTCGAGCGCGCGGAAAAGCAGCAGCAGCGCACCTTCGAAGTCGCCCCCCGCCGCGGCGTCCTTTACGACCGCAACATGCGCGAACTCGCCATGACTGTGCAGGTCGACTCTGTTTATGCGGTGCCAACAGAGATCGACGACCAGCAGGCCGCGGCCCGTACGCTTGCAGCCATCGTCCACACCGACCCCGAAGACAGGCTCACGCGCGTAGACCAGATCGAGCATCGCCTGCAGGAGGGCAAGAGCTTTGCCTGGATCGCCCGCCGCGTTACCCCCGAGGTCTCCGCGAAGGTGCACGCCCTCAACATGAAGGGCATCTACTTTCAAAAGGAATTCCAGCGTTTCTATCCCGACAGCCAGCTCGCAGCGCAGATGCTGGGCTACGTTGGCCTCGACGACAACGGTCTCGGCGGCGTTGAGGGCAAATTCGATACGAAGCTGCACGGCGTTCCCGGCCGCGTCTACACCGCCATGGACGCGCGCCGGCGCGTCCTCGGCTCCGTGGCGCACGAGCCCGAGCCCGGGCAGAACCTCCAGCTCAGCATCGACGCGAACATCCAGTTCATGGCCGAGCGCGCCCTCGACCACAACATGGAGAAGACTCATGCCGATAACGGCACCGTCGTGGTGCAGGACGTTCACACCGGTCAGATCCTCGCCCTGGCCATCCGACCTACCTTCAACCCCAACCTGTTCCGACACACCACGCCCGCGCTTCTCAAGAATCACGCCGTTAGCGACGTTTACGAGCCCGGCTCCGTCTTTAAGCTCGTTACCTACTCGTCCGCAATCGACACCAACGTTATCCGGCCCGATGACCTGATCGACTGCCAGGGCGGCCAGATCGCCCTTGCCGGCCGTGTTATCCACGACGACAAAAGCGACCGCGGCATGGGTGTGGTTACAGTGGCGACAGCGCTGGCCAAGTCAAGTGACGTGGCTGCTGTAAAGCTCGCGCTCAAAGTCGGCCCAGACCGCTTCTATCAGTACATCCGCGACTTCGGCTTCGGCGCACGCAGCGGCGTCGAACTTCCCGGCGAAACGCGCGGGTTGTTGCGACCAACGAAGAAGTGGAGCGGATCATCCATCGGATCGATCGCCATAGGCCAGGAAGTGGGCGTCACACCCGTGCAACTGGTCTCGATGGTCTCGACAATCGCCAATGGCGGCACCTATCTTCCGCCTCGCGTGTTGCTCTCCAACCAGCAGGCTCCGGAAACTCAGATGACTGCTTCTCCCTTCCGGCTCGGCGAGGATCTTCCCGATCCGCTGCCAGACGGTGCTCATCGTGTCATCTCCGAGATGAGCTCCGCCCAGATGCGCAAAATGATGGAGGGCGTCGTCCTCTATGGCACCGGCAAACCAGCGGCGCTTAACGGATACTCATCCGGCGGCAAAACCGGCACCGCGCAGAAGGTGGATCCGGTCACTCATCTCTATTCGAAGACGATGCACATCGCTTCCTTCGCCGGCTTCGCCCCCGTCAACAATCCCGTCATCTCGGTTGCCGTCATCATGGACAACCCCAAGGGAATCTCTTACTACGGCACCGCTGTCTCCGCCCCGGTGTTTGCTGAAGTCGCTCAAGAGGTGCTCGAATATCTCAACGTTCCCCATGACGTCGATATCCGTCCAGCGAAAACGGATCTGAAACAGGCGAAGGCCGAGAAGCCCATCCAGGAAGACGACGCTGACTACGACCAGGCAAACGTCAATACATTGTTTGCTGCGGTCAACGATCTTCCGCCCGATGACCCCCTCCGCCAGCCGCAGCAAATCGCATCGCAACCCGCGCAACAAATGATCGCAGAGCCGGCATTATCCGCCGGACCCGCGTCCGCGAAGAACGGCGACGCTGAAGGCGCACAGCAAGCGTCCAGTCAGCCCGACCCATCACCAGCCGAGCCACATCCGCCCAGGCCGAACTACGTGACCATCAGCGACGGCAGAAAACTGAATGTGCCTTCACTCGTCGGCCTGCCCATTCGCACTGTTATCCAGATGGTCGCAGCCGAAGGCCTGCAGGTCGAGATCAGCGGCAGCGGCACCGTCCGCGAACAAGCCCCCGCCCCCGGCACCCAGGTCCCCAGCGGAACAAAGATCGTCGTCCATTGCGGGCGGTGACCGTTCAGGCGTTCCCGTTACTCTCAAATGAGGAAGCACTGTCATCCTGAACGCACGGGGCCCCAAGCGTAGTCTTCAGCTCGGGGGTGGTAAGTGAAGGATCTGCTGTTGCTTCTTGAAATTGCGCTCGCGACCCAGAATCTTGCAATCGAACATGTCAATGGAAACGTCACCGAAATCTTCAGCCACTATCGTGTGTCTGCACGGGCGATCTGGAATGCGGCGCACTGGCCGGGTGACGCTCTGAATCGAATACCCCAGGAAGGCGTTGAGATGCACTTCATCGACTTCTTCGACTGGGACAGCTTGGCATTGATTGATTTTAAGTACTATCTGGCAGGAAAGGAGGCGCTGATTGAGTCTCAGAACGTTACGGTCATGTTTGTAGATGATGACGAAGGATCTAAGTAATCGCAAGCTTGATTTCTAATCACATCTAATAGTGTCTCCTCCGTCTACAATCATCCACACATGCTTTGGCAGGAACTCATCGCCGAAATCACCGTCGTGGGCTCCTCCGGCTCCTCCTCGCAGCCCATCACCGGCATCGAGTACGACTCCCGCCGCGTGCGTCCCGGCTCGGTCTTCGTTGCGATGAAAGGCGGCACCACCGATGGCAATCGCTACATCGACAAAGCAATCGCCTCCGGCGCCCTCGGCATCATCACCGATTCCTCCCAGGCGTTCGATCATCTGATCGTTTACAAATCTGAAGTCCCAGTCGTCGAGGTCGAGCATGGTCGCCGCGCCCTCGCCGAGGCATCCGCAGCCTTCTTCGAACATCCCGAACGCAAACTCGCAGCCACCGGCATCACTGGCACCAACGGCAAAACCACGACTGCGTTCCTCACCGAGGCCCTGCTGAACAAAGCCGCTCGGAATACGGTCCTCATCGGCACCATCGAATACCACGTTGCCGACGAGGTCCGCCCCTCGGTGCACACTACCCCCGAGTCGCGCGATCTCTTCGCGCTGATGGCCGAAGGCGCAAGCCGAGGCGCGACAGAACTCATCACCGAAGTCTCCAGCCACGGGCTTGATCAAGGTCGCGCCGCAGGAATCCCCTTCGACGTCGCCGTCTTCACCAACCTTACCCGCGACCATCTCGACTACCACCAGACGATGGAGAACTACTTTGCCGCGAAGCGCCTCCTCTTCGATGGCACCGTCTACCCAGCGCCCCGGGTCGCAGTCCTGAACGCCCACGATGAGCGCACGCCCGATCTCGCAGAAGCCGCCCGCAGTGCTGGCGCTGAGGTCCGCACCTACGGCATCGGTTTCGGCGACTTTCGCGCTGCCGCGCATGAGCTCACCCCCGGTGGCGCAAACATACAGCTCGAAACACCGGCCGGCTCAGCTCCGCTCGCCTCGCATCTCGCCGGCGAAGTCAACATCCTTAATCTGTTAGCTGCCTTCACCGCTGCCCACGCCCGCGGCGTCGATTTCGACCATCTCGTTGCTGCGGTGCCGGCTCTCCGTCCCGTCCCCGGCCGCTTCCAGCCCGTCGATGCCGGACAACCCTTCACTGTCATCGTGGACTACGCCCACACCGACGACGCGCTCCGCAACCTGACCGCACTCGCCCGCCAGCTCGTCACCAAATCCAACGGCCGCATCATCACCCTCTTCGGCTGCGGCGGTGACCGCGACCGCACCAAGCGCCCCAAGATGGGCTACGCCGCCGGTGAGGGAAGCGACCTCGTCGTCGCCACCAGTGACAACCCGCGCTCCGAAGATCCCCGCGACATCCTTGCCGAAATTGAACCCGCGCTCAAGTCGACCGGCGTGAGATACACCGTCGAGCCCGATCGCGCCACGGCCATTCATTGCGCGCTCGGTTCCGCCCGGCCCAACGACGTTGTGCTGATTGCCGGCAAAGGCCACGAGAAGGAACAGATCATCGGCGTAAGTACAATTCCCTTCGACGACAGCGAAGTAGCACTCGCCGCACTTCGCGATTTAGGGTACGGTGGAATCTCATGAAATTGACGCTCGCAGAAGTGGCCATCGGCGCAGGCGCAGTCCTTGAGGCGCCGGAAAGCATTCCCACCGCGGGCGCGCTGACCGCCACCGGCTACTCTATTGACTCGCGTACTATCGAGCCCGGAGAGCTCTTCTTCGCCGTCAAAGGAGAGCGCTTCGATGGCCACGACTTCATTGCCGCCGCCGTTGAACGCGGGGCCGTTGGTGCAGTCGTCTCGCGCGCCAAGGCTGCCAGGCTCTCTGATGCTGCCCTTGCTGTGCCCCTGTTGATCGCGGAGGACTCGCTCATCGCGCTGCAGGTACTCGCCACCCATGTGCGCCGCCAGTGGGGCAAGCGCGTTGTCGCCATCACCGGTTCGGCCGGCAAAACCACTACGAAGGAAGCCATCGCCGCCGCGCTTTCCGTCAAGTACAACGTCCTCAAGTCCATCGGCAATCTGAACAACAACTACGGCCTGCCCCTGCAACTGCTGCGCCTCGAACCGGATCACGAATACGCAGTGATCGAGATGGGCATGAATCACCTGGGCGAGATTGCCGCACTCGCCCTCATCGCCGCGCCCGACTGGGGAGTCGTTACCAACGTCGGCAACGCCCACGTCGAAAACTTTATCGAGGGACAGGCTGGCATCGCCCGCGCCAAGTACGAACTCATCGCAGCGTTGCCCCCGACCGGCATCGCTTTTCTCAACTGTTCTGACCCCTACGTTGCGCAGTTCGGCCGCGACTTTCCCGGAAAGGTCGTCTACTTCGGGATCGGACCCTGCGGCGATCCTGCGATTCTCGACGTGAAAGAGGATACGTCCGGTCTGGAAGTGCGCTACCGTGCCGGCGAACACGATGGCAATTTTCATCTGAATCTTATCGGTTCCCATAACGCACAGAACGCCATCGCGGGGCTCGCGGTCGCCCTCGAGGCGGGCGTCGATCCTGAGGCCGCCATTGCCGCGATCGAAAAGCTCACGCCCGGCAGCAAGCGCGGAGAGGTGCTCGAAATCTCGGGCGCAACCATCCTCAACGACAGCTACAACTCCAACCCCGAAGCACTGTCGTCCATGATCAAAACCCTCGCGAAACGGCCTGCACAACGCCGTATCCTTGTCGCCGGTGAGATGCTTGAGCTTGGCGAGCACGCATCCATGCTCCACGCCGCCTCCGGCAAAGCGGCTGCGGAGGCCGGCATCGATCTCGTCGTCGGCGTGCGCGGAAATGCGCAGCATCTTGCCGCCGCTGCTTGCCTCTGTGGAGTGGCTTCCATCTTCCTGCCCGATGCACAGACCGCTGGCGAGTGGCTCTTCAGAAACCTCCGGCCCGGCGATGTCGTCCTCGTCAAGGGCTCCCGCGGAGTCCAGCTCGAACGCGCTATTGAAGTTCTGAATAACCAGATCGCCATCGCCTCATCGGAGACCCAGTGATTCGACGCAACCTTCCCCGCACGATATCCAACCCCTTCCAATGTTTCAATTCCCGGATGCCCCATCCAAGCCGCGCGAACCGGGACCTCGAGCGACGGGTCCATGTCGCTGGGGTGGTTGGCGGCTTGGGTGGGAAAACACGAACCGCAGTGCGCAGTTTCGTCTTTGTTCTCCTTGTCGTTCTCGTGGCCTGCCTTCCCGCCAACCTGGATGCTCAGAAGAACCCCTTCGCCAGCGCGAATCCATCATGGGTTCAGCCGTTCCCGGCTTTCCGGATAGCGGGCAACCTGTACTACGTCGGAAGTCAGGACCTCGCCGCCTACCTCATCGTGACTCCGCAAGGTAACATCCTGATCAACTCCAACCTCGAGTCCTCTCCACCGCAGATCAAGCAGGCCATCGACTCCCTCGGCTTCAAATACAGCGACACAAAAATCCTCCTCATCAGCCATGGCCACTTCGACCACTGTGCCGGCAGCGCCGAGACCAAGCGCGAAACCGGCGCGAAATACGAAGTCATGGCGCAGGACGTGCCTGTAGTTGAATCCGGCGGTCGCAATGACTTCCACTACGCCTCCGACAAATCCATGTGGTTCCCGCCAACGAAAGTTGACCGCGTCCTCCACGACGGCGACACCGTTTCGCTAGGCGGCGTCACGCTGACTGCCCACCTCACCGCGGGCCATACAAAAGGCACAACCACCTGGACCCTCGGCGAGCAGGAGAACAGCCGCACGCTCCATGTCGTCATCGTAGGCAGCCCCAACGTGAACCCGGGCTACAAACTCGTCAACAACAAAACCTACCCGCAAATCGCCGCCGACTACCGCCACGAATTCGAGGTCCTGAAGAAACTTCCCTGCGACATCTTCCTCGGTGCCCACGGCGGCTACTTCGATCTCGAAGCGAAATACGCCCGCTACAAAAGCGGCGACAAAAACGCCTTCATCGACCCCGCCGGTTACAAAGCCTACATAGCCGACCGCGAACAAGCCTTCGAAGCAGAACTCAAAAAGCAATCCTCACCTAGCCACTAGGCCCGGGCGCCCCATCCTTGCGCAGCAACAGCGCGCAAGGTTGGGAAAGCAACGAACCAGGTTTCCGGAGTCTGCAATCGCGCGACGGTGGGTGCCCCATCCTTGCGATGCAAGGGTGGGAGACCGACCCTGCGTACGCTACGATACCCGCATGCGCTTGATGATATGTTTTGCGTTGCTCACCGGACTCCTGTCTTCCATCGGCCCTGCATTCGCCCAGCAAGCCTCGCCTCAGGAACCCGCCGCTAAGCCAAAGCCGCATATCCGCCCCAATGACGCCGG